>Ga0187880_1000154_pt1 | contig 57484 bp, 61 predicted proteins | sample June2016WEW_19_4_FD_132998 | JGI IMG/M metagenome (GOLD analysis project Ga0187880, IMG submission 132998) | Peatland microbial communities from SPRUCE experiment site at the Marcell Experimental Forest, Minnesota, USA - June2016WEW_19_40 | ecosystem: Environmental > Terrestrial > Soil >... | reverse complement strand
TACTCAGCTGACAACGGATACGTCATCAGCGAGGTCTTAGTTGACGGTTCACCAGTTCCAATCACGGGAAGCTACACCTTCACCGATGTCCAGTCACCCTGCAGCATCTCGGTGTCAAGCTCACTTGCCCCTGCTCCAACGCCGACCCCCGCACCTAGCCCAACGCCGACGCCAACACCAACGCCCACTCCAATACCGACACCCTCTCCACCATCTGCAACGCCTACGCCGTCCCCATTGCCAACACCTAGCCCAACCCCAATGCCGTCACCATCCACTACGCCTTCTCCATCCGCCACGCCTTCGCCGACACCTCACTTCCAGCTGCTCCCACGCTTCCCAACACTAACTCTTGGGGTCTTAATTTCGGTAGCTGCGCTCATTGCGGTTTCACTTCTGCTGCCGCCTTACATTAAAAAGCAAAGGCGCCGCGGCAATGAAGGGATGCGTGAGGCTTTATTTTGCCTTGGAAACGGCAAAACCTGTCTCGTTTATGAAAACTCTTAAATTATACAATTGCCAACTGAATGCAAGGTCTCTTTCATGTCATCAAACAGTAACAAGCTTGAAATCCAAAGCTATGACGATTCAGAAAAAATGTTCCTTGTGAAGTCGCCCTGCGGAAACGTCGTGAAAGTACAAGACACGTTTGCAGAAATGTTCCCGCTTTGGGTAGGAAGAGTTTTAATTACCGCTCAGAACGAAAAGTGGGCGCAAATCGCAGCCAGTTTAACCACCGGGTTTGCCACGAGCGTGATTGAGGCGACTGCGGAAGCGGCAATCGAACGAGCCGTCCCAGCAGACCTGACACCTGATAAGCGTCCAGGCGTTCTCATCCAGATTTACAATCGTGACCGTTTTGAACTCAAGCACCAGCTTATGCAGCGTATAGGTCAATGTACGCTGACCTGTCCAACAACTGCAGCCTTTAACGGCTTAGTCGGCAAACGCACCCTAAACGTAGGCGAAAGTCTCCGCTACTTCGGTGACGGGTGGCAGAAGAAAGCCATGGTCGGCGGACGCAAATGCTGGAAAATCCCAGTCATGGAAGGCGAATTCATAGTTGAAAACGGGTTCGGCGCCATGGAAGCAGTTGCAGGCGGCAACTTCATGATTTTTGCAGAGGATCAAGCATCAGGTTTGAAATCGGCTGAAGCAGCGGCAGACGCAATCCGCGCGAACGCCCCTGACGTCATCATGCAGTTTCCAGGAGGGGTTTGCCGGTCAGGAAGCAAAGCTGGCTCGCTCAAGTACAAGCTGAAGGCTTCGACAAACCATCCGTACTGTCCAACTTTGCGAACCTTGGTGCCTGACACGGTTGTTCCAGAAGGCGTGACTTGCGTTTACGAGATTGTCATGAACGGCTTAACCCTTGATGCAGTCAAGAAAGGCATGAAGGAAGGCGTCACAGCGGCTCTCGGCGTGCCCGGCGTAGTGAAGATTTCATCAGGCAACTACGGTGGCAAGCTAGGTCCGTTCAAGGCTTATCTCAGAGAAGCCATCGGCGCACCAATGCCAGAGCCAGCACAGGCACCGCCAGCTAAGGCAAAAGCGTAACGTTCCGTTTTTTGCGTCGGAACTTTTATTTGACTGCTTTTAAAGTTAATTATTCCGATTAACAATAAAATTTCAGTGAAGTTGTTTGAGTACAGCTAAAAAATCGTCCCTTGAACTGTTCCGTTTGCGAAAGATGATCAATGCCTTAGCGAGCAAAGAGGGTAGCCACACCGAACTCATCACGGTTTATGTTCCGCCGGGCAAACAAATCAGCGACGCCCTTAACCTTCTACGCAACGAGTATGGGACGGCAAGCAACATCAAATCAAACGTTACCCGCAAAAACGTGCTGGACGCCATCACTAAAGCCCAGCAGAAACTCAAGCTTTTCAAAGACCCAGGCGAAAAAGGCATCGTGATTTTTACAGGTGCGCTCCTCCCTGAAGGCGGCGGGCCCGGTACCGAACGCATGGAATCCTACGTCATCGTGCCTCCTGAGCCGATCAGGATTTTCCTTTACCGTTGTGATTCACGGTTCCACACTGAGCATTTGCAGGAGATGTTGCGGGAGAAGGAAACGTACGGCATCTTGCTGGTGGACGCTAACAACGCCACGATTGCAACGTTGCAGGGTAAACGGCTTGAGATTGTCCGTCAGATGCATTCGGGTGTTACAGGTAAGACTAAGGCGGGTGGTCAGTCAGCTAGGCGGTATGAGCGTCTGCGGGATATGCAGTTGAACGAGTATTTTACCCGTGTTGGTGCGCATGCCGACGAGGCTTTTTTGCCGATTGACACTTTGAAAGGCATTATTCTCGGTGGTCCTGGTCCTACGAAGTATGATTTTGAGAAGGGCGGCTTCTTGAATTATCAGTTGAAGGACAAGATTTTGGACGTTGTTGACACGGCTTACGTTGAGGAGCAGGGCGTTAAGGAAGTTATGGATAAAGCGCCTGAAATCATGAAGAAAGTCCGCTACATTGAAGAGAAAGATATCATGCAGAAGTTCCTCTACGAAGTCGGCCACGACACGGGAATGATAACTTACGGCGAGGCTGAGGTGAGGCGGCTTCTTCAGGCGGGAGCAGTCCGTTTGCTTATCATGTCTGAAAGCTTGGATTTGGTCCGCGTCACCGTGAAATGCAGCGCCTGCGGCTACGAGGAGCAGCACACCGTGAAGGCTCAGGAAGTAGCGGGTTTCGAGCAAGGGCTCGTCGGCAAACCCTGTGCGAAATGCAGCGCGCCATCAACGACCGTTCTGGAGAAGAAGGATGTTATAGACGATTTGGCTGAGTTAGCTGAGCTTTCTAATACGGATGTGGAGATTATTTCGACTGAAACTGAAGAGGGGCAGATGCTTAAGAACGCGTTCGGCGGTATAGCGGCGATGCTCAGGTTCAAACAGCAAGGTTAAACTGCTTTTTGTGTTGAAATTTTGTCACAAATAGTAGCCTACCCTGATGGGTCGGGAATTGTTTAACATGCTTCATTTTTGTGATGGTTTTTGGTCACAAATACTAGACCCCTCCCCCTCTCGTCGCCAGTCAGGGCTTGTTTTGCGTTGCTTTTTTGGTTTAGGGCTTGAATCGCTTGTAGTCGTAATTCCTTTCGATTGATCGGAATTGATGGCGGGCTCAATGGGCGCTGTAGGTTGCTGTTACGTCTTGGAATGCGCCGTCTTCAAACGCGTAGACCCTTACGGTCGTGCCGATGTACTTGCCCCAATCCCAGCTTGGCCCTAGGTACCTTGAAGGGTCGTTCCACACCGCATCGGATGGGTCCACGTGAACCCAGCGCCCGTTGTAGTAGTCTTCTGCCCAGACGTGAATGTAACTCCAGCTTGAAGTGTCAACAGCCACCACGAGCCTGCTCTGGTAGCCGAGCGCAAGGCAAGCCGACACGTAAACAATGCTCCACTGCACGCAGATGCCGTCGCCGCTAGCTAAAATCTGGAATGGGTTTTCATAGAATCCGTTAGGGTCGTTGGCGAACGTAAGCTTGCTCTTCTCCCACGTGAAAAGGTCAGTTTGATTATAGTTCGGGTTAAGCAGCGCAAGCATTTGGGTTTTTGTTTGGCTTGAATTCAAGTTTTTCATCACGCTCAAATAGCCTTCAGCGAGTGATTTGAAGCCTGACGGCATGCTGTTCAGTTCATTGTTAAGCTGGTTGTTTGCTTGTTTGCTGCTTGTAGGGAACCAGAAGTACGCGACAGCTATCAGCATCGCGATTAGAAGCACAGCAAAGACCACTGCCGCGAGGTTATTGGATTTCTTCTGTTTTCTTGTTGCCTGCGCTTTCTTGACGGGGCACATGCATGTTAGTCAATAGGGTTCCTCGTAAAAAGTTATCCCAATTTTACTCCAGTAACGGCATACTCCATCCTTGAGCAGGTCTTTTGAAAACGAAGAATCCCATCCGTGCCCCAAAAGTTGTTCTGCTGCAGAACAGAAAAGCGGTGATCTTGTTCTGGCGCAGAACAATTATGGCTCATTCTCAAAAAGTTGCTGTTGAAAATCGGTTTTGGGGTAAGGTGAGGGAGGAAACCCCTCTCCCTTGAACTACAACTCTTTACAATTGTCTTAAGCGCTTGTTTGGTTTAAAAGGGATATTTCGGTTCTCGTAATATATCCAGTTCAACGCATCAACAGTTCAAAAGCCGCTCGATTTGGTTTTTTGTTAAATCGTGAACAAACAACTGCTTCTGCCTCGAAGTGGCACCGCTTACAATCTCAACTTTGGCATGCAAAAGCTTTGAAAACTCTTTCGAAATTTTTTTGTTTACTTTTCCCTTGACGGGTTCTTCTGTGCTGTGGACAACGATTTCTTCTCCGTCAAGCTCTACTTTGAATTTTGGGGAGTTGGGTTTGACAAAAATGGTGATGATTGTGCCATCTTTGGTTTCTTTGATGCTCATGCGGTTATGCACTCGGCTGCCTGCGCTTGCGCCTTGTTGCTTTGTAGTGCCCAGCTGAACTTGTTGCGGAGGGTTTTGGGGTAGAATTTTTCGATGTCGAACTTTACTTTTTTCGCCCATTTCACGTAAGCCGTCGGGTCAATGTACGACTTCAGCGAAGTGCCCAAGTTGTACTCTTTGGTGAGTTTCGTGAGGTTTACGTCGAGTTCAGCTTTAGCTATGCGTTTTTCAAGCGCTTCAGTTTTTTTGCCAGCAGCCTTCTTAACCTGCAGCTGCGCCTCAAGAGCCTTGAGGTTGGCTTCCTTCTTCTCCAACCGCTGATCAAAGGTTGGGGGTATTTTCTTTTTATGGTTGGCAACAACCGCGACTTCATAATTGGCAATCTTTGCATGGTATGTTTTCACGTAATCTTGTGAATCTTTCGTGACTGGTTCGTTTTCCAATGGTTGTTGCCTTTTGAGAGCGTCTTCAAGTGTAGACGTACACTTCCACGTGCGAAACACTTTCGCAGTTAGTTTGGGCATCTTTTCTGAGAGGAATCTTGAGACTTTTTTGGAGTCGACGCCTTCGAAAAGGTAATCTTTGCTGGACTCCATTAAGCTTCGGATGTTCTGGATGATTCCAGGCGGCGCGGATACGTCTTTTTCCCATCTGACGCTGTCTTTGCCGAGGAAGTCAAAGTGGATTTTGCCGTCCTCAGGGAAGCTGATGTGTTCTTTCCTAAGTGTAATCGCGCCCACCGTGTCTGCCTCGTCTGGGTCTTTTTCGTCGCCGACCCTCATGTTGACCGCGAAAATCAGCCAGGAAACCGTCGCAACCTTCCGCCTCGACTCATCCTTGTCGTCGAGGTTCCGAAGAATGTGCTGCTCAATGGTTCTGATTTGTTTGCCGAGGGTTTCGGCTTTCTGGAACTTTTCCTTCTCGCGGTTCTGCTTCAGAAACGCGGTGTCGCTGAACCAGACGTACTTGATTTTGCCCGTAAGCTTGTCTTCCCACTTCGCCACGTACATCTTGTCGGGTTCCCAAACAACCCCTTTCCATTGTCCCGCTGGAACAGGCGCGTCAGGAGGTAAGTTCAAAACGATGTCCTGCTCGCTTGGCCCGTTCTTCCATTTTCCGCGCTGCGGATGATCGCCGCGACCAGCAAAAAGGCAAGATGGCTCAGCAGTCCAGTTGGCAATCTCCAGCCGTTGCCCATCGACGTCTGCGTAACCGAACTTTTCTTTGAATTCCAGTCGACGGATTTTGCGTTCTTCAGCTTGTCGCTTTTTGACTTCTTTGGTTAAGGCTTCTTTCTTTGCTTTTTCTGTTTCGATAAAGTTGCAGACTTGGCTGAAGTCGATTTCGTCGGCTTCGCAATTGGCGCTATGGTTTTCAGAAGGATGTACGATGCTGCCCAAGTAGCTTGGGACAAATGAGTCTAAGAAGCCTGCGGAAGGGTTCTCTTTCTTTAGTTCGCTGAGGAACTCCTTCATGAAGTTGAGTTTGAAAACTTTGTCGGGCGGGGACACGGTGGACAGGCTCTTTCTGGTCCATGCAACCGCCATCTGCTCGGTTTTAGGCGTCAGTTTTAGGGTTTGACCCTTGATTTTGACGTTGAAGCCTTTGTAATCGTAAACTGGAACGAATATGCCGTTATGCTTCAGGCTTTTCATAACGTGTCGCATGCTTTAAACCTCAATTTTAGATTTAATTCGGCTTTTTAGGGTTGATTCTGCAACTTCCCAATACGCTTTCGCCGAGACTTAAAAACGTATAGCAGAAAACGGCAAAGTTTTCTCGCAGACGACGGCTACATCAGGGTTCTCTGCTTTCTGGCAGCCCTGTCATTCTGCAGTTTCCTGTAGACGGCTTCCACGTTTTTCCTCTCAACGTACCCTTTATGCGGGCGGAAACCGCCGCTGAAGCCGCCTGGAATGTGCATAAGCTCATGAATCAGCGTTTTCTCTTTGTCTTCCGCCGACATTTTATCGTAAATTTCCGAGATGACCTCAATCGTGTATGACGGCGGCAGGTTCAAAACTCCCTGCCAAATCTTGCCTAAGCCGTGAATGCGCGCGATGGTTCGTCTCGCTTTAGAGCCTCTGCTTCTGACGCAGAAAACAAACTGTGGCACGACATGGTAGAATTCGCATTCTTCCGCTAACTGGTCAACCTGCTTTTTGATTTCTGGCGCTTCAAAATACTTTATCGGCAACCTTATTTCCCTCTTTTCCCTGACGGCTTTGTATATGATGTTTGGGTTATGAAGTTAAATGCTTTTCCAAAGGGCAGGCGCGGGCAAGAGCGGTTTACCCGATTATACGCTTTACGTACGGCACTTTCAGCAGCGGGTAAAGCACAAGGCACGTTACAGTAAACGTTAGCACTGTCATTACTGGGATTTCCAGTATGGTCGGCAAAGAGTAGATGCCTAATCGCCAACCCAAGTAGGTTTCAATCAACTCAAGCAGCATCACGTGGAAAAGATAAATCGGCAACGTGTTTGCGCTGACCCAGCGGAGCACGCGGTTGAAGTTGACGTGTCCGTCAAATCGGTTTTTGGGACAGTGAGCAGAAGCGTGAAAGTGCGCCTGACGCTGCGACGGTGGTGAAGAGTAGTCCTTTTGCGTCTAATTAAGCCAGTTAACCTTGGCATCGTTTTCCGTTCCTTCTTCCGTAATTCCGCGTGTGCGCCAAAGTAATATTTATATTGGCTTGAAAGATATCGAACTGAAACATATCAGCGTAAAAACGATTAACTTTAGAGGTCCGCTAATCTTATGGTTGACTATAAATGGGTTGCTCTTTCAAATACGACTCTCGGAACTTTGATGGCTTCAATAGACGCCACTATTGTCCTAATTGCGTTGCCCGCCATCTTTCGCGGAATCGACATCAACCCTTTTACGTCCTTCCAGTACATGCTTTGGATACTGTTCGGGTACAGCATCGTAACAGCCACGCTGCTCGTCACCTTCGGCAGACTCTCAGACATGTTCGGACGAGTAAGGCTCTACAACCTTGGGTTTGCCATCTTCACAGTCGGCTCGATTCTGCTTTCAATAACCCCCAGTAAGGGCGACGCAGGCGCAATCGAGTTAATAGTCTTCAGAATAGTCCAAGGCACCGGCGGCGCATTCTTGTTTGCAAACAGCGCAGCAATAATAACCGATGCGTTTCCAAGTAACGAACGCGGAAAAGCACTGGGAATAAACCAGATTTCTTTCCTAGCAGGCTCATTAATCGGTTTGGTTCTGGGTGGGATCCTGGCGGTTATTGACTGGCGGCTTGTATTTTTGGTAAGTGTGCCCGTCGGGGTCGTCGGTACGGTTTGGTCGTATCTGAAGCTGAAGGAAAAGGCTACTATTAGAAAGAACCAGAAATTAGACATTTGGGGAAACATTGCTTTCGGCGGTGGCCTAACATTAATTTTGGCAGGCGTCATCTACGGCTTAATACCTTACGGAAACTCCGTTATGGGCTGGGGCAACCCATGGGTCATTGCTTCCCTCGTCGCTGGCACGGGTCTTCTCGTTGCCTTTCCCTTCATTGAAAGCCGCGTTGCTGAGCCGATGTTCAGGCTTGACTTGTTCAAGATACGGGCGTTTAGCGCCGGTAATCTTGCTTCGCTTTTCAGTTCCATGTCAAGGGGCGGAGTGATGATAATGCTTATCATACTGCTTCAGGGAATTTGGCTTCCTCTGCACGGGTACAGCTTTTCTTCCACGCCGTTTTGGGCTGGAATACTGATGATTCCGATGTCTATAGGATTCGTCTTAACCGGACCGATCAGCGGCTGGCTATCAGACAAGCACGGCGCAAGGCTGCTCGCCACTTCGGGTATGGTAATTTCCGCCGCCTCCTTCATAGGCTTCGTGCTGCTCCCAGTCAACTTCATCTACATTGCCTTTGCAGCTGTACTTTTAATAATGGGACTTGGCGGCGGCATCTTCGCCTCTCCAAACATGGCATCCATAATGAACTCGGTTCCTGCAGAGCATAGGGGCGCAGCGTCAGGGATGCGTGCGACTATACAGAACAGTGCAAGCACGATAAGTCAAGCTGTCTTTTTCACCATCATCATAGTGTCGCTAAGTGCCACTCTTCCAGGCGCCCTTTCAGCCGCGGTTACCAGTGCAGGCGCGCCTCAGCTTGCATCTGCCTTGAGTGCCACCCCAGCCTCCGCAGCCCTTTTCGCCTCGTTTCTAGGATACAACCCAGTTGCAACGATATTGCAAAGTCTTCCTGCCTCTTTGGCAAATACCATACCTAAAGCAACCAGCGCCTACCTCACCGGATCAACCTTTTTCCCAAACGCGATTTCGTCCCCGTTCATGACTGCGCTAAGGGAAGCATTCGTCATCGGAGCAGTAATGTGTGTTATAGCTGCAGTTTGTTCTGCATTAAGAGGCAGTAAATACGTTGCTGGAGAGCAGGCAACGGCTGAAGGGAAGAAATAGACCGTGGCTGCGTCGTCAAATCCTTATATGACAACGCTTTTATTCCCAAACGGTTTTCTCCTAGTTGGATGACTATGCCAGCGGTTAAGGATATAATGACTAAAAGTGTGATCACGATCGACGTTAACAGAAGCGTTTTTGACGCCGCACAACTCATGACGGCAAAAGGAGTAGGCTGCTTGGTGGTCACGGACAACGTCGTTCCCGTCGGAATCGTAACAGAACGGGACTTCGTCAGGCGAATTGTGGCTCAATGCGCGTCTCTTGACACGAAAGTTTCCGAAATAATGACCAAACCCATTGTGACGGTTGACCCTGACGTCTCAATCAAGGAAGCGGCAAGGTTGATGTCAAGCAACAAGATCAGGCGACTGCCCGTTTTAAAGCAAAACAAGCTCGTGGGAATAGTTGTCGCTACAGACTTGGTTCGAAACGTCGGGAAAAAGACAACCGCCGAAGAAATCCTCGACGCCATAGGACGTTACCCCACGGGGCCGATCACGTAACCAAGCTTGACCCCTCATAAAATCCAGCAGTTTGCCCATGAAGCAAGGCTTAACTTAGGTTAAACAATCCTTAAATTGGAATTTGTTTTTCGCAACCTATTTTGCGCTGATTTAGAAAAACTTTATTACATCGCCAAGCGTTCTGGATTCTAAAAAGGTAGAAGCAAATTGAAATTCGGCACATACATGTTTGAAGCAAAGAAAGTTGCAGGCTTCGATTTTGACCTTTTCCGAGTTAAACCAGAAGTAGGCAGACGACTACCCCCAAAACCCGACATGCACAGCAACATCGCAATCTTCGGAGACAACGTTACTGCCCGTAACCACCCAGACTGGATTTCCCAGTCAGCCCTCGGCCCAGCATGGAGAACCAACGACAATTTCAACGTAAGATGGGACATTCTGTGCGCAACCCAGCCGGAACACCGCGCGGAACAACTTGACTACATCGAAGACGTCGCCCGCAAAAGCCCCGGCATATGGCTCAACAGCATCCACTTCGCAGAACACGGACACTGCATCTGCCCACGCTGCCAAGAACTTCACAAGAAAAGCGGCTTAAGCTGGTACGAATGGCGCAGAAAAGAAATCACCGAGTACATGGCGAAAGTCAGCGAGCGCGTACGCGACAAAGCAAAAAGCAAATTTGTCATAGGCGTCCTCCCAGACCCAGTCACGAACTATGAACGCTTCGGCGTTGACTTCGATGACTTAGCACCGCTAACCGACGAGTTCCTCGTTGTCATGTTCAGCAAAAACTACGCTACACCATGGTACTGGGAAATGCTCACCCGTAACTTCAAGAAACTCTTCAAAGACGTCAAACTGAACATCGCGTTGTACGTCATCGGCCCCGGCGACGACCCACGTGAAACACCGACCCCAAATGAACTCTTAACCGTTTCAGTGCGTATGGCAAGAGCAGGCGTAGACGGCATTTTGTACTTGACAGACAAGGCTGCGCAGATGGTGGAGTTCCAGAAGGCTGTGATAGCTCAGAAGGACACTCGTGAACGCCTTAAGAGCTACGGCGGAAGAGCAGGGCAAGAAGTTCTTGACTTAGTTACAAGCTGGGAAAAGATCGTAGAGTAAGCCAGAAAAAAACCGACACGTTGCAGGCATGAGTGGTGAAAAAAACCACCAGGCTGCCACTTTTTATTTATTTTTCGCTCACAGTTTAGTGAATGTAGTCTAACGCTTTAGTTTTGGTTTCCCGTATTTCCTTCATAGACTCGTACTGGGCTTCTATGAGGATTTTGAGCGCGTCAATGTTCTTCTTTATGTCTTCCAACTCGCCCGTCTTCAGCAGAATACCCGACTTCACCAGCTGGTCGTCCATCCTATCCACAGTAACCTCAAGCACCTTGACTTTAAACGCGAAAATCTGCAGCATGTAAATGAGGCTCAGCTGCGAGTTCAAGGTTTCAAGTTGATCCAAGTACCGGGTTTTCTTGATAAACGCCTTGATTTTCTGCTCGTCCGAAGCATCAGGCGCCAGCATTATCTGCTCATAGAGCGCTGATTGCTTCCACGTCGCTTCTTTTGTTTCATCCACAACTTTCTGCAACCGCTTGGCGGTTTTATCTAACATGTCTAAGACTTCATCCAAACCCTTTCTCCCCCAAACACACCATTGTTACGGTTCCAACACTGTAACAACCATTATATATAATTTTAAACCCAAGCCCAAACTAGTTGTGCGCCCTACTTTTCTCCTGCACGCACGAAACAAAAATGCGCTCACATTACAAAAGGAACCTTTTGAAAAAGAGCAGGAAGCAGAGGGGAGTCGCACCATTGGGCAAGGGCGCAACGTTTTCTATGCCTCCTGCTTGCTGACTTATGATGTGTCGACTTTTCGTAACAATTTTGTCCCTTACATTTACGGGTTTATTGAGGGTTGTTGTCTGCTTCGTTTCCAGAAGCTTTATTGCATCACCGTCCTTCTGAGCAAGGTTATTTCTTAAACGTTTCTTTTCTTTGATTTCCCTAATTTTTGAAGGCGAAGCTTTGAGAGTGATTTAGCTTGGTTAAGCGTTTGTTTCAAGTGTCAACTCTATCAGTTGTATTTCCTCAGTCAGTTGGGTCATTTCTTTTTTCAGTCGGGTTAGTTGTCTTTGTTTTGATTCTCTGTCGTTGCTTCTTAGGATTTTTACCATTTTTGACATTCTTCCACCTCGGACACGCATATTGAATCGCATCAGTCACGATATTTAAGGGTTGCTTTTCAACCGAGTACGCGTTTGCCTGAACTACAAATCTACACTTCTGATTCAGATTTGGCTTCTGCACTTGTGTTGAACAGGTGAACAGTCGTGCTTGTGTATTAGGTATCTTTATTAGTAATATATAATATCGCAATATATCATATTAAGCGACGCCGCACACGACGGAGTGAAAACAAAAAAATGAAAATCAAACAAAAACTCCTTCTATCATACCTAATCATAATAGCACTCTTCATAGCCGCAGGAGCAACAATCACCTACAACGCGATAAGAATGAACCAGCTGCAAAACAACGTAAAACAACAAGAAACCATCAACGACAACGCCTACAACTACCAACAAGGCCTCGACCGAAAGCAGTTCGGCACCTTAATGTACAGCGCAGACCAGGAGCAGGAAGGCTCAAACATCGTTGTAGCCAGCGCAGACGAAGAAACACAAGCACAAGACTACTTGGCAACCGCCTTAACTTCTAACTCAAGCCTCCTCGCCCAATTCGACGGGGTACTCGCGATCGACACCAACACCATTAACCCCGCAATCAGCCAGATAGTAACACTGTACAACGGCGACCTCAACTCATCGGCAAAATACGTTCAAATCTGGGATCAAATGACAAGCGTTATGAACGCAACCGCCACAGCTGACACGCAACTCGCTGCAATCAGGTCAGACACTCAAACAAACGTCCAAAACGCTGTCAACACGTCACAAAACTACACCAACTTCAGCATCGCCGTGGCAGTCATATTCATCGGGGCCATAACTGCCACTTCAGTCGCGTTATCAATAGTCATGGGGAACCGCATCACCAACCCGCTTAAGAACCTCGCTAACATCGCCCAGAAAGTAAGCCAAGGAGACCTTGACCAAAGATACTACCTCAAACAGAATGCTGACCCTAAAACTGGCGACGAAATCGACGAGCTTGTCGACGCCTTCAAGAAGATGATCAACGCTTACAGGATGCAGGAAGCACTACTCAAGGAAGATGAAGGTAAAGACTAAAAATGACGCTGGAACAAGACTGCCTTTCAGTGCTCACAAAACAGATGGGTCCAGCCGCCAAAGTCTTTTTGAACCGTCAGTGCCGGAATCATCTAAAGAAAGAGGCGTCTGAACTCCAGAAAGAGGACCTTCCTGAACTGGCAAAACTGTGCTTCATAGGAACACAGCCAGCGCTGGGGGTAGTGGCGGCAGAGAGCCTGAAGAAAGGCATCATTGCTCTCGAATAAAAAACTGACCCTTTTCTTCAATTTCCACTTGCAAGTTTCCCACTGAAATTTTTTGGGCCACTCAAAATTTTAGAAGACTGTTAGAAATCATTTGACAACTGGTTTGATGGTGACCAACGAGCCCTCTTTAACCATTAGTTTTTGCCGAATCAATTTGGGAATTTGAATCCGCCCTTTTCCCTCGAATTCTGAATCCTTCTGTATTTTGAATTTGCAGCGAACGGATTTTCCCAGAAGAATGTCGTTTATTGTCACTTCTTCAATTTTTTCTTGGCCGTAGAATTCCCTCCATCTTTCAACCAAGCCTCCGTCGAAACGCACTTTGTCTTCTCCCATAAAATTCCCAAACCCAGAAAGATCCTGGACTATGAGTTGGCACGCAGGGGAATCAGGCAAAAACTCTTTCATGGTATGTTCTTCAGGCTGCTTTTCTACGTTTGCGACCTCAACGGCTTGTTCAGGGGGCTCTTGTTCGATTACTGGTTTTATCAGAACTTTCGATCCTTTTTTGATTTGGAGAATCCGCAGAAGCATTTCGGGAATCAAAGCCGTGTCTCGCCGCGAATCTTTTGACTCCTTTATCGGTTCAAACTTGCACTGAATTGTTTTGCCGTTGCTTGGCGATTTTAAGGTTATTCTGCGAATTTTTTTTTCCCCATAGAGGTCTGTCCACCGGCCGACCGTTATCATGTCTAAGCGGACAATGTCATGAGAAGCTGATATCACGTCTAACCTTCCCATTTGGTCGACAGTGAACTCGGTGAATTCTGGTTCTGGAAGATCTAGGATGGTGGATTCCGTTTGTTCTGAACTCAGCGATGGTGCGGTTTCAACGGTTTGCTTTTGTTCCAAATTGCTCTGTGGGGCAGTTTCATTTGGCGGCTGTTTAATTGATTGCGTCTTCTCTTTTGTGCGATTGATTATGGATGGCGCTAAAACGCGCGTTAAATTGTTCATGTTTTCGTCTGTAGCTTCTTTTGAGGCTACGGTAGTTAGGAAATAATCGTTAATGCGGGTGATGTCGACCCTTCCGTTTGCGCCTTGAATGGTGATTGATCTTATTCCGTCTATGACGTTGGCTCTTTCGTTTATTTCTTCAAAAGCTTCGATTGTTTTCTTTGCTTCCTCTTCTTTTACCTGCTCATCCTTCGCGAGAATGTTTCCTTTTCCGAAAAGGAAGGCTTTTGAAACGTCTTTGCTTGCATCTTTTATCTCGTTTAACGCCTTTGTTTGTTCGAGGTCGTGCAGGTTTTCTTCCATTTTATCAAAGCTCACCTGTTTTTCTTCCTTGGACGCCTGAGAACGTGTAACATTTATTGAGTCTTAATACATATTATGTAGTCGAGAGTTATAAAAACATTACCCCCCAATCCGGCACCCCTGCGCCGCCAGCAAAACGCTGGGAGTTCTTCGACCAGTATTTGTGCTGGACAAATGCGGATTTGAAAACAAAATCAATAATATTTATTAATATTTACGATACGTTTCAATAGTTCAACACCAACCACGAACAAAGAGGGAAAAAAGAACGTTAAAATGCTCAAACCCTTCCTGCGGAAAAACTTTCAACACACCGATAAAATCGTTAAATGTTCAACAAGGCTCAGCAGAGCAGTTCGCTTGCCCATGCTGCCTAACAAAAATAAATGAGTCTCCGATAGTATCTGACAAGAAACCTGAAAAAAGTCAGGGTGAAACGGAGCCGCTGAAAGAGAAGTCAGCCAAAGATAGGGAGAAGCCGTACGCCTGCAACTACCACTTCGGATACTTGAGCGAGCGGAAGCAGAAAAAGGAAATCCCCGACGAATGCCTTGTCTGCAAAGACACCGTCGAATGCATTCTTGGAAGAATGAAAACTTAGTGCGCAGCTAAACCAGAACCGATTCTTCTTAAATAAGCCTCTGCGGGTTGGAGGTCAGTTTGTTTTTAAGTCGCTTCTTTTTGGTTGTGGTTTAGCGCGGTGACCCATTCTTTGGTGTTCATTAGGCACGGCGAAGACGAGTGTTTTTTCCTGTAGGCGTGGCTGAGTCTGACTGCCATCGGCGGTATTATACCTGCCATAGCGAGCAACCCCTCGTCTGCGAAGAATCCTCTTGTTGAGCCGTCGTAGAGCACTGTGCCGCTGTGCATCACTATGACTCTTTTCGTGTGTTCCGAAACCAAGGTCATGTCATGCGTTATCGCCAGGATTGTCGTTCCTGCCCTGTTTAGTTCGTCAAGCAGGTTCATTATGTCCTCAGACATTCTGAAGTCTTGACCCGTAGTTGGCTCGTCAACAATCATGATTTTGGGGTTCATGGCAAGAATGGACGCCACGGTTAGGCGTCGTTTTTCACCTTTCCCCAGGAACATCGGGTCCTCATCGATCTTCGCCATTAAACCAACGCTCTTCAACGCCTCTTTGACTCTGGGGTCAATCTCTTGCTGGGGAATCTTTAGGTTCTTCAATCCGTAGGCTACTTCATCGTAGACTTTGCGCATGAAAATCTGGTTGTCTGGGTTCTGGAAAACGTAGCCGACGTAGCAGGGGATTTTCTGAATCACTTTCTTGTCCCGCAGGTTCAAACCCATGACTTTTGCTTCGCCTTGAAACTTCTTGTATAAGCCGCTGATTACCTTGGATATTGTTGATTTGCCTGCGCCGTTTTGGCCTATAAGCCCAACGTACTCTCCTTTTCTTATGGTAAAGTTTACGCCTTTGAGCGCCTGTGTCCCATCTTCGTAAGAGAAATCAAGGTTTTTGACGCTTATTATTTCCTCAGCGTTCTCAGCAGGCGTGCTATCCTCGATGTCTGTTAAGACTGTTTCTTTTTTTGATTCACATGCTTCTACCATTTCGTCGACGGTGAAGGGAACCCTACCCTTGTAGCTTAAACCTGATTGCCACCCGATTCTCGCTATGTCCGAGGCGTAGAGTCCATTTTCCTGGAACAGTTTGGATTGACAATACACTTCTTCGGTGGTGCCGTACGCAATTGTTTGCCCGTTATTTATGGCAAGCACCTTGTCAGCGTACTTTTGAATTACCTCTGGGTTGTGTTCAACAACAATTATCGTTATGTCATAATCGTTTCTTATTCGGTCAATAGCCTGAATAATGCTTAGTTTCCCTTCCGGGTCAAGGTTAGACATGGGTTCATCCAGCACCAGCAATTCAGGTCGCAGAGCAACGAAAGAAGCTATCGCAGCCCTCTGCTTCTGTCCGCCTGACAGCTCGCTTGGGTGAACAAGGTCTGCAATTGGCCACAAGTGACCCAGACCAACAACTTCAAGCGCTTCTTTAGTTCTTCTCTCAATCTCGTCGGTCGGCAGCCCCAAAAGTTCCATGCCGAAGCTGATTTCGTGGAGAAGATCCATTCTTAAGAACTGGTTGTCGGGGTCTTGAAGTAGCAGTCCAACTCTCGGCGCTGTCTGCTTTATGCCAACAACTTTATCGACTGTTCTGCCTGTCTTCTCATCAATTACAGATTCCACTTTAGTTAGTGTTTGCCCGAACAGTTTTATTTCGCCTTTTATGTGCTCTCCCGCTTTTCCGATGGGAACTGTAAAAACGTGCGGTATCACTCCAGTTAAAGCGTAGCAAAGGGTGGTCTTGCCCGCTCCGCTGGGTCCGATGATTCCGAAGAATTCTCCTTTTTCGACCTTGAATGTTAAACCTTTTAGCGTGTAGGGGTTCTCGACTCCCACGTAAGATCGGTATTTCCACCAGAAATCATTTACTTCCAATACCGACATTTTTTTACCTCGTGAATAAGGCGGTGATGGAGTGTCCAAGGATGACCTCGTATATTAAGAATGCTGCCAATATCGCTAATATCGTGAAGTCCACGTAGCTTAACCGTTTTGTCTCTTTGAAATCTGTCACGCGTTTTGACGCCTCGAATCCCCTTGCGTAGAGCGCTACACCCGTTTCTGTAGAACGCCTTATCATGGTTGCAACCAGCGGAATCGATGTTTGTGCAAGGTCAATTATCTTGGAAAAAATGCTTTTCCTGATTACATTTGCCGCGCGGGCGGTCTGAGCGATTTTGATGTCTTGATAGTCAAGCAGTATCGTGTTTAGATTTCTAAACATCAACGCGACGAAGAATGACTTCCGAAATGAAAGACGAAGTTGTCTAAGTGCTCCAGCAATCTCTACATCTCGCGTGGTTAAAAGGAAAAGAAACGATGTGTAAATTAGCACTCCGTACCCGAGCGCTTTGGATAACGCAACCGTGGTTGACCACTGCGGCAGCGAAAACGAGTAGGTCACTCCAATGGGAATTCTTGCCCATGTTGTTGCCGACGAGAAACTGAGCGAGCTGGGCATGATGGTAAACCACCATAGTAGCAACCCAGCAACGAGTGACCAACCGATGCTTCGTAACTTGTAGTAGACGAGGCTAAAGACGCCTACAAAAACCAGGGTTGATATTCCTATTGGTAAAAAGCCCGGCCACAGGTAAAAGACAATTTTTGCCCCGGGCAGCGAGCCGTTGAAGAACAGCCACCAGAAGAATTCGCCGAAAAGAACTGGCAAAGCCAATATTAAGTATGAGCTTACTAAGTGCTTTGCGGTCCTTGAAATTATCAAGAGACCAAATACGAGAACTAGCAAAAGAACTAGCCCTATGATGTCGGGGCCGCCTTTTGAAACGGGAATGTCAAACATGTAAAGAGCCAGCACGGACATGGCTGCGATCATTAAGAATTTTGTTATGACATGTAGTTTTTCAATTGGGGTTCCTGTTCTCATAGAAAAAATAAAGGTGCACACGTACTTCTTGGAAGCACGTGCCTCCTCTTTCGGTTTTTCCAACAACTTTCCCCTTAATTTTTTCTGTTAAGGAAGAGTTGTTCTTAAGTTACCCATCCGTGGTTGACTAAGCCCTGTCTTTCAACGAGGTTTGTGAGTCCCTTGACAAGTACTGGAGTTATGATCACCATTGCCAGCAAGTCGCCTGCGAACCATCCTGCCCACCATAGCCAATACGCGCTGCCTGGAACAAGTCCCAATTGAAATTGTATTCCGATTCCCAGCTCTGCACTGATTGCGTTGAGTATGATTCCGTTTATGAGTATAAACCAGAACCATGCGCCTACTCTATTTGTTTTGAAGCCTGCAACTTCTTTTTCAGTTAAGTCTCTCCATAGCGGATCAAAGCCTCTATTTGCTAGCAATCCACGCCAGACCATGAACGCGACCAGCGGCGGAACAAAGTCAGCTATCGAATAAGCCAATGACGGAACGACGCCTAAACCAACCATCAGTCCTGCTCCGAGTACACAGCCGACATATGCAGAGATTATACCCCAGATTCCCCACCACATAGTGAACACAAGGAAGAAGGGGTACACAAAGTAGAATAGTGAAATGCCTGAGTAGCTTAATGGACCGAGCAAAGAGACGCTAAGGTACGAAAGAATGATAATTGCCGCGATCTGCACCGCATACAGCACGTACTGCGTTGTTGAAACTGGTTCTCCTCTGCCTAATTTCAGTGTATAGTTGCTCCAAGGATACTTGGTTTCCGTTTTTGCTTCTGTTTTTTCTCCCCCACTCAAATGAAATCCCCGCTCCTCATAGTCAACGCTATCAGTATTTAATACTTTTCAACAAAATTAAAACAAAAGATTGATTAAAATTGCGACTAAAAAGGCAACACTTACTCCGAAAGAGCCGCGGTCAAAGTGGATTTTACGTGTTTTTAAGGCAATTTCACTTATATAATTTCCATGCGTGTTGCTTAGAACACCGCAAGAAACCGCAAGTTTCAGCAATTTGCCACGCGGGCGTCGGGAAGAATTAATAAATCCCAAACTTGCATTTCATCTGGGCTACCAAATGATGTTCACTGTTTCCGCCATTTTTCTTCTACATTTAATTCTCTCTTTCGCTGTCGGAAGCTTATGGGTAACATTAATCACGGTTATTGCTGAAAAGAAGGGCAGCGTCTTGGGCGGCATTCTCGGCGGACTTCCATCTACATCCGCGTTCTCGTTCTTCTTCATCGGGATTAACCAGTCCACTGCAGCCGCTGTCGAAGCAACCACGGTTTTCCCGCTAGCCTTCGGCGTCACGAGCGCTTACCTGTTCCTTTACGCCTTTTTCGCTTCGAAAAGCTTCAGCCGCGGAATCGGCTTTTCGCTTCTTATTTGGTTCGCAGTTTCAGGCTTGATAGTTGCGTCGGGCTTGAAGGATTTCGGCGTGTGCTTAGGGGTCGGAGCGGTTGTTTCGGTCTTGACATATTACGGGTTTGCCAAGGTGCTGAGGCTGCAGAATTTGAAGGGGCAAGAAACCCGTTATAAGCTCTGGGAAATCGTGTTCCGCGGAGTCGGCGCAGGAGCTCTTGTGATGGTTGCGGTGCTTTTAAGCCAGGTTGGCGGTCCAGTCTTAGGCGGCATTGCAGCTGCGTTTCCCGCGGTTTTCACTTCAACCCTGATAATCCTTCAAAGAAGCAGGGGAACAGAGTTTTCGCGCGCCGTAACCAAGCCGCTGGTGCTTTCGGGCATTTTAACCATCATTCCGTTCTGCGTGGCAGTTAGGTACCTGTATCCTGCCCTTGGAGTTCTGTTTGGAACCTTAGTCTCCTACGTTCTAGTGGTCCCGTTAGCGGTTCTGTCGTACTACTTGGCGCAACGTTAAGCGGCGAGTTTGCGGCTTAAGGTGATGGGCTGGTCTCAGGAACAAGTTTAATTTGGTAGAGGCTTTGCCAGTCCTTGCCCGTCACGAAAAGCCTGTTGTTTTGCTGGTCGTAGGCGATGCCGTTTAGCACGGCGTTGAAGTTCGAAGCACTTGCAACTGCGGCTGGCAGACCTGTGAGGTTTATCGAAGCCGTAACTTGTCCCGTTTCTGGGTTGATTATGACGATTTCGTTTGTCATCCAGACATTGGCGTAGACGGAGCCGTTGATGTAGCACAGCGAGTTAAGCTCGGGTACGGTTGCGTTTCCTTCATGCACTGTGACTTGGCCTATCGGCTGAAAAGTCGTTGCGTTCAAAAAGTAAAGGTGGGCGGAGCCATCGCTCATGATTAACTCTTTGCCGTCGTAGGTTAAGCCCCAGCCCTGCGTCGGGTACGTGAAGTTGCCTAAGAGCGCGAACGTGTTTTTGTCGTAAATGAAGCCTATGTTCGATTGCCATGTTAACTGCACGATTGTGTTGTTGACGACGGCTATGCCCTCGCCGAAGTACTGGGCTGGCAGGGTGTATTCTTGCACGACCTTGCCCGTGGTTAGGTCCACTTGGCGTAAAGTTGAAGCGGCGCCGTTTCCACTTCCGCTGCTTTCATACAGGAAGCCGTTTGAATAAACCAGACCCTCGGTGAAGGCGCTGGTGTCATGCGGATACGTGTTAACTATAGTGTAACCGTAAGTCACCGTGGAGTTTGTGGATGCACCGCTGTTTTTTAAAGAAGCGTACATTAAAGCGGCTAAGACAACGATTACAATAACGGCGACTACAATTATTGGCAGTTTCTTCATCGAAGTCTAAATTAACTGTTCTCATTAATATGTAAAACGCAAGAATCCGTTTTTTCCCTCGTCACATGTCATAAGCTGAACGTCCAGCGGCTTTGCTGTCTGTTGGCTGAATTGTGAAGTACACTCAAAGACCTCCCATGTTTCAATGCAAAAACAAACCGTTCAGGATGAGGCACGAGAAAATTGGCAGAGACACAGACAAAGATTCCTTTTTAAATCAGAAGGTTACGCCTTCGTGTTCGCTCAGCATTCAAATAATTGAGCGTAGCAACGGCTAGTCCGGTGGTTCTTGCTGTTCTGATAGCACGTTCGGTGTATCTGGCATTTTCCTTTCGCTCAAAGTCTTTCGCGTGTTGTTAGGCTTGGATGCGAGCAGCACTTTCGCTCCCATGAACTGTACGCAGACGAAACTTACGAAGAGTGGGAACCAGAATGACGCGACTCTCACAAAGACGGCTGCAACCCCGCTTGATCCGCTGCTTATCCCGTAGAGAATAAAGATTGTCGCCAACAGAATGTCAAGTGAACCCACAGAGAAGCTAGCTAGGGCGTCCTGAAAAGCCGTTGCAACAAAATAGACAACGACGTAAAATACAGGCGACGCCGCTGGAATTCCCAGCGCATAGAAAACAAAAACGTAAACCGATAGACCCAAAATGTACGCTGCGATGTGGAATATGAACGGCTTAGCTAAAGATCGCGGGTTTTCTCTGAACACTTTGAAACCTTCGTAGAAGCTGGCGAGCGTTTGCTCATTCTTCCTTAATTCGTCTAATGTGGCTTTTCTGGGACGTATCCGCTTATTAATGTTAAAATATAATTTTGCTATCATTTCCGCCGCGCCTTTGTAAAACGCTAAGAAAAGCAGAACGGCAAGATAGGCGATGGACCCAAGCAGCAACAGGATGAACAAGTTCCCTATCAACGGGGGAACATCCGTTTTCAAACTCAGGAAAGCTGAGCCGACGCACAATCCTGTGGTAACCACGCTGTAAGCGACAATACGGTTGGTCACCGCCGAAGCCGCTATGACGCCGTAGTTCTCTTTAGTTTCTTTCTGGACAAGATACAGCCTAGTAACTTCACCGCAGACAGTTGCGCATGGAATAATTAGGTCAGCAAAGTCGCCTATCCAATAATAGAGGTATGCTCTCCTGTAAGAAATGTCGATTGAAAGCGCTTTTAAAATGTTGTTCCATGCGGCTGACCAACAAAAAACCGAAGCCAGAACAGCCATAATCGCGAGAGCGTAGAAGAGTCCGTACTGCTCCAGGTTTATGTTTTCTAAAACATCTAGAATTTGGGAGGAGCCGATGAAAAAGTAGAGGTAAGAGACAAAGACAATTAGCCCTACAACCATGAACAACGCCGATTTTCTGAACGAGATGTACTTGGATCCGTACAATTGACCGCTCTGACCTCACTTTTGGGCTAAAATGCTTGCGGGTTGCAAACGATTTTAGGAGAGTTACTCTTTCCACAAGGGGGTTTAAGTAACTTGCGCTTATCGCAGAAGTTCCCCAAGCTTAAATTTGAATCATGGCGACGATAGTGGTTTGTGCTTCTTCGATTCCTTCAACTTGGCTGTGAACCGTTTGAACCACCCGTTCAAGATCCACGTTGTTTTTTGCTCTCACAGGAACTATCAGGTCGCATGGTCCAAAAACGAAGTCGGCGGAAATGACCTGCGGAAGCTTAATCAAAATCTGCTGCGCCGCTTCGGCGTCTCTTGGCTCAACGTTCAGAAACATAAACGCGAACGGTGTTTCCATGTACGCTGGTCCTTCAATGACCACGATGTACGTTGTTGTCTTCAAAATGAGTTTTTCTTCAGCCCCTATCATTCGAACAGGGTTGAACCACTTCTTCACAAACTCGTCCACGCTGCTGAACCCGTCGAACCTGACGAGCACATCGACTGGTCCGTAAAGGAGAAAAATGTTTCCGACTGGAATATCCATCTCTGTAAGCTTCTCTATCACTTGGTTGTAGCAGCCGCCTTTGCAGGTTAAACCCATGTAAGCTCTCAAAATCAATCACCAACACTATATTAGAAGTCTTTGCGGTAAAAAGATTTTCTATGCCTATTTAGCGGTATATTGCCAAAGAAACCTATCGAACCTTATGCGCTAAGCAAACTGGACATTGCCGATTGTAGCGGTTAACACCCGACCTCTCGAAGGGTTCAAAAAGACGCTGAAACATTGATAGCAATCGTTCAACTGGCTGTTTGTAACAGCGGCTCAAGTTCTCTTATTCGGTTACGGACCATTTCAACCAGTTGTTTTCTGAGCCTCTCGCCCGAAATCCCCCTTCTAATGAAGCACATCTTGTTAGCCAACTCCTTATCGCCTAACGTGTCATCTATCCACCTCTGAAAGTCGCCGCGGGGATAATGAAAAAGAACAGAATTCAGATCGATTGTTTCTAATTTCTGGGCAAAATCAGCGAGACTAGTCGCAGTTATTCCCGTGTAACCTTCTTCTGTTGAGAAGTGGAATCCACGTTCAAACTGGACATTACCTAAGATTTTATGCATGCTGGTTTCAAGATTTGTTTGGCTCGTAAAATCACCGCCTAAATCACGGCTAAGCCAATAATATCTATTTGTGACTACTCGCTGAAACCACAAACGGTGACATGGACCGTGTTGTAGTTCGCAAGTTATGTGGAGATTACGCCTTTTGACCCGTCGATTGTCACTTTTTGGCCGTTGTAAAGCAGTTGGCAAGCGTTTTGAATGTTTGTTACAGCGGGGATCCCGTACTCCCTTGACACGACCGCGCCGTGCGATAGGATTCCGCCTGTTTCAGTGATTAAACCGCCGATTTTGCTGAACACGGGAGTCCATCCTGGATCGGTTCTGGGAACAACAAGTATTTCGCCAGCCTGCACATCTCCGATGTCTTCGACACGGTTTAGGACTCTGATTGTTCCAGTTAGCTTGCCTTGGCTAGCGGGGATTCCATGCAGGATGCAGCCGGTGTTTTTTTCTTTTTCATCCAGTTCATTGGCGCCTTGGATGAACTTGGCTGGAGTCACGTTTTCATACTTTAGAAATTCATCCTTGCGGCTTGAAACTGACTCGTGAATTCTGCCTCTGCTTTCAGGGCGTTTTCCGTTGACCAAGGATCGCACTTCGTTTTTCGTGAGGAAAAACACGTCTGAAGCTTCCTCTAGGAATCCTTGTTTCTGCAGGTTTCTTCCGATATCCATGTAGATTCGGCGGTTCATGGTGATCCATCTGTCAAGGTTGTACCGTTGGTTCTCTCGGAAAACAATGTATTTCCTTGCGAACCCAAGAATCGTCGAGAGCAGTTGCCATTCGAACCAGCCCAAGGGGCGTTTCTTTATTCGGCGTTCGATTCTGCTTGTTTGAAGCTTCTGCTCCGTTTTTTGTTGACGTTTCGCTGGGGCTTCATCTTGGACGAGTGATTTCAAGATGTCGAATACGTATTCGGGCGCTTCGTTCCACCGCGGATAGTAGGGTTCACGGGTGAAGCCTCGGACTCCGAAGTCGCGCATGAACAACTTCAACTCTTGCTTAAATTCTTCTAACTGCGGATTATCATCTGCCACGAGCAACAGGAAGATTCGGTTTGAAGGCGTTTCCAGGACAAATGATTTCGTAGCGGTTGAAGTTCGCACTGTGCTTGCGAGTTTGAGGATGCGGTCGTTCATTTCGCTTGTTTTATGCTCGAGCCCAGATATCAAAACGGGGTAAACTTCAGCTGCTTCTTCTCCTATGAAGCGTCCGAGCAAGTACTGCGCTATCAGGTTCATGCCGATGTTATGGACTGGAATTCCGTATCTTACCAAACGGAAGTGCCCGATCATCAGCCGATCTAATTCTGCAGCCAGCTCCAGCAGGGCTGCGGGGTTGCCTTCCACGTCAATTTTTGATATTCTCGAATCAAAACTTTGGTAAAACGGTTCGAACTTGGTTTTGCTCCATTTTTCGTATGCCGACTTCGTTTTTGTGATTGAACCTTCATCATCGTAGAGCATGACGCGGATCTCAGCCAGAACTCTCTTGCTTAGTCTGAAGGGCTGTTTTTTCATGGTTTGCTTGCCGTAGGGTCCGCTGCCTTCCATGAAGTAGTTCAGGATGTCATCGTTGCGGACGAAGGGCGGAATCTCGTATTCAACCTTGCGTTTGAGAACTTCCAAGTTAAAGTATGCGTGACCGTGGTACAGCCTCAAAAGCTTGTCAGTTTCTCCGTTGCCTGGAGACGAATATCCCATGATTCCGTTTAGTTCAATATTCACGATCTGTGTCAGTTGGTCTCCGAGTAAATCGAAAAACAAAGGGGAAACAGGGTCGTTCCAGTAGTCATCTGAATAGCCTCTTGTCCAAATGACTTCCTTCTCAGAGCTGCCCGAATTATTCATGGTTGATTTTCCTCTTATTAGCAGGCGTGAGTGCGGTATCTTGTTTGAGGCACTACGTATTTAAGCCTAAGTGGAATCTCGCAAGCTTCTCTAGCTCATGCGTGTTTTGCCCTCAGAGTTTCAAACGTCCCGTAGCCGCCGGAGACGCCGTCCATTTCGAAAGTTCCGAAGGATTGTGTAAGGATGGAGATCTGTCCCTTTTCGTCGCTGAACGGAATGGGAACTGCGGGTCCAGCTTTGCCTTCTAACGTGTGCGTGGAGCCTTCTTCATCGAGGAGTTCCAGTTTTGAGCTGACGGGAAAGATTTCGCTGCTGAACTGCTGGTCCAGAACCCGAATTCTCGTGATCGGGATGTTCCTTCCGTTTTTGAAAATGAATCCTCCCGTCGACACCTTTCCGTCTTCGGCGACGATTGCTGCAGGGTTCACGGCAAGATCTTCAGAGAACCAGACGACGTAGTAGAGCCAGCTTCCTATTCCCGTCCAGTCGCGGACACCGTGGGTGTGGTCCCTCTGCCCGAGTACATTTGCTACTTTGAACGTGCTGTCGCCCAGAACAACGTCGCCTTGGACTTTGGCGATTTGCTCCCAGTGAACGTCGCCTGCTTTTTTTCCAAGCTCACGGCTCTCAGCGCTCATATGGCTGCTGTACTCATAGACGCGGTTTATAGGTTTGAACGTTAGATTCATTGAGGCTTTCTGAATGCCCAACACCACGGAAGGTTGGGCTCGTAGCTTAAGCAGGTCATGCGGGTTCTTCAGCAGCATCATGTTGCCACTGAAACTGTAGTGCCACGTGCCATCGGGGTTCCTGTGGTGTGTCATGCCGTTAACGCGCAGGTCAGCGGGATAGCTGGAGTCTCCAATTCTTTCCGTGGCTTGGTGGATTGCTACTTTTCCATCGGGGAGAAAAAGAATGAAAAACGTCATGCCTTCTTTTTTGTTCGGTTTGAAACCCAGCCTTGTGACGCCGCCGAACTCTTGTTCTTTTGAGTAGAAAACGAAGTAATACGATTCATTCCACTCCGTGTGAGACCCCGCTGGGTGATTTAAGGGTTCAGAATCCAAGTTGAAGTCAAGATTCGTTTCTTTCTTCATCACGCGTTCTCCTTCTGGTTTGCTTTTACCCAATTTTTAAATACCAAGACAGCCGTAACTGGTTACCTATTAACTTTCAGGCTTAAGTGATTTTGCAATGTGCAAGTGGTGCATGAAACACGGGGCAGGCGGAAAGTGGTACCTAAACGCGAAGAACTACTCCAACGAGCTTGCGGAACATGAGAATCTTGAAGCCTATCTTGAGGAGCAGTGGAGAAACTTCGAAACGGTCTACATCCGAAAGATGATGGGTATGTCTTCTATAGGTCTTGGCTACAAACTTAAAATGCCAATCATCGGGCGCGTTGTCCGCTGGAAAGCCGAAAGCATGATCCATTCTGAAAGCAAGAACAGGAATCCAGTCAGGGCAGACGGGCATTTTGGGCAGGTGATTCCGATTGAAGAAGCCAAGCTTATCATGATGAACTTGGCGGCTGAACCTATAGCTCAGAACTACTGCATGTGCAGGATGATGCAGAGAGGAGTCAAGGATGTCTGCTGCATCAACTTCGGGTGCCTATCAAACGTGATCGAGAAGCTTCCACGGTTTATTCCTGAAAAGAGCAAGTTTAAACTGGGCAGGGAGGAGGCGGTTGCAGCTTTAGATGAGCAGAATAAGAAGGGAAGAATCGCGACTGTTTGGTTCCAACCCGTGCCTTACGTCAACGCTATTTGCTCGTGCGAGGTTCCTCAATGTGGAGGGCTTAGACTTAGAACGGACTTTGGCCTGAACGCAGTTTACAAAGCAGAATACGTCGCCAGCGTTGACCCTGACCTGTGCCAAGCTTGCAAGTCATGCGTTTCCTATTGCCAATTCGGAGCCGTAAAGTTTTCACCCACCCTGAAAAGAGTGACAATTGATCAAAACAAATGCTTCGGCTGCGGGCTTTGCAGAGACCGCTGCAAATTCGGCGCGATAAAGCTGATTCCAAGGGAAACTGTTCCTGGAATTGCCACCATGTATTAGCATGAGAGGCTGTTGATGATGAAGAAGACAAAAATCAAAATTGACTATTCGAAATGTGGAAACGCGACTGGCGGCATCGATCCCAGGGAATGCAGCGTGTGCCTCAAGGTTTGTGACCCGGCGATTTTCCTCCGCCACGAGGCTTTCAACGTCGAAGAGTCAAATCGCAATGACCCGCAATTCTGGCAGATAACTGCTGTTTGGCTGGATCTGTGCACTCGATGTGGAAAATGCGTGGCTGCGTGCCCTCAGAAAGCCATAACAGTGTCATGAACAAGTTCCTACAACGGGCAAATCGGCATCTTCGAAATGATCGCATTTCTTTCGCCGATAACTCCAAGCAAGTTTACTGATTATTTACACACCTAAGGTTTTGGGTGGGTGAAGAGGAACTCTATGAGTCCTGTTCCTTTTTCTCCTGTCGCGACGGATTCGTGTACAGCCATGCCCTCAAAGAGTTCGGTGGTTCCCTTGGGGAAGCTTCTGGAGAACTTGAAGAAGCTTTTTGGCGAAATCAACTTGGAAATGAATGTGTCCACTCTTCCATCCTCGTAATGTATCGTAGTCGAGGCTCCGACTGGGTTCTTTCCGTCTTCGTCGTCATATTTTATCTGAAGGTCAATCTGAGAAGCCGCCGCCTGTTTACTCGCGGATGACAACCCGCCTGACACGTAAGAGGCGCCGTTCACAGTGTCTTTTCTCAAGCCGACAGCGTACGTTTCAAACTGGGCGTGGAGTGCAAACCAGTTTTCTATGAACCAGTCTCGAGGCCCCCAGCTCTTGTCCCGCTGGCTGAACCCGTGGATTCTGATTTTTGTCCCATCGGAAAGGGCTGCTTCTCCTTCGACGATGCCTGACTGCTCAAAGTGTCCCTTCCATGAGGTTCCGCTGCCTTTCCCGAAATCAAACGGTGGAAAACGGGCTTCCCATTTGAGGTGCACGTTGAGGTTTTGGTCGGCGACGGTGATGTCCCATTTCCGCAAGGGTTCAACAAGCTTGTACGTCAGGGCGCCATCTGACAGAAGACTCGATGATTGCTCGTCTGTGAGGGTTTGCTCTTTATAGTGTATGTTCAGTTTGTCCTCGTGGAATAGGGCAAGGATGAATTCTCCTTTCTTCTGGTTGGGTAGAATCCCTATGGTGCTGAATCCCGAGGTTTTGGTTTGTGCGTCAACAAAATTGAAGTAGTAACTTTCTCTCCAGTCTAAACTGTCTTCGGCAACATGAAGGTAATCGTCGGTTTTCTTGATAGAACTCAACATCGTCTCATCCTCGCTGGCGTTTTGGTTATTTGGGCAAAAGATACATTATCGGGTCTTTCTCCTTCAGGAACGGGAGAGTTTTCATCTTTATGATTTTTCTCTTGATTCTTGAGAAGGCAGGGTCCTCGTTGGCTTTCATGAAGATGGGCAGGTACTCGTCGAGAACTGGTTTGGCGAGGCTCCATTGGATTTTATCTGTGACACCGACGCAGTCCGTGTACCTGGCGAAGCATCTCCAGTAGGCGGTGGCGCCTGAGATAAGCAGTTGCGACCTGTCCATTTGGGCGAATTTCATGTAGAGTTCAGCCTGAGCGTTGTCTGCTGCTTCGGCGTATGCGGGTAACTCGTCCATTCCAACTGGAACCACTTTGTCTCCGCTTTTCTTGTAAGCCGCGATGCCAGTCACGAGTTTAGAGTACTCGCCTGGGTTGACAGTCATTGTGCCGATGTCGTTGAAGGTGGTTTTCGCGTTTTTAAGCGTCATGGCGACGCCTAAGCTTGAAGAGGGAAGTTTAGCTTCAGTTGCCGACCACGGAAGCCACAGCCTGTCTTTTCCATCATAAAGATTCGTGTATTCCATAAGCACAAGGTCCTCACTGTTTTCAATCGGGTAAGGTCCGTGGTTTACGATTTTGGCTCTTGCCTCGCATTCATCGATGAAAGCGTATAGGTCGATTGAGCCAAGGACTCTCCTCACTTTCTTGGTTTGCTCCGCTGTGACGGGTTGAACGTGGTCTTTCACCCAACTGATCGACTCGTCGCCGAGACCTACGTTTTTCTTGCCTGAAGCAGCAACGGTCGGCTTTCCAGAGGCGAAGTAGCTTGTTGCAAGGCTGTGCCATTTTTCAAGCATCCATTTCCACTGTTCCCTTTTCTCAGCGGGCTCCTTTGCAGGGTCGCCTTCGCATTTGTTGTAGATTGTGCCCATGCGCGCAAGCGAGTAGTACATCCAGAGGTACGAAATCGAAAGCGCCTGCACGGGCGAAAGCAGGCTTCTGCTTTTCTTAGCCAATTCTTCCGGGGTGATTGTGTCCCAGACCTGCTTCATGACGCCGTAGAGTTCGTGGTAGGTTTGGTAGAACCCGAGACTGATGTAAGCGTTAACAGGGAACAGTTTTGACTCAAGCAGGCTTCTTTCGAGAACTATGTCGGAGAAGACCTTGCTTAGATGAGTGATGAGTTCGTTGATTTCTTCAACCTTCATATCCCTAACCCCATTGCTTGGAAACCATATTCAGGTTTGAAGTAATAAGATTTGGCATCAGGCATTTTTTCGGGCAAATCTAATATCTAACTTCGGCTGATTAGGAGGCTACCGATTGGCTGGCAGGATAGAAAATGAAGGTCATAGGCAGCGGAAGGATAACTTTGAACGTCTCGGCGAAGGGTGAACTTCGGACGGTTTCTTCGATTCAGGACGTGATCAACCTTTGGAAAGAGGGCGCTGACGGCAAAATCGTCATTGTTGAAGACGCGGGGACAACCACTCTCGGACCGATTCTTCCGAAGCTTGCAGGGGTAGTCTGCAAAACTGGCGGTATAGGTTCACATCTCGCGATTGTGTCGCGTGAATTCTGCATTCCTGCTTTAATGGGTACAAAAATCGACACAGATGAGCCTCTGAACAGGCGTCAAGCGATGATTCAGCCCAACGGGAACAAAGATGGGCTGCTGATACTTTCTGATTTATAGCCTAATTCATTAATGAAATCAAACCGCACTTTATTGTTGAATAATCGAGGAGTTATTGTGGTTAGTTTTTTATTTCCCAGTTGCAGTAATATGTGAGCATAAAGGGTAGTACCTGTGGGCAAACTCGGCGGTTTCCTTCGATTGATCAGGCCAATGAACTGCATAGTGATGAGTTTCGCAGTTCTTGTTGGAGCCAGCCTAACAGGTTTCGGCAATCTTCATTGGCTGAATTTGGTTTACGGAGCAGTAACCGCGTTCACTTTGACTGGGGCTGCAATGGCGGTCAACGACTACTACGATTTTGACATAGACAAAATAAATGAACCAAAGCGCCCACTCCCGAGCGGCGCAGTTTCGATGAGAGAGGCACTGGTGTTGACAGGCGTTCTAACGGCGATCGGTCTGGTCTTCGCCTTCGTCATAAGCCTCTATTGCCTCCTGTTTGCCTTTGCAGCTTGGGTCATCATGGTCGCTTACACGACCGTTGGAAAGCGAAGCGGGTTCGCTGGCAACTTGCTGGTTAGTGCATGTGTCGCCGCGCCTTTTCTGTACGGTAGCCTAGTGGCTGTCAACACCATCAGGTTTAACATCTTGCTTTTCGCGTCAATGGCGTTTCTTTCAAATACGGGTCGGGAAATTGCAAAGGGCATCGTTGACGTGCAAGGCGACAGCGCGCATAACATCAGGACTCTTGCTGTGTCCTTCGGAGACAGAAAGGCTGCTTTCGCAGCGGCTGCCTGCTTTGTTTTTGCTGTCTGCCTGTCTCCTCTTCCTGTGATTTTCAATTTAGTTTCCATATGGTTTGTTCCGTTTGTGCTGGTTACCGACGTTGGCTTGGTTTGGTGTTCAGTATCGTTGATAAGGAATTCTTCAAGAGATAATGCGCGTCAAATAAAGAAGATTGTTCTTTTCTTATTCGTTTTCGGTTTGCTTTCATTCATTTTCGGGACATTCAGGTGACAAGGACATGGCTGAGCCTGAAATCGTGATGAATTTAGGTCTACTCGGCTTATGTTACGTGTACATAATCGCCATAATCCTGATAACAAGCAAGATTAAAGATCGTATACCTGCAAATCTTTCCCGTAAATTTCTGCACATTATGATAGGCAACTTTATTTTTATTATACCATTTTTCACGCTCACAACGTTTCCGCTCTGCTTTCCCTTCTTCGTGGCTGCCCCTTTCATTTTGGTTACCTTCTTGTTTTCTCCCCTGTCTCCAGTTGACTTAAGCAGTAAAATTAGCGGGTTGGCTGAGGTCACAGGCGGAGGTCACAAGTTTGGGCTGGTTTATTACGCGATTTCTTACACTGTTCTAGCCTTATTCTTTTCAACGAAGCCGTACATTATTGCGGCAGGCATTTTGCCGATGGCGTTCGGTGACGCCGCAGCTTCTTTGGTTGGACAAAAAATTGGACGACATAAATACAACATTTTCGGTACGAAGAGCTTTGAGGGGTCAATGGCGATGTTTGCCATTTGCATTTCTGGTCTAATGGTTTGTCTTCTATTTTTCTCGCGTCTTTACCCAATCTCAATCCCGACCTTCGCGCTGGCTTCTTTAGGCGTCGCCTCAGTGGCAACGGTTTGCGAAGCGCTCACCCCGAAAGGCTTTGACAACTTGACCGTTCCGTTGTTCAGCGCCGCCGTATTTCTGCTGTTGATAGGAGGAATATAATTGAAGCTAGTAATCATTGACGGTTTAGACGGCTGCGGGAAAAGCACTCAAGCACATCTTATGCTGCAGTCACTGAAAAAAATGAATAAGACCGCTTGCCTGCGTGTTCACCCAGAAATTGACAACTGGTTCGGTCTCAAGGCGCGGGCTTACTTGTATTCGAAAGGTAAAAGCGCGCATTTCGCCTCAGCCCTATTCTACATGGCAGATGTCATTCATTCAATACTCCTGTATTCATGGAGAGACGCGGACTTCGTTATTTTTGTCAGATACTTAATGGGAACTGCTTACTTGCCGTCGCCTTTAGACACGGTTGCATACAACTTCTTCGCCTCGGTAGTTCCAAAGTCAAACAGCATGTTCTTTCTTGACGTTAACCCTGAGGAAGCAGCCTCTCGAATCGCCAAAAACCGCAAACAGACTGAAATGTTCGAAAACCTTGGGGCTTTGAAAAAAGTCAGGGCTAAGGCTCTTTCGTTAACCCGTTTTGATAAGTGGATCATTATCGATTCGAACAAGCCTGCTCTCGAAGTGGCTTCAGCGTTAAAGACAAATTTGTTCGCCGAATAAAGTAACCAGCAATGTTAACCTGAAGGGCGAACAGGAAGCGGAACCTAGCCATCGCTAAGTTTTTACCATAGTTACGCCCAATAATAGGTTGTGGGTAGGCATGGCTAAAACTTCGCTTCTCCTTAAATGTCCCTATTGCAACTGCGATTTTGAAGCGACGCCTCCGGACAGTCTGCATTTTGACTACCTTTTCAAGGAACCGCCTGCAAGCAGCACGGAAAGCGACGTGTTGAAAAGAGAAGTTGTCTGTGAAAACCCCGAATGCGGAAAAACCATCAAAATTTACTGGTATGCGCCAATAGAGTACTTCTGCAGAATGTAGCTGACTACGAGTTAACGATCGAAAACGCTAAAACAACGATACACTATGCCTGCTTTAAAGACCATACGCTTTTTGCGGCGCATTGAAGCATTCAGAAACGGCGCAGACAAATTGCTGGAACTATCCCTTTTAGCCTTCGGTTGTCATAGAACTATTTTTTTCTTTAGGCATGGCCGGGCTTACGTATTCACAGCAGTTTCCGCCAGATCTGCCACTGTGAACTCTTCACCATCTTCAAAGCAGAGATTCTTGTAAATCTGCAGTGTCTGCTCAGCAGCTTCCCTCCACGTGAAGTACCGAAGTACTCTTTTCCTCCCCTTTTCTCCCCATTTCTTTGCTCGGTCAGGGTTAGAGAGGGTTTCTTTTATTCCCCACGCGATGTCAACTGGGCTTCCGCCGTTCACGTGCACGCCGTTTTGGTCAGGCCCAGACGGCACTACCTGCTCCCTAAAGCCAACGACGCCCTGCGCACCGACTATTATCGGCTTCGCCATCGACATAGCTTCAAGACTCACTATACCAAACGGCTCATAGGTTGAGGGAAAAACGCAGACATCCGCCGCCGCATAGTGCAGAATCCGCTCTTTTTCAGGAACAAACTCAAATCTGCATGAAACCTTATCCTTTATCCCGAGCCTGTCCGCCAATTCGGTCACGTCGTTTTGCTGTTCACCCTTTCCAAGAATAACCAGTTTTGCATTCGGGTAGTCTGCTAACACCGTGGGCATGGCTTGAATCAGGTTTGTCACGCCCTTGACCCATGTCAGCCTACCAATGAACAAGATCATCTTGTCTTCGGGTTTTATCCCGTATCTTGCGCGAACCGCAGCGATTTCCTCAGGCTTTGCCACGTTTGGGCGGTATTTTTCGGGGTCTACACCGTTCCAAACGACGCTTATCTTCGATTTCGGCCAACCATGCCTAACTAGGTCTTCCTGCATGGCGTAGCTCACAGTTAATATTCTGTCTGCTTTTTCTGATGAGGCGTATTCAATGTGCGAGACGACTTCTGAGCCTGGACCGCCCGCTCTTCCCCACTCTGTGCTGTGAACGTGGAACACGACGGGAATCTTCGTTTCGTTCTTGACCATCATGCCTGACATGCTGCTCAACCAGTCGTGAACGCAAACCAAATCGAAGTTGCATCCCTCCTTTTTTATCATGCTGTTGATGAACTTTGAAGCGCTGAGCACGTTGTAGATGAAGATGTTGTTGAACATGCGGATGTTCGTGCCCCATTTTTTTAAGTCTTCAGTAACGAACATTGGGAAAATGTTGCTTGCATCCGCGATCAAGGGCCGATGTACCTCTACCCCTTTTATGATTTCTCTGGTCTTCAGTTTTCCAGGATTCAACGTGAAAACCGTTACGTCATGCCCCATCGCCACGTATTCACGAGTTATGTAATCGGCGTAAGTGCCAAGTCCGCCAACCATTGCTGGTGGGTACTCCCAAACAAAGAACCCTATTCTCAATTTTAGCCACCGTCACGAAACATGCTATACAAGAGCGTTAAGCGCACAAGATGTTCCCTGCATAAACGTAGCTCAAAACGAATAAATCAGTTATGAATTTCTAATTTGAATTCAGATTAACCGAGTTTGCCACGGATTTTGGTACTGGCAATACAAAAAAGGCGTCAAGAGAAAAACGCAAGAAACTGCCAACCGACTCGTCAAGCATAACGGCATCATGGAATGCCGCCGCCCATGCAGGAAGCGGCAGACTTGCCGATTGAAAATGAGGTTGAAGCGGTAAAAAACCGCCATGAGCGCCTTTATTGTTAGGTTTGTTTTGTCTGCGACTTAGCTTCAGGATTGACTGCAGGATTTTTTATGTTTTTCAAGCCGAGCGTGCCTATTAGGGACGGTCCTGCTTCAGGCATGTTTGCGGGCACCAGCATTATGGTGTTTGACCCTGACTGTTGCCCAAGCTCGTAGAGGATGTTCATCCACCTTAGTCGTAGACCATCGGGGCTTTGCTCGTACATTTTGGCGGCTTCAATCATCTTCTGTGATGCTTCGAACTCGGCTGTTGCTAGGGTTACCCTGGCGATGCGTTCCCGTTCTGCTTGTGCTTGGCGGGACATGGCGTCTTGCAGGTTGTTTGGGATGATGACGTCTCGTACTTCGACGGCGGTAACTTTGATTCCCCATGACTCAGTTTTTTCGTCAATGATTTCGCGTAGTTTAGCTCCGACTTTTTCGCGTTCCGCAAGTAACTCGTTTAGGCTTTGTTTGCCGATGACTTCCCTCAAGGTTGTTTGTGAAGCAAGTTGAGTTGCTTGGTAATAGTTTTCAACCTGTAAAACTGCTTTTTCCAAATCCACAGGCTTCATGTAAAGCACAGAGTCCACGTTTACTGGCACGTTGTCTTTTGTGAGGGTTGATTCTGTCCGAAACTGTATCGTGTCTAGCCTTGTTGAGATTTTCAGCGGTGCCCTGTCAATTATCGGGACAAGGTAAATGATTCCAGGTCCCTTCAAGCCTACGTAGCGTCCAAGACGCAGCACAGGCATTCTTTCCCATTCTCGTAACACTCGGATTCCGCTTAAAAGGAAAACTATGACGACGAAAACTATGAATCCTATCAGACCGATTAAAACTTCATCCATTCTCTCTTTGCCTCAGTATCCTATTCTGCGGTCTATGCAGTTAAGCTTTTTGCTCGGCTAGTTTAACCACAAGTGTGTTGCCGTCCATGCTCACGACTTCCACTTCTTGTCCAGCGTCTATCGGCGTGTCTTGGGCGGTCGCTTCCCAGAACTCGCTGTTGACGCGGACTTCGCCTTTGGGTTTAAGGTCGGTTGTAGCTTTGCCAATTGCTCCGATTAAGGCTTCTTTCCCTGTTTTGACGCGTGTGAACTGGGCTTTGAATCCCGCGGCGAAGATGAGGATTATGATTGCTGCGACGGCAAAGAGGGTTGCTGCTAAGGCAGCTTCGTCTGCTGCGTTTAGCCCGATGAAGGTTATTCCGTAAATGGCTACGTACAGTAGAAATGCTCCGACGGCTACCAGGACGCCGATGACTAAGGCGAGTGAAACGTGCATGCGAACCCCTGCTTACTACTGGATAGTCAGAGTCAGCTTATAAGATAATTGATAAGCCAAGCGAACTGCCCTTCCGTTCGCAGCTCCCAGCAATTTTCAAAGGCTCCTTTTCCCAAGGGCAGGTTTCATGCAGGTGAAGATTAGCCCAGAAAACTTTTTCTTGGGAACACATATAAAAGAGGGAAAAACAACATTGCTCAATGTTAAAGCTGAATAACATGACTGAGCAACCAAACGAACCGAACACTAACCAGCCCCAAACCGAGAAACTTTTAATCGACAACCCCTCAAACTTCCAGTTCCACGCTGCATACCTCGTTTATTTTGAAACCTTTGACCATGCAGGTGAAGAGGGGCAAAAGGAACTTAACCAGAACCTTGAAGATCTGAGGTCAAACAAAATAGACTATGAAACATTCTACATGAACATTTCACGCTACCGCCACATTGAGCAGATGCCAAGGCAGGGCGGAAGGCTAACTGTTGCAACGCAGAGAAAGAAAGATTGGCGCATGAAGACTCAGCGGCAGGAAAGAATCAAAAGGCACAAAAAGTAGCCTGTCAAGACAGACTCTAAAGTCAAAATTCTTCTCTTCAACAGACTCTATAACAAGCGTTTAATTTAATCGTGTTTAAACGGTATAAACGGAATCCTTAATTGGCACACGTTATCTGAAGGTTAAGCCTAACTTAGAGCGGGGTCTAGATTTGAAAACGCTAGATGTTGCAGTCATCGGGATATGCGCAGCGCTTTACGCTGCAGTTGGGTACCTAACGGCTGGAGTGACATTTCTCGGTGTAGCATTTTTACCCGCCGTTGTTATACCAGCCGTCTTCGCCGTATTATTCGGACCGTGGGTTGGGGGGTTCGGTGGCGCAATCGGCATTTTCATAAGAGATATGCTTGCCCACGGGATTCCACTCTTAAGCTTATCCGCTGGTGTTCCGCCAAACTTCATACTCTTCTTCCTTATCGGCTACTTAGCCCACAGAAATATTGACCTCAAAAAGACGGTAATACTCTTGACGGCGGCAGGCGTAGCATTGATCGTTCCTACAGCGATTTTTCTACCTCAGGTTGAATCATACACTGGATTGTCAACCTTGGAGTTAGCGCTGGTTTTTTCGTTTACCGTGGTACTGAGTTTGGTAGCTATTGCTATAGTCTCTGTGCGTTGGCAACAATGGAGAAGTTTCGCAATAGGGGCTGTCGTAGCGCAAGCTGCAGGGGCTGCCTTGCTTTCAGTCACTGTATGGGCGGTCAGTCCACTTTTTCTCTCGTACTTTAAATCGCCTTTTCCCATTTCTTGGGTTCTTCCCCTCTTTGTCTGGACTTTCGCAACTGAAATACCGTTTATACTGCTCGTGGGACCGCCCTTGATCAACGCGTGCTACAGGGCTTTTCCCAGCCTCAGCCAAAGACAAATTAAAAGCCAAAAGGGCGAAAATGTTGCTTAACCGCGAAGTTATGACCGCCAAAGCCTTTGCGCCAGCGGCAATCTCAAGCTTTTTTGAAATCCACGATACCGAAGGCTATAAGCCGATTGTTGATTTGGAAAAAGTGGGTGCCAGAGGCGGAGGATTTGGGCTTCAAAAGGGTGTGTTAACCAAAGTTACCGCCAAATTGGCGGAGAAAAGCGGAATAAAAGTCTTCATTAACTCCCGTCCAGCTTTAGAAGCCAAGACAACGAGCAGCGTAGTCGATATGCTTCTACGTGAGGTCAAACAGAAATATGAAGTTACAGTTGAGCATCACATTGAGGTTCCCATCGGCACAGGCTTTGGCACCAGCGCTGGCGGCGCCTTAACCGCGGGATTAGCATTGAAAGAAGCGCTTGATTTACCGTTAACTTACAATCAAATCGGCAAAGCCGCTCATGTCGCTGAGATTCAATGCCAAACAGGCTTAGGCACCGTAAGCTCATTGACGTTTACTGGCGGCTGCGTGCTTGTCGTTGAGCCGGGTGCGCCGGGCATCTGCCAACTCGACCGCATCCCAATAACCCCCGACTACATGATTGTCGCCGGCTATTTCCAATCAAACGTTCCCAAAACAGTGTTAGCTGACCCTGAAAAGAAGCGAATAATCAACCGTTACGGCAAGAAAACCCTAAAGGCAATTCTCGCGGAACCCACATTAGAAAATTTTCTGGAGCGATGCTGGGAGTTTTCCCAGAATGCAGGATTTGCAACACCAAACGTTCGGCAGTTGATAAATTTGGCTAAGAAGGCTGGTGCCGTGGGCGCAACGCAAAACATGCTCGGCGAAGCGGTTCACGCTGTGGTGCTGGAAAAAAACGCTGACAGGGTGGCAGAAGCTTTTAAGCAAGTTTTGCCCTCTGAAAACGTGATTGTGAGCAAAATCGATTTTCAGGGCGCTAGGCTGATAGAATGAAGAAATTCAAGAGAGTGGCGGTTGGCGGAACCTTCGACGAACTGCACATGGGGCATAAGGCGCTTTTAAACAAGGCTTTCGAAATCGGAGAAAAAGTCGTGATCGGCTTGTCCTCTGACGAGTTCGTCTCAAAAATGGGTAAACCCCATGTGACCGCGACTTACGCCGAAAGATTCAAAGAACTTCAGGGGTTCCTCGAGAAGTTAGGCTTGGCTGACAGGGCGGAAATTGTCCCTTTAAACGACTCTTACGGCTTAACTATATCTGGTAAAGGCTTGGAGGCTTTAGTTGTCAGCAAAGAAACAGAATCGACAGCCAGTAGAATCAACGAAATACGGGGCAAAGCAGGGCTTCCGCCATTGCAAATAGCCGCCGTAAGCATGGTTCAAGCTGAAAATTGCAAACCCATCTCCACAACGCGAATTAGACGTGGAGAAATAGACAGAAACGGACACTTACTCAAGAGACCCTGAAAGAGAAGAGGAAGAGCAAACAAGAAATTCGCGATTTGACCCGACGTTTTCTTTCTACAGTATTTCCCCTATGACACTTATGGGTTTACTGATTAGAGCTGTTAAATCTTCAAGGTTCTCCTTATCGACCGTCGCTACGACAACCGTGGCTGGGCCAGCTGACTTATTCAAGTCTAAGCCTTTAACGTCTGCAAGTTTCAGTTGCCTGCCAACCGCGTAGGCAATCATTCTGGCTTCGTCGGCGATGCCGAAAGTTCCCACAGGCGAAATATCGTGAACGTACTTCCGCTGCGAAAGCTGCACAACATTCTTGAGGTCAGCAATTTCGCCCCTAGCCTCAGCGGCTATCACCTCGTCGCCGACCTTTGGCCTGCCGATGGCAACTATCAAGTCCCCCGGGTTTGTTTTTCCAAGTCTGAGTTCCTCCTCGTTTGCGAATCCAATCACCGTTAAGCCTGCGCCGGTTTGTACTGTTTCAAAGTTGTCTTCTGTGTTTTCCATAAGCACCTGGTTTGGGTCAAGACCTATGCTTCTTGCTTCTCGGCGAATGCCCTCTGTTATGTCGTTGCCTGTTGGCTCTTTCTCCACGCCTAAGGTGACCGACAAAAGAAGGGGGAACGCGCCCGTCGCTGTCACATCCATCAAGGCGACTCTTGCCAGAAACTTACCCAGTACATGACCGTCAACTTTGACTTTATCCTTCGCTTTCGGTCCCACCGCTCCTGAAGAAGTTGAACCGACGACAATCGCGTGTCCAGTGGGAACCCTGACTATAGAAACATCCCCTCTCCGCGTGTAAGTTAGTTGGGCAGGCTTCACCTGAAAAGCTAAGGGACGCAGCATTGTGCCAGCGTTTTCTACAAGATGCAGATAAACAATCAACGCTTGACGCATGACCTCAGACCGGGTGAGGCCGTGCTTTTTAGCCAGTCCATCTATGTCTGAAACGACCTTGTCAGGTAAGCGAACATTTGTTATCTCCAATACTAACACGCTCGTATTACAATTGTTATACAGGCAGCCCTTTATGCGTTTTCACAAACGAAACACTTTAACACTTAAGCAGGGAATCAATGGCTGATTCAGGATTTTATAGGAAATTCACTAGGAAATTTTATTCTGAGCGTACTAGCGCAAGTGTTATATGCATCATGCAATAAAAATTCAAGACAATATCAAAATGAGGCATGATAACTTGAACAAGAAAATGTTAGCAGTAAGTCTTCTCTTAGTATTAACAATGGTCTGCATGGTTTCAGCGGCTGTTAAAGCTCAAACAACGACCACGACAAATTCGGGACAATGGATAACAAGCTACACCATTTGGAACGGACAGAACGGCGCGATGATTTTACAGAAGAATCTGGTGACAGGTGCCCAAAGCGGAACTGGGCAAATGGATGAAAATGACGAAATAAAGATGGAAGCCACAATTAACATTGCAACCAGCGAGCCGTCTGCTTCATTGACTTTGGACACGGACATGGGTCATTCAGTGCTGCAACAGAACATGTATTGGGCAGTGTCAAACGGCTACAACTTGGGCAATTTCAACCCTAACTCTGCATCGATATCCTTCGCTCAAAATTCAGGTACTCTAATCATTGACTGCTACGGAAAATTGCCTGCAAACGTTGACTCACAAACTGCACCCAACGGAGTAACTCTAGATGTCCCTACACCCATCACCCTTATGGAGCTTAAAGATGCAAGCGGAGATATCTTGGCTCAAATCAGCATGAACATAACTGACGCAAACATTGACAATTACTTGGTAGCGCTAAGCTCGGCGCAATCTTCGTTAAAGAGCTATCAGAGTCAAGGTGTTGACCCTGGGTTCATCAGCGTGTATTCAAGCGTTATTTCGGCATCTCAAGCCTTAGAGGCACAAGGCTTCGCCACAGCCGCGGCTGGAATGCTGCATAATTTGAGCGGTGTCGCAGCGCCCGCATCGGCAGGCACGCAAGCGCTCTTCATTCCAGTAGCTGTTGTCTTGGCGGTCGTTGCAGTCCTATTCGCATTCTTGTTCCTTAGAATAAGAGGCAAAGTCAGCTACATGCAACTCGTCGTCGAAGACCAAATCAAAGACCTAGAAGGCTTAAGCATGAGAATCTCAAGAATCGACAGAGCCGCTTCGTCAAACCTGGAGTCGGTAAAAGATAGGCTCAAAAGATTAGTCGGGATGTGATAGAAAACGAGAATCTACCAAAACAGCGTACAGCTAATAGGACTCGGTTCAGCTGGAACCAACATCGTAGAAACCTTCCTAACCCACCAAAAAACCAGAGAGCTAATAGAAAATGACCTAACAAGGCTTTCTCTTTTAGCCATCGACATTGCTGACCCAGAAATCAGAAGCTTACAGGAGACTTACGAGAAAATCGAAAAATCACTGCTAAAGGCCGGAATCCCTGCTGAAAGAATGCGCATGATTGCCCAGTCAGTGAAATTCCCGACTGCTGAGGCAATGTTTGACTTCATCAACCAGAAGTACAGCGAGTACCTCATCGGTGAAGGGTCCAAACTTAACTTTCACCCATGGCTGGAGACAACGATGGCTATACCACCAATGGCTGGCGGCGCAGGCAGAAGAAGAGCCCTAGCAAAAGCAATCTACGCCTTAAACTACTATCAACTCGGAATAATCAAAAACTGCATAAACTCCTTCAAAGAACAAGCCCTCTCATCCATAGTTACGCCAACCGTGATTTTGGTTTACGGCTTAGGCGGCGGCACGGGAAGCGGAATCTTCTTTGATTTCGCACGGCACCTTCGAAAAGTTTTGGGTTCAGGTGTCGCAATCATCGCGTTTGTAATTACCCCGTGTGGTGGAGACGACCCCCCGGCTAAAGGATGCTCGGCATTTGTTGCAATGAACGAGCTTTCGCTGTTATTAAATAAGGATTACAACGAATTTGTAACCAATGAATATGGGGAATTATACCGCAACCCGCTCAACGCCCTCATCTACTTGCCACTGCTGCCAGCTTACTCAAAGGTAGGCAACATCGTCAGCGCCCGAAGAGAAATGGACGACATGTTTGTAGACATGCTCTACGTCCTGATGGACTTCGACTTAGCAGACCTCCTCGGAGGCATCGGCACTGAGGTGGGACTGACCTACAACTCGGCGCACACGTTGGGAATGGTAAAAGTCGTTTATCCAGTGGAAGAGTACATTGCAGCCTACAAGCTTAACTTCGAAGGAATCCAGCTTCTCCAAGACCTGCGGAGAGAGAAACTAGACATTCTCGACGAAATCGGCAACATTATCTCAGTTGACCACGACGTGACAAGAGAACTCTTCAAGAACTACCTGATAAAGACAGGCACATATAACGAAGAACAGTTCGAAGACAAGTTGAAAACTGAAATCACCAGCAACCCAAGGCTTGAAGATGACTTAAACTTACACGTCAAAGGGGTTGAGATACAGGTTAAAAACTGGCTCGACGAAATCATGAAACTCCTGTCCACCATAAAATTGATGGGGAAAACAGGTCCAATTGAAGATTCCATAATAAACCTGACTTTGAAGAAAGAAGGCTCAAGAAGAATCGATAACTTGGAAGCTTTACTTACCACCCTGACAAAGAGTCACTTAGAATTCCGCGAGAAAAAAGCACTCATCGTCGAACGGCTGAATCAGCTGATTCCCAGCTCGCAAGTCTTTACCGTTAGGCAGAAGAAGATTCTGGACGACTTGGTTAATCTGGCGGAGATTGCTGAGAGAGCACTTGACTTGCAGCAGTTCTACGATGAAACCCGATACTTGGCCGATGCGCTGGTAAGGTACTATGAAGTGCTGCCTGACAGCCAAAACGAGCTCAACGACTTAAGAGACATTCAAGCCGAACTTTCAACAGTTTACCTGATAATTCAGCTTATGCTGCGAACACCCGCTGACGAGTCAAAAATGATAGATGAACACGTCACATACATTAACGAGATATTGGCAAAACGCATGCAGAACCGCGGCAACTACGACAACGAAGTCATGAGAGTTCAAGAAACAAAGAGACGCAAAGAATTCGACAAGGAAAAGCTGGAGAGGCAACTGAGGAAATTCCTCGGCGGAAAACGATACGCTCGAGAGCAACTCTTAGAGCTTGATAGAGACCTGAAGAGGATAGAGTCAGAGGAATCTTTTGCGCTTGATAACCTGAACAAAGTTGACGGCATAATCAACCTGTACGAAATATTAGCTAAACGTTTCGATTTAACTTCGGAGTATCGCAAGAGACTTACCAAAATCGTTGACATAAACAAAGACTACAATGAAATGATTGACAACATCGTCGCGCCGAAGAAGTACTTCGAAAAATCAGCAGACCTCACAGAAACTGAACAGCTAAGGATCATCTTCAAAATACTCACCGAACAGGAAGAGGGTCTTACCCGAGAAGTGATCGTCAAAGATATCCTCGACCTTGACCACTTCAAAGACTACATAAAGAGCATAGTCAGAGCCTTCAAAACGCCAGTTATCATGGGTTACAAACCAACCTACAAAACAGACTACATCTGGGTAACCATAGTTTCGCCGCCTAACATGTGGACAGAAGACCTCTCGCAGGAAGTTTACACCGCCCTCGCAGGATACGTAACCAGCGAAGTGTCAAGAACCATCACTGTGCGAGTAGTAGAATCACGCGACGCATGGACAACAAGAGTGCTTGTAGTCGGCGGAAGAGGAAAACCCGAAGACATGGAAGCATACGACGAAATGCAGCTACTATACAACAAATCCAACGACTTCGAAAGACACCTGTCAAGATCCTTCCTACTTGAACACGGAGTTTCAGCCGCACAAATCATCAAACGAGTAAACCAAGAAAACGGCGTCGGCGCACAAAACAGCAACGGCAACAAAAAGTAAGTTTAAGAAGGAACTTCGGAAGAAGCTTCCTCATCTTTCTCATTCTTATTTTTCAAAGCTGACATCATGCTCTCCCAATTACTCTTGTCCACCAGTCCCTTCTGCACCGCGCGGCCCTTCAAGCTCTTCGCCCTCTTTTCATATTCAAGAAACATTTCGTGAGTGTCGAAGCCGCCGACGAACAAGACCACGTCGATGCGGTCGCTTGTGTCTTCAACGTAGACAGGCTCCGTGATGTAGATGGATTTGAGGTTTGCTTTTTCCTTAAACCAGGTTGCTATTTCCAACTCAATTTTTCCCCTCGGCAGCTTCTCTTTCAGGCTTTCAGGCATACGCACGAGAGCGTACAGCAGCGAAACTGTTGATAAATCAAAGTTTAGAAGCGGCTTAAGCAAGGTTGCGTTCAAAATGTTTTCAACGGAACCGTAGAGTTTGATGCTTGCGCCTGGTGCTAATAAAATGGTGTACATTTTGGTGTTGAACGTTCTTGACTGCTCAGATAATTCTTCAACAAGCGTGTCCTTAGAAAGCAACAAGTTGACCAGGTAATTAGCCACCGCGTTGCCTTTTATTTGCTCGCCGACCCTGTCGACGCCTTCATAGCTTTCAAGCAGGTCCCTGTCCAAAAGCAGAACCGTGGCGCCCTCGCTGCTTGCGCAAATTCCTAAAGATGCGAGTGCGTTAAAGCATGCGTCTGAAGGCTGTATTTTCGAAGGCAACAAGGCTACTGAAAGCGAGTTTATGTTAGACGCCTTGAATTTGGTTATCAGAGAAGGCAACGAAGCGCTTCCGATTCCATCCCACACCGACGCCACCATTATTGCGCTGTGCAGTTTTTCGGTTGGTTTCTTCTTTAAGCCTTCAATCAGGGTCTGATCCTGTGAAATGAACGGCAGCACGTTGTACCAGAAGTGAGTTTCAACGTTGGAATCTTCAAATCCCAACACCAAATGGGGATTAAAACCCTCAGGAATCCACTTATAGACTTCGTCGCTTGATTTTCCAACCAGAACCTGCAACGTCAAGCCAGTTCTGTCAACGTACGGTTGCTTAAGCAGAATCTTAATAGGGTATTCGCCGATGTAAACCGTGGCTTGCCTTGGCAGCAACGGCTTTAAAGTTTCAATATGCTTCCTAACGCTTTCTAGAACGTTAAAAGCGTTTTTTTGGTCGTTCATCCGAGGTACCTACGTAAGACTTAAGAAGGCTTTAGGTAAATTAAGGTTTTAGGTAAATCGCTTGAAGCTACCCTCATTGAAACTATCGGCATTGAAAGATTGGCGTCAGAAGAGAAAGGAAAAGGACCTTGAGCAACGTAAGCATGAGTCGTCAACGCTGAAAATGATGACTTTCATTGTGACGCTTGTCGCCATGGCGATCGGAATGTCCCTTTTGCCGCTTTTCCCTCAGCCGCTGCCGATTTTTCTGGCTGTTCTGGTCGCGTTCGTAGCTTACCAGTACCCTATAATTGGAATGCCCGTAGGCGGCGTCGTCATCGGGCTTGGCTTGTTGTACCATCTCTCTGAGCTTTACTTCATATCCTTCTTGGGAAGCACCCAGATTCGAGTGGGCTTCGTGGTTTTCTACATGGTGTTGTTTGTCGGTTTACCCATAATCTTCCATCGTTACAGAAACGCCCTCGCCATCGACTTCGGCATATTGGCTGTCTGCGCGCTTTTTTCTTCATCAACGTATTTTTTGGCCATCCCGTTGATTTTGGCTTCAGGAGTTTACTTCAAAAAGTACGTTTCCTTAACCGTCATCTATTACGGGTTAATTTCGGTGCCTCTTATGATTGTTCAGTACTTTCAATTCACGGTTACGCCCATCGTTCAATCCGACTGGTGGAACGCGCCGGGTTCAAGCCCGCCACTCTTCGTTTCTCTAAACCAGATTTTCTCAAGCATTAACACGTCGATGGGTCAATTCCGACTCTACGACACGTCTCAAGTTATCTACGAAATTACTGGACAGTTAACTTGGCAACCGAACTTCAACGGTCGCACTATGGCCGCCGCCATTTCCCAGTACGTCGACTCGGCTCCTGGACTGATAATGTTCCTCATCATCGTAGTCGGGCTTGCCTTGGGACTCGTGTTCTTCGCAAGACTCCTGTCTGGCGTAGGCGGGGGAGGTTCAGGCGGTTTCGGCGACAAGATTTTCCCAGTTTTCACGGCCACCATCGCCGCCGCCTTGTTCTTTATTCTGCTCGGTGCTCTCTCGCAGCCTTTGGCTTTTACCACGAGCTCTGACCCCGGAGCGTTGGTGTTTGGAACTTTAGCCACGCTTGCCTTCACGTTCCCCGTCGTTTTCATGGACACCACGCCTAAGCAGACGATGACCGCCCAGATGGTCAGCGAGAAGCTTAAAGGGCTCATAGAGAGAACGAAGGTTCTCATCGGCCAGTTCAACAACGTAAAAGCCAACATTCCTGTGATAGTAAGTGCTCCTGAGGGAAAAGTCTTAATCATGCAGGACCAGCTTGCAGACACGCTGAAAAAGTCGGAGAACCAGTATTTTGACCCGTTCGAGCTGAACCAGAAGTTCGCCGAGGTCGAGAACTTTGGTTTGGTTCTTGACGGCGTTGAATCCGAGCTTAACTCTACGCTGGCTGAATACCAGGTTTTCGTGAATTGCGAGTACTCAAACTGGGTTGGGCGCCTCAGGGACATCGGCTTGGACGTGAAATCAACGGTGAACGCGGAGTACAAGAAGGAAATGACGCTTGACGAAAGAATAGACGGCATCAAGCAGACGCTTGAAGCGGGAAGAACCCTCGCGGCAGAAGCCATGGTGGTTGCGGAACCCATCTACTCCATCGTCAGAACCCTGTACGACCCGACGCTTCCAGAGAAAAGCAGGGCGATAGAGTTTGCGTCACAAAAGATCGAGGCGAAAGAGGCGCCGTGGATCGCCATAGAGGCACTGTACAACCACCTTAACAACCTGAGCAGGCAGTACAGCGACGAAATCCTGACCAGCATGCGGTACCTCAAAGACTCCCTAACGCCTATAGCCAACCTCAGCAGCGAACGCGACGTGTTGCCGCCCGTCTTCGGAGACAACCTGCCCACGGTGCTGGATTACTCGAAGAAAGCCGAGGGAATGAAGCAGCTGATCGCCATGAAGGCTGAGAAAGAAAAGCTAACCATCGTTGACGTTATCTCCCTGAAGGATGACATCCAAGCGTTCCTCAAAATGGCAGCCGACGTCTTAGGCATGCTCTACGCCGAACTCGTCAACGAGGAAGACACGATTGACCGTTTGCTGCCCACAAAAGACTACATGTGGGAGACCAACAGCACCCTGCGCGAACGCCTAAAGAAAGTAACCGACACGCTGTCGAACCCGGCGAACTACAAGATCAACCAGATAATGGAGAACCTGCCCAAAACCCTCGCCTACGTCGACGAGGCAGTGCAAACCCTCGCGATCTACTCCGAACGACGGGAATTCCTGCTGAACTACCCCACCGCGGAGGCAGCCATCGAAGAACAGCTGAAAACCAAGAGGCTTCTGACGCCCAAAGACCTGCCGTTCCAACCCCGCTTCGCCATAGAATACCTACGGCTCTTCTACACGCAGCGGTTCAGCGAATTCTCCTTCGACAAAGACAACCAGCAACTCATAAAGAGAAACTAAACCCGCCTAAAACGCCGCGGCAGCCCAACATTAACACTTTTTATATTTCGACCTGCTCATATCTGATGGCAAATTCTGAGGAATGGAAAATGGCTTATTTTTCTGACCGTGTCGAAGCTGGGCGGCGTCTTGCCTCCGAGTTACGTGATTTTGAGGGCAAAAACGCGATTGTGCTGGCTATTCCACGGGGCGGCGTGGTTGTGGGCTACGAAATCGCCAAGGCGCTCAGCCTGCCGCTGGACGTGATTATCCCCCGCAAGATCGGCGCTCCCGACAATCCCGAGTTGGCGATCGGCGCCATGACCGAGGACGGAACCATCATTCTTGACAAGAAACTGGTCAGCTACCTCGGCGTTCCCAGCGGATACATCGAAGAAGAAAGCAGGCAGCAGAAACGCGAGATTGAACGCCGACTCAAGATGTACAGGCAGGGCGAACCGTACCCGAACCTGAAGGGCTTGGAGGTTATTCTCGTGGATGACGGGATTGCCACGGGTTCAACGATGAAGGCTGCGTTGGCTTCCGTCAAAAACCGAGGCGCAAAAACCGTGGTCGTCGCCGTTCCCGTGGGTCCGCCTTCAACCATCGAAGAGCTGAAAAGGCTGGCTGACCGCGTCGTGTGCCCCTACACTCCAGAGTACTTCGCGTCGATCGGGCAGTTCTACAGGGATTTTGACCAGACCAGCGACGAAGAAGTGATAGAGCTGCTCAGGCAGAACAAGCAGAAAACCCGCGGGGAACAGGCGGGGACGGTGAGGGCATGATTCGTCAAGAAGCGCTGGAAATAGCCGTCGGCAAAGTCGTCGTGCAAGGCAACCTGGCGATACCCGCAGGCGCAATGGGCATCGTTCTCTTCGCTCACGGAAGCGGAAGCGGCAGGTTCAGCCCCAGAAACCAGTACGTCGCCAAAGAGTTCAACAGGGCAAAAATCGGCACGTTGCTGTTCGACCTGTTAACCAGCGAAGAGGAGCAGCAGGACACTTACACGGCGGAGTACCGCTTCAACATCAACCTGCTAGCGGAGCGCCTCATCGGCGCAACCCAGTGGCTCAAAAAAGACCCGCAGACAAAAACCTACCCCTTCGGCTACTTCGGAGCAAGCACAGGCGCAGCAGCAGCACTCATAGCCGCAGCAAAACTTCCCAAAGACGTCGGGGCGGTGGTTTCACGCGGCGGAAGACCCGACCTCGCAGCAACCTACCTTCCACGGGTTGTCGCTCCAACTCTTTTGCTGGTCGGCGGCTTAGACACCGAGGTCATCGAGCTGAACAGGAAGGCGATGACGCAGATGAGAGCGGAAAAGAAACTTGTGATTATCCCGGGCGCGACGCATCTTTTCGAGGAACGAGGCAAACTCGAAGAAGTCGCCAAACACTCAACCGACTGGTTTACAAAACACCTAAACAAGGCTTAGAAAAGATCAAAACAGAAAACATGGGTTTCAGAGGGTGGATGCTGTTTTCGCTCCCGCCGATGATTAGCCAACGGTAACTTCTTTTTTCGCTAAACCCTTAACCATAAGCGGAACTATCTTGCTGGCTCTAAGAATCTCCAGAAAAAGTGGCTCACCCTTATCATCCACGTGCAGTATCATGTCGCCTACCCCTTCCGCGTGAGAAAGCTTACCTTCCTCTTTGACAACGATGGTAAGCACGTCGGAGTCATCATCATACTTGATTTTATAGGTCATACAGCTCTCGCCTCACAGGATAAAAGTTTGCGATGACTAAAAATTTTCTCTTCTATTCGAGTATTATTCTTGCGTCGACTGTTTTTGTGCCGCTCTAAGTCTAGTTCCTTGATTTCAGGGTTAACGTCGTGCTCTTTAAAAAAGCATATGACAGATTTTATTCAAAACAAACTCTGACAAAGCAGTTCTCCTCAAAAGTAACATAAGTTTAAAGAAAATGTAGTTATATTGCAAAAGCAGCAGCCTGTCTAGTCAACCCTTGCTCTATTGAGGTAGCCGTTAGCAAGAATCATCTTTCAATAAACCAGTAAAATAAAGTAAATTTGCTCTGCCTGCAAGCCCGAAACCGATAAGGAAACTATTGATTCTTTAAGAACTTGGCAAACATTGGGTGAAAAAGAGTATATTTTCCCCTATCGTGCCGTAGCAATAGTTCTTTTTTCTCAAGCCTTGAGAATAGCTCGGCTACGCTGCCAAAGTTTTTAAAATCAACTGGAGAAACAAATTCCTTTCCTGATTCAGCAATTGCAATCATCAGCTGCCTTTCCTTTTCTGAGGCCTTTTGATATTTTTGAGAGAAAATGGTGTCGCCAAGGGATGTCTCAATAATAGGCCAAGCATTTTGAAGATCTTTTAAGCCAATAGTCTGGGCTTCACTAGCATGCATTAATAATTCGAACATAGCAAACATAACTAAGTAAGGATGCCCATTCATCTTTTCGGTTATCTCTTGGATCACTTTGTCATCAACTTGAGTTTTGCTTCCTGCCACTTTCAGCCTTACCTCGATGGATTCCTTTGCTTCATCAAATGTGAATGGTTTGAGATCAAAACGTTTAAAGAATCTAACGACTGGTTCTGCTATCTCTGCTATTTCAGAGAACAGAAGTGACTGGGCAGTTACCACCAATGAATAATTGCATTTTCTGTTGACGAGTTCTTGGAAGGTAGTTCTTAGGTTGAGGTATGACGAGTCCTTGGCTTCAATTGGAAAATAGTGGAGGTCATCAAGCATAATGAATGCTATCTGGACTCCTGAAGGCTTAAGGTGATCTTCCCACAATTGTTGTAAAGCATCAGTTAGGTTGGGTTGCTTTTGGTTGTTATTTCTCTGGGCAGAAATAACGCCCAAATTTAGACCTATCTCCCATTTGTTCATCTCGCTTTTGATTCTTGGTAGTACTTTTTTTGTAGCCTTGATTGTTGATTTGACTGTTCCAAGAAAGTTTTCAGTGAAGGTATTCCAGCTTTGGCAATGCTCAGGCGAGAGCGGAAAATAGATGCAGACGCACCGAATTTCATTTTGGAGCTCTTCAAGAGCAATTTGCCTGAGCTTGTATATCAAAGATGTCTTTCCTTGACCCCATGTTCCAAGTATGGCATAGTTTAGCGGGGCTGGAGGGTTCAGTTCCGCTGAATTGCTTGCAGTTTTCTTGAAATAACGGAGTTGCTCTGCCCTGTCAGCAAAACATATTGGTTGGGCTGGATGTTGTGGCGAGAAAGGATTTATTTTGTGATTTTTGTTATGATTGTGATTTTCCACGATAACTGCCTCTTGAACTTACTTCTCATTAAGCTTGTACCGCTGAATTTTGGCTATTCCCTTGCAGGTTCGATGGATTAAGCGCCCTCCGTAGTACATTCCCTCTCCCTCGTAGACTTTTCGACCACAGATAGCACACGTCTTGTAACCCATGTGATTTCTGTTATGATTGTGATTATAAAACAATTGCGGTTTTCCGACAATTCTTAATAATTAACGATAAACGACACGGGCTTCCCCATAGAAAAAGCGATAAAACGCAGCAAGATTTTCATAAAAGACCACCTAAAAAAGCAATTAACAAACCCTTACTCAAAAAACGGGGTTTGCCTTCAGCTTATCTTTTAAAGCCTCTTGTCCCCACGGAAACCAATCAAGAGAGTTGTAAGCATGGTGAAGAAGATAAGGACTTTTTCAGTTATCAAACGTTTGCTGTTTTTTGATCATAAAAATCGAGGTTTTTCAATATTTTTCATCTTCGATTCCCGTGGCAATCGTGTCGATTATTGTGGGTTGTAGGTGTCCTTGTAGACCTTCAATACGTGATAACAGCTTGCTGAGTTCTTCAAGTGGTACGAATTTGCAGAATTCATTCAGGCCTATCTTTTGGAAAGTTGGGCGTGTAATTTCGGACATTACTTTATCTTGACGGTTTTTTGGAGCCACTATGTACAAGCTAATCTTTAATGATGGTACTACCGAAAGAAGGTCGGACATTCTGAGAAGACCTGAGTAAATTGATGTTGTCGTTTCAACTTCAAATGCGCAGATGGGCGAGTTCTTTATTATCCAGATGATGTCGATTAAGCTGATTCTTCGAGTGGCTTCCTCGTTTAAGCCAAAATTTGGCAGAGCTTTTAGGCAATCTTCGCCGATTGGTTTTCCATTGACGACTCGATTTCGGTCATTTTGAGCAATGCACACGGAGCAGCCAGTAGCTTTACCTAACCTAACTAGCGCGTTTTCTGCTTGCAAATGTAATGACCCTTCTTCTTCGGATTGGTTCTCGTCTGTTTTTGTAGCGGGGATTTCTAGAGGTTTTTCTTGAATTATTTTCTTTTTCGGTAAAGTTTGAATTTCTGTCTTTGCTTCTTGGAGGAGAGTGGGCAATTCATTTTCGATTTGTTCTAGGCTGTTTGGGTACGAGGTGATAGTCTTTATGAGTCGTTCTGCCTGATTGCCCTCTAAGATACTTTGCGTTATTATGCCCCAGCCGTATCTTGGTCCCCATGCTGTTGTCAAAATGTCTCTTACTTCGCCCAAGACTGGCGGTCTTTGTTTAAAACATGAATGAATTTGATGGGTATTCTATATGGAAACAGACCGTTATCCCAAACTATTTCATTTGAATGAAAAGATTTTCCAGATACGGTAGCAAAACCAGCTAATCCTTTGTTTACAATGAATACTAAATAGTCGCCTTCTTGCCATTCTTTGAAACGGGCTGATTTGCTCCCCCACAAAGAATATTTCAGACACGTTAAAAATTGGTACTCGTCAACTTTGGTCATACGTAAACGCAATGAAGATCCCATCTATACTTTAAAGCGAGTTTTCATTAAAAGACTTGCGATTGTACGGTTCTACTGCAACCAATTTTTCCTGCTTAGAACCGAAAAGCCTAATTAAACACCGCTTGTGAACAAGAGCCCCGTAAAACTGTTTTTTCTTTCAATTACCTTTAACCTTTGCCTTGATATCCTTAACTGAATAAACGTCGATTTCCCCTTCAAGAAAATCCCTGAGCGATTTCTCTTCCAAAGTCATGAGCGCAAGGGTGCCTTTTTCTTCCAGTAACGAATCAAGTTTGCTGTTAACTTCAGAAAGCAGCGATTTTATTTCTTTTAAATCGGCTTCGATTGTCATTGCTTTCCTCTAAGCTTGATCAATTTTTCAGCTTATAACGCTTTTTGGTCTTGAAACGTGAAAGCGCAACCGCCTCCTCTCTGCTCGACGGTCAGGGCGCGGGGGGTTGAAGGGGGAACGCCGAGGGGTCAAGAGGTTGCGGGCGCTCGGAGAAGGGGGGGCGCAACGGGGACGGTCGGGAAGCAACGGGAACCCACGGGAAACAACGGGAAAGAACGCGAACACACGGGATCCCACGGGAAAAAACGTGACCTACCAACCCTTCAAACCCCAAACCAAAAAAGCAACCCAAAACCAACCCAACAAAAAAACCGCGCGGGCCCGACCTACTCGCCTTTGGGCTGCTTGTACATCTTGAACACCGCGTAGTTCTCCGCCATGTCCGCCGTGAACAGGAAACTAAACGCCAAAACCTCATTCAAAGGCACGTTCAAGTACACCTTATCCCCAGAAACCCTAACCGCCTTGGCTTTAGACGTCAAAATCACCGTCAACAAGTCACCGATCTCCAACTCGTCGCCGACCCTGTGCCCATCCTCAGACTCCTCATCCAACGCCAAAGCCGTCTTGTAAGAGCCGCCAGCGCCGAAATCAACAATCACGTACGGGTGCCCCCTCTGAACCATCGACGACACGGAAATCGACGGCATGCACTCATTGCACTGAGCCATAAGCTCACTCATCTCCGCAGCGCTCAGGGACACAACAAGAACCTTATGCGCCACGCCCGACTCGTCAGTTACGGTAAGAAACTGCATAGAACCACACAATACCTATCGCCACATTAAGCTATAACTTTTTCTATCCACACGCAGCCCCACGCCCGCAACAACCGCCTCTAGAAGTACCCAAACGGCGTCTTAACTCTCTCACCGTACACACGCCTAAGCAACTTCACGTAATCCCCGTTCTGATCCATAACATACTCAAACTTCCCCGCCGCAGAACGAAACTCAACAGTAAACTCGTAAATCTGCTGGCTCTGACGATTCTCCTTCCTTCCCAATTTGACCTCGCTTACCGCGTTGTTGCCCAACTCAAAGTTGCCAGGCGTCTCCGCAAGAATGGCTGAGGGCGACATGCCAAAGTACTTCTGACCATAGCTGTACATGGCTTTAAGCTGCTCCGACCATTGACCAAAGAAGCCCTTACCCTCCGCTTTCGCCTGGTCCCTCACCTGCTGCACAGCAGCCTTCATCATTTCACTGGTCATCTGAGCAAAAATCACGCGTTGACTGGTCAACACGCCAGTGAAGGTGTCCCATCTTCCAAACGACCTTTCTTTCTTGAACAGAATCACGCCAACAACAGACTCCGAACCAAACTCGGACAACGGCGCGGGCTGCGTCACCGACAGCGGTTGAGGAATTGCCGCCTGAATGGGAGGCGACGGAGACGTAGACGCTGACGTTTGAGGCGGTTGCGGATTAATGCCTTCGCCGCTTAACGCTGCCCCGCAGTTACGGCAAAACTTGGCGTTCGCATTCACCTGTGAACCACAGTTCTCACAATAAGGCATACGGACTTCCCCAATGGCAGCTTGATTGTTAATTAAAGAATTTAAAGCTATCCTGATCAAGTAAAAAAAAAGAAAACTAAGCATCTGCTTTGCTTTCAACTCAATTCAGCAAAACAATCGTTTGCATGCTTTGTTTTAGAATTTTAGTAACCCCGCGCAAAACGTACGTTCAACGCCAAAAGCCTTTTCCTTTTTCCCAGAATAAGATGAAACCAACAAAAATCAAACCACAAATCAAGAAACGCAAAATCGCTTAGGCGGGTCCGACGGGACTAGTCTACATATGTGCGAAAAGGTACTAGATTGTTGGGTCATTCCGTAGCCTCCTTACGGATAATTTGTTTGAGTTGTTCTGCAAGAATCGAGAGCTGATGGTTCTGCGTCTGGTCGTGTGTTTCTGTGATGTTGCCTCTGATTAGTGCGTCTTTGGATAGGATTTCTTCAGGGTTCTGTCCCCATGCTCGTATTATTTCTTTGAGTTGTTCAATGCGGTTTATCTGTGTTTTAGGTCTGATTGCAAGCCCTGCTGATGCGTAGAGGTTTCTTAGGGTTTCTATGCCTAAGCTTTGCACGTCTTCATAAGTGCTGATAGTGTGTCCCATCATGTATTCGACGATGTCTGAGTCGATTTTTGCTGTGCTGAGTTGGCTTTTGAAGAATTTTCTTAGGCTGTGGGTTCTGACGCTGTACATCCAGCTATTAGGTAGTTTCTTAGAGATTTTAGCGCCGACTGCTAGATCGTGGACGATTTTTCTGACAGTTTTTTCAGTGACGCCTAATACCCTGTCTGTGGCTTGGCTGTTTCGGATTAGCGGGGATTCGTCTGTTAGCTCTTCTGGCGGCATTGATCTTCCGCCTTGTCGTCTGTCTTCGATGTATAGTTTTAGGAGCTGGCATGCTTCTGCATTTATGAAGGTATCGTAATCGTGATATTTTCCCTTAGTTATGGCGGCTTCAACATGAATATGGATAGGTATGCGACCTGCTTCGAAATCTTCTTTGATATGTCGGTATTTGAGTCTTGCAAATGTTCCTTCTCGGAAAGCGCCTGAAGCGATAGCTGCGACGATGAAAGCTTCCCTTGTAGCGGCTTTATCTAGCATCATGGCGATTTCTTCGGGTTTTGGCGCTCGGTCTTTGTATATTACCTTGCGGCTTAGCGGTTCGTCAAGTTCCACTTTTTTAACGCCATTGGTGCGGTAGAAAGTTTTTACTGACTTTATGTAGTTACTGACTGCACCTGAGCTAAGGTCTGAGTCTTGGAGGTAGGCTAAGTAGTCGCTTAGGAATTCACAGTGGCTCTGGACTTTTATGGAGTCGGGAATTGCGCCTACTGGTTTGACGTCTTGGATAATTACATCAGGGTTGTGGCCTAACCATTCTGCGTATTTTCTAACTTTGGTTGTATACATAAGGCAACTGTCTTGTGATGCCGAGCAGTGTCGTAGGAAGTGTCGTGCCATCTTTAGCATGCTTTGGTATTCAAAGATGTAGGGGATTATGCTTGAGCGATCGTTTAGGCATGAACGGATGATGTAGTCTACGAGTCCTTTTTCTTGGGCTGCTAAGATTTTGCTAAGTTGTATGGTGACGGGTTTTCTGAGTTTCCAGCCGTCTAAGCTTCTCTCGATGGTGACAATGTCGCCTTGGATTATCAGCGGTAGGTTGAGGCTTTTTAGTTCTTCAATGGAGAGATTGCGGTTGCGGGTTATAGCGGAGGCTAAAGGTGCTGTGCGCTGTATCAATCTAGTTTTCTCCTTTGGAGCTTTTTTGCTCTTAGAGTTTTTCGCTCCGATGGTCGGAACGCATACTCATCCTTCACTGTAGCCGTTGCTGAATTTAAAACCCATTTTAAATTATTTTGTAATAGCAGAGGATGTGCTTCCACGATGCAGTTTTTCAAAATAATAAGCCCATTAACATTCTTGCCACGGCTTGGAATAGCCCGATCATTCTCAAGAAGTAACAACTCGTCGGTTTCCCATTTCACCCAGCCAATAGTCTCACGCTCTATAGCTTCAGCTTTGGGACTTTGCATATTTTTAAAAAACACATGATCTTTGTAACGAACATAGACGAGTGGGCAAAGAGGGCTGGCGCCGGCGGACATGGTAGCATCCGACTTACATTTATTTGAACCGGCTTTGGTGCCAAATATGCAACCTGGGGTAGATGCATTATCCGTAAGCTCAGCCATTTCCATCCCACCTTTCAATAACTCATCTTTTTCCTAAAGTTAATTTACCGGTTTAGGTTTGCCCTTTTTGAGATCTTCTCGTTTGACTAGTTCCCAAGGAACATGAGCGACTAGTCCGCAGCCCTTATAGCGGTAGAAAAATTTAATCTCGCATTGTTCTGGAGGAATTAAGCAGGGTTTGTGCATTTTTACGTAGCATGCGCATGCTTCACCTAGACAATCGCTGTTTTCCTGCCGCGGATTGGCAGCGGCAAAAGGGCAAACTTTAGCATGTTCCACTATCTTACGCCTCCAATCGCCGCCTTGCTAAAGTCTTCAAATTCCGTCTTGCGAATCATAAACACTGGTGCATGATAATTGCGGGGGTAACCTGATCGTCTTTCACTTTTAGGAACTTTGTGTTCGCAAGGGCATTGCAAAAATATGTTACGCTCTGTCTCGTAGACTTTGTTGGTTTTGCCCGAGCAAAGCGTGCATCTAAAATTCTTGCTTTTCAAAGCCGCTACGCCTCGCGGCATATTGTTTTTTGGTATTTTTCGGACAGCCTTCTTAAGCCATCTTTTATGGCTTCAGTTCTGCTTGAGTAACCATGCGCCCCAACTAACGGATCTAGGATTTCATCGACTAAGGTTTTTGGCAGCTTTACTGTTACGTACACTTCTTTCTTGCCCATTTAATCACCTATTAATAATGGCGTAATAAATAGGGTTCCACTTAAGCGTTTATATCAATCTATTAGTAATATATGATATCCGAGCGAGTGATTTATTAACACGAAATAATAAATAATAACCTTAGTAATGCATTACTAATCAAATCGTGATTGAGTTGCCAAAAAGAATAGAGAAAGACCCCATAGAAGGAAACTATACAACAATCAAGCTTCCAAACGATATAGTTGTTGAAATGGACAAGTTAATCGGCAAACACGGGTTTAAAAGCCGATCCGAAATAATAAAAGATGCCTTAAGGGAACTTTTAAGTCAGTACAAAATGGCAGAAATGCCGCGTTTCGAACACTACAACATCGACGCAGACGGCGCGAGAATAACAGATCGCAAACTCCACATGATAGCAGACCTCTACTTCAAACCTGAAGGGATATTCTGCGACTTAGACAAAAGCAACGACTGCGAACACATCGACTTTGCCCTAACCGTCCCGGCAATCCAAGAGGTAATCAGGAAGAAAATAAAAGAAGGATGGAAACTGCCCGACGTTTGAATCAACAACTTGGTTTAGCGGCCGCGGGTTTTCGCAGCTTTTTCTTCTTCTGTTACTTGCTCTAAGCCGTTCTCTGTAATCTTGTAGATTTCTTCACCCTCCGGCAGATAGGGGCTTGAAACTAGTCTCGCGATCCGTGTTGATCCACTTTTTGGCTTGCGAAGGTAAACCCGCGTTTGACTTGTGTGTCCCACAATGTTCCCGCCAATCGGATGTATGGCGTCGCCGAAGAACTGATCCGGTTTAGCCATAACCTGATTCGTTACGATTGCCACGCAGTTAAACGCTCTTGCTAAAGAGATGAGTTTATGCATATGCTTGTTGAGTTTCTGCTGTCTGGGAGCTAGCATTTCTCTGCCCAGGTACTCATTTCGAAAGTGCGCGGTGAGAGAGTCAACGATTATTAGTTTTATATTGTTTTTCTTGATGATTTCATCAGCGTTTTCTAAAAGAAACATTTGATGATCAGAAGTGTAAGCTTCAGCATAAATGATGTTTTTTGCTACCTGCTGAGGATCCAAGCCTAAATGCTGGGCTATCTGCACTATACGTTCGAGCCTAAAGGTTGTCTCAGTGTCGAGGTAGAGTGCGCCGCCGCCTAAGCCGCCGCGTTCAGGAGGCAACTGCACGTTTACGCATAGCTGATGGCAAACCTGACTTTTGCCGCTATCACATTCGCCATAGAACTCCGTGATGGTTTGTGTTTCTAATCCGCCAGCCAATAGTGTGTCTAAC
>Ga0187880_1000145_pt1 | contig 58631 bp, 52 predicted proteins | sample June2016WEW_19_4_FD_132998 | JGI IMG/M metagenome (GOLD analysis project Ga0187880, IMG submission 132998) | Peatland microbial communities from SPRUCE experiment site at the Marcell Experimental Forest, Minnesota, USA - June2016WEW_19_40 | ecosystem: Environmental > Terrestrial > Soil >... | reverse complement strand
CGCCCCGAGGGGCGCCCTTCTCCGGACGGCGCGGTGGTCACGCCTAGGTGGCCCGCCGTTGCCAGCGGGTCTTCTTGAGCATCTTCTTGTGCTTGTGCTTGCGCATTTTCTTGCGCCGCTTCTTGATGACCGAGCCCACGCGAGCCTCTCCGTGCCAGGTGGCGGACCGCGCCGCCTCCGGCCAACGATTGATCCTATGTCGCGGGGGCCGACTATACGCGCTCCACGGGATCGGCCGCTCCCGAGCCCCCCGCGCCGGTGATCTCCCAGGGGTCGCCGGCCCCGGTGGCGAGCGCCTCGCGAAGCCGGGCGGCGGTCACCTCCAGGTGCTCGGGGAGGACCTTGACGTCGGCCAGCACGGGCATGAAGTTGGTGTCACTGCCCCACCGCGGGACGACGTGGAGGTGGAGGTGGTCGACGCTGGCGCCGGCCGCGCTGCCGAGGTTGAACCCGACATTGAACCCACCGGGGGCCATCTTCCGGGTGATCGCGTCGAGGGCCCTCCGGGTGGCGGCCAGCACCGCCAGGCCCTCCTCGGGGGAGAGCTCGCGGGGATCGGCGGCGTGGCGCCGGGGCGCCACCATCAGGTGCCCGCTGCTGTAGGGGAAGCGGTTGAGCAGGGTGATGGTCAGCTCCGCCCGCTCGACCACCAGGCTGTCCGAGGAGCCCGGAACCGTCGCGGCACAGATGAAGCACCCCTCCGGCACCCCGGACTCGCCGGTCACGTACGCCATTCGCCAGGGCGCCCAGAGCTGCCGCATCCAGCGGACGTTACCGGATGGTCGCGGGGTGGCGTGCCGGGGGCCGGGCTCCCGAGGCTGTGAGGCGGGGCGCAGAAGCGGGCTAACAGATCAGATGAGCCGTTCGCGTTCACAGCCCCACACGCCCCTCGTTACGACCCTGTGGCAGGAAGCACCATCGCCGCGTGGCATCGATCCCCGAACGTACCAGACGCCGCTAGTGCATTTGAACTACCTGGTGGAGACCAAGCCCCGAGCGGCGGAGGAATCTCAGGATCATGGGCAGGAGCCGGAAGGCTAGGCGCTTGCTGCGGGTCGCCGTGGTGCTCGCCGCCGTGGTGGCCAGCACCGCCCTGGTCGGCTGGGGCGGGTTGGCGGCCTGGAACGCCTACACCGAGAACGCCGGGAACAGCGTGGCCGCGGGCACCCTCAACCACGCCAACGGCGCGAGCTGCGTCTCCCTCCTGGGGACGATCCCGACCACTGCCGGCACCGGCTGGTGCGCGGCCGCCGTGACCATCTCCGGGGTTGACCCGGCCAACTGGACCGGCACCTCGGGGACCATCAAGATCGCCAACACCGGGTCGCTCAAGAGCACCTTCACCCTCACCATGGGGACGGGCGGCCAGGCCCCCACCGGTGGCCTCTGCGCCGACGTCACCCTCAAGGTGACCGACCTCAACACGGTCGCGCCGGACACCGGCACGGTATGGGCGACCACCGCCCTGACCGGCACGTTCACCGCCGCCAACCTGTACAGCAACGCCGCGACCCCGAGCCTCTCCTGGGCCGGGGGTGGGACCGCCGGCGTGGGCACGGGGGCGACCGCCAACACGTTCACGGTGGCCGTCGCCCCGGGCACGAACTTCGCCGGCGACTCCACCGACGCGGGCACGGCCTGCACCTTCGGCCTGCTCTTCAGCCAGACCGCGGCCTGATCCGGGGCCCCCGGGACAGTCCGACCTCCCCTGGTGGCGCCTTGTAACCTCGGGCCGCGCCGGCGCGTTGACCAGGCGACACATCCGTCACCCACCGAGGTGAACCATGTTGGTCACGTCACCAGCCAACCGGATCCGTCACCGGGGTCGGGCACGCGCGCGGCGCCTGGCCATGGTTGGCGTCGTGGTCGCCGTTCTGGTCACCGGTTGCGGCACGTCGGCCTCCCGGCCGTCCGCGTCACCAAGCTCGACACCTCACCCGAGTGCCTCCCCGACACCGCCGACTGCCTCTCCGACTCCGCAGACCTCGGACCTGTTGGCGGGCATCACCGTCGGTGCATCCGACGTGCAGGCATCCGTCGCCGCCGGCAACGCGCTCGCCGTGGACATGCTGCAGCAGCTCGCCTCGAGTCAGCCTGACGCCAACGTCGTCGATTCCGCCTACAGCCTGGCGACCGCCCTGGCCATGCTGGAGCTCGGCGCCGAGGGCGATACCCAAACGCAGATAGCCGCGGTGCTCCACGAGCAAGGCGTCAGCCCGGAGCTGCAGGCCGCCGCCTGGAAGCAGCTGGACGCGTCGCTACTTGCCACCGCTCAGGCCGACGGCATCTCACTCGATGACGCCAACGTGATCTGGCTGCAGCAGGGCCTGCCCTTCAATGCGACATTCCTGAACACCCTGGTCCAGAACTTCTCGGCGCCCTCGAGCCAGGTCGACTTCAGCGGCGACCCTCAGGGCGCCGCGAACCTCATCAATCAATGGGTCAGCGACGCCACCCACGGGATGATCCCCGAGGTGGTCGCTGCCAGCGACATCCAGTCGCTCAAGTTGGTGTTGGCCGATGCCATCTACTTCGATGCGGATTGGCAGACCCAGTTCTGTCCCTGCATGACCGCCCCTGGGCCCTTCTACCGGCCCGACGGCAGCCAGGTCTCGGCCCAGATGATGTACGGCGAGCTGTGGACGCTGCCCACCCACATCGGGGACGGGGTGACCGCGGTCGAGCTGCCCTACGTCGGGGGACATTTCGCGGCCGACGTGATCATGCCAACCTCCGAAACCCTGGCGGATTTCGTTGCCGGCCTCACTCCCGTCACGCTCACCGGGATCGAGCAGGACCTGACCTCGACCGACTATGTGGATCTCACCCTGCCGAAGTTCGACATCTCGTCGCAGGAGTCGCTGATACCCATGCTCCAGACTCTGGGCATGCAGGACGCGTTCGATGGTGCGGCGGACTTCAGCGGCATCGATGGCGGTCGGGACATCCAGGTCGGCCTCTTGGAGCAGAAGGCGGTCATGAACGTGGACGAGGTCGGCACCACCGCGGCGGCCGCGACCGTCGTCGGCGGAATGGGCGGCGGCGGACCTCTGCCCCCGATCACCTACGTGACGATCGATCACCCGTTCCTGTTCGTCATCCGTGACACCGTCACCGGTGCCATCGTCTTCACCGCGCAGGTGGTCGATCCCACGGCGTCCTGACGCCGGCGCCGCTCCCCGCTTCCACAGCCGGCCCAGGAAGCCGTCATGGTTCGGCAATCGAGGCTGAGCTCAGACGGCGGCCGGTCAGACTTGATCGCTGCCGTCCAGGGGCTCATTGGCCACGCCTAGGGCGTGGCCGGCGCTCAGCTCGGTAGGCCCTGGCCCCCTGGTGGAGACGGGGAGGATCGAACTCCCGACCTCTTGCATGCCATGCAAGCGCTCTCCCAGCTGAGCTACGTCCCCGGGGGAAGAACATGGTACCGCGCCATCTCGCCCGAATGGACCGGTGTCCAGGGCGGACCGGAGCCGCGATGGCGCGAAACCGTGTCGGGCCGAGCGATGTCCCGCCGGGATTGCAGTCCTCTCCCAAGCCCGCCGGGGCTATCATCGACGTGAACGCGACAGCCGGGTCGGATTGACCTAGCTGATGACACGGCTGTGGGCGTCCTGTGGGATGAGGTGTGTGCAATGGCGAGTTCCTCGGACGAGGAGGAGAGCCAGATGTCGGCTCGCGAGCCCGTGGAGGCGGCCCCCCGGGGCCGTCGGGGAGGTTCCGCGCCTCCGGTCGACGGCGACTCACCCGTGGTGCGCGCCGGCGAGCGGCTGGTCCATCGCATCGAGGCCCTGGTCCAGGAGATCGCCCGCCTGCGTGCGGACAATGACGAGCTTCGCCGCCAGGTGCGCGAGGCCGTCGCGATGTTCGAGCGGGCCTCCTCTGCGGTGGGAGAGCCGCAGCCGCGGCGGCGCCGGCGTCCCGCTGCCGAGGCGGTCCCTGCCGCGACCGCGCGCCGCCGCAAACCACGTGGCCGGCTGTCGAAGGGGAGGGCGACGCCGCCGGAGGTGACCACCGAGGTGGTTCGGGCGGTGATCGCCAAGCTCGGCCAGGGCACCGCCGCCGAGATCGCCTCGGAGATCACCCGGGCCGGCGTCAGGGTCTCCGGACGTGCCGTGCGCTTCCTCGCCGAGAGGGCGGGCGCCGACACCTTCCGGGGCGACGACGGGCAGCGCCGCTACCGCCTCCACACCGGCTGAGCCCGGTCGGAGCGTGACCCCCGGAGCGCCGCGGCAGGACGTCCAGCACCCGGGCTCCGCCGCCGCCGAGCTGCTCCTGGTCCACGGTGACGACCGGCATCGGGTCGACGGCGAGGTCCGCGTCTGGAGGCAACAGGCCGCCGGGGCCGAGCTCGGCGTGGAGCTCATCGACGCGCCGGCACCAATCGAGCGCATCCGCACCTCGCTCGCCGAGGTCCCTCTCATCGACCCACGCCGCTACCTGCTCATCCGCGATCCGCCGCAGCTCGCCGGGGGCCGGCGGTCCGGGGAGGGGGGGCGTGCCCTCGCTGAGGCTCTCGCCCTGCGGGCGCCGAGCACCTCGGCCTGCCTGGTCAGCCATCAGCCGGTGCCGTCGACTCACCCGGTGGCGGTGGCGGTGGTCAGGCTCGGGGGAGCTGTTCGCGCCTTCAACCTGCTGCGCAGCCGTGAGGCGCGGGAGTGGGCGGAGCGGGCTGCGGCGGCCCGGGGGCTGCGCCTCCGGTCCGGCGGGCTCGACCACCTCCTCCGGGTGGCCGGGTCGGACCTGGGCCTGGTCGCCACCGAGCTGGACAAGCTGAGCGCGTACGCGGGCGGTGAGCCCGTGGAGCCGGAGACCGTGCGCCAGGTGGTGGGCGGCGCCGAGGCGGTGGAGGTCTGGAACGTCCTCGAGCGCTTGCTCGGGCCCCAGCCGGGCCGGGGCGCCGCCGCCGCCGCGGACCTGGTGGACGAGGGGCGTTCCACCCAGCACATCATCGCCACCCTGGCCGGGCAGCTCGGCGAGCTGCGCCGGGCCCAGTTCCTGCTCAGCAGCGGGGGATCGGCCGGCCGCCTGGCCACTCAGCTCCGCATTCCCGAGTGGCGTGCCGAGCGGCTGGTGAGGCAGGCGCGCACCGTCCCTCCCGTTGTCGTCGAACGGTGGATGCGTCAGCTCCAGGCGATCGACGTGGCCATCAAGGCGGGGGAGACCGACGACCGCCAGGCGATCGGCCGGTTCACCCTGGGTGCCGCTCGGATGGTGGCCCGCAGCCGCTCCCGCGAGGGGGAGCCGGCGCCGGGACGCCGCTAGGAGTCCGCCTTGCTCCGGCGCGTCCCGGGCTTGGCGGCCGTGCCCGGTTTGGCGGCGGTCCCCGGCTTGGCGGCGGCGGTGGCCCTGGTCGCGCTCGCGGGCTTGGCGGGGGTGGCCTTCGCGTCGCCGCCCTTGGCGGCGGTGGCCACTCTAGCGCTCCTCCCCTTGGCACCGCCGGAGGCGGCGGCGCGGGTGACCGCCTTCTCCGCCTCGCTCCCGCCCATGGCGCTCAGGCGGGCCGCCATCGCCATGATCCGGGACTTGCGGCGGGCCGCGTTGTTGCGGTGCAGGATCCCCTTCTCAGCGGCCTTGTCCAGCGCCTTGACGGCGGCGCGCAACTCCTCCTCTATCCCCTCGACCTGTCCGCTCACCAGGGAGCGACGAACCCGGCCGATGCGGGTCCGGACGGCCGAGCGGACGATGCGGTTGCGGACGCGCTTGCGCTCATTGGAGCGGATGCGCTTCCGGGCGGAGCGGGAGTTGGCCAAGATGACACCTGTTGACTGATGGCGGCAGAATTGGGCGCGTCCCCCCGACCAACGCCCGGGAGCCTGGAGTATAGCAATCGCCCACCGGCGCGGCCGGTCCACGCCACCAGGCCTGGCCGGCGGGCCGGGCATCCCGGGAGGCTCATGCAGACAGCTACCCACGCCGTTCAGCTCGCCCACCCACCGATCCAGGTCCGGGGGGAGGCCGGTCGATGATCTTCGTGCCGGCCTACGCCAAGCTCAACCTCGCCCTCAGCGTGATCGGACGCCGTCCCGACGGCCGCCACGACCTCCGCTCGGTGGTGGTGCGGCTCGACTGGCACGACCTGGTGGGGGCGGGGCCGGTCGAGATGGCGTCCCTCCCGGGGGAGGGGGCTTCGGACGTCCGGCTCGAGATCTCCGGCCCATCGTCGGCCGAGGTGCCGGTCGCCGACAACCTCCTGACCCGCGCCGCTCGCGCCATGCTCGCCCGCCACCCCGGGGGCGCGGTGGAGCTCCGCCTCGAGAAGCGGCTGCCGGCCGCCGCCGGCCTCGGGGGTGGTTCGGCGGATGCCGCGGCGGTGCTCCTGCTGCTCGCGGGGTTCGGAGTGGGCCGCCCGACTCCCGCCCTCTTCGAGACCGCCGACGCGCTGGGCAGCGACGTCCCGGCGTGCCTGGCGGGGGGTGGCCTGCTCGTCGGCGGGGCCGGCGAGCGCCTCGAGCCGCTCGCCCATCCTCCCCTCGACCTCGCCGTCGCGATCGCCGGGCGGAGTGACACGGCGGCCACCTTCGCGGCGCTGACCCCCGGCGAGTGGCAGGGCGCGGGCCGCCCCGAGGCGCTGGCGCGGCTGCTCGCCGGGGGCCGTCCGCCGGAGCCGGAGCTCTGCGGCTCCGATCTCGAGGCCGCCGCGTGCCGCGCCCACCCCCGGCTGGCCGCGGCCATCGCGCTTCTCCGGGCCCGGACCCCGGGGAGGCGCTGGCATCTCACGGGCAGTGGTGGAGCGCTCTTCGCCGTGGCCGCCGGCCGCGGCGAGGCCGAGGCCATCGCCCGCGACGCCAGGGATCTGGGTTTCCCGGCGCGGGCCTGCCGCACCGTGTGCGCCGCGGGCCTCCCGGTCCCCGGACGGACGCCGTTCTCCGGCCCTGGCTGTCCGGCCGGCAGTTCCGGGGCCGCGCCCGCGTCCTCTTAGAGGTTGGCCTAGAGGTTGACCGGGTCCCCCGCGACGGGATCATCCACCGGCTCGTCTCCCTCCGGTTCGACGGTGTCCACGGTCTCCTCGCCGTCGAGGTCGCCGAGATCCTCCATCGCGACCGCAGCGGGCAGACGGTTCCGGACCGCTCTCTGAACCACGAGGGCCGCTGCGATCCCCGCGCCGCAGATGGCCAGGGTGGCGAGCGCGTTGGAGAGCCGCTCGACCTCGGAGGCCCACAGCTCGGCACCGGGCACGGTGGAGTTGTTGTAGACGATGAAGTTGCCGATCGCGCAGCCGACCGCGGCGGCGGCGACGAGCAACAGCAGAGCTGCCCCGCTCAGGGCGAGGACCCTGGCTCGCAGCAGCCGGATGACCTCCGTGTACGCGGGCGGGGTGGTGCTCGGCGAGGGAGCGCCCGCCGCGCTGCGGGACCGGCCCGTGAGGCCCCGCACCTGCCACCAGGCGATCGCGACCGCGACCAAGGGGATGACGGCGAAGTAGGGCGCCGACCAGTCCGTCGCCAGCAGCAGGGTGTAGGCCTTGACGCTCGTCGGGGGCACCTGGCCGCCGACCTCCTCGACGATCGCGGCGGCCACGTAGCCGGCGGCCACCAGCAGCGTCGCCGCCAGACAGCTCACCCCCACGGCGTTCCAGAGGCCCGAGCCCCGGCCCGCCTCGGTGGCGATGACCTCTGTGTCGGTCGAATCGTTGTCCACGGCAGGTGCTCCTCTGGCGACCCCGGCGATCAGTCGGCGTATGTTCACAGAAACACGGGGCCACCGGTTGGATGGCATCGCCCGCCCCTCCCGTACAATCCCGCGTTGTGGCTGCGGCCGACCCTGTTCTCCGCGTCGACCCGGCGCCGTTCCCACCGTCCGCTCCCGACGAGGCGGCAACGCCCATGGCCCCAGGTGTGATCAGCTCATGACGCTTCGCCGTCCCGCCGACCAGGACATCGTCGTGATCGGGGCCACCGGTGACCTCGCGGCTCGGAAGCTCCTGCCGGCCCTCTACAACCTCCAGATCGAGGGTCTCCTCCCCGAACGCGGCGATGTCATCGGGGTGGCGCCGCTGGACTGGGACGACGGGCGCTTTCGCGCCCACGCGGAGGAGGCGGTCCGGAGCTTCTCGCGGAGCCGGCTCGAGCCCAAACGCTTTGCCGAGTTCGCGGCCCGGCTCCGCTTCGTCGCGATCGGGCCGGATGGGGACCTCCGGCCGCTCAGGGCGGCGGCCGAGCGGCCCGAGCGCCTCCTCTACCTGGCCGTGCCGGCCTCCGCGTTCACCTCCCTGGCCGGGGGGCTGGGCGCGGCGGGACTGGCGGCCGGCACCAAGCTGGTGATCGAGAAGCCCTTCGGTCACGACGTCGATTCGGCAATGCGGCTCAACGCCGCCCTCCACGAGATCCTCCCCGAGGAGCGGATCTACCGGATCGACCACTACCTGGGGAAGGAGACGGTCCAGAACCTGCTGGTCTTCCGCTTCGGCAACTCGGTCTTCGAACGGGTCTGGAATCGTGACGCGGTCTCGCGGGTCGAGATCACCGTCGCCGAGTCCCTGGGCGTCGAGCACCGCGGTGCTTTCTACGAGGAGACCGGCGCCATCCGCGACATCGTCCAGAACCACCTCTTCCAGCTCCTGGCGGTGACCGCCATGGAGCCGCCGATCTCCTTCGAGGCCGAGGCCATCCGCAACGAGAAGGTCAAGGTCCTGGAGGCCCTCCATCCGGTGGACCCCGCCGACGTGGTCCGGGGTCAGTACGCCGCGGGGACGGTCGACGGTGAGCCGGTGCCCGGCTACCGCGAGGAGGAGGGCGTCGCCGCGGCCTCGGAGGTCGAGACCTACGCAGCCCTGCGCCTCCACATCGACTCGTGGCGCTGGGCCGGCGTGCCCTTCCTGCTCCGCACCGGCAAGCGCCTCGCGGTCCGGGACAGCCGGGTGGTGCTCAGCTTCCGCGACGCCCCTCTGCACCTCTTCCGCGCGGTCGGCCTAAACGCCCTGGACGGCAACCGGCTGGTGATCCGGGTGCAGCCCGACGAGGGGATCTCGGTGACCTTCGTCGCCAAGCGCCCCGGCCCGGAGGTGACCACCCAGCCGGTCGAGATGGACTTCAGCTACGAGGGCTCGTTCAAGGCGAGCACGCCCGAGGCGTACGAGAGGCTGCTCCACGACGCGCTGAGCGGCGACCACACCCTCTTCATCCGCGAGGACGAGGTGGATCGCGGCTGGAGGGTGGTCCAACCGGTCCTCGACCGCCCACCCCCCGGCAAGATGTACCCGGCTGGAAGTTGGGGACCGGCGGCGGCCAACCGGATCGCCCGGCCGGGCCACTGGCACGACGGCTCCTCCGGGGAGCCTCGGGCCGATCTCGGACGCCGGTCGCGATGACTGCAGGAGAACGCGCGATGCCCCGACTGGTCGGGATCGACCTGGGTGGCACCAGCATTCGGGCCGCCGTGGCCACCGGCCCCACCACCTACGCCGACCGCGTCGTGCGCTGCCTCACCCCGGCTGCGGACGGGCCTGCGGCGGTGATCTCGGCCTGCGCCGCCGCGGCGCGGGACGCTGCCGGCGGCACCCCCGACGGGATCGCCATCGGCATCCCGGGCCCGCTGGACCCCGTGCGGGGGGTGGTCTTCGCCGCCCCCCACCTGCCTGGGTTCGAGAGCCTGCCGGCACGGGAGATGCTCTCCGAGGCGGCCGGATGCCCGGTCGCGATCCACAACGACTCGAACCTCGCCGGCTACGCCGAGTGGGCGGCGGGCATGGGGCGGGGGTCGCGGACCTTCGTCTTCGTGATCATCGGCACCGGGATCGGTGGGGCGGTGATCATCGACGGCACCCTCCTGGTCGGCGCCGCCGGCACCGCCGCCGAGGTGGGACACGTGCCGTCGAGCTCGGACGGTCCGGTGTGTGGCCAGGGTCACCCCGGCTGCCTCGAGGGGGTCGCGTCCGGCACCGGGATCGCCCGGTGCGCCGCGGCAGCCCTCGGCAGGGGCGAGAGGTCGCGGCTGCAGGGGGTCGCCCCCCTCACCGCCTCCGTCATCGCCGAGGCCGCTCGGGGCGGCGACCCGCTTGCTCAGCGGGTCTACGCCGACGCGGCCAGGGCCCTCGGACGCTCCTTCGGTGCCCTCATCAACATCCTCGGGCCGGACGCCATCGCGCTGGGCGGGGGCGTCGGCAGCCAGGCCGACCTGCTCGAGGCGCCGATCCGCGCCGCGATGGCCGAGATCGCCTTCGAGACCCCGCTGCGGAACTGCCGTCTCGGCCAGGCCAAGCTCGGCAGCGACGCGGGCCTGGTCGGCGCGGTCGCCTGGGCAGTGCGCTCCTTCGGCCACCAGGCGAGCAGGGAAGCGGCCGAGGCGGTTTAGGCAGCGTTCCGGAGGGACGCCGCACTGGCAGGCACCTCGCGACCGAGCTCGCAGCCGGAGCTCGGGAACGGCCGCCGGCGACGGATCACCGACTCGTCACACCAGCATGTGATCGAAGCTCAGATCCCGCCCCCCAGACTGGAGTTCCTCGCGTCAAACGGTGTGAACAGGAGGTGAACCCGAGCCGGTCAGAAGGAGGTGATGCCCTGTGAGCGAATCACTCCCCACTCCCGCCCGACGTGATCAACGTCGAGATGAGGAAGGGCAGGGAATGGCGGAGTACGCACTCATCCTCGTCCTCATCGCCGTCGTCGCGGCCGTCATGCTCATGTGGCTCGGCGGCTCGACGAACACCCTTTTCTCCAACGTCAGCAAGGCCTTCGGGACCTGACTCTCACACCGAACGCACCGAAGGGGTCACGGCCGCGCCGCGACCCCTTCGATCATCCCAGGGGGCCGGTCGATCGGCGCCGCCGAATCAGGCGGCGGGGGGGAGGTGGCGCCGGTCGATCTGCTTGCTGGCGGCCTGGGGGTTCCCCCAGGTCACGCTGCCGTTGGGCCAGACCATCGCGGTCGTCCGCGGCGGCCGCTCGGCGTGGATCTCTCCGCCGGCGATGTACACCGGCCGGTGCAGGCGGCACGCCTCCGCCCGGGCGCGCTGGAACAGCTCGAAGTCGGTGCGTGCCGACGTCTGCTTCACCGCTGTGGTCACGTGGGACTCTCCGTTCGGGCACTCGTGGCCCGGTTGCTCCGTCAACTATATCACGTTGTGCGGCCCCATTTCGGTTCACCCGCGCCGGTTGCGCCGACCCCGGAGTCGCCGCCCGGGGCGGTGCCGCCTCGAGAGAGGATGAGGGCGAGCTCCCGAGCCCGGGGAAGCGCCTGGAGACGCTCCCGGGAGACGGGGAGGGCCAGGGACCAATTGGTGCTCGACGGCCCGCCCCCCGGCTGATTCGGCCGCTCCCGCACCCCGGCGAGATCCTCCAGGGTGGCGGTCAGCACGGTGCAGGGCGAGGCGGCCAGGCGTCGGTGTGCATGGAGCACGATCGCGGCGGCGGGCGCACCCGGTGCCGGCCCCCCGTCGCGTCGGAGACGCCCGACCAGCTCCCGGGTCGCGGCGGCATCGCTGGGCAGCCCCAGCCGGCTCCGCTCCTCGAGGTCGCTGCCGTCCCAGAGCCCGGTGGTGGTGGGGAGGTCGTGGGTGGTCACCGCGGCCAGCGCCTGCCGGGGCCAGCGCGCCGGTCGGCGGTCCTCGAAGAGGAGCACCACGTAGCTGAGCAACCCCCGACGCCGCAGCCGGGTGCGAAGGTCGGAGGGAACCGTTCCGAGGTCCTCCCCGATGATGGTCGCCCGGTGCCGGACCGACTCCAGGGCGACGATCCCGAGCAGGTCGTCGACCGGGTACCTGACGTAGCCGCCGTCGGCCGGCCTGCTCCCGGCCGGGATCCACCAGAGGCGCTCGAGGCCCATCACGTGGTCGATGCGCAGACCCCCTCCGCCGCGGAGGTTGGCCCGCAGGGTTTCGATGAAGGGCGCGTAGCCCGCGGCCCGCAGCTTCCAGGGGTCGAAGGCGGGAAGGCCCCACTCCTGTCCAGCGCTGTTGAACGGGTCCGGGGGCGCTCCGACCGTCACCCCGGGCGCGATCAGGTCCTGCCAGAGCCAGGCGTCGGCCCCTCCCGGGTGGAAGCCGACGGCGAGATCGCAGATCAGGGGGAGGGCAGCGCTGGCCTGGTCCAGCTGACGGTCCAATTGCAGCTGCACCCAGGCGTGGAACCGCACCCGCTCCGCCAGCTCGACCGCCGCGGCTCGGGTCGCCGCCGGGTCGCGCCGCGCCAGCGGGCGCGGCCAATCCCGCCAGTCCTTCCCGTGCCTCTCCGCCAGCGCGCAGAAGAGCCCGAAGTCGCAGAGCCGGGGTCGCGCGCTGAGGGCGGCGTCCACCTCGCCCGGCACCGCCGACCCCCGGAAGCACCTCTCCAGGGCCGCCGCCTTGAGGGAGGCGACCCGGTCCCGATCGATGAGGCGGTCCCCGTTCAACCGGCGAGCTGCCGCGGCCAGGTCGCCGGTCGCCACGCCCCCCGGTAGGAGCTCCGGCCGCAGGCAGAGCGGGTCGAGGAAGAGCCGGCTGGTGGGGAAGTACGGGCTGGGCTCGATCGGAGGGATGGGCAGCGACGCGTGGAGCGGGTTGACCAGCAGCATCGAGGCCCCCAGGCCGGCCGCCCATCGCCCCAGCTCGGTGAGGTCGGCGAGGTCGCCGATACCCCAGCTCGCCGCAGAGCGGACACCGTAGAGCTGGACGGCGAAGCCGAATCCCGGCGTGGCGGGGAGATGGCAGCGGGGCGGGGTCACGACCAGGAGGCGGTCGTGACCTCCGCCGTGGAGTTGGTGGTAGCCGAGCGGCAGGTCGGGGGGCAGGCGGTCACCGCAGGCCCGGCCGCTACCGTCCTCGAGCTCGATCTCGAGCTCCGCCGGTGCCCCGGCAGGGCGGCGATGGGGGGTCGCCGGGTCGAGGCTCCCGCCGGCCTCCGGGCCGCCGTCGCCACCGAGCGCCGGGGACTCCCCCTGGACGGCCACCAGGGGCCAGCCGTCGCCCGGCCCGGGCCGGCGGCGGTCGGCGCCGAGCGCGCCGAGCAGGGCCTCGACGGTCTCCCCGGAGAGCGCGTGGCGCTCACCGCGGGCATCGACATGACGGCGGAGCAGGCCCCATGCGGTCGGACTCGGCGTGGACACGGGTCCGTATCATGGTCGCGAATCGGTGCGGTGAGACGGTATGGTTGGCCATCAGAGGGCGCCGCGTCGCGGCGCCGCACCATGGGAGTCCGTCCCCTGCTGGAGCCGTCTGACGTGGCAGCGCGTCCCCGGCCGTCGGCGCCGTCCGCCGGTCCCGAGGGCGCCCCCGCACCCGCGGCGCCCTCGGCGCATCCGTCCTCGGCCCGCCATCCCTGGCCCGGTGAGCACTTCCCGCTCGGCGCCCACTGGGATGGCGAGGGCACCAACTTCGCCGTCTTCAGCGCCAACGCCGAGCGCGTCGAGCTGGTTCTGGCCAACCCTGACGGAAACCCGCGAGCCATCTACGAGCTCGCCGACCAGACCGACCTCACCTGGCATGGGTACCTCCCCGGGGTCGGGCCCGGGACCCTCTACGGCTACCGGGTCCACGGTCCCTACGAGCCCGGCGCGGGCCGCCGGTTCAACTCCGCCAAGCTGCTGATCGACCCCTACGCGCGGGCCCTGACCGGCTCCGTCGACTGGGGCCCCGAGGTCTTCGGCTACGAGTGGAACCGGCGGATGACCGACGACGTCCGGAGCGATCTCGACTCGGCCGGCCACGTCCCCCTCTCGGTGGTGGTCGACGACCGCTTCGACTGGCGGGGGATCCGGCCCCCGCGGATCCCGTGGTCCGACACCCTGGTCTACGAGGCTCACGTCAAGGGTTTCACGATGCGCCATCCGGGCGTGCCGCGGCGGTTGCGGGGCACCTACGCCGGCCTCGGACATCCCGCCGCCATCGATCACCTCAGGTCGCTGGGGGTCACCGCCGTCGAGCTGATGCCGGTGCACGCGTTCGTCGACTCCGCACGGCTGTACCAGCTCGGGCTGCGCAACTACTGGGGCTACGACACGATCGGCTACTTCGCGCCGGAGGGACGCTACTCGTCTGCCGGGGATCGCGGCGGGCAGGTCGTCGAGTTCAAGCAGATGGTGCGAGCCCTCCACGACGCCGGGCTCGAGGTCTTCCTGGACGTGGTCTACAACCACACCGGTGAGGCCAACCACCTGGGTCCGACGCTCTCCTTTCGGGGCATCGACAACGAGGCGTACTACTACCTCGACCCCCATGACCGGCGTCACTACTGGGACGTGACCGGTACCGGCAACACCCTCAACGCCGGGGCTCCCCAGACGCTCCGGCTGATTATGGACTCGCTGCGCTACTGGGTCACCGAGATGCATGTCGACGGCTTCCGCTTCGACCTGGCCTCGGTGCTGGCCCGCCAGTTCTACGAGGTCAACCGGCTGGCCGCCTTCTTCGACATCATCCACCAGGACCCGGTGCTGGCCGAGGTGAAGCTGATCGCCGAGCCCTGGGACATCGGGCCCGGCGGCTACCAGGTCGGCAACTTCCCGGTGGGCTGGGCGGAGTGGAACGGCAAGTACCGCGACACGCTGCGCGACTACTGGAGGGGCGCTCCGCTGGGAGTGGCCGGCCTCGCCTACCGGCTGACCGGGAGCAGCGACCTCTATGCCGACGACGGGCGCAGCCCGAGCGCCAGTGTCAACTTCGTGACCGCACACGACGGTTTCACCCTGGCCGACTTGGTCGCCTACCAGCAGAAGCGCAACCAGGCCAACGGCGAGGACAATCGGGACGGCAGCGACGACAACCGCTCCTGGAACTGCGGTGTCGAGGGCGAGTCGGCGGACCCCGTCGTCGTCCAGCTGCGCCGCCGGCAGCAGCGCAACTTCCTGGCCTCCCTGCTCATCTCCCAGGGCTGTCCGATGATCCTCGCCGGGGACGAGCTGGGCCGGAGCCAGCGGGGCAACAACAACGCCTACTGCCAGGACAACGAGACCTCCTGGTTGCACTGGGCCGGCGCCGACCCGCAGATGCTCGCCTTCACCCGGCGGCTGATCGAGCTCCGCGCCCGGCATCCGGGGCTCCGCCGGCGTCACTTCTTCACTGGGAAGGTGGTGGGGTGGAGGGGACGCAAGGACGTGCGCTGGCTCCGCAGCGACGGCCAGGAGATGACCGATCCGGACTGGGGGAACCACGGGCGCCAGTCGCTGGCGATGATCCTGGACGGCGGGCTCATCCCCGATCGCACCAGCACCGGCGAGCGGATCGTCGACGACACCCTCGCGGTGCTGCTTCACTCCTCCGGCGAGGCCTGTGACTGGGAGCTGCCTCCCGGCACCTGGGAGGTGATCGTCGACACCGCGCGGCCTGCCGAGAGCTCGGGGGCGCGCACCGTCCGGCCTCCCGACCGCCTCCACGTCGAGGGCCGCTCCCTGGTCGCCCTGCGGCTCGCCGAGGCCCCGCCCCCGACCGGCCCGGACACCGGCCCCGGGCGCTGACCGGGCCCCCGACCCGCCGTTCGGCGCACCGCCCACCCCGCGCGGCCGACCGAAGCATCATTGTCGGCTGTGCTCCTGGCCTCCCTGACCAGCTTCGCTTCCGGCTTCGTCCAGCACTGGGGATACCTCGCCGTCTTCCTGCTGGCCGGCCTGGAGAGCCTTTGCCTGCCCTTCCTCCCGGGGGAGACAGCGCTGTTCACGGCGGCGGCGCTGGCGACCCGCCTCCACCTGGCGATCGGCGGGGTGATCGCCGCCGCAGCCGCCGGTCCCATCGTGGGGGGCAGCATCGCCTTCGCGATCGGCTGGTGGGGTGGCTACCGGCTCCTGGTCCATCACGGAGCGCGCGTCGGCCTCGGGCAGCCCCAAGTCAAAGTCACCCACTACCTCTTCCAGCATCGGGGCCCCGAGGTCGTCTTCGTGGCCCGCTTCGTCCTCGTCCTGCGCAGCTTCGCCGGATTGCTGGCCGGCGCCGGCAGGATGTCACCGATCAGGTTCCTTGCCTTCAACGCCGCGGGCAGCGTGGTCTGGGCGGCGGCGTACGGGCTCGCCGCGTACGCGGCCGGGGTGACGCTGAACGGGCTGAGCGGCTGGCTCGCCGCCGGCTTCGGGGTCGCGGCGGTGGCGGTCCTGGTCGCGGCGGTGCTGGTGACGCGTCGCCACGCCAGGCGGCTGGAGGCCCGCGCCGAGGCCGCCTTCCCCGGGCCCCTGCCCGGCTACCCGGGCGGGCCGGAGCTCTAGGCTCACCGCCACCCGGGACCGTCCAGGGGCCGTCCATTGACAAGGGGGCGCGCTCGAACCTAGCGTCTACTCGCGGAGCCGGTGCGAAAGCCGGCGGACGAGAGGAGGCGAGTTCCATGCCCGGGGTCGTGCCCTTCACCAGCAACATCGAGGATCTCTCCACCCAGGAGGGCTACCAGTTCGAGTTCCGCTGCATGCGGTGCAACAACGGCTACCGCTCCTCCTTCCACCGCTCGCTCTTCGGGTTCGGGGGCCGGGTCGCCGCCATCGGCGGCGGCCTGCTGGGCGGCACCGTCGGGGGTGACGTCGAGAGCGCCGGCTGGAACTCCAGCATGCTGATGTCGGGGACGGGCAGCCCGGCCAAGGACAAGGAGCTCGCCAAGGCGGCACAGGAGGTCCACGACCGCTTCTACCAGTGCAACCGCTGCGGTAAGTGGGTCTGCCGGGATGTCTGCTGGAACAACGACCGGGGTCTCTGCGTCGAGTGCGCGCCCAAGGTGGGCGAGGAGGTGGCGTTCATGCAGGCGCAGGCCCAGCGGGGTCAGCTCGAGGAGAAGATCCAGGCCCAGGACCTCACCCAGGGGGTCAACTACACCGATCAGGCCACCGGGCTCTGCCCCTCGTGTCATCAGGAATCGGGGGGCGGCAAGTTCTGCCAGCACTGCGGCGCGGCGCTGGCCGCCGCGCCCGCGGCGACCAAGCGCTTCTGCGAGAACTGCGGGACCGAGCTCGGCGAGGGGATCAAGTTCTGCGGCGAGTGCGGCACGCCGGCAGCGTGACCGGCGCCGCCGCCTGAGCCACCCCCACCCGTGAGCCGCCGGGACCGAGCGCCGAGCCGCCGTGCACTACCGCCTGAGCGCCGCGAGCGGCCAGGTCGTGGACGAGGGAGACGGCACCGCGGTGGTGGACGGCGGAGCCGTCACCGTCTCACCTCAGCTCGGCCAGCCGCTGCGGTTCGCCCCGGAGCAGATCGTCGAGGTGGGTGAGCCGGTCCCCTTCACGGTGCGCATCGGCCTCAGCGACGGCTCCGCCGTGGAGCTCTCGCAGCTCGGGGCTGTCCGCACTCAGCTGCTCGCCCAGATCGGCGACCTGCGGACGGCCGGCGCCCGGCAGGGGCTGGTCACCATCGGGTTCGGCGAGCGCCAGCGCTTTCACGGGGCGGTGGACGACGTCGAAGCCGACATCAGCCTCTACGACGACGGGCTGGTGGCGATCCCGGTGAGCGGCCTGCCGGTGCAGGTCCCGTACGCCGTCATCGAGGGTGTGAGCACCGACCCGTCCGGTTACCGGATCGGCATCGCCATGGGAGACGCCGGGACCGTCACCGTCCAGCGCCTCGCCCAGACGACCTCCCAGTTCCTCACCCTCCTCCGGCAGCGGGCGACCGAGGCGCGGGGGCGCACCGGTGCCTTCCTGCAGGCGCTCCTCCCCGGCCTGGGCGCGCTGGCCCAGCGACAGCTCGCGGGGGATCTCCGCGACGGTGTGGCGGTTCCCCGGCCGGCCCTCGAGGCGATCGATCCCGAAATCTGGCCGGCCCTCCTCAGCGCCGCGGCGCTGCCCGAGCGGGCCGGCTGCGCCGCATTGATCGAGTCGCTCGGCGAGCCGGCGCTGGGGTTCCACCAGATCACGTCGGTGGAGGTGGCGGCGCAGGGGACGCAGCACTTCGCGGAGGCCGGGGAGGTCCAGAGCAGCGGGCCCGGTCGAGGCCAGGGCATCAATTACGGCCAGACCGAGCAGGGGATGGGGGCGCTGATGGCCGAGCGCTTCATGGGGGTCCCGGGGCCGGGGTCCGCCGGAGCCGGCGGCCCCCTCATCGGCGGCCCCGCCGGCAGCCCTCTCGTCGGCGGCCCGACCGGTGGAGCGCCTGGCATGGGCATGGGTATGGGCATGGGCATGGGCATGGGCGCCGGCATGGGGTTCGGCGCTCCCTACGGTGCCTACGGCGGTATGCTCGCCATGCGGATGCTGCGCGGCGGTGGCGCCTGGTCACGGGGAGGCCAGGCCCAGGCGCGGTCGATGTTCCGGGTTCCGGAGGCGCCCCCGGACCCCCAGGGCCAGACCGCGGCGCATGCCGACCTCGACAGCCTCACCATCGGCGGCGACCACCCCACGATCGTCGCCTTCCTGGTTGCCCGCACCGTCTCCGGCACGCTCGTCTACGAGTCCCTCAACGTCGAGGACCACGCCACCTACGTCTTCCACGACCCGGCGATGTCGGTGGCCCAGCTCGACCTCGCCCTGATGCTCATCGGGTTCCACATCGAGGTGCTCGCCGGCGACGTCGCCGGCATTGGCTCCCGCTACGCGGAGGCCGTCCGCCGGCTCCCCCACCTGGCCCGGCTGGCCGCGGCCTTCCGGGGGCGGGCCGTCCACGACGGAGGATGGCGGGCTCAGCTCGAGCAGACGATCTCCTCCGCGCCGTGACCCCCGCCTCCCCGGGGCGGCGCCGGGCGGGATCGCGGTCCGGCGCCGCAGCCTATGATGTGGCGGCGTGGTTGATGCGCTGCCGGAGGCCAGAGCTTGAAGATCGTTGACGCCAAGGTCATCATCACGTCCCCCGGGCGCAACTTCGTGACCCTGAAGCTCACCACCGACGAGGGCCTCACCGGCGTGGGCGACGCGACCCTCAACGGCCGCGAGCTCGCGGTGGCCAGCTACCTCACCGACCACGTCTGCCCGCTGCTGCTGGGCCGGGATGCTGCCCGCATCGAGGACACCTGGCAGTACCTCTACAAGGGAGGTTACTGGCGGCGAGGACCGGTCACCATGACCGCGATCGCGTCGGTCGACACCGCACTCTGGGACATCAAGGGAAAGGCCGCGGGCCTGCCCGTCTATCAATTGCTGGGCGGAAGAAGCCGCGACGGGGTCACCGTCTACGGGCACGCCAACGGCGAGACCGTTGCCGACGTCCTCGAGGAGGTCGCCCGCTTCCTCAGCCTCGGCTACCGCGCCGTCCGGGTGCAGGTGGGGATCCAGGGGATCAGCTCCATCTACGGGGTGAGCGCGGACACCGAGCACCACGAGACCGGGTACGTGCCCGCGGGCGCCACCACGGTGGAGACCGCGGACTGGTCATCGGCCCGCTACCTCGACCAGGTGCCGGCCCTCTTCGAGGCCGTCCGGGAGCGATTCGGTTTCGACTTCGCGTTGCTCCACGACGCCCACCACCGGCTCACCCCGATCGAGGCCGCGCGGCTCGCCAAGCGGGTCGAGGAGTACCACCTGTTCTGGCTCGAGGACCTGGTGCCGGCTGAGCTCCAGGAGGGCTTTCGGATCATCCGCCAGCACTCGACGACGCCGCTCGCCGTGGGCGAGGTCTTCAACTCCATCTGGGACTGCCAGCAGCTCATCACCGAGCAGCTCATCGACTACATCCGCGCCGATGTTGTCCATGCCGGCGGGATCACCCACCTCCGCCGCATCTTCCAGCTCGCCGAGCTGTACCACGTGCGGAGCGGGTCGCACGGCGCCAACGACCTCTCCCCGGTCTGCCTCGCGGCCGCCCTGCACCTGGACATCTCGATCCCCAACTTCGGCATCCAGGAGTACATGCGGCACAGCCCCGAGACCGACCGGGTCTTTCCCCACTCCTACCGCTTCGCGGACGGCTACCTCCATCCGGGCGAGGAGCCGGGCCTGGGGGTGGACATCGATGAGGAGCTGGCGGCGCGATACCCGTACCGGCGTGCCTACCTTCCGATCAACCGTCTGGTGGACGGGACGGTGCACAGCTGGTGAGCTCCGAGCTCAGGATCCCGCAGGGAGGGGCGCTGGACCTCGTCTCGCTGGGGGCGCTGGTGATCCGGCTCGATCCGGGGCACGTCCCCTTTCAGAAGGCGGCGCAGTGCCGCATCCACGTGAGTGGTGCGGAGTACAACGTGGCCGCCAACCTCGCCGACTGCTTCGGTCTCCGGACCGCGATCGCCTCCGCCTGCGTGGACTATCCGATCGGGCACCTGGTCGCCGAGCGGGTCCGGGCGATGGGGGTCAGGGGGATCTACCGGTGGTGGGAGCACGACGGCGTGCGCGGCCCCAACATCGCGACCGTCTACAGCGATCGCGGCTTCGGGGTGCGCGCGCCGGTCGTCTTCTACAACCGCGCCGAGGAGGCCGCGGCCCAGCTCGGGCCCGGCGACTTCGACTGGGCGGAGCTCTTCGGCGCCGGCGTCCGCTGGTTCCACTCCGGCGGCCTCTTCGCCGCGCTCTCGGACCAGACCAGTGAGCTGATCGTGGAGGGGATGCGCGCCGCCAGGGCGGCCGGCGCGGTGGTCTCCTTCGACCTCAACTACCGCGACAAGCTCTGGCGCACCCACGGCGGCCAGGAGCGGGCGCGCGCGGTGATCGGCCGGATCGTCGAGAACGTCGACGTCCTGCTCGGCAACGAGGAGGACGTCCAGCAGGCGCTGGGCATCTCCGGTCCGGATCTGCGCGCCGAGGGGAGCGTCGACCCCTCCGGCTTCGTCGCCCTGATGGGGCGCGTGCGCGAGCGCTATCCGACGCTCGCCGTGATGGCCACCACGCTCCGCGACGTACGGTCGGCCAACCGCCACCTCTGGAGCGCGGTGGCCTCGGTCGGCGGGGAGGTCATGGTGGCCCCCACCTGCGAGCTCGACGTCTACGACCGGGTGGGGGGCGGGGACGGCTTCGCCGCCGGATTCATCTACGGGCTGCTCGCGGGGGAGGCGCCCGAGCAGGCGCTGCGGCTGGGGTGGGCGCATGGTGCGCTGGTCACCGGCTACCCGGGCGACACCACCATGGCGACGCTCGCCCAGGTCCGCGCCGTCGCCGCCGGGGGGGCGGCGCGGATCCAGCGGTAGGGGAGGGCCCGCGAACCACGACGGAGGAGCTTCCTGTGACCACGATCGACCTGGACCCGGACCGGCTGCTCCCGGCCGAACCATCCCAGCGCGACGTGGCCCGCCGGCTGTACCAGGGAGTGCGCGGGCTGCCGATCGTCTCGCCCCACGGGCACGTCGACCCGCTCCTCCTCCTCGAGAACGCGCCCTTCGACAACCCCGCATCACTGTTCGTGACCCCCGATCACTACGTGACCCGGATGCTCCACGCCCAGGGGGTCCCCCTCGACGCGCTGGGCATCCCGCGGCGCGGCGGAGACGGCGGGGTGGCCGGACCGCGCGAGGTGTGGCGGGCGCTCTGCCAGCACTGGGATGCTTTCCGCGGGACCCCCTCCCGCCACTGGATCGAGGCCGAGCTGGCCGAGGTCTTCGAGGTCCCGATCCGGCCCTCGGCGGCCGATGCCGACCTGCTCTACGATCGGCTGGTCGAGCGCTTTGCGCTCCCCGAGTGCCGCCCGCGGGCCCTCTTCCAGCGCTTCGGGGTCGAGGTCCTGGCCACCACCGACGAGCCCTGCAGCGACCTCGCCGCCCACCGCGGCCTCGCCCAGGACCCCTCCTGGAGCGGCAGGGTGGTTCCCACCTTTCGGCCCGACGGCCTCCTCGATCCGTCCCTGCCTGGGTGGCCCGCCCGCCTGGATGAGCTCGGGCGTGCCGCCGGTGTCGACACCCGGCGCTACCCCGGCTACCTCGAGGCGCTGGCGGACCGGCGCCGCTACTTCAGGGAGCACGGTGCGACCGCCACCGACCACGGGCCGCCCGATCCCCTCACCGTGCTGCTCAGCCACGAGCACGCCGAGCGGCTCTTCGTCCAGGCCCTGCAGGGCCTGGCGACCCCCGACGAGCTGCGCGCCTTCCGGGGTCACATGCTCTGCGAGATGGCCCGGATGTCGTGCGACGACGGCCTGGTGATGCAGCTCCACCCCGGGGTGCTGCGCAACCACCACCCCCCCACCCTGCGCGACTTCGGCACCGACCGGGGCGCCGACATCCCGGTCGCGGTCGAATTCACCCGCTCCCTCCGTCCCCTGCTCGAGCGCTACGGGGACCATCCCAACTTCCGGATCGTCCTCTTCACCCTCGACGAGACCACCTGGTCCCGCGAGCTGGCGCCGCTCGCCGGCTTCTACCCGTCCATCTACCTCGGCGCGCCATGGTGGTTCCTCGACACCCCCGACGCCATGCTCCGCTTCCGCGAGGCGGTCACCGACACCGCCGGTTTCGCCAAGACCAGCGGCTTCGTCGACGATACCCGCGCCTTCTGCTCGATCCCGGCGCGCCATGACACGGCGCGACGGGTCGACTGCGCCTTCCTGAGCCGGCTGGTGGTCGAGCACCGACTGGACGAGGTGGAGGCCGCCGAGACCGCCGCCGACCTCGCCTACCAACTGCCTCGCCGGGTCTTCCGGTTTTGACCCGCCTCTGCCGCGAGAGCTGGCCGGCGGCCGGGCCGCCGCGTCCGGTCCGCGCCGTCCACCTTGGGCTGGGCGCCTTCCACCGCTCGCACCAGGCCTGGTACACGGAGCACGCCGCCGACCGCGACTCGTGGGGGATCGCCGGGTTCACCGGGCGCAGCCCCGGGACCGCGTCCCTGCTCCAGGCGCAGGGGGGCCTCTACACCCTGGTGGAGCGGGGCCCGGCGCGCGACCGCCCCGAGGTGGTCGGCAGCATCAGCGCCGCTCACGACGGTGACGATGCCAGCGCCTGGGCCGGCTGGATCAGTGATCCCAGCGTGGCCCTGGTGACCCTGACGGTCACCGAGGCCGGGTACCACCTGGACGGTGCGGGGCACCTGGACCTGGGCCACCCCGAGGTCGCCGCCGATCTCCTGCGCCTGCGGCCGGACCTCGGCGCCGCGGCGCGCCCGGCGCGGACGATGCCGGGGCGCCTCGCGGCCGGCCTCGCCGCCCGCCGCCGTTCCGGTGCCGGCCCGATCACCGTCGTCCCCTGCGACAACCTCATGGGCAACGGCGCCGTCACCAGGAACGTCGTTCTCGAGATCTGCGAGGCGGTCGATCCCAGCCTCACCAGATGGGTGGAGGCCAACGTCTCCTTCGTCTCCACCGTGGTCGACCGGATCACCCCGACCACGCTGGCCGGGGACCTGGCCCTGGTGGAGCGCACCATCGGCCGCGAGGATCGGGCGGTGGTGGTCGCCGAGCCCTTCAGCGAGTGGGTGCTCGCCGGCGAGTTCCCCGCCGGGCGACCCGACTGGGTGAGCGCCGGCGCCCGCCTGGTGTCCGACGTGGCTCCGTTCGCGGAGCGGAAGCTCGGCCTGCTCAACGGGGGTCACTCCCTGCTGGCGTACGCCGGGTCGGCGCTCGGCCACTCCACCGTCGCCGGGGCGGTCGCCGACCCCCGCTGCCGGGCCTGGCTGGACGAGTGGTGGGACGGGGTCGCCAGAGTGCTGCCGCTCCCCGATGACGAGGTCGCCCGCTACCGGCTGGCGCTGATCGAACGGTGGACCAACCCCCGGATCGGTCACGCCCTGAGCGTCGTCGCCCGGGACGGATCGCTGAAGCTGGTTCAGCGTGTCCTCCCCGTGATCCACCGCTACCGTGCGATCGGCCAGCCGCCGCCGCCCGGCGCGGCACGGATCCTCGGCGCCTGGCTGGCTCACCTCCGGGGCTCCGGCGCGGCGGTCGGCGATCCTCGCGCCGCCGAGCTGGTCCCGCTGGCCGCCGGGGAACGGTCCGCGGCCGCGCGCGCCCTTCTCGATGCTCTCGAGCCCGGACTGGGAGCGGACCGCGACCTGGCGCGCGAGATCGCGGTGACCTGCCGGGAGCTCGAGGGCATGGATGGATGAGGCCGCGGCGGGAGGCCGATGTGGATTCGCCACCCGCGCTGCCGGGCGGGTGTGGGATGACTCAACAAGACGTGTTCAGGCCATGAATGTCTTTTTGTGAAACACCAAGCCGCGCAAGCAGGATCGACGGTGGCGACCGGATGTACACCGACGGACGAGCGATGATGGCGCCACCGCGGGACCCGCCTGCAGCCGGCCCTCGGAAGGCTCACGCACACTGGAGGCACGAGGCAGATGGATAGCAACCACCGGGTGATCGGCATCGACATCGGGGGCACCTTCGGGCGAGCCATGCGGGGCGCGGTGGTCGACGGCAGCGCGGCTCTGGCCGAGCGGAAGGACTTCTTCACCCCCCGCACGAGTCAGGAGGAGCTGATCGAGTCGCTGGTCACCATGGCGAGCCGCCTCGCCGAGGGCGCCCGCCGGGATGGACCGCCGGTGACGGCCCTGGGGGTGGCGGTTCCAGGCCTAGTCGACGAGGGATCGGGGGTCGTCCACCGCAGCCCCAACCTGAAGCTGGAGGAGGTGGCGCTGGGCCAGACCCTCCAGGACCGACTGCGGTTGCCCGCCTTCCTGGTTCACGATGCCAGCGCGGGCGCGCTCGCCGAGTACGCCCTGGGCGCGGGTTGCAGCGTGTCGGACCTGCTGCTGGTGGTCATGGGTGTCGGTGTGGGCAGCGCCGTCATCAGCGGCGGCCGGGTGCTGCGCGGGGCCCACGGAACCGCGGGCGAGATCGGCCACATCTGCATCGACCCCGGCGGGATGGTCTGCGGCTGCGGGGGCCGCGGCTGTGTCGAGACCTTCGCCTCCGAGACGGCGATCGTCCGCCGTTATGCCATCGCAGCCAAGCAGGCCATCCTCGCCGAGGAGGTGATCGCCAAGGCGACCGCCGGAGACCCTGCGGCGGCGCGCATCTGGAGCGACGCGCTGGGCGCCCTCGCGACGGTGATCGCCACCGCGGTGGCGCTGGTCGACTGCGAGCTCGTGGTTCTGGCCGGGACCATGGGCATCCCCTCGGTGGCCCTCGCCCCCCTGGGCGACCTGCTGGCCCAGCGGATCAACCTGGTCCAGCTGCCGCGGGTGACGGTCGGAGCGCTGGGCGCCGACTCCGCACTCCTCGGAGCTGCGGCCGTCGCCTTCGAGCGCGGCGGCATGGGTCACCCCGTTTCCGAATGGCGGAGCTCGAGGCGGTCCGCTGCGGACCCCGCCTGACCGGCGACTGCGTCCGCAGCCCACCGGTGCGGTGGCCGGCCGCTCGCCGCGCCCACCCGTCGCGGCCAGCGGAAACTGACTCTCTCCCACCGTTCGACGTCCGCCACTGCCTGACCCTCAACGGCTGCATGCATGGTTCGGTGAGCAGCGGATAAACCTTGGCGCACCGCCTCGAACTAAGAATCACCCCAACGGGCGATGGCCAGTCATCCTCTGCCACCCCGGGGAAGCTGCCCGCTGGCGCGATCGCCGCTTATGCGGCGATCTCTGGGGCCGGAGTCCGGACGCCGCAGCGCCCTCCCGCGGGTCGGGAGGCGCACGCCCCGGCGCTGGCCGGCGATCGGTCGAGGATGGGGTGCGAGGCGCCTGAGGATCGGGCGGCTGGCCGCGTGGTCCCAAGCGCTGGGCCGGCCCGCTCCCTACTTCTTCAACCGCCCCCCGGGGACGGCAGGGTCTCGCGGCCTTCTGGGCTCGTGCGCGCGCGCCGCGCCGAACGGTGGGGGCTACCGGCGCCCCGTCTGACGGCCGCTCAGCGGCCCGAAGGCTGGGGAGGAAGGATTCGAACCTTCGAGTGGCGGATCCAAAGTCCGCTGCCTTACCACTTGGCTACTCCCCAGCGGCAGCACCGATCGTAGCCAGCCTTCGCCGGATGTGGTCGGGTCGCGCGTCCGGGGTCAGGCGCGGGGTGATGCCGGCTCGCCCGGGCCGCGTCCCCTGCGGTTCGTCGGCTCGGGCCGGCCGAGACCTTAGACCTGGATGTGGACCCGGGGGATGCGCAGGCGCATGCATCCCGGCCTGCCCGCGGCGGGGCGGCGGCAGCCGCAGCTCCGCCGGACCGCGGTGAGCCGCCCCAGGCGGGCCAGCCGGCTCGGACGGGGCCGGTGGTCGGGGACTGGCTCGGAGGGGCTCTGATCGGCCACGGGCCGGATCATACAGAGGCGGCCGCCGCGTGTCCGCTCCGGGCCGGCGCCGCCGTGGCGACTCCCGACCTCCCCCCACCCGAAGCCGGTGGGGGCACCCCGTATACTCCGGCGGAGATGGGAGATGCACCGCGCGCGGTGATCCTCGCCGCAGGGCAGGGCACCAGGATGAGGAGCGCCCGTCCCAAGGTGCTCCACCCGCTGGCTGGCCGGCCGATGCTCCTCCACATCGTCGACGTGGCGCTGGAGGCGACCGGGGTGCGCCCCATCGTGGTGCTGAGCCCGGGTCAGCCGGCGGTCCGCGAAGTGATCGACGCGATCGCTGAGGTCGTGATCCAGGCCGAGCCGCGGGGGACCGGTGACGCTCTGCGCAGCCTCCCCGCGGAGCGGCGGGACGCGGGTCCGGTGGTGGTCCTCTACGGCGACCTCCCCCTGCTGCGCGCGGAGACCATCCGCAGCCTGGTCCGGGCCCAGGTGGCCAGCGGCGCCGCTTGCGTCCTGCTCACCGTGGTCCCCGGCCGCCCCGCCGGGCTGGGTCGGGTGGTGCGCGGCAGCTCGGGCCGGGTGGAGCGCGTGGTCGAGGAGCGCGACCTGCCCGGCGGCGAGCCCGTCCCGGCCGAGTGCAATGCGGGCGTCTACGTCTTCTCCGGGACTCGCCTCTGGCCGGCGCTGGAGGCGCTCTCCGCCGACAACGCCCAGGGGGAGCACTACCTCACCGACCTGATCGGGATGCTCGCCCCCGAGGTGGAGACGGTGCTCGCCACCGACCCCGACGAGGCGATGGGGGTCAACGACCGCAGCCAGTTGGCCGCCGCCGAGGCGGTGCTGCGGCGCCGCCTGCTGGAGGCGCTGATGCTGACCGGGGTCACCGTCGAGGACCCGGTCACCACCTACGTGGACGCCGCGGTGAGGGTGGGCGTCGACACCGTGCTGCGGCCGATGACCGTGCTCCGGGGGGCCACCGTCATCGGGCGGGAGTGCGAGATCGGACCGATGGCCCAGATCCGCGACAGCCGCATCGGTGACCGGGTCCGGGTCGGCGCGTCGGTCATCGACGAGGCCGAGATCGCCGACGGCGTCGAGATCGGCCACTTCAATCGGGTCCGGCCCGGCAGCGTGCTCGAATCGGGGGTATCTTTGGGAACGCATGCCGAGGTCAAGAACAGCCGAGTCGGGGTGGGCAGCCACATCAACCACGTCTCGTGTGTGCTCGACAGCGACCTGGGCCGCGACGTCAACGTCGGTGCCGGCACCATCACCTGCAACTACGACGGCCGGGCCAAGCACCGGACCGCCATCGGGGACGGTGTCTTCGTCGGCAGCAACAGCAGCCTGGTGGCCCCGGTCCGGATCGGGCGCGGGGCGTACGTCGCCGCCGCCAGCATCGTCACCCGGGACGTCCCCGAGGGAGCCCTGGCGGTCGGCCGGGCCCGTCAGCGCAACATCGAGGGCTGGCATCCCCGGGAGCGGCCGGAGGACCCGCGGCCGTGAGTGACTCGAACCCCTACGGGGAGCTGATGCTGCTCTCCGGCACCGGCAACCCGGAGCTGAGCCAGAGGATCTCCCGGGAGATCGACCTCCCGCTCGCCCCCATGGACATCACCCGCTTCGCCGATGGCGAGTTCGACGTCAAGATCCACGAGTCGGTGCGGGGTCACGACGTCTTCCTGATCCAGCCCACCTGCCCGCCGGTGAGTGACAACCTGATCCAGCTCTTCGTCACCCTGGACGCCCTCCGGCGCGCCTCGGCGGCCCGGATCACCGCCGTGATCCCCTACTACGGGTACCAGAGGAAGGAGAAGAAGACCGCCCCGCGGGACCCCATCTCGGCCAAGCTGATGGCCAACATCATCGAGCTGGCGGGCGCCAGCCGGGTGGTTGCGGTGGACCTTCACGCCGAGGCCATCCAGGGGTTCTTCGACATCCCCGTGGATGCGCTGACCGCCACCAAGATCCTGGCCCGACGAGTTCGGGAACGTCATGGCAACAACGTGGTGGTGGTCTCGCCCGACACCGGGGGCGCGCTCCGCGCCCGGCGCCTGGGCCGGCTGCTCGACGCCCCGATCGCGATCATCGACAAGCGGCGCCCGCGCGACGACGCCGTCGAGGTGGTCCATGTGGTCGGTGACGTGGCCGGCATGCACGCGGTGATCGTCGACGACCTCGTCTCGACCGGGGGCACCCTGGTCAGCGCCAGCGAGGCCCTCAAGGGCAAGGGCGCCACCGGCGTCGACGTGGTCGCCACTCACGGCCTGCTCACCGAGGGCGCCCTCGAGCGCCTCCGCGAGGCCCCGATCGACGAGATCTGTGTCACCGACACCATCCCCGTCAGTGACCCCGCCCACGTCCTCGACAACCACCCCCGGCTTCGGGTGCTCTCGGTGGCGCCGCTGATCGCCGAGGCGATCGTGCGCGTCCATGAGGGGAGGAGCGTCAGCGAGCTGTTCCGATGAGTAGTAGCTCAGACCCTCCGCTGCGGCCATGACCTGGCTCGCCATCCTGCTCGCCGTAGGGCTGGTGCTGGCCGCCTTCGCGGCCGCCGCCGAGACCGCGCTGACCTCGGTGTCGCGGTTGCGGATGCGCACCCTCGCCGAGGATGGGGACCGCCGGGCCAGCCGGGTGGTGCACCTCCACAACAACCCCAACGGCTACCTCTCGACCATCCTCTCGGTCAACACGGTCGCCGTCATCGTCGCCTCGACGGCGACCGCGCTGATCGCCACCGGTCACACCCACGGCCTCTACCAGGCGCTGGTCACCGTGGCGCTCTCGGTCTTCGTCCTGGTCTTCTGCGAGATCGCCCCCAAGTCGCTCGCGCTCCGCTTCAACGAGCGGCTGGCGCTGCGCCTCGCCGCGCCCGTGCAGTTCGTCACCCGGCTGCTGAGCCCCCTGATCGTGGCCCTCACCCTGGTGGCCCGCCTGCTCCTCCGCCTGTTCACCCGGGGGCGCCCCGCTCCCGGCCCGTTCGTGACCGAGGACGAGCTCAAGCTCATCCTCGCGATGGGCGAGCGTGAGGGGGTGGTCGAGCAGGAGGAGCGGCAGATGATCGACGGCATCCTGGAGATGACCGACAAGCCGGTCCACGAGGTGATGGTGCCCCGGGTCGACGTGGTCGGCATCGAGGCCGGCCGCAGCCTCACCGACCTGATCACCCTGATCGTCGACCACGGTCACTCCCGCATCCCCGTCTACGAGACGACCATCGACAACGTCGTTGGGGTCGTGTACGCGAAGGACCTGCTCCGGCACGGCGTCCGCAGCGGCGATCCGCGGCCTCTCGCCGCGCTCGCCCGCGAGCCCTACTTCACCCCCGAGAGCAAGCACGTCGGCGAGCTGCTGAGGGAGATGCAGGAGCGCAAGGTGCACATGGCCGTCGTGGTCGACGAGCACGGCGGCACCGCCGGGATCGTCACCTTCGAGGACCTCATCGAGGAGATCGTGGGCCCGATCCGCGACGAGTACGACGTCGCCGAGCAGGAGGAGATCCAGTTCGTCAGCGATCACGAGGTGGTGGTGAGCGCCCGGTTCCCGGTCGATGACGTGGCCGAGCTGCTCCATCTCGACCTCGGCGAGACCGACGCCGACTCGATCGGCGGTCTGGTCTACGAGCGGCTGGGGGAGATCCCCAAGGCGGGGGCCGCCCTCCAGCTCGGGGCAGCGACCCTCACCGTCGAGTCGGTGCGCCGGCAGAGCATCCAGACGGTGCGGATCGTGAGCCCCGAGCCCCTGATCCTCGACCGCGACGGCGCCAAGCATGCCCCGGCCGGCGAGGGCCCTCCGGTCGGTGTCGAGCATCCGCTCTGACCCGAGCAGGGTGGACTGAGATGGCGGGAAGCTTCACCGACGAGGGGATCGTGCTCCGCCGGGTCAACTACGCGGAGGCTGACCGCGTCCTCACCGTGCTCACCCGCGAGCACGGCAAGGTGGGGGTGATCGTTCGGGGCGTGCGCAGGGCCGGAAGCCGCATGGCGGCCCAGACCGACCTCTTCGAGCGCAGCCGGATGCAGCTCGCCGAGGGCCGGGGGGAGCTGCTGGTGCTGGCCCAGGCGCAGCGGGCCTCGGGGCCGCCGCCGGGACTGACCGGCGACCCCCGGCGGTCCGCCTGCGCCGCGGTGATCGCCGAGCTCACCGACCGGGTGCTCGAGGGTCACCACCCGGACCCCGACGTCTATGCCCTGGTGGCGGGGTCCCTGGACGAGCTCGGCGATCCCGGACGCGATCCGCGCCGGGCCCTGGTCTGGTTCGGTCGCCAGATGATCGATCGCCTGGGCTATGGCCCCCAGCTCGAGCGGTGCGCCTCCTGCTCCCGGCCCCTGGTCGAGGCGGCGGCGGTCTTCAGCGCCGCCGGCGGAGGGCTGCTCTGCCCCGACTGCCGCCCCGGTGACCCGGGTGCCATCGCCTGCTCGGTGCGGGCCATCAAGGTGCTGCGCGTGGCCGCCGCCGGCGATGCCGCCACCTGGGGCCGGCTCCGTCTGGACCCCGAGACCCTGGCGACCCTCGAGGCGATCATCGAGCGCGAGCTGGAGCACCACCTGGACCGCCGGCTCCGCTCCTGGGAGGTGCTCCGAGCCCTCGAAAGGTGAGGGCGGATACACTTCCCGCCCGTGGCCGTCCCATCCGACGAAGCTCCCGGCGCGCCCCCGGCGACCCCGCCGCCGTCCGATCTGCTGGAGCGGCTGGTCTCGCTCGGCAAGCAGCGCGGTTTCTTCTTCCCGTCGAGCGAGATCTACGGTGGCATCAACGCGCTCTACGACTACGGCCCGCTGGGCACCCGGCTGAGGCGCAACATCCGCAACCGCTGGTGGCGCTCCATGGTCGAGCTGCGCGACGACATCGAGGGGATCGAGAGCTCGGTGATCATGAACCCCCAGGTCTGGGTCGCGAGCGGCCACGTCGCCGGTTTCTCGGACCCGCTGGTCGACTGCACCGGGGGCTGCCGCCGGCGCTGGCGCGCCGACCACCTGGGAGCCGAACGGGTGGCCCGCGGCAAGCAGGCGGATGAGCCCGGCTGCCCCGAGTGCGGAGGACCACTCACCCCGCCACGCCAATTCAACCTCATGTTCCGCACCTTCCTCGGACCGGTGGAGGACAGCTCCGCCCAGGTGTACCTGCGCCCCGAGACGGCCCAGGGGATGTTCGTCGACTTCAAGTCGGTGCTCAACAGCAGCCGCCAGCGGATCCCCTTCGGGATCGCCCAGAACGGCAAGTCGTTCCGCAACGAGATCTCACCCGGCAACTCGATCTTCCGGACCCGCGAGTTCGAGCAGATGGAGATGGAGTTCTTCTGCGAGCCGGGCACCGACGAACGCTGGTTCGAGCAGTGGCGCGCCGAGCGCTTCCGCTGGTACGTCGAGGAGCTGGGAGTGCGTCGCTCGCACCTGCGCCTGCGCGATCACGAGCCGTCCGAGCTCGCCCACTACGCCAAGGCCGCCACCGACGTCGAGTACCTCTACCCCTTCGGCTGGGGAGAGCTGGAGGGGATCGCCAACCGCACCGACTTCGACCTCTCCGCGCACCAGAGGGCGAGCGGTGTCGACCTCAGCTACCTCGACCCGGTGACCGGGAGGAGCTACATCCCCTATGTGATCGAGCCGGCCGCCGGCGTCGACCGGATCATGCTGACGCTGCTCATCGACGCCTTCGACGAGGAGACGGTGCGCGGCGAGACCCGGACCGTGCTCCGCTTCCACCCCGACGTCGCGCCGGTGCAGGTGGCGGTGCTGCCGCTCTCCAGGAAGGAGGAGCTCACCGTGCCGGCCCGCCAGCTCGAGCACCGGCTGCGGCCGCACTTCGCCACCGACTACGACGAGACCCAGTCGATCGGACGCCGCTACCGGCGCCAGGACGAGATCGGGACACCCCTGGCGGTGACCTTCGACTTCGACAGCCTCCAGGACGACGCCGTCACCATTCGCGAGCGGGACGGCATGACCCAGGTGCGGGTGCCGGTCGCCGGCCTCGAGGATGCCCTGCGCGACCAGCTGGTCGCCTTCCGGCGGCGGACGGCTGAGCGCTCCGGCGCCGAGGGCGGACGGCGTGGCCGACCCTGACGAGACCGTGGACGTGCGCTCGGCCTTCCTGGCCGTGGCCGGGACGGCCCGTGAGATCGTCGCCCTGACCGTCGTCGCGCTCCACTGGAAGGAGCCCAGCGCCCTCCCCGAGATGACCGTGGGGGCCCTCGTCGCCCACCTGGCGCGCGCGGTCACCAACGTCGAGCGCTCCCTGGAGGCGGCAGAGCCCGCCGGGGAGGAGCCGATCTCGGGGGCCACCTACTTCGCCCCGGTGAGCTCCGACCTCGCATCGGGGATCAATGTGCGGGTCCGCGCGACCTCCGCCGAGGAGGCGCTGGTCGGCCACCGGGCGGTGGTGGGCCAGATGGACCGCGCCCTCGAACGGCTCCGGGCCCGGCTGGAGGGGGAGCCGGAGGGGCGTCTCGTGAAGGCCAGGGACGAGGTGCTCCGCCTCGACGACTACCTGAGGACTCGGATCATCGAGCTCGCCGTCCACACCGACGACCTCTGCGTCAGCATCGGCCGGGAGACGCCCCCACTCCCTGGCGTCGCCGTGGCCATCGAGGCCCTCGTGGAGGTGGCGATCCTGCGCCATGGCGAGCTGGCCGTGCTCCGGGCCCTGGCCCGCCGCGAGCGCGACCCGGATCAGGTCCTCCGGGTCATCTGAGCCGGGTCAACGGCGGGGGTGAGCCGGGTCAACGGCGGGGGTGAGCCGGGTCAGCTGACCGAGCCCGACGGCGAGGCGCTCGGAGAGACGGCCGGACCGTGACCCCACGGCATGCCGGCGAAGGGCCCGCCGCCGAAGGATCCACCGCTCGCGGTCCCGAACGTCCCGAAGGGGCCGAACGGCCAGCCGGGGTAGGTCCCGTCCACCCACGCGGTGACCCGGGACTGCACCTCCGAGGTGAGGGTGCTCGCCTCGGCCGAGGTGATCCTGCCGCTGCTCTCGAGGCTGCTGATCTGACTGTCGACGGCGGTGGTCACCGCGGCGACGACCTTGGAGACGCTGACGTCGTGGGCGCCGGCGACCTCGGCGATGCTCTGACCGGCGGCGAGGTCGGACGCCAGGGCCGAGGCGGTGACCCCGATGGTGGTGGCCGCGGCCTGGAGCGCCGCCATCTCCCCGGCGCCGCCGCCACCGATCCCGGGCACGGTGGCCGGCCGGGTCTGGTCGACGAAGTCGGTGACCATCTGGGTCAGGTTCGCGGTGAGCTTGCTCGCCTGGCTGGCGGTGAGCTTGCCGCTCGACACCAGGCCGTCGATCGCGGTGGTCTCGTCGCCGACCAGGGCGGTGATGACGTCCTGGGCGGTCTTGCCGTTCGCCGTCGCCACCTGGGCGACCGTCTTACCGGATTGGAGATCACTCTCCAGGGTCTGCTCGCTCACGCCGATGGCGGTGGCGGCGTCCTCGATGAGGTTGACGCCGAAGAAGGCGCTCGGCCCCCCGAAGCCGCCCCGGGAGTGGGGCCCGGGAGACGGGCTCGCGGTCGGGTTCGAGCCGCTGGCGGTGGTGGCCGCCGCCACCGGGGTGCCGGTCGCCGCCCGGGAGATGAGGAACCCGCCCACCGCGCTGCCCAGCACCAGCCCGCCCACGGCGGCGACGATCGCCACGCCGCGACGGAGCCCGATCACGCGGCCAGCGGGTGCCAGACCCACCGGGTCGCCGGAGGCTTCCGCCCACGAGCCCTCAGAAACGCCGGGCCAGGTGTCGTCGCCCCAGGCGGACGGCGTCCCCGGGTCGCCGGAGGTGGGAACTTCCTCGCTCATCACGATCTCCCGGTGGTGGCGCGACTCAGCGGTGGAGGACGGCGCCCTGCTCGTGCCCCGGCACGAGCCATCCAGCCAGTGAACCAGTTTGAGGCTCGGTGCCTGTCGACTCCATGACGGATCGGGGCACCGGGGAGCGGCTCCCCCAGAGGTCGGCCGCTACCTCATCCAGCTCCCGGCCATGGGGAGGTGGCAGGCGCCTCCGCCCCGCTTCTCGAAGTACTGCTGGTGGTACTCCTCGGCCTCCCAGAAGCGAGGGGCGTCGGCCACCTCGGTGACGATCGGGTGGCGGGACCGGCTCTCCGCGCGCAGCCTCGCGAGCACGCGCTCGGCCGTCTCGCGCTGGGCGGCGTCGCGAACGAAGATCGCCGAGCGGTACTGGTCCCCGATGTCGGGCCCCTGGCGGTTGAGCTGGGTGGGGTCGTGGATGTCGACCAGAAAAGCGGTGACCAGATCCTCGTAGCTGGCCCGTGCGGGGTCGAACACCACCTCGATGGCCTCGGCGTGCCCGCTGGTGTGGGAGCAGACCTGGCGGTAGGTGGGGTGGTCGGTGTGACCGCCCGCGTAGCCGACCCGGGTGGCGACCACCCCGGGGAGACGCCGGAAGGCGTCCTCGACGCCCCAGAAGCAGCCGCCTGCGAAGGTGGCCGTCTGCAGGGTGGCCGGGTCCGTGGCCATCTCCGGCTCCGGGACCAAGGGGGTAACGGGATCAGGGCTCGGTGACGTGATACTCATGACCCCATTGTGCCCCCTTGCGGGGCAGGCCACACGCGAGGACGGCCGCGTCGAACGCCGCACCCCGGTTCGCAAGCGGCCGCCCCCCGCCCCGGTGATACCCTCGCCTCGCCCTAGCCCCAACGGACGATCAGAGGACCCATGATGCCCGCGACCACCAAGTCCCGATCCGCCAAGAGAAGCCGGACCACCGCGACCCCCGCGGTCTCCGGCCGCACCGTCCCCGCTCGCGCCGCCCGGCCGGGCGCCAACGGGGCGCCGGCGCGTCGCCGGGCCACCAAGTGGGTGTACCTCTTCGAGGATGGCAACGCTCAGATGCGCGACCTGCTCGGCGGCAAGGGCGCCGGCGTCGCCGAGATGACCCGCGCCGGGCTCCCCGTGCCCCCCGGATTCACCATCACCACCGAGGCCTGCAACGCCTTCTACGGGCGCGGTCAGAAATTCCCCGAGGGGATGTGGGAGCAGGCGCTGGCCGCGCTCAAGACCCTCGAGCGCAAGACCGGCAAGGGATTCGGTGACGCGCGCAACCCGCTCCTCGTCTCGGTGCGCAGCGGCGCCAAGTTCTCGATGCCGGGAATGATGGACACCGTCCTCAACCTGGGGCTCAACGAGACCACCCTTCAGGGCCTGGCCAGGCTGACCGGCGACGAGCGCTTCGCCCTCGACTCGTACCGCCGCTTCATCCAGCTCTTCAGCAAGATCGTGCTCGACGTTCCCGGCGAGCTGTTCGAGCACGCTCTCGACGCCGCCAAGCGGAAGTACGGCGCGGCCAGCGACGCCGAGCTGAGCCCGGACGCGCTGCGCGAGCTGATCCAGACCTTCCGTGGCATCGTCAGCGAGCAGCACCGCGGTGCGGGGTTCCCGGAGGAGCCGCTGGAGCAGCTTCGCGCTGCCATCGGCGCAGTGTTCGACTCCTGGAACGGCAAGCGCGCGGTCGACTACCGCAACTACAACAAGATCCCGCACGACCTGGGCACCGCGGTCAACGTCCAGTCGATGGTGTTCGGCAACATGGGCGACGACTCGGGCACCGGTGTCGCTTTCACACGCGACCCGGCCACCGGTGAGAAGGCGCTCTTCGGCGAGTACCTGACCAACGCCCAGGGCGAGGACGTGGTCGCCGGCATTCGCACCCCCAAGCCGATCGCGGCCATGGCCGACGAGCTCCCCAAGGTGTACCGGCAGTTCGAGCTGATCGCCAAGAAGCTGGAGCGCCACTACCGCGACGTCCAGGACATGGAGTTCACCATCGAGCGCGGCAAGCTCTACATGCTCCAGACCCGGACCGGCAAGCGCACCGCCGAGGCGGCGGTCAAGATCGCGGTGGCGATGGTCAAGGAGAGGCTCATCACCCGGGAGGAGGCGGTGCTCCGGGTGGAGCCGGTGCAGGTCGACCAGTTGCTCCACACTCGCATCGACCCGAGCGCCAAGGTCGAGGTGCTCGCCACCGGTCTGGCGGCGTCGCCGGGCGCGGCCTATGGCAAGGCGGTCTTCGACGCCGACCGCGCCGAGGCCATGGCCAAGGCCGGCGAGAAGGTGATCATGGTCCGGATCGAGACCAACCCGGACGACGTCCACGGGATGATCGCCGCCGAGGGCGTGCTCACCTCGCGGGGCGGTCGCACCTCGCACGCGGCGGTGGTCGCGCGTGGCATGGGCAAGCCGTGCGTCGCCGGCGCCGAGTCCGTCCTGGTCGACCTTCCCAACCGCCGGTTCACCGCGGGCGGCAGGACGGTCCACGAGGGCGAGGAGTTCACCATCGATGGTTCGACGGGTCGGGTGATCGCGGGCAAGGTCCCGACCATCCAGCCCGAGCTGAGCGGGGATCTCGAGCAGGTCCTCCGCTGGGCCGACGGGATCCGCCGGCTCCAGGTGTGGGCGAACGGCGACTACCCGCGCGACGCCGAGCTGGCTCGCCGCTTCGGCGCCCAGGGCATCGGCCTCTGCCGCACCGAGCACATGTTCATGGAGCAGGCTCGGCTGCCGATCGTCCAGGCGATGATCCTGGCCAGCTCGACCGAGGAGCGCCGCAAGCAGCTGGACAAGCTGCTGCCCTTCCAGCGCGGCGACTTCTACGGCATCCTCAAGGCGATGGCCGGGCTGCCGGTCGTCATCCGGCTGATCGACCCGCCGCTTCACGAGTTCCTGCCCTCGTTCGAGGACCTGCTCGTCGAGGTGACTCAGGCGGAGACCAGGGGCGACCCCGAGGCGAGCTTCGCGGACAAGCGGACCATGCTCGCCGCGGTGCGTTCACTCCGCGAGCAGAACCCGATGCTGGGGCTGCGCGGCTGCCGTCTCGGTCTCCTCTTCCCCGAGATCATCGAGATGCAGGTACGGGCGATCATGGAGGCTGCGGTGCAGCTGACCCGGGAAGGGGTCGACGTCCACCCGGAGATCATGATCCCGCTGGTCGGCACCGTCGAGGAGCTGCGCCGGACCAAGGGCTACCTCCAGACGACGGTCGACGAGGTGCTTGCCGAGGCGGGCATCAAGATCCACTACAAGTTCGGCACCATGATCGAGCTGCCCCGCGCGGCCCTGGTCGCCGGAGACATCGCCGAGGAGGCTGAGTTCTTCTCGTTCGGGACCAACGACCTCACCCAGACCACCTTCGGCTTCTCCCGCGACGACGCCGAGGGCAAGATCATCATCCCCTACGTCGACCAGAAGATCCTTCCCAGCAACCCCTTCGAGACCCTCGATCGCGGTGGCGTCGGCCGGCTGATGAACATCGCGGTCATCGAGGGGCGCCAGACCCGCCCGGACCTCGTCGTGGGCATCTGCGGCGAGCACGGCGGCGACCCGGCATCGATCGCGATCTGCGAGAAGCTGGGCCTCAACTACGTCTCCTGCTCGCCGTACCGGGTGCCGGTGGCACGGCTCGCCGCCGCCCACGCCCGGCTCGCGGCCCGGGACGCGGATCGCTGACTCTGACGGGCGGAACGCCCGATGATGCCGGCTCGGGGGCGCGCCGCGCCCCCGAGCGGCTCACCGCCAGCGAGGGGGCCGTGCCCTGCCGCGCTATCCTCGGTCCGGCATGAGCGAGCGGGTGAGGATTCGCAAGGTCGGCACCCGTGATGGGCGCCCCACCAACCTCGACGACGGCCACGTGGTCGAGGGGGACGAGCTCGCCGCGCCGACTCCCGGACAGCCGTACGCGGTGCGCCGGACCGTCATCGAGCATCACGACGCGCCCGACGTCTTCGCAACCTCGCCGGTGCGGGCGGTGATCACCGAGAAGGACGGTTCGATCGTGGTGCTCACCGACAACTCGCGGTACCGGGTCGAGGTCATCGGCCGCTGAGCCGTGGCCACGGACGCCCGCGCCGAGATCAAGGCCCGGCTGGACATCCTCGACGTGATCGGGGGTCACGTCTCGCTTCACCGTTCGGGCACTCAACACACCGGCCTCTGCCCCTTCCACGCGGAGAAGACCCCGAGCTTCTCGGTCAGCCAGCAGCGGCAGGCGTGGTATTGCCACGGTTGCCACGAGGGCGGAGACATCTTCACCTTCGTCGAGAAGATCGAGGGGGTGGACTTCCCCCGCGCCCTGGAGCTGCTCGCGGAGCGTGCGGGCGTGGAGCTGGAGAAGGACCGGCGCGGCGGTGCGCGCGGCGCCGGGAGGCGCCGTTCGATCGAGCTGAACGAGCGGGCGGCCAAGTTCTACGAGTACGTGCTCTGGAACCTCGCGGCCGGGGGGGCGGGACGCCGTCTGCTGGCGGAGCGTGGCGTCGACGAGGTGCTGGCCCGGCGCTTCCGGGTGGGCTTCGCCCCCCAGGGCGGCCAGGCGGGCGATGCCCTGTCGCGCTATCTGGTCGCACGTGGGGGGGCGGCCCTCTCCGAGGTCGCCGCCGCCGGACTGGCCGGCCGGGGCGGGCGCGACCTCTTCCGTCACCGTCTCGTCTTCCCCATCTCCGACGAGCGCGGACAGGTGCTCGGGTTCGGAGGCCGGGCCCTGGGCGACGCCACCCCCAAGTACCTCAACACCCCGGAGACCGGCGCCTACCACAAGTCGACGGCCCTGTTCGGGCTGGACCAGGCCCGGCAGGCGCTGCGGGAGCTGCGGGTGGCCGTGGTGGTCGAGGGCTACTTCGACGTGCTCGCCGCCCATGCCGCGGGGGTCGCCAACGTGGTGGCCTCGAGCGGCACGGCGCTGACCCGGGAGCAGGTGCGCATCGTCGCCCGGCACGCGGACCTGGTGGTGCTCTGCTTCGACGGCGACGCGGCGGGCAGGCGGGCCGCCGACACCGCTGTCGACCTCTGTGCCGTCGAACGGCTGGCCGCTCGGATCGCGGTGATGCCCCCGGAGTTCAAGGACCCCGACGAGATGGTGAGGGCGGATCCGGCCGCCTTTGCCGCGACCATCAGCGGAGCGGAGCCTGAGTGGCACGTGCTGCTCGGGTGGGCGACCGCCGGCATCGGCAGGGGGGTTGACGAGCGGCGAAGAGCGGGCGAGAGGGTGGCGGCGCTCCTGCGCCGCATCCCTGACGAGAACACCCGCGAGCTCTATGCCCGGGAGGGTGCCCAGATGCTGGAGGTCTCCGCGGCTTCGCTGGTGGCCTCGGCTCTCACCGAAGTGCGGGCGGCCAATCTGACCCGGGGGCGATCCGCCGTTGACCGGGTGACCGCTCCTCTCGGCGTCGCCTCCCCGTCCCCCGCAGTCGAGGCGGGCTCGGCGGATCCGGGTTTGGGCGATGACGATCTCGGGAATCCTCCGCCGTCGTGGGAGGAGTTCCTGGCAGCCTATGCCGCTCAGCGACCCGCCCTGGCGCGGCTGCTGGTCGACGAGATGGGCCTGGATCTCGATGACCTGGCCAGTCCGGCGGTGCGTCGCATCCTTGAGCTCGCCAGGTCGGTGCCGCCCGGCTCCGTCCTTCCGCTGCACGCCCTGGGTGCCGGCGACCGGCGGCTGGCAGCGCGCCTCTCGGTCCGCGATCTCCCCGAGCTGGCCACCGACGCCGATCCGGTCGCCCTGGAACGGGCGATGGCCGATTGCGTTCGGCAGACCCGGAAGGCCGCCAGCCGGGGTCGAGCCCGGCGAGAGATCGACGACCTGTTCGCGGCCTCCGGCCCGCTGGACCCGGAGCGCGACGAGAACGTCGCGGCTCGAATCCGCCGGCTGCTGGCGGAGGAGCGGGAGTCGCCGGAGTGACCGGCGCCCGACCGGCGGGCCGGCGACGGCTCGCAACTCGGGCGGGCCCGTGACCGTTGTTACTCTGAGGGGTGCGACCGACCCCTGCCTGCGGCGGGGCGATGGTCCCGCGGCATCCTGGGGTGCCTGGAAGACCTGATGGCGACGAACAAAGGATCGGCCAAGAAGACGGCCAAGCCGGCGGCGCCCGCGGCGCGCCCCGGTTCGCGCGGCACGGCCCCGCCCTCCAAGCCGCCCGCCGAGGGGAGGAGCACGGGGCGGACCGCTCCACGCGGCCCGGGCGGCCCCAGCCTGCTCGCGTCCCGGGCGGCGGGGCCGGGCGCTCAGCCACCGCGAGCCTCGGCGTCGCGTCCGGCCGGCGCCGCTTCCACTCGAGGCGGAGGACGCTCCCAACCCCGGGTCGCCGGGGCGTCGCCGGGAGAGGCGCCGTCCGGGGGAGCACCACGATCCCCCGCCGGCCGCGGGGCCACCCGGCCCCCGACGTCGCGCCCGGCGACCGCCGCGGCGCCGAGGCGCGGGAAGGCGGAGGCCGCCGCGTCGACGCCGGCGTCCGTCCGCCCCGCCTCGCGCGCGATCGCCTCCCGCTCTGCGAGCGTGCGGAGCCCGGCATCCCGGACATCCGCGTCGAAGCCGTCCGCGCCTCGAGCCGCCTCCGGGACCCCGGCCTCCCGCCCATCCACCTCGACGACCTCCGCCTCGCACCCGCACCCCCGGACTCAGGCCACCAGCCGGTCCGCCTCCACGACCTCCGCCGCGCATCCGCGCACCCGGGCTCAGGCCACCGGGCCGTCCGCCTCCAGGTCCACGGCCTCCCGCCCGAGCAGCCGGGCCCCGGCCACCAGGCCCGGTGGCTCCCGGCCGTCCACGGCCAAACCCTCGGTCTCCCGTGCGATCTCCCCGGCCGCGGCTTCCAAGCGGTCCGGGTCCGCGCCGCAGTCCCCCGCGCGCACGACCTCTCGCGCGCCCGCGTCGAAACCGGCAGCCCCACGGGTGGGGGCTCGGCCGACCTCCCGGACGTCCCCCGTCCCGGCGTCCACGGCGATCACCCGGCCTGGCGCCCGACGTCCTGCCGGCCGGTCGGCCCTCGCTGCTCCCGGGCCCGGGCTCGCCGCGTTCGCTGGCCCCCCGCGGGCGGCCGTTCCCACCCCCACACCGGGCACCGGTGGGGGTCGGGCCGGAGCGGATGCCATCAACGAGTCTGGAATGGCCGCGAAAAGGGCACAATCTGGGGACCCGCCCCGTCCCCGGGGTCGCGCGGCGCCCGCCGCGGCAGAGAAACCGGGGGTGAGACCTGGTGTCCGGGGCGCGGCCCCCTCCGCCGGCGGGGGCGACGGGCATCCTCCTCCGACCTTCAGCGCCGCGGCACCGAGCGATCGGGCCGGGACCGCGGCGAACCCCGTCCCGAGCCAGGACGCCGGCCTCGGGGTGACATCGCCCGATCGACCATCCTCCGATATGCCACTGGTGAAGAAGATCGCAGCTGTGACAACCTCCGCGAAGCAATCCGACGATCCGATCGACCCGGCCCCGACGGGAACTGCTCCGGCCACCGCTCCGACCCCCCCGGCGGCAACGCCCCGAGCCGCCGCCTCGACGGCGTCAGCCGGCGTCCTCGCCCCCGACCCGCTGGTGGTGGCCGCGGAGCAGCTGATCGTGCGCGGCAAGGAGGCCGGCTACCTCACCCCCGACGACGTCCTGGCCGCCTTCCCCGAGATCGACGTCGAGCCGGACCACCTGGAGCGGATCTTCCACGCCTTCCGGGAGATGGGGATCGAGGTCACCGACGGTGACAAGGACTTCGAGGTCGTGGAGGACGACGAGGAGCTGGTGGCCACCGCCGAGGCGATCGACTCGGTGTCGCTCGACGACCCGGTGCGGATGTACCTCAAGGAGATCGGCCGGGTCGCACTGCTGCGGGCGGAGCAGGAGGTGGAGTACGCCAAGCTCATCGAGCAGGGCGACGAGGATGCCAAGAACGCCCTCACCGAGGCCAACCTCCGACTTGTGGTCAGCATTGCCAAGAAGTACATCGGTCGCGGCATGTCATTCCTGGATCTGATCCAGGAGGGCAACATGGGCCTGATCCGCGCCGTCGAGAAGTTCGACTACCACAAGGGTTTCAAGTTTTCGACCTACGCGACCTGGTGGATCCGGCAGGCGATCACCCGGGCCATCGCCGACCAGGCGCGCACCATCCGGATCCCGGTGCACATGGTCGAGACCATCAACAAGCTGGTCCGGGTCTCCCGCCGGCTGCTCCAGGAGCTGGGTCGCGAGCCCGCCGATGAGGAGATCGCCGAGGAGATGGGGATCACGCCGGAGAAGGTGCGCGAGATCACCAAGGTCTCGCAGGACCCGGTCTCGCTCGAGACCCCCATCGGCGAGGAGGAGGACTCCCATCTCGGCGACTTCGTGGAGGACAAGGAGGCCACCGCCCCCAGCGATGCGGCCTCCCTCACCATGCTGCGGACTGAGGTCGAGGACATCCTCGACACCCTGACGCCCCGGGAGCGTCGCGTCCTTCAACTGCGCTTCGGTCTCATCGACGGACATCAGCGGACCCTCGAAGAGGTCGGCAAGCGATTCGGCGTCACCCGCGAGCGCATCCGTCAGATCGAGGCCAAGGCATTGCGCAAGCTCCGCCATCCGTCGCGGAGCAAGAAGCTCAAAGATTACCTGGAGTAGTTGCGGATCACCTCACGGCTGACCGCGCCCGCTCCGACCGGCGCCGCCCTGGCCCGGCGCAGCCGGTGGCGTGAGCCATCGGAGCATTCCGACCCTATAATCCCGATTCGATCCGTTCCGGGTTAGCTCAGCGGTAGAGCAGGCGGCTGTTAACCGCAAGGTCACTGGTTCGAATCCAGTACCCGGAGCCACCGCGACCCACATCTCACCAGGATCGAGGAGAACGCCCATGGCTGAGGCCAATCAGGTGGAGGCCGGGCTGGTCGGCCCCACCCCTTCCCACGACCCGGTGGAGCCGGCGAGCGTGGCGACCCTGCGCTCTCCGTCCGCCTCAGAGTTGACGCCGGAGGGAGGGCCGGAGGCGGCCGCCGGAACGGGCGACGCGTCGGCCGGAGCCGATTCCGAGCCGTCGGCATCGGTGCGTGGCGTCCCCACCTGGACGTTCACGGTCCCACCGTCCGGACCCCCGCCGGCACCGGCGGCGAGCGCGTCGCCGGCCGGCTCCTCCGTCGCTGCCGCGGCCGGCTTCCCGCCGCCGCCGCCCGCCCCCCCGGCGCCCGGCACGGCCCGGACCGGAGCCACCCCCGCGGTGCAGCTGCTGACCGTGCCCTCGCTGGGACCGGCCGGCGAGCCGCGCCACCCGGCCGCCGTCACCGCGCTCTCGGTGGTCACCCTTGGCGCCTACGCGGTCGCCTGGCACGCGCAGGTCAACCGCGAGATGTCCGACTTCGACGCCCGCCTCGAGGTGCGCCCCGGCGCCTCCACACTCCCGGTGGGCCTGGCCTGGATGATCGGTCTGCTCTCCACGCTGGCCGGGGCCGCCGCTGTGATCGCCCACGCTCTGCGAGTCGGGCCGCACCTCTTCACGTTCGCGTCCGGTCCCACGCTCCTCGGCGTGACGGTTCCCTGGGCCTATCTGATGCTCTGCGGCCTGATTGCCGTTCCCTACCTGGTGCTGCTGCTGCCGACCTCGTCGGTCGCGCTGGTCATGACCCTCGAACGGGTCCGGCTGGTCCAGGAGCGGGTCGGCATCCGGCCGGATCGCCAGCTCCACCCGGCCCGCCGCGCCGCGCTCCTGCTCCTCCCGGTGGTCGGTGGTCTCTGGCACGTGGCCTCCCTCCAGGCGTGCCTCAATGCCGCCTGGCGGGCGGCGCCTCCTCCTCTTCCACGCCGGCAGTGAGCGGTCCCCGGTGGCCATCTCCATCGCGTGCGTCTCGGGCAAGGGAGGGGTCGGAAAGACGACCACCTGCACCGCCCTGGCGGGCGCCTTCGGGGAGATGGGCCAGCGGGTCCTCGCCATCGACGTCGACCCTCAGTCGAACCTGACCTCGGGGCTCGGATTCAACCCCTATCAGCTCGAGAGGACGATCGTCGACATCCTGGTCGACCCCGGCCTCACCCCCGAGGCCGTGACCCTGGCCACCGAATGGGAGGGGATCTCGCTGATCCCTGCCTGCCCCGACCTGAGCGCGGTGGAGGGGGAGATGGCCACCACCGTCGGTCGCGAGCTGCGGCTCCGCGACGCCCTCCGCCGCGGGTCGGGCCTGCGCGGCTACGACATCGTGCTGCTCGACACCCCGCCGAACTTCGGGTTCCACACCGTGAGCGCCCTCGCCGCGGCCTCCTGGCTGCTCGTGCCCCTACAGATGTCGGGGTACGCCATGAAGGGCCTCAAGGAGGTGCTCCGCACCTACCACGCGGCGAGGGAGCAGCTCAACCCTGAGCTCCGGATCCTTGGCCTGCTGCCCACCTTCGTCAATCTGCGCACCCGTTTCAGCCAGCAGATGCTCGAGGGCCTTCGGGAGATCCCGAGCCTGCACGTCTTCGATACCGTGATCAAGGTGACCGTGAAGCTTCAGGAGACGGCCATGGCCGGGGCGCCGATCACCGCCTACGCGCGGGGGTCCGACGTCGCCCAGGCCTACCGCGCCCTGGCCCAGGAGATCCTCGTGCGCGCGGTTCCCCCGCCTCCACCGCCCAGTCAGACCTGAGTGATCGCGTGTCGATGGAGGTAGGCCTGGCCGGCACCGATGCGCCCGAGGGGGAGGCAGCTGGCGCCCCCGGAGTGCACCCGGCGGATGACGCCGTGGCCGACGAGGGTTTGGTCGCCACGGAGGTGGAGGACCCGCTCGCCGCGGCCGACGCGGAAGCCGCGGTCGAGGAGCCGCCCGCCGAGGTGGATCAGGAGCCCGCCGCGACCGCGGACGACGCACCCGCCGAGGCCATCGAGGGATCCGCCGCGGAGGAGCCGCCCACCGAGGTTGACGAGGAAGCTGCGGTCGAGGAGCCGCCCGCCGAGGTCGACCAGGAGCCCGGCGCGACCGCGGAGGGCGCGCCCGCCGGGGCCGGGTCGTCGTCGGCCGGCCCGGTTGGCCCGGTGCGCGCCTCGTCGATGGATTCCACCACCCTTCCCGACCGCTCGCGGCACGATGCGGAGAGCCGGCGGCAGCGGCATCGCCGCAGCGCCGCCCGCCTCCCGGCGGTGGTCACCCCGGTGGACATCCCTGAGGACGCCGAGGGGCGGATCGACATCGTGGTCATCCGCGCCGCCCCCGACCGCGATGAGCCCGGGCTCGGCGAGCCGGCGGCGTCCGCGCCCGGCGGAGATCGGGTCCGCGTCCTCCTGACCATGGGCTCGGGGTGGGTGGCGGTGGGCGGCCTCGCCGCTCTGCTGATCGTCGTCTTCGTCGTGCTCGAACTCGTCTATCGATGAGGGGCCGGCCATTCGCCGGCGCTGTGCTGACCGTTGCCGCGGCCGGCTGGGTGGGGGCATCCGCGTTCGTCTACTGGCGGACGTTCGGACGGTTCCCGCGGCTGGCCCGAGGCTCCCGCCGTCTGACCCCGGCCGACTTCGAGATGGCGTACGAGGAGCTCGAGGTCCGGACCGCCGACGGGTTCCGCCTGCTCACCTGGCTGCTGCCCGGTTCGCGCGACGCGGCGGTGGTGATCAGCGGCGGCCACCGCGGCCACATCAGTGACGTGCTCGGCATCGCGGCCGCCCTGCGCCGGGCGGGCTTCTCGGTGGTGGTCTACGGATGGCGCGGCACCCCGGGGAGCGATCTGGCGGCGCACACCCTCGGGGTCCATGAGCGCCGCGACCTGATCGCCGTCCTCGACGCCGTGGGGGGCCGTCTCGGGGGGCTCCCGATCGGCCTCCTCGGTTACTCGATGGGTGGCGCCGTCTCCCTCTGCGTCGCCGCCGACGAGCCGCGGGTCGCGGCGGTCTGCGCGGACAGCGCCTTCGCCGACCCCGTTGACCTGCTGTTCGAGAGGACCGGTCGCCGGCTGCTCATGCCACCTGCGCTGGTGGTCACCCCGGCTCTGACCCTCCTCGAGCGCCGAACCGGAGCCCGGCTGGGCGACCTCCGCCCGGTCACCGCGGTCACCCGAATCGCGCCCCGCCCCCTCCTCATCATCCACGGCGACGCCGACGCCTCGGTGCCGGTCGACCACGCCCGGAGGCTCTTCGCGGCCGCGGGCGAGCCCAGGTCGCTCTGGACCCTTCCCGGTGTCGGCCATGTCGGTGCGTACTTCGCGGACCGCTCCGCCTACATCGAGCGAGTGTCCGGTTTCTTCAGCGAGGCTCTCCTGAGCTAGTTGCAGGCAAATACACCAATAAGTTACACTCCGGCCATGGAAACCACTCGCGGCACTCTGGGACTCCTCCGGCATCTCGACGCGAGCCTCGCCAGCCGCCCGGAGGACGAGCTGATCGCCCAGGTCCTCGGGGGCGCGGAGCCGCCCGCCGCCCTGCTCGCCACCGCCGCCCGCCTGGCTCGTCTTCCGTTCTGGGAACGGCGCGCCCTGGGCGCCAGCGGGCTGGTCCGCGACCATCGGGTGCCGCCTCGCGAGGCGATCCGGCTGGCCGCCCTCTGGGAGCTGGCCGAGCGGTGGTATCCGGATGAGCGCCCCGCGGTCTCCACGCCGGGGGCGGCGCTCCACCTCCTCCAGGGGCTGCGAGCCCTGAGCCGCGAGGAGGTCTGGGCCCTCTTCCTCGACGCCCGTCATCGCCTGATCAGCGTTGAGCCGGTGGTCGCCGGCTCGCTCAACAGCGCGCGCCTCCTGCCCCGTGACGTGCTGGCCCCGGCGCTCCGGTCCGGCGCCGCCGCCCTGATCGTCGCCCACAACCACCCGAGCGGCGAGGTCGCGCCGAGCCGGGCCGACCGGCTCGTGACCGCCTCTCTCCGCGATGCCGCGCGGCTGCTGGGCCTGCCCCTCCTCGACCACCTCATCCTCACCGCCCGGTCTCACTTCTCGTTTCGGGAGGTCGAGGGCTGGGAGACGGATGGGGCGACGGTGGCGGCGTGAGCGCGGGCGCCCCGGTGGCGGGCCTCGGTGAGGGGCCGTCCGTCCGCCGGCCCCCGGCTGGCCGGGGCGCCCACCCGGCTATGCTGCGGCGTGCGATTCTGAGCGCGGAGGGTGAGGTGAAGCTCGAGGGAGCGACGCCGGTGTCGGCGGCGCGCCGGGGCAGGGCGACGGAGGTCCAGCCTCTGCCAGCACCGCTCGGGGGTGGCGTCCGGTGAGCTTGGATCCGGAGGATCTCCGGGTGGGAGCTTCGTACGAAGCCGCCAGGGGAGATGCGCGGGCCGCGGCCATCGAGCTGCGCCGGCGCCGGCGCATCGATCTGGGCGACCTGATCAGCGTGGTCTTCGAGAGCCGGGAGACCCTCGCCGCCGCCGCCGAGGAGGCGCTGCGGGCCGAGAGGATCGAGGACCGGGAGTGGGTCCGCGGTGAGGCCGGGAAGTTCGCTTTGCTGCTGCCTCCCCCGGGGGGGCTGGCCGCCAGCCTCTTCGTGGAGGTCGCCGACGCGGCTGAGATGGCCTCCGTGCTCTCTGAGCTGGACGGCATCGCCGGCAGCATCCATCTGGAGATCGACGGCAGCCCCTGCCCGGCCGCGGCCGTGGCGCCCGGACCGGTCGCGGAGGGGGCTGCGCCGGTCGCCTGCCTGCGCTTCGAGCTCACACCGAGCCAGCGTGAGGCCTGGACCGAGGGTGCACGCGTCCTCCTCCGCGCCGCTCACCCGCGCTACTCGGTCAGCACCGAGCTGAGCGACGAGCAGCGGGCCGCCATCGCCGCCGACCTCATGCCCTCGTCGCCCGGACAGCGACGGTGAGGGGCCTCCGGCGGCGGTTCCCACCGTCGTCGCGTTCTCGACGGGGGATCCCGCCCCCCTGCGGCCCCCTGCTCGCCGCGGCGATCGCGGTGGGCGTGCTCACCGGCTGTGCCAGCTCGGGGCCCCCGCCTCCGTGGCGCTCGGGCCATCCCGACCCGGCCAGCCTCAGCCTGCTCGACCCGGCGCAGGCGGGGAGCTGCGCGGCGGCGGCGCCCTACCCGGGACAGGCGCCTGCGGCGATCAGCTTCCAGGGCCAGGAGTACGTGCAGTCGAGCCGGCAACCCTACCAGGCGTCGCCCGCCGGCTCCGTCGAGATCGACCACAGCGGCGACTGGAGCTTCTTCTTCGGAAGCGGCACCACGCTGACCCTGGTCACGCCCCAGGCCGACTTCGTGTACCAGGCACGGAGCTGCTGACCTGGATCGGTGGGCCGCGCCAAGCAGACCGCTGGTGGGATGAGCTGGGAGCGGGTGCTCACCGGTCCAGGGCCGAGAGCGGACGCCTCCGTCCTTGCGACAATCGGGCGGATGGCAGGTTCTGAGGTCCTCCCCTTCACGGCCCTGGTGGGCCAGGAGCCCATGAAGACGGCGCTCGTCCTCAATGCCGTCAACCCCGGCATCGGCGGGGTGCTGATCCGGGGCGAGCGGGGCACGGCCAAGTCGACCGCCGTGCGCGCCCTGGCGGGACTGCTCCCCGAGATCGAGGCGGTCGCCGGCTGCCGTTTCTCCTGCAGCCCGGGGAGCGGCGACCTCCTCTGCGACGAGTGCCGCGCCCGTCAGCTCGCCGGGGAGCACCTGCTCCGGCTCAGCCGCCCGATGCGGGTCGTCGAGCTTCCCATCAATGCCACCGAGGACCGGGTGGTCGGGACCATCGACATCGAGCGAGCCATCAAGCAGGGGGAGCGAAGCTTCGAACCGGGCATCCTGGGGGAGGCGAACCGCAACCTCCTTTACGTCGACGAGGTCAACCTGCTGGACGACCACCTGGTCGACGTGCTTCTCGACGCCGCCGCGATGGGCGTCAACATCGTCGAGCGCGAGGGCATCTCGGTGATGCACCCGTCCCGCTTCATCCTGGTCGGGACCATGAACCCGGAGGAGGGGGATCTGCGACCCCAGCTCCTCGATCGATTCGGTCTCTGCGTGGACGTGGTGGGGTTGCGTTCGGTCGACGAGCGGGTCGCGGTCATGGAGCGGGACATCGCCCAGCAGGCCGACCCGGTGAGCCAGCGCGGATCGAGCCAGGAGGGGGAGGACCGGCTGCGGGCGATCATCGTGAAGGCCCAGGAGCTGCTCCCGCTCGTCGAGGTCCCGGCCGAGATGCGCTGGCTGATCGCTCTGGCGTGCATCGACTCCGGGGCTCTCGGGCATCGTGCCGACCTCGTGGTCAGCCGGGCCGCCCAGACCCTCTGTGCCCTGCGCGAGGCGGAGGCGGTCGTCGAACTCGGCACCAGCGCCGAGGGGGAGGCGGTCTCCCCGACCCAGTCTCTCTCGGTGACCCTCGAGGACATCACGGTCGCGGCGGAGCTGGCCCTCCGGCACCGCCGGCGCGAGCGCCCCGCGGAGGGCGGCGGCAATCCATCGGCCGCCGCCGAGCAGCGTCGGGACCGGATGGAGGAGCTGGCCGAGCAGGCCCGGGAGGCGGCCACCTCCGCGGAGGGCGAGCCCGAGGACTCCGACCCCTCGAGCTTGGCCGACGACCAGGACGGCGGGGAGAGCGTGGCGGACCAGGGCGGGACGGAGGCCGCCGGGCAGGAGGGCACCCGGCTCGGGGTCGCCCAGCTCTTCGAGGGCGAGCTCTTTCCGGTGCGATCGATCAAGCTTCCGCGCGACCGCAAGTCGAGGGCCGCCAGCGGCAAGCGCTCGAGCTCCGAGTCGCGAGACAAACGCGGCCGCTACGTGCGGGCCGTGCTGACCGAGCGCACCACCGACGTGGCCTTCGACGCCACCCTGCGGGCGGCCGCCCCCCATCAGCCCCGCCGCCGCGCCGAGGCCCCCGCCGGCGGTCCGGCGCTGCGTCTCGAACGCCAGGACCTCCGCCAGAAGGTGCGCCGGCGGCGCACCGGTACCCTCATCGTCTTCGTGGTCGACGCCAGCGCCTCGATGGACGCCGAGCAGCGGATGCAGGCAACCAAGGGGGCAGTGCTCTCCCTGCTGCGGGACGCCTATGTCCGCCGCGACAAGGTGGCACTGGTGGTCTTCTCCGGTCGCATCGCCAGGGTCGCCCTCTCTCCGACCAGCAGCGTGGACCTCGCTGAGGCACGGCTGCAGCGGCTCACCGTGGGTGGCACCACCCCGCTCACCCACGGCCTGGTCGCCGGTCTCAAGCTGGTCCGCACCGAGCGACTCCGGGACTCCAACGTCTACCCGCTGATCGTCCTGATATCGGACGGCCGCGGCAACATTTCCCTCTTCGGCGAGGAGCCCCTGGTCGAGGCGCAGCGGATCGCCGAGCAGATCGGCCACGAGCACATCCGCACCCTCGTCATCGACTCGTCGAGGGACACGGCCGGTGCGCAGCTTCCCGGCGCCGGCGTACTCGCGCCCCAGGCGATGTTCGGAGGCTTCGGCTTCAACGCCTGCCTGGACCTCGCCGAGCGCAGCGGCGGCGAGTACCTCGGCCTCTACGACCTCTCCCAGGGCGCCATCGTCGCCGGGGTGGAGAAGACCCTGCGTGGCCGGTGAGCACGGCCCCGGCATCGGCCGGGCTCGCGGCGCGGGCCAGGAGGTTGGGATGAGCAGCGTATTGGTGACCGGCTCGACCGACGGCATCGGCCGGGAGACCGCGCGGGCGCTGGTCGGCACGGGCCACCGCGTCGTCGTCCACGCCCGCGATGAGAGGCGCGCGGTCGATGTGCGCGTCGCCGTCCCGCGAGCCGCCGCGATCGTGGTCGGAGATCTCGCCTCGCTGGAGGAGACCCGAGCTCTGGCCGTCGCCGCCGACCGCGAGGGACCCTACGACTCCGTGATCAACAACGCCGGCGTCGGCGGCACGGCATGCCGGGAGACCACCGTCGACGGTCTGGAGCTCATCTTCCAGGTGAACGTGCTCGCCCCCTACCTGCTCACCGCGCTCATGGCGCAGCCGGCGCGGCTCGTCTACCTCACCTCCGGTCTGGAGGCCCAGGGGCGCATTGGCCTCGACGACCTCCAGCACGCGCGGGGGCGCTGGGACGGCGAGCGGGCGTACTCGGATTCCAAGCTCTGCGATGTCCTGCTCGCCTTTGCGGTGGCGCGCCACTGGCCCGAGGTCCGCGCCAACGCCGTCGATCCCGGATGGATCAGGACGAGGATGGGCGGGCCCGGCGCCACCGACCCGCTGCCGCTGGGCGCCGAGACCCCGGTGTGGCTCGCGGTGAGCGACGACCCGGAGGCGTTGGTCAGCGGCAGCTACTTCAAGCGCCGCCGCCAGCTCCGCGCCAATCCCGCCGCCTACGACGAGGACCTTCAGCGGGCCCTCCTCGCCCGCTGCGCGGACCTCACCGGGGTCACCCTTCCGCGCTGAGGGAGGGCCGCGGGCCGCTCACTGAGGCGGTCCGGCACCACCCCCAGCAGGTCGACGGCGAGCCGCACCTCACCCTCGGCGTCAAGCATCACGGTGTCGAGGAGGTGCGCCCGCATCCCCAACCCGGTGACGGCGCCGGCCAGTCCCGCGTCGGCGTGGTCGAGGACGAATCCTGCCGCGACGCCGGCGTAGTGGCGCGCCACCCCCAGCGCTGTCGGCTCCTCGCCGAGCTGGGCCATCAGCGCCGCCGTCGGGCCCTTGAGAGCCCGGCCGCCGACGATCGGCGAGACGGCGATCACCCGCTCTCGCCGCAGGTGAGGGCGGAGCAGCGCGCAGATGGGGTCGATGCTGAGCCGCGGATTGGAGGGACCGATCACCACCAGGTTCGCCTCCGTCACCGCCTCCACCGCGGCCGGCGACGGCGCCGCGGCCTCCAGCCCGTCGAAGCGCAGGCTGTCGACCGGGGGCTCGCAGCGGCGGCCCACGAACCATTCCTGGAAGCTCAGCTCCCCTTCCGCGGTGGCCACCCGGGTGCGCACCCGGTCGTCGCTCATGGGGATCACGTCCACCCCGAGGCCGAGACGCCGGGCGATCTCGGCGGTTGCCTGGCTCAGGGTCGCGCCGCGGCGGCGGAGCTCGGCGCGCAGCAGGTGGAGGCCGAGGTCCTGATCACCCAGACCGAACCAGGTGGGCTCGCCGAGGCGCCCGAGCATCTCCAGGGCGCGAAACGTCTCGTCGCGCACCCCGAAGCCTAGGTCCTCGTTGAAGAGCCCGGCCAGGCGGTAGAGGACGGCGTCGGTGTCGGGGCAGACCAGCAGTCCCCACATCTCCTCGTCGTCCGCGGTGTTGGTGATCACGCTGAGCTGCCCGGGCGGGAGGGCGCCCGCCAGCCCGCGGGCGAGGCGGGCCGCCCCCGTGCCCCCGGCGAGGACGGCCACCTTCATGGCGGCCCCACCGCGCGACCTTCGCGGCGTCACCGGAAGAGGTCGAGGTCGGCGGGGCGCACCAGCTCCTGCCCGCTCCCGGCGTCGCCGTCGAGCCCCAGGCCTCGGACCACCACGGCGGGGACGCGGCGGGTCTTGCCCATCACCAGCTCCGCGGCGGCGGCGACCTCGTCGGCGGTCGCGATGACGGTGGCGTGGAGGGGCATGCCGAAGTCGTCCGCACTCCCCCGGTAGTCGACGGCCGCCGGCATGCCGGCCACCCCCAGGGCGACGTTGCAGAGGCCAAGTCGCCACGGCCGGCCGAAGGTGTCGCTGATCACCACCCCGACATCGACCCCGGCCGCCTGCCCGATGCGCTCCCGCAGTCCCTCGGCGCTCCGATCGCAGTCGAGCGGGAGGAGGCAGACCAGGTCGGTCCCGGGGACGTTGGACCGGTCGACCCCCGCGTTGGCGCAGACGTACCCGTGGCGGGTCTCGACGATCAGGACGCGGTCGCTCCGCACCACGCGGACGCTCTCGTCGAGGACAACCTGGACCATCCGCGGATCGGCGTGGAGGCCCTCGGCAAGCTCCCGCGCGCGGAGACTCACCACGACCGCATCGAGGCTCATGAGCCGCCCCTCGGCCTTGGAGACGACCTTCTGGGCGACCACCAGGACGTCGCCGGGGAGGAGCTCACCGGCCCGCTCCGAGATCAGCCGGCCCAGGTCGTCCCCCGGGGCGATCTCGGGCAGGCCCTCGATGCCGCGGAGCTCCAGGCTGACCGGTCGCGGCCCGGCCCCGCTCGGCAGGCTGGCGGCGGCGGGTGCACTGCCGGTCACGCCGTCAGTCCGGCGGCGGCCCGCCAGCGGTCCAGCGTGGCCAGGTCGCCGGGCTCGTCGATGTCGAGGGCGAGGGCGGGCTCCTCGTGGACGACGAATGCCCGTCCCCGGCGTCGCGCCTCCTCGGCGAACCGGGGCAGCGACGCCTCACCGAACTGGAGGTCGAAGCCGGCGATCGGGCTGAGGAAGAGGGCGTTGGTCCCCTGGCGCCCCAGCGCGGGTGCCGCGACCGCCACCGGTCCGTCGACGGCCTCGGCCCGGCGGAGGAACCGGCGGAGGCTGTCCGCGTCGATCAGCGGGAGATCGGAGCTGAGCACCAGGCAGCCCGGGCCACCCCGGGCCGCGATGGCCGCGAGGCCACGTTCGGCGGCGCGGTTCTGGCCCTCCGGCCGGGGCTCGAGGAGGACCTCGGCGCCCGCCCGGCGAGCCAGCCGGACCGCCCCCGGCCCCCCGCAGACGGCGAGGGTGGGGGCCACCTCCCGCGCGGCGGCCAGGGTTCGCCGGGCGCACGCGATGGCCAGCCCGAGGCGCTCGGCGCTGGAGAGCGCCCCCGCCAGGCGCGTCTTGGCCGTGCCGGGCTCCTTGATCAGGACCACGATCCGGGGTACCTCTCCCATCTCTCGGACTCTAGTTCGGCTGGAGGAGCGGACGGACGACCCGGCAGTGCGAGGGGCTCTGCAACAATGGCGCGCATGCAGCGTGGTCGCAGCATCTTCCCGTTCACTGCGATCGTCGGACAGGAACCGATGAAGCAGGCCCTCGTCCTCAACGCGATCAACCCTGCCATCGGCGGGGTGCTGATACGGGGCGAGAAGGGGACCGCCAAGTCGACTGCGGTGCGTGCCCTGGCCCGTCTCCTGCCCGAGCTGGAGGTGGTCGCGGACTGCCGCTTCGGCTGTCCGCCCGACGCCTCCTCCCTGCGCTGCGCCGAGTGCTCCGAGCGGGTGCGGCAGGGGGAGGAGCTCCCCCGGGCCACCCGCCAGATGCGGGTGGTCGAGCTTCCCATCAATGCCTCCGAGGACCGGGTGGTGGGCTCGATCGACATCGAGGCCGCGATCAAGAAGGGGGAGAAGGAGTTCGAGCCCGGGGTGCTCGCCGAGGCCAACCGGAACATCCTCTACGTCGACGAGGTCAACCTGCTCGACGATCACATCGTCGACGTCCTCCTCGACGCCGCCGCCATGGGGACCAACACGGTGGAGCGCGAGGGCGTCTCCGTCTCCCACCCGGCCCGGTTCATCCTGGTCGGGACCATGAACCCCGAGGAGGGCGAGCTCCGGCCCCAGCTGCTCGACCGCTTCGGTCTCTGCGTCGACGTCCAGGGCATTCGCGATCTCCGCCAGCGGGTGGAGATCGTCGAGCGCCGCGAGGCGTTCGAGGAGGACCCCGATGCCTTCGCCGCCGACTGGGAGCCGCAGGAGCATGCCGAGGCGGAGCGGATCCGCAGGGCCATCATCTCCCTGGGGGACGTGGCCGTCGATCGCGACATCCTGGTTGCCATCGCCCATCTCGGGATCGAGCTGGAGGTGGATGGGCACCGCTCGGACCTGGTGAGTCGCAAGGCGGCTCAGGCGGTCGCCGCCCACGAGGGGCGGGAACGGGTCACCCTGGACGACGTCGAGCGGGTGGCGCCGATGGTCCTGGCCCACCGAACCAAGCCGGCCGCCGGGGCGCGGCGCGGCCTCGCCGACATCGGGGAGATCCTCCGCAGCGCCGGTGACGGCTCGACCCGGGGCGGCCGCTGAGGTGACGGCTTCCATCGGGCCCGAGCGGTCCGCGCGGGTGTCCCTCGAGCCCCCCTCCGGACGTCAGCACCGTGAGCCCCCCTCCGGACGTCAGCACCGTCTTGTTCACGGCGATCAGGAGGCGGTGGTGACCGAGGTCGGCGCCACCCTGCGGACCTACCTGGTCGGGGGACGGCCGGCGATCCTCGGCTTCGACGAAGGCCAGCTGGCCACCCATGCCCGGGGACAGCTCCTGATGCCCTGGCCCGGGCGGGTGGGCGACGGCCGGTACCGGTGGGGGGAGGTCGACCACCAGCTTCCCCTCGACGAGCCCGAGTTCGGCAACGCCATCCACGGGCTGGCGCGCTGGGTCAATTGGGTGAGCGTCGCGCACTCCGACGGCCGGCTGGGGATGCGTCACCGGTTGCACCCTCGCGACGGCTACCCGTTCTGCCTGGACCTGGTCGCGACCTTCGGCCTGGAGGAGACGGGCCTGGAGGTGACCCTCGCGGCGACCAACCTCGGTGATGGTCCGGCGCCCTTCGGCGCCGGGGCACATGCCTATCTCACGGTCGGAGCCGCCGCGATCGACGGCTGGAGGCTCCGGCTCCCGGCGGAGACCGTGCTCCACGCCGACCGGAGGATGCTGCCCGGAGCGCGGGGGCCGGTGCAGGGCACGGAGCTCGACTTCCGGGTGGCGCGCCCGATCGGGCCGACCCGGCTCGACACCGCCTTCACCGACCTGGTGCGCGATCCGGACGGGTGCGTCCGGGTCACCCTGGAGTCCTCGGATGGGCGGCGGCTGGTGCTCTGGGCGGACCGGGGCTTCCCCTGGCTCCTGCTCTACAGCGCCGACGGGCTGCTGCCCGGCGAGCGGCGGCGCGGGCTCGCCGTCGAGCCGATGACCTGCCCGCCGGACGCCCTGCGGAGCGGGGAGGACGTCATCACCCTTCAGCCCGGCGAGACGACGACGGCCCGCTGGGGGATCGACGTCACCGGCTTTCGCGACTGACTACTCCACCGAGCCAGGTCTGAGGCGCCGCCTCAGCGCGCGGTGGTGGCCACGGCCAGGGCGTTCGTGGACACCCCGGCCCTGACCGCGTCCAGGGCCAGGCCGATCGCCCCCAGCATCTCGGCGCGCTCGCCCAGGGCGCAGGGCACGACCTCCATGGCCCGGGCGGCGGCCGGCACGGCCCGCTGGGCGAGGGTCTCGCGCACGGGGCCGAACAGGAGATCGCCGGCCAGCGTCAACTCTCCCCCCACCACCACTCGCTGAGGACTGAGGAGGTTGCAGACGTCGGCGATGACGACGCCCAGGGCGTGTCCGGCATCCGCGAACGCACGCCGGCAGCGAGCGTCTCCCCGGTCGGCAAGGTCGAGGACCCGAGGAATGGTCAGCTCGTCACCGTAGGTGCCCCGCAGCATCTCGAGGAAGCTGTCCACCCCGACCACGGTGTCGAGGCACCCGCGGTTGCCGCAGCGGCAGAGCTGTCCGTACTGGTCGATGCTGATGTGGCCGATCTCTCCGGCGGTCCCCGCGGCACCGCGGTACACCCGGCCGCCGATGACGAGGCCGGCGCCGACGCCGGTGGCGATGTTCAGGTAGACGAGTTCGGTGTAGCCGCGACCGGCCCCGAAGCGGAGCTCGCCCAGAGCCCCGAGGTTGCCGTCATTGTCGACGACCACGGGCAGACCGAAGAGCTCCCGGAGAATGCTGGGCGCCTCCAGCCCCGCCCAGCGGTGGAGGATGGCGTGCCACCCCACCCTCCCCGAGGCCGGGTCGATGGGGCCGGGGAGCCCGACCCCGGCCTGGATCAGGTCGCTGCGCAGGAGACCGGCCTTGGCGAGCAGGCTCGTCGCCATCTCCATGGCCTCGGCGCAGCTCTCCTCGACGCCCAGGTCGAGCGGCAGGGAGCGCTCCTCGTCAGCGAGCAGCCGCCCGCTCAGGTCGGCGATGCCGACGCGCACGTGACGGTGGCCGAAGTCGACGCCGATGACGGCGTTCGACGACCGGCCGATGATGGCCTCGAGCCCTCCCCGGCCACCGCTCTGCTGATCGCGGATCCGCACCAGCCCGCGCCGGCGCAGCTCGCCCACCAGGTTCGACACCGTGGCCCGTGAGAGGTCGGTGCGCCGGGCCACCTCGGCCTGGCTCACCCCGCCATCCCTGCTGATGGCCTCCAGGATGCGTCTCAGGTTGGTCTCGCGCAGGGCACGCAGAGCGCCTCCCTGCCGGGGCGCCAGCGTGGCGGCGGTAGGGACGCGGCCGGACTCATCGTTATCAAACATTGAACGCGTCATGGTCCTAGGGCTGGGCTTCCCCCGCCCAAGAAGGGGGGATCGGGAAAGCGCGCAGCGATCCGCGTGAAGGGTAACCGACCCATATGGGTGGTGGCAACCTGCGCCCCTCGTTCAAAGTATTTACGATATCACCCTACTGGGTGATCTTACTGTCCAAAGCTTGACAACCGGCGACGGCCCCCCTCAGACTCCGCCACGGCTGGCCAGCTTTGCCGGCCCGACCCCCGCAAGGGGGGACAAACCTGCGCCACGTCGCTGCCGGAGGCTCGCGGCGGCAGGATTCAGACATTTCCGGCTGGGAGGTAGTTGTCGCATGAACGTGGCAGGCAAAATCGGAGCCGGTCGTCGCCCTGGCGGGCGGGCGATCTGGCTCATGGCTGCCGGGGCGGCCCTCGTGGGTGCAGCCTGCGGCTCGACGGCGAGCACGTCGTCGTCGTCGCCGGCCTCGGTGGGGAGCAAGACCATCCCGTCGGTGACCGTCAGCTCCTTCACCAGTGACATCGCCACGACGATGTCGCAGTTCAAGTCGCTGACCGCATATGCGACTCAGAACGCCAACTCCCTGCAGGTGGGGGTGATCCTGCCCGACACGACGTCGTCGACACGCTACGTGGACTTCGATGCCCCGTACCTGACCGACGCCTTCGCCGACGCGGGATACACCGAGTCCCAGTTCAGGATCGACAACGCCCAGGGCAGTGACGCGACGGAGCTGGACGACGCGACCGCTGACATCAACCTGGGGGCCAAGGTCCTGGTCATGGACCCGCTCGACGGACCGACCGGAGTTGCGATCGCGCAGCTCGCCGAGTCCAAGGGCGTGACCCTGATCAGCTACGACCGGGCCACCTTCCAGGGCTCGAACACCTACTACGTCAGCTTCAACAACGAGAACGTTGGCGAGCTCATCGGCAACGGGTTCCTGAGCTGCCTGACCTCCGAGAACGTCACCAAGCCGGAAGTCTTCGTGCTGAACGGCGGTGAGGACACCGACCCGAACGCGATCTCCTTCGCCGAGGGCTACAACAAGGTGGTCTGGGGCCAGGAGGCCAAGACGGTGAGCGGTGGTGCGACCAGCACCTCCGGCAACGCCACCCTGGTCGGCGAGAACTTCGCCCCCGCCTGGAGCAACCCCCAGGGCGGCACCATCTTCCAGCAGGCGTACACCTCCAACCCGCAGATCAACGCCTCGATCGAGGCCAATGACGGGCTGGCCGGCGCGGTGATCGCCGACCTCCAGGCGGATGGAGTGAAGGCCGGGACGTTCCCGACCACCGGGCAGGACGCGACCGCTCAGGGGATGGCCTACATCCTCGAGGGGTGGCAGTGCGGCTCGGTCTACAAGGCCGTGTACAAGGAAGCCCAGGACGCGGTGGCGATGGCCACCATCCTGCTTTCCAAGCAGACCGTCCCCTCGGCGCTGCTGAACGGGACCACGACTGACCCCGCCAACTCGAGCATCACCGAGCCGGCGTCGCTGCTGACCCCGGTGTGGGTCAACGCGTCGAACATGGAGAGCACGGTGGTCAAGGACGGTTTCGACACCGCCTCCGCCATCTGCGCTCTGGCCGGTGCCACCCTGTGCACCAAGGACAGCATCTCGTAAACCCCGACTGAATCCCATCCTCGGCAGCGTCGTCGGGTCGCCCCGCAGAGCGCGGCCGCGGCCCGGTTGACGCCGACCCGGAACCCGGGCGGCCCCCGTTGGGACCGCCCGGGGGGGCCGGGGCCTCGGCATGGGCACGGGATGGGTGCCGTTTTTTCCCCCCACAGCACGGCGACACGTCATGATCCACTCCACCTGAGATGAGCGAGCCGAGCACGATGACCCTGGCCGAGAGCGCCGCAGCCGGCGCGGAGCCGCTGTTGAAGCTGCGGGGGATCGACAAGCACTTCGGTGCGGTGCAGGCGCTGTACGGGGTGGACCTGGACCTGCCGGCGGGGCAGGTGACCGGTCTGTGCGGGGACAACGGCGCCGG
>Ga0187880_1000144_pt1 | contig 58803 bp, 47 predicted proteins | sample June2016WEW_19_4_FD_132998 | JGI IMG/M metagenome (GOLD analysis project Ga0187880, IMG submission 132998) | Peatland microbial communities from SPRUCE experiment site at the Marcell Experimental Forest, Minnesota, USA - June2016WEW_19_40 | ecosystem: Environmental > Terrestrial > Soil >... | reverse complement strand
TGTGAGATTGTGCCCGTCACCGTCGGCGTCCGCGCGTAGCCGCTTGTCAGGGGAACTCTAGCACATGGTCCTTTCCACTTCCACACCCCCCAGCGTCCGTCACAACTACGGTCAGATCGCCGACAAGCTGGAGGTGGGGAACCTCATCCAGACCCAGTTGGACTCATTCGCGTGGTTCTGCAAAGAGGGGCTCCGGGAGCTCTTCGACGAGATCAACCCGATCACCGACTACACCGGAAAGAACTACGAGCTGCGCTTCCTCGACTACGAGTTCGGCACCCCCAAGTACGACGAGGAGGAGTGCCGTCAGCGGGACATGACCTTCTCCGCCCCGCTGAGGATCAACACCCGGCTCCACATCAAGACCGGTGAGAACGCCGGCGAGATCAAGGAGACCGAGGTCTTCATGGGCGACTTCCCCATGATGACCCCGCAGGGAACCTTCATCGTCAACGGCACCGAGCGGGTGGTGGTCAGCCAGCTGGTCCGCTCCCCCGGGGTGTACTTCACCGCCTCCGAGGACCGGGTCACCGGCAGGATCCTCTATGCCGCCAAGCTCATCCCCAACCGCGGGGCCTGGCTGGAGATCGAGACCTCGAACAAGGACGTGCTGACGGTCAAGATCGACCGCAAGCGCAAGGTCCCGGTCACCACCCTGGTGAGGGCCCTGGGGTACGCCGGCAACGACGACATCCGCGCCTTCTTCGCCGACGCGGACAACGACCCCGAGCACGCCTACATCCAGGCCACCCTCGAGAAGGACGCCACCAGCACGGTCGAGGAGGCGCTGATCGAGCTGTATCGCAAGATCCGCCCGGGCGACCCGCCCACCGTCGAGAACGCGCGCAACCTGCTCAGCTCGCTCTTCTTCAACCCCCGCCGCTTCGACCTCAGCAAGGTGGGCCGCTTCAAGCTGGACAAGAACCTCGGCATCCCCGAGGACGAGGCCAGGGAGCGGGCCCTGGACAAGGAGCGCCGGGTCCTGGACAACCAGGACTTCGTCTCGATCGTCCGCAAGCTGATCTCGCTCAACAACGGCATGGGCGAGTCCGACGACATCGACCACCTCGGCAACCGCCGGGTGCGGGCGGTCGGCGAGCTGCTCCAGAACCAGTTCCGGATGGGCCTGATCCGGATGGAGCGGATCATCAAGGAGCGGATGACCATCTGTGACGCGGCGACGGTCACCGCGGCGAGCCTGATCAACGCGCGCCCGGTGGTCGCGGCGATCAAGGAGTTCTTCGGGTCGTCGCAGCTCTCCCAGTTCATGGACCAGACCAACCCGCTGGCCGAGCTGACCCACAAGCGCCGCCTCTCCGCGCTGGGGCCGGGCGGCCTCTCCCGGGAGCGCGCCGGGTTCGACGTCCGCGACGTCCACTACAGCCACTACGGGCGGATCTGCCCGATCGAGACCCCCGAGGGCCCCAACATCGGGCTGATGGGGTCGCTGGCCATGTTCGGCCGGGTCAACGAGTTCGGCTTCATCGAGGCGCCCTTCCGCCGCGTCTACCGCGACGTCTCGCCCCGCGAGCCGCGCGAGGGCCGTCTCCTGGCCGGTCAGACCCTGCGCGAGGACGTCGACTCGCTGCGCGCCGGGCACGTGCTCGACGCCGCGGACGTCCAGCGGCTGGCCGAGAAGGGGGTCGAGCGGGTCCGGATCGTCCCCTGGGTCTCCGACGAGATCGTCTTCCTCTCCGCCGACGAGGAGGACAAGTACACGGTCGCCCAGGCCAACGCGCCGGTCGACGAGGCCGGTCACTTCACCGTCCTCCACACCGCCTGCCGGAGCCGGCACACCTTCAAGGACCTGCCGGTGGCCGAGGTGGACTACATGGACGTCTCGCCCAAGCAGACGGTCTCGGTGGCGACCGCGCTCATCCCCTTCCTCGAGCACGACGACGCCAACCGGGCGCTGATGGGTTCGAACATGCAGAAGCAGGCGGTCCCCCTGCTGGTCACCGAGGCGCCCATCGTCGGCACCGGCATGGAGACCCACGCCGCCCGCAACTCCGGGGAGATGGTGATCTCCCAGGGGACGGGCACGGTGGTGGGCGTCTCCTGGCCCGAGCCGGCGGATGACGACCGCTCGGTGGTCAAGGTCCGGAGCGGCCAGGACGCCGGCATCGGCATCCTGGTGCGGCCGGACGACGGCGGCCCGGACATCTGGTACGGCATCCACAAGTTCGTGCGCAGCAACCAGGGAACCTGCCTCTCCCAGCGGATCTCGGTGAAGGCCGGGATCCGGGTCGAGGCGGGCACCGTGCTGGCCGACGGCCCCTCCACCGACAGCGGCGAGCTGGCCCTGGGCCGCAACGTGCTGGTCGCCTTCATGCCGTGGGAGGGCTACAACTTCGAGGACGCCATCCTGATCAGCGAGTCGGTGGTCCGCGAGGACAAGTACACCTCGATCCACATCGAGGAGTTCGAGATCGAGGCCCGTGACACCAAGCTCGGGCCCGAGGACATCACCCGCGACCTTCCCAACATCGCCGAGGAGTCGCTGAAGAACCTCAACGACCGGGGCATCATCTACATCGGCGCCGAGGTCCAGCCTGGCGACATCCTGGTGGGCAAGATCACCCCCAAGGGGGAGTCCGAGCTGTCCGCCGAGGAGCGCCTGCTCCGGGCCATCTTCGGAGAGAAGGCGCGCGAGGTCCGCGACTCGTCGCTGCGCGTCCCCCACGGGGAGCGGGGCACGGTGGTGGACGTCAAGGTCTTCAGCCGCGAGTCGGGTCACGAGCTCCCCCCCGGGGTCAACGAGCTGATCCGGATCTACGTCGCCCAGAAGCGCAAGATCTCCCAGGGCGACAAGATGTCCGGGCGCCACGGCAACAAGGGGGTCATCGCCCGCATCCTCCCCATCGAGGACATGCCCTACCTCCCCGACGGGACACCGGTCGAGATCGTTCTCAACCCGCTGGGCGTCCCCAGCCGGATGAACCTCGGCCAGGTTCTGGAGACCCACCTCGGCTGGGCGGCGCAGGCCCTCGGCATGAAGGTTGCGTCGCCCGTCTTCGACGGCGCCTCCGAGGCCCGCATCGAGGAGGAGCTGGAACGCGCCGGGCTGCCCTCGAGCGGCAAGGTGCGCCTGCGCGACGGACGCACCGGCGAGTTCTTCGACCGCGACATCACGGTCGGGTACATCTACATGCTCAAGCTGGCCCACCTGGTCGAGGACAAGATCCACGCCCGGAGCACCGGTCCCTACTCCCTGGTCACCCAGCAGCCGCTGGGCGGCAAGGCCCAGTTCGGCGGCCAGCGCTTCGGCGAGATGGAGGTGTGGGCCCTCGAGGCCTACGGCGCAAGCCACATCCTCCAGGAGATCCTCACCGTCAAGTCCGACGACATCGTCGGACGGGTCAAGGCGTACGAGGCCATCGTCAAGGGCGAGAACACGCTCGAGGCGGGCATCCCCGAGTCCTTCCGGGTGCTGGTGAAGGAGCTGGAGGGGCTGGCCCTCGGGGTCGAGATCCAGTCCGAGGACGAGAACCAGATCGTGCTCGGCGAGGAGGACATCCCGGACATCCCGCTCGACCTGGGAATCCACCTGGAACGCGACGAAAGGGACGACGTCGACGAGGCAGGTCGTTGAGCACGTTGGTCCAGATGCGCTCCGGACGGCGCCGCGGAGGAGGTGCTCCGCTCCGGTCCGGACGTCGGGACGGCCTGACTGCCGTCCCGCGCCCTTGCCTCGGCGCGGTTGCAACCCGCGCCTGCGGCAAACCTGCGCTCCGCACCCACCCCCGCGTCTCCTCCGCGATGCCTGCGCTCCGCACGCACCGCAGGGTCTCCCCCACCGCCTCGCCCACCACCGCAACTCCTGCCGCGATCGCCGCGGCGACCGACGCCTCCTGCCCACGAGCAACTGAAGGTCAGTGATGCTGAAACTCGAGAACTTCGACGCGCTCCGACTCTCCATCGCCAGCCCGGAGATGATCCTCTCCTGGTCGCACGGCGAGGTGACCAAGCCGGAGACGATCAACTACCGCACCCTCAAGCCGGAGCGGGACGGGCTCTTCTGCGAGAAGATCTTCGGTCCCACCAAGGACTGGGAGTGCCACTGCGGCAAGTACAAGCGCTACCGGTACAAGGGCATCATCTGCGACAAATGCGGCGTCGAGGTGACCCGGAGCAAGGTTCGCCGCGAGCGGATGGGGCACATCAAGCTGGCCTCGCCGGTCTCCCACGTCTGGTACTTCAAGGGCATCCCGTCGCGGATGGGCCTGCTCCTCGACATGAGCCCTCGCAACCTCGAGAAGGTCCTCTACTTCGCCAACTACATCGTGATCTCGGTGGACGAGAAGGCCCGCCAGGACCTGCTCGCCAAGCTCGACCCGGACACCGACGAGCGGGTGATCGCCCTCCGCGAGCGCCTCCGCGGCGACGGTGGCGGCACCGAGCTCGCCGAGCGGATCGCGGTCCGCGAAGCCGAGGCCACCGAGACGGTGCGCCAGATCCAGGCGGAGCGGGATGAGCGGCTCGCCGCCCTCGAGCGCTCGGCCACCGACCTCGACGAGCGCATCCAGCAGCTCAAGGGCAAGAAGGCGCCCGCCCGCTTCATCCTCGGCGACGGCGTCGAGGACGAGGTGGTCCTCGAGAAGGGGGTGGTCCTCGACGAGGACGCCGCGATCCTGGTCCAGGATCGGCTGACCGAGCGCCGCGAGGCGCTCGAGGAGCTGAGCTCGCGCCGCACCCAGGCGGCGCAGGACAAGTCCGCCGGCGAGATCGCCCAGTGGCGCGCCGACGCCGAAGGGGCGCGCGCCGAGGCCGCCCACCTCGGTGGCAGCGAGCTGGAGAGCCTCCGCCAGGAGATCGAGTCCAGCCGCCAGCAGCTCGAGGCGCTCGCCCCCCGCGAGCTGCTCACCGACACCCAGTACCGCGAGCACATCGAGAAGTTCGGCAAGGTCTTCAAGGCCGGCACCGGTGCCCAGGCGGTGCGCGAGCTGCTCAACCAGATCGACCTCGCCCAGGAGTCCCTCCTGCTCCGCGAGGAGTCCAAGTCCACCAGCGGGCAGCGGCGCCAGAAGGCGATCAAGCGGCTGCGCGTGGTCGAGGCGTTCCGCAAGTCGGCGACCAGCCCCTCCTGGATGATCCTCGACGTCCTGCCGGTGATCCCCCCCGAGCTGCGGCCGATGGTGCAGCTGGACGGGGGCCGCTTCGCCACCAGCGACCTCAACGACCTCTACCGCAGGGTGATCAACCGCAACAACCGGCTGAAGAGGCTGCTCGAGCTGGGCGCCCCGGAGATCATCGTCCGCAACGAGAAGCGGATGCTCCAGGAGGCCGTCGACGCCCTGATCGACAATGGCCGCCGCGGGCGGGCCATCACCGGGACCGGGAACCGCAAGCTCAAGTCCCTCTCCGACATGCTCAAGGGCAAGCAGGGCCGGTTCCGCCAGAACCTGCTCGGCAAGCGGGTCGACTACAGCGGCCGCTCGGTGATCGTGGTGGGGCCGGAGCTCCGCCTCCACGAGTGCGGGCTGCCCAAGAAGATGGCCCTCGAGCTGTTCAAGCCGTTCGTGATGCGCGAGCTGGTGTCGCAGAACTACACCCAGAACATCAAGAGCGCCAAGCGGATGGTGGAGCGGGTGCGGCCCGAGGTCTGGGACGTCCTCGACCAGGTGATCAAGGAGCACCCGGTCCTGCTCAACCGCGCCCCCACCTTGCACCGGCTCGGCATCCAGGCCTTCATGCCGGTGCTCGTCGAGGGCCAGGCGATCCAGATCCACCCCTCGGTCTGCAAGGCGTTCAACGCCGACTTCGACGGCGACCAGATGGCGGTCCACGTCCCCCTCTTCAGCGGCGCGATCGCCGAGGCCCGCAACCTGATGATGTCGTCGAACAACATCCTGAGCGCCTCCGACGGGCGTCCGGTGGTGGCCGCCAGCCAGGACATCGTGCTGGGCGCGTACTACCTGACCCAGGAGGGCGAGGACCGTCCCCGCGACCCGGAGGCGATCCGCCGGCTGCCCACCTTCGCCAACCCGGAGGAGGCCCGGATCGCGTACGAGCACGAGCAGGTCTTCCTCCACCACTACGTGCGGGTGCGGCTCCCCAAGCGCCTGCTGGTGGCCCGCCGCGAGGGCGACGAGGAGCCCACCGGCACCGAGCTGGTGGTCACCACCGTGGGCCGGATGATCTTCAACGACGTGCTGCCGGTGGGCGACATGGCCACCGAGAGCAACCTCCCCTCCATGGTGTTCCGCAACGAGACCATGGACCAGCGCAAGCTCGCCCAGATCGTCAAGGAGTGCTACGACCTGTACGGCTCAGGGCGCACCGCGGTGATCGTCAACAGCATCAAGACGCTGGGCTTCCACTACGCGACCCGGGCGGGGGTCACCATCGCCGCCATGGACATCAAGACGCCGGCCGGGAAGGCACCGATCATCGCCGACGCGGAGCGCGCGGTCGAGGAGATCGACCTCCAGTACCGGCGCGGTCTGATCACCGACGACGAGCGGTACCTGAAGACGGTCGAGATCTGGACCAAGGCGACCGATGACGTGACCAAGGTGACCATGTCGTCGTTCGACAAGTTCCACTCGGTGCTGATGATGTCCCAGTCCGGGGCCCGCGGATCGACCCAGCAGATCCGTCAGCTGGCCGGGATGCGCGGCCTGATGGCGGATCCCACCGGCCGGATCATCGACCTCCCGATCAAGGCCAACTTCTCCGAGGGCCTGACCGTCCTCGAGTACTTCATCTCCACCCACGGAGCCCGCAAGGGGCTGGCCGACACGGCGTTGCGCACCGCCGACTCCGGTTACCTGACCCGCCGCCTGGTCGATGTCGCCCAGGACGTGATCGTGCGCATCGAGGACTGCGAGACGACGGCTGGGATCTGGATCGAGATGGAGGACGACGAGCTCAAGGAGCGCGTCATCGAGCGCTACGCCGGCCGCATCGCCGCCCAGGACATCGTGCTGGGCGACGAGCTGCTGCTGTCCACTGGCGAGGAGATCAGCGACGAGAACGCCCGGCGCATCTTCGCCGAGCGGGCGCGGCTGCCCCGCGTCAAGGTGCGCAGCATCATGACCTGCAAGGCGCGGGAGGGTGTCTGCCGAGCCTGCTACGGTCGCAACCTGGCCACCGGCCGGATGGTGGAGATCGGGGAGGCCGTGGGTGTTATCGCCGCCCAGTCGATCGGCGAGCCGGGCACCCAGCTCACCATGCGCACCTTCCACACCGGGGGTGTCGCGACCGGTGGGGCGGACATCACCCAGGGACTTCCCCGGGTGGAGGAGCTGTTCGAGGCCCGGGTCCCCAAGGGCAAGGCGCTGATCGGCGAGATCGACGGGGAGGTGGAGATCATCCGCGGCGACAGCAAGTCGCTCAAGGTGAAGATCTTCTCCCGTGACGTGTTCGACTCCACCTACCCGGTGCCGCCGCGGCATTCGGTGATGGTCGAGGACGGCCAGCCGGTGACCGAGGGCATCGAGCTGATCCGGGGCACCGACGAGCAGGGCAGCGAGATCTCGATCCGCAGCAAGTACGCGGGCGTGGTCAAGGTTGGCAAGAGCGATGTGATGGTGCGCTCCACCGACGAGGAGGCACGCGAGTACGCGGTCCCGGCCTCGTCCGAGCTGGTGGTCCGCGACGGCGACCACCTGCAGGCGGGTGACCGCATCACCAAGGGCTCGATCAGCCCCCAGGAGCTGCTCCTCGTCCGCGGCCGCGACGACGTCCAGAACTACCTGGTCCACGAGGTGCAGTCGGTGTACCGGAACCAGGGTGTCGACATCAACGACAAGCACATCGAGGTGATCGTCCGGCAGATGATGCGGAAGGTCCGCGTCGACGCCTCCGGCGACACCGACCTGCTCCCCGGAGAGATCGTCTCCCAATTCGAGTTCGAGGAGGCCAACGCCAAGGCGCTGAGCGAGGGCGGGGAGCCCGCCATCGCCCAGACCGTCCTGCTCGGGCTGATCAAGGCGGCCCTCAACACCGCGTCCTGGCTCTCCGCCGCCTCGTTCCAGGAGACCACCCGGGTGCTGACCGAGGCCGCCATCTCCGGCAAGATCGACCGCCTGCGCGGGCTCAAGGAGAACGTGATCATCGGCAAGCTGATCCCCGCCGGGACCGGCCTCGACTACTACCAGAAGCTGCGTGAGGAGGCGGTCCGCCTCTACGAGGAGGACGACGGCTCCGGGGCCGCGCTCACCCCCGACGGCGAGGCCATCGACGAGGACGGTGGGGTCGTGGTCGCCACCGCGGGGAACCCTGCGGAGGCCGCGGACAGCGCGGCCGGCATCTGATCGCCTGAGGCGAGGGGGGCCCCGCGCCCCCCACGCCCGGGCGGTTGGGCGGGCGGCTGCCTAGGGCCGGGGCCAGCCGGTGCCGGGCGCGGATCGGCCGCCCAGCGTCCGGTCCGGCCACGCGGCGCCGGGCGCGGACCGGGGCCTGGTCGCGCCGGCCGCAGACGGACGGCCGGTCAACTCGGGCCTCGGGGGCCCCGGGCGGGTCACCGTCTCGCGCAGGCTCCTCTTCCAATGGCCCCTGATGGCTCGCTGGATCTGCAGGTCGGACCACCACACGGGCACGACCGCGAACTGGTCACGCCGGAACCGGATGCCTCGCACGAACAGGCGACGCCTGACCGGCATCCCGAAGTCGGGCCGGTAGAAGAGCTTGTAGGCGAGGTAGACGAGCAGGCAGCCCGCCAGCGCGGCGATCGCGGTGCCGCCCGCGGGCGAGTTCAGGGTCAGGGTGGCGAGCAGGGGAATTTCCATGGCGAAAGCAACGATAAAACACCTTGGTGCGATTGCTCGCAACGATCCTGTGATGGCGGTCGCCGCCGGGGGTCGCGAGGCAAAAGAAGGGGCCGCCGGCGACCTGACGTCGCCGGCGGCCCTTGGGAAGGGAGGGCAGAATCGGGGCCGGCCCGCGGCATGCGCGCAACCTGCCTCTGGCATCATCCGGCCGGCGCGGTGACGCTCCCATGCCCCGCCGGTCACGGCTCAGCGACACGGTTGCCCGGATCCGTCGATGCCCGCGAACCGGCTCGCACCCCCTGACCCGATACCGCCCGGCGCCGGCCGGCCGCGGACACCACCCGGCGCCGACCCGACCTCGAAGACGGCTCAGCGCCGCCCCGCCCCCAGCCGCCCGAACCCGGCGAGCGCCACCGCGAGGTCGTCGGCCAGCAGGCCGGCGGCCAGCTCGGCGATGCCGGCGCCGTCAGGCCGCGACGTCACCAGGTCGGACGCCGCCTTGACCTCCTCGAGGGCGTTGGCGACGGCGACCCCGCACCCCGCCAGGCCGAGCATGGGGAGGTCGTTCTCGGCGTCGCCGGCGGCGACGCACGCCGCCGACGTCTCCCCCACCTCGCGGAGCGCGGTCGCGGTCCCCGACGCCTTGCTGACACCGACCGGCAGCACCACCACGCCTCCCCGGTTCACCACCGTGTAGAGAGGAAGGCCGAGGTCCTGGATCGCACCCCGGATCGTCTCCAGGTGGCCGACACCCGCGGCGCAGACGGCGCGGCCGACCGCCATCGGCTCGACCCCCCGCCGGCGCAGCTCGTGGACGAGGTGGTCGGAGACGGGCGGGCAGAGCAGCCGGTCGGCGCCCGTGGAGGGGTCGACGAGAAGGGCGCCGTTCTCGAGGACGATGCGGTCGAAGACGTCCCACCTGCCGAACACCGCCTCCAGCTGAGGGCTGGTGCGGCCGGTCACCAGGATCAGCCTCCGCCCGCTGCCCCGCACCCGCTCCAGCGCGGTGAGCGTCGCCGGCGCGACCGCGCCGTCGGCGGCGATGGTTCCATCGAAGTCGCATGCCAGAGCGCGGAACCGCACGAGGGCCATTGTCTCAGCCGGGGACGCGGGGCCGCGTCACCCCAGCGACCGCCCTCCCCACCCCAGCCGGTCAGTGCTCAAAGCTGACCCGGACCTCGGTGCCCTTGCCGATCTGCGAGCGGATCTCGAGCCGGCCCTTCTCCAGCTCGGCGCGCTCCCGCATCGAGATCATCCCGAGGTGCTTGCCCGAATCCACTCGCCCCTCCGCGGCCGCGACATCGAAGCCGATCCCATCGTCGCGCACGATGGCCGAGACCGCGTGTGGCTGGAAGGCGACCACCACCTCGACGTTCTTGGCGCGGGCGTGCTTGCGCGCGTTGTTCATCGCCTCCTGGATGATCCGGAAGAGGGTCGGCTCCAGGGCGCCCGGCAGCCGCGTCTCCTCGCCGATCACCCGCAGGCTGATGGTCAGCCCGCCCATCTCGAAGTCCTTGGTGAACTTGCGCAGGGTGGGCACCAGTCCCAGGTCGTCGAGGGTCATCGGGCGGAGGTCGAAGATGAGGCGCCGGGTCTCGTCCAGGACCCCCCGCACCCCATCCTTGAAGTCGGCCAGCTCGTTGACCACCAGTTGCGGATCGCGACTGATCAGCCGCTCCAGGATCTCCGCCTGGAGGACCAGGTTGGCCATCGACTGCGCCGGGCCATCGTGCATGTCCCGGGCGATCCGCATCCGCTCCTCCTCGATGATCTGGAAGACCTGGCGGGAGGTGTTGCGCAGCCGCGCCGTCCCCCCCGCCTGCGGCGCTGACGACGTGCTCGCGGCGAGATCGTCGATGCTCCGGTAGACCTGGCGGAGCACCTCCTGCTCGTGGTGGATGTCGGTCAGCCGCGCCGCCGTGTCTCGGGTCCTCTCCTCCAGCGAGGCGAGGTCGGCACGGGTCGAGGAGACCAGCCGGAACTGGGTGTCGATGTCCTCCGCGGCGTAGCGTTCGAAGTTCTTCAGCACATGGGTCCAGGCCACCTCGGCCTCCTCCAGCCGGTCCCGGAGCTGATCCCGGCGCTCCACGGCGTCTGCCTGGCGGGCTTCCAGGCGCAGCGCCACCCCTTCGAGGTCCTCGATCCGCTTGGTGATGAGGAACCGGATGCCCGAGATCGCGGACGGGTTGACCGGCCGGCCGGTCTCTGCGGCCACGGTCATGCGGACGGACGCGCGCGAATCACTGCGCGGCCATGATACCGGTGACCTCTGAAGCTCACTGACGCATCGCAGTGACAATGAGGCGGCCGGCACGTGACCATCGACCCAGTCATCGGGCCGGCGCCGGCGCCCCGCGGGCGAACGCATCGATCGGGTCGATATGGCCGTGAGAACCAGCCGACGGCGGGGCCGCGGAGTCACGGGCTCGTGGTCAGCCCCGCCCCGGTGGGAAGGCCGCACATCGGGTTTGTGACAAGCCGGTTGCGCCGTCACCCCCGCTTTACACCCCGAAGGTATAACCGCCTCACGGGCACCACCGACCGGGCTGGGTGCCGAGGCGGCAGGACCGAGTGAGGACGACAGCGATGAGCGACACGCCGGGTCCAGCGCGCATCCTCGTCGCTGAGGATGACCCGGCACTGCGCCGTCTCGTCGACATGCTCCTCAGCAGCCAGGGCTACGATGTCCTCACCGTCAACGACGGGGCTGACGCCCTCGCCGCGGTCGACAACTGGCCGCCCGATGCCCTGGTCGTCGACGTCATGATGCCGCGCATCTCGGGCCTCACCGTCTGCCGGGAGCTGCGCGCCGATCGACGCTTCGCCACGGTACCCATCATCCTGCTCACCGCGCGGGTGTTCGACGACGACATCCAGGCGGTGATGGACCTGGGCGGCATCGAGTTCATGAACAAGCCGTTCAACCCGCGCCAGCTCATGGCTGTGCTCGAGCGACTGGTCCCCGTGCCCCTCCCCGCGCCCCGCGCCTCCGTCGCCGCACACCCCGTCGCCTCGCTCCGGGCCGGGGGCGGAACGGCCCGGTCCTGAGCCGGGACGAGCGGGGGCTTGGGCCGATGGTCTCCGGCTCGTCCGCGGGCGCCCGCGGGATCGCCGGGGCCGGCGGCGGCGACCAGCCCGGATCGGCGGCCCGCCGCAGCCTCCATGACCGGCTCGACGACCTGAGCACCCCGGGCGGGCTGCTGCTGGTCGCCGCCCTGCTCATCACCGGCATCGCGGTGACCTCGGCGATCACCGACCCGGACTTCTGGTGGCACCTGCGGACCGGTCAGCTGCTGATCGCCAACCACCTCCAGCTGCTGGGGACCTCTCCCTATACGTTCACGGTCCCCACCCATCACTGGACCATGCACGAGTGGCTCTTCGAGGTCGGCGTGGCCGCTCTCTACGACATCGGCGGCCTGGCGGCGATCGTGCCCGTGCTCAGCCTGCTCACCTGGCTGGGGGTGGTCTTCCTGCTCCTGCGGTCCCGGTATCACACCCGGAACCGGCTCGCCCTGGGAGTCGGGCTGATCGTGGCGGCCCTGGCGGCGAACCCGATCTGGGGACCGCGCGACCAGATGGTCGACTTCACGTTCAGCTGCCTGCTGCTGATGATGATCGAGCGCCACCTCCTCCGGGGGGGACGCGTGCTCTGGTTCATGCCCCCCCTCTTCCTGCTCTGGAGCAATCTCCACGGCGGCTTCGTGGTGGGGCTCGCATTCGCCGCCCTGATCGTCGCGGCCGAGCTGGCCGGCGGCCGGCTCCGGCTCCCCGATCCGGTCCCGGCACGGCGGATCCGCACCCTGGCTGGGGTCACCGTCCTGTCGACGCTGGTCTCGATGATCAACCCCAACGGGCCCGGGATCCTCCTCTACGCGGCCGAGACCCTCTCGTCACCCGCCCAGCAGGCGCTGATCCTGGAGTGGCAGTCGCCGGACTTCCACATGCTCGAGGTCCGCGGCTTCGCGGTGATGCTGGTCACCCTGGCCGGCTTCCTGATCGCCAACCGCCGGATCCGCGCCCGTGACGCGGTGCTGGTGGCGGCCACCACCGCGCTCGCCTTCGAGTCGGTGCGCAACGTGGCCATCTTCGTCGCCGCCACCACCCCGACCTGGATCGAGCAGCTCAGCCGGATCCTGGATCGATTGCGGGCGAGCGCGGCGCTCGAGGCGGCGCTGCGCCGGGGCCGCGCCGCGGCGGCAACCGTCGGGGCGGGCGAGGGTGGCACCGCCATCGCGGCGGTCACCCCTGGCGATGATGGCGCGGCCCCGGGGGCGACGACCCCGGGCTCCGCCGGCGCTGGCGCCCGTGCCAGCGGTCCCGCTCGCCGGCTGCCGCCCTTCCGCGTGCGGGTCACGGCCCTGGCGCTGATCACGGCGGTGCTGCTGGCCGCCTGGGTCGCGGTTCGTCTGGTGCCGTCGATGGCCACGACCCCCACAGCCCTCAGCTACGCCGAGAACTACCCGGTCTGCGCGAGTGCCTGGCTCCGCTCCGCACCCCATGATCTCCGGATCTTCAACCAGTACGGAGAGGGCGGCTATCTGTCCTGGAGCCTGGCCGGCACGGGCGACAAGATCTTCATCTTCGGCGACGCCGCGCTGATGGGCGACAGCATGCTCTACACCTACGCCGACGTCGCCGACGTGACCCCCCAGTGGGAGTCCATCCTGCTTCGCTACGGCACCCAGGTCGTCCTCTTCGACACCGGGACCGCCCTCGACCACGTGCTCGAGACCAGCCCGCGCTGGGTGATGGTGTACAGCGACCCCCACAACCAGGCGTTCGTGCTGAGGACCGAGCTGGCGTCCCTGCACCTCCCACCCCAACCCCCACCCACGGGGACCTGCGCTCAGCTGGCCGCCACCGGCGGGAGGTCGGCGTCATGAGCGCAATGGTCCCACCCGCCGCCGCGCCAGGGGGCGGCTGGACCTCGGCGGGCAGCGGGCGCGCCGCGCGCCTGTCCGGCGCCGCCTGGCTGCTGGGCGGCTTCTGCGTCACCCTCCCCTTCACGATCCAGCTCTTCAGCTCCGGCGACGCGTGGTGGCACCTCGCCCTGGGCCGGCTGATCCTGAGTCACGGCATCCCCACCACCGAGCCCTTCAGCTTCGTGGCCACCCAGCACCCCTGGGTCGAGCAGCAGTGGCTCTACGAGGTGATCCTCGCCTCCCTGGTGCGCCTCGGTGGCGACGGCCTCGCCTCCCTGGCACTGGGCCTGGTCGGCAGCCTCGCCCTGCTCGTCGCCGCCCTGGCCGTGCCCCGCTCGGCGCGGATCTCGCGCGGCTGGGGGGCGGCCGCCATGCTCCTCGGCGGCCTGATGGCAGGGATGGCGCTCGGCGTCCGTGCCGAGACCGTGAGCGCCCTCGGGGTGGCGCTGACCCTGCTCATCGTGGTCCGCTGGCGGGACGGCGACCGCTGGGTGGTCTGGCTGCTCCCACCGATGTTCCTGCTCTGGGCCAACCTCCAGGCCGGCTTCATCGCCGGGCTCGGGCTGCTCGCCTTCACTCTCGTGATCCACCGGCCGGGGCGGAGCGGGACGGCCCGGGTCTCGGCCACAACCTCGCTGGCGGTGATCTGCGTCGGCGCCGCCGCGGCCGCGGTGCTGCTCGGCCTGGTCGCCGGGGCCGTGGTCCTGGTCGTGCTCTGGTCGGCGTTCCGCCCGGTCCCCGTCGGGCGGGGCGTGAGGCGGCGGCCGCTTGCGATCGCCTCGGCCGCGGCCGCCGTGCTCACCCTGGTGAACCCGGCCGGGCCAGGCATCTACGGATACGTCGCCGAGACCCTCGGCAATCCCCTCCTCTCGCAGCTCGTCTCGGAGTGGCAGTCACCCAACTTCCACGACACGCTGACCCGGCTGATCGAGGTGGTCGCCGCCCTCCTGGTGCTGGTCTGGCTGATCGGCCGCCGCCCCCGGGTCCCGGACGCCCTGCTGGCCACCGCCGCCCTCCTGGTCACCCTGCAGGCGGTTGGCACCGTCTGCCTCTTTGCGGTCGTCGCGATCCCCCAGCTCGCCGAGTACGGGGCGGCGGCCTGGAATGCGCGCGCGCCGCTCCAGCTGCGGCGCCGGCTCCCCACCCGCCTTCCCGCCCCGCTCGCGGTGGTCGCCGCGGTGGCGGTGAGCGCGGCCTCGATAGCGGTCGCGGCACCCCAGGTCTCGGCAGCCGCGGCGACCCGGTACGAGCAGAGCCACGAGCCCGTCAGCGCGGCGGACTACGTCGGGGCGCACTTCCCCGGCCAGCGAGTGCTCAGCTCGGACGACGACGCCGGGTATCTCGCCTACCGCTTCCCCACCGGTCGCGTGGTGTTCGTGTACGACGAGATCGGCCTCTTCGGGACCGGGCCGCTCACCGATTACGTGGACATCACCACCATCTCGGGCGACTGGAAGGCCCTGGTCGCACGCTATGGCATCCACCATGCCATCCTCGGCGCCACCAGTGCCGACGTCTCCGCTCTCCTGGAGCTCGGCTGGACGGTGACCTGCCGCGACGCGGCGAGTGGCCGGGTGGTCATGTCGGCGGGCGGCGCCCCCCCCACCTCGACGCCACCGCCGCCGTCCGACGCGCCCGCCTGCTAGGGCACTGACCTGGAGGTGGGTTTCCGGTTTGCCGGCCGGGCCCGCCGGGGTCCAGGACGCGGTGGCAGGCCGAGGAGCGCACCCGCAGGTGCGTGACGAGGCGGTGCCGGACCTCCTGACGCCGGCTTCAGGGCGCGCAGCGCCCCCGGCGGAAATGGCCGAATGCACCGGCAAGATGCTTCCGGACCGGTGCACTGGGCGGCGCACCGGTGGCGCCTCAGTCGCCTCCGGCGAGGATGCCGGCGGCGGCCCGGAAGGCCTCGCCGCTCAGCGAGTCGGATCCCTGGCGGCGGGCCTCCTCGCCGACCTGCCGGAGCACCCCGGCGACGGCATGGCGGTCTCCGGATGTGCTCGCCACCAGCGTCGCCTCCTGAGCGTAAGCGAGCGCCACCACCAGCCGCCCGTCCTGGAGGGCAACCGCGGCGAGGGCGCGCAGCGCGGCACCGCGCAGGGCCTCATCGCCGAGCTCCTCGGCGCGGGCCCGGCACTCCTCGAGGCTGCGGGTGGCGCGCTGAAGCTGGTCGAGCCGCCAGTACGCGATCCCCAGGTCGTGGAGGACCTCGGCCACCCCCCGATCGTCGGCGTCCGCGCGGCGGAGGGGCAGGGCCTGGCGGAGGCGGCTGTCCACCTCGTCCCAGCGCCCCTCAGCGGCCGCCTGCGCCGCCAGGGTCACCAAGCCGTCGGCGACCACCCGGACGTGGGGCCCGCCGGCCACCGTCATGGCGCGCTCGAACATCGACCCCGCGGCTGCGGCGTCGCCGCGGGCGGCGGCGAGACGTCCCAGGTTGGCCGCGGCCGCCGCACGGGCCCGAGGGTCACCACGCTCCAGAGCCTCCTGCCAGCGGGCCGCTGCGGTCCGGGCCTCGCCGTTCTCGGCAGCCGCGGAACCGAGCTCCAGAAGGACGGCACCGAGCACCTCGGGCGGGCCGGCTCCGGAGAGCTGCTGGGCCGCGCCCAGGAAGGCGCCGCCAAGATCAGCGTCGGACCCGGTGGAGAGAGCGCGTCCCAGGGCGGCCAGGGCCATCGCGCAGGCGCCGGGATCGGCCGCCCTCCACTCCTCCAGGGCGGCCGTGACGGTCAGCTGAGCCGCAGCCGGTGCCCCGTTCAACTCCTCGCAGAGACCGCGCCCGAGAAGCGCGAGCGCTCGCCACGTGGGAGAGGCCTCGGCCGCCAGAACCCGATCGAAGGAGGAGGCGGCGGCGGCGGCGCCGGCGGCCAGGAGCCGCAGGGCGGCCAGCAGCAGCGGCGGCGCTGGCGGCTCCTCGGCACGTGTAACGCGGGGTGATGCCGCATCGTTACCGGAAGCGCTGCTACCCCCGCCTGATGGGGATATTAGGCTCATCGACGTGAGCCGCAGGATTGGTGCGCCTCGATGAGCGTGACGCCGGGGGTCGCGGTGAACAACGTGGTCGCGCGCCCGCCCGCCGAACCGGCCGACGGGGCCACGCACCGGACCATCCCCGACCTGCCCACCGTCCTGGACCGGGACCGGCGGGCAGGAGTCGAGCGGGTCATCGAGCTGGCCCGCTGGATCGTGCTGGTCTTCGCCGCGGTCAGCGTGAACTTCCCGGGCCAGAACAGCCCGCATCGTCCGGAGGTCGACCTGCTGCTGGGCATCTGGACCGTCTTCACCCTGGCCACGACCATCGCGCTCCTGGTCAACCGCCTTCCGACCCGACGGCTACAGTACGCCATGCTCGCCCTCGACATCGCGATCGCGAGCTGCCTGGTCTACCTGACCGGCGGGTTGAACTCCCAGCTGGGGCTGGTCTTCTACCTGGTGATCATCGCCAGCAGCCTGCGCTTCGGGCTGGGCGGCAGCCTGCTCTGTGCAGTGACCATCGCAGCCATCTACCTGGGCACCGGCTTCCTCGACCACGAGACGCTCAACGCCGCCAACGCCAACCTCTTCGCGGAGCGATTCTTCCTCTTCGTGGTCATCGCCCTGATCAGCGGCCTGCTGGCGCGCGAGATGGTCCAGAACCGGGCCCGGCAACTCACTCACACCTACGAGCTGGAGGCCGTCGCCTTCAATGAGCTGCGCGAGGTCGACCGGATCAAGAGCGACTTCATGATGCTGGCCTCTCACGAGCTGCGCACGCCGCTGACCAAGATCAAGGCGTGGGTGAGCCTGATGCAGGACGCGGGTGATCGCCTGCCCGCGAGCGCGCGCGAGGAGGGGATCCGGGAGCTGCGCTCGGAATCCGAGCACCTGGCCCGGCTCACCGACAACCTGCTCGCCATCGCGCAGCTGGAGTCCGGGGAGATCCGGCTGAAGACCACCTCGTGCGAGCTGGATGCGGTGATCGGCGAGACCATCTCGCGCTTCATCGAGTCCGCCGACCGCAGCCGTTTCCAGGTCAACGTCCCGTCCGATGCCGGCCAGGTGATGGCCGACCCCGAGCGCCTTGCCCTCACCCTCGCCTGCCTCATCGACAACGCCCTCAAGTTCTCTCCCGAGACCGAGCCGGTGACCATCAGCACCCGGCGCGACGGTCCCTACGTCCTCATCGGGGTCGAGGACCGCGGGCGGCGGATCCCGGAGGCCGAGGCCGACCGGGTCTTCGCCTCCTTCTACCAGGTGGAGTCGCCCCTGCTCCGGCAGCGCGGCGGGTTCGGGGTGGGCCTCTACCTGGCCCGCCAGCTGGTCGAGCGGATGGGCGGGCGGATCTGGATCGACAACAGCCGGGTCCGCGGCAACACCTTCGTGATCGCCCTCCCGGGTCACGTCTGATCTTGGCCGCCGTCGGAACCCCGTCGCCATCTCGGCCCGGTAAAGGTTCGCAACACTCGGGTAACCGAATCAGAACCCTCGCGATCCTGGTGGTAGCGTCGTGGCGATCAGAGGCCGTCGGAGCACGGAGGCCATTCCAGGGAACCGCAGGATGAGCCCCTTCACGGACTACAGCATTCTCAACCCGGCCGCGTCGCTGGGCGGCCGCACCGGCATCAACGAGGCGACCGTGCTGGTGGTCGACGACGACCCGTCGATGCACGACATCCTCACCGTCCTCGGCCAGCAGCACGGCTTCACCATCCAGTTCGCCGAGGACGGCCTGGACGGCGTGCGGCTCGCTGAGTCGAGCGACATCGACCTGATCATCCTCGACCTCACCCTCCCGGGCCTGACCGGTTTCGACGTCTGCCGGCGCCTCCGGGCCACCGGCGTCGAGGTCCCGATCATCATGGTCTCGGCCAGCTCCGACCCCGTCGACGTGGTGGTCGGGCTGGAGATCGGGGCCGACGACTACATCATCAAGCCCTTCGAGGTCCGCGAGCTGGCCGCCCGCATCAACGCCAAGCTGCGCCGGCAGCGGACCACCCAGTCCCAGGTGCGACCCGGCCGGCTCAAGTTTCCCGGCCTGATCGTCGACGTCGGGCGCCACGAGGTGCTCCGGGACGGCAAGCCGGTGACCCTGACCCCCACCGAGTTCGACCTACTGGCGCTGCTCTCCGCCTCGCCGGGGCGGGTGATCTCGCGCTCCGAGATGATCCAGAAGGTCTGGGGCCAGGGTGCCGACCTCGACCTCCGTTCCGTCGACGCCCACGTGTACCGGCTGCGCCGCAAGATCGAGCCGGAGGGACCGCGACCGACCTACATCCACGCGGTGCCGGGAATCGGCTATCGGTTCGAGCGGCGCGGTCTCAACGAGCGGCTGGCGAAGGCCCAGGAGTCGACCCCCGAGGCCAACGGCGTCCAGCCCGGCGGCCAGGGCTGATCGCAACCTCCGTCGTCACGCACCGGACCTCCCGTCCCGGACGACCGGCCACGACGGCGAGACGAGCGACCCAGGGTCCGATCGGTGGCGGTGAGTCCTTCCCCCGGTCAGGCCGTGGTCGCGTACGGGTCGGACCCCGCTGCGACGATGGCGGCGCGGAGGATCGGATGGGAGCCGCGGACGCGCCGCGCCGGCGAGCTTCAGCTCAGGCCGTTGCGATGGCGCCGCGGAGCGCGCCGGCGGTGGCCCTCGGGCTGCTGCAGCACCCACTGACCCCGGTCGTTGAGCTCGGCGGGGCGAGCGTCGACGAGCTGGTTGGTGAGCAGCGAGAGCGTCCTCCCCTGGGGAAGCACGAAGTCGAGGCAGGCCATGAGGTCCCCGCTCCAGACCCGCCGCTCGCTCTGGCCGCCGTAGATCGCCACGCTGCGGGTGACCCGGCGCTGGTTGGGCCCGCCGACCGAGTACGAGATGCGGTACATCTCTCCCGACCGGAGCGCGAACTGGTCAGCGGGGTTCGGCTCGCCCTGGTGGAAGCCGTCACGGACCAGTCGCCGCCGGGGCTGCGAATCGGAGCTGCTGAAGAGAGAGGGTTGTACGGTCATCTTGGTGCGATTATCCGGAGAGCCTCCAACCATCCGGCCGATGCCGGGTCGCGGGCGGGTAACGGTCGGGTCGCCATTCACCGGCGTCCGCTCACCGGACCGGCTCACGGCGCCACGGCCACACCGCTGTCGCAGGCAAGATACGACGGGGCGACTCGGATCCCCGTGGCGACCGGAGTCCACCAAGGTACGGTGACGTGACGTCAACAGCCCGGAGGTGACCATGGGCATCGGCATCGCCTGCGTGTCGGGAAAGGGCGGCGTGGGCAAGACCACCACCGCCATCAACCTGGCGGCGGCTCTCGCCGAACGCGGCCGCCGGGTGCTGGCCATCGACTGCGACCCGCAATCCAACCTCACCAGCGGGCTGGGCCAGAACCCCTATGAGCTGCACGCGAGCCTTGGGGACGTGCTCAGCGGGCGGATCGCCCCCGGCCAGGCCATCATCGCGACCGCGTGGGACAACCTGCATCTGCTCCCCGCCACCCCGGACCTCACCGCCGTGGAGGCGGAGCTCCCCTCGGGCCTCCATCGCGAGACCCTGCTCCGCGACGTCCTGGCTCGCGATGGCACCCGAGCCGCCTACGACTTCATCTTCTACGACACCCCGCCCAACTTCGGGTTCCACACCGTCAACGCGCTGGCCGCCACCGATTACGTGCTGATCCCGCTCCAGATGTCCGGGTTCGCCGTCCGGGGGCTCAAGGAGGTGCTGCGAGCGGTTCATCTGGCCCGGAGCCAGCTCAATCCGGAGCTGCGCGTCCTCGGCATGGCGCCGACCTTCGTCAACGTCCGCACCAACTTCAGTAGGCAGCTTCTGAGCGGCCTCGCCGACCTGGCCGGGCTGCACGTCTTCCAGACGCTGATCGCGCCGACCGTGAAGCTCCAGGAGACGTCTCTGGCCGGTGTCCCGATCGTCGCGTACGCGCCGACCTCGAAGGCGGCGGTTGCGTACCGAGAGCTCGCCGACGAGGTGCTGCAGATTGTCTGAGCCCTCCGAAGCCCCGGACGCCCCGGCCGAGGCCGCTCGTCTCGGCCTTCAGGCCGGGCCGCTCGCGCGCTGGCTGGCCCCCACCTCGCAGTCGAGGCTGGAACGGATCGCGTGCTCCGACATCGACACGCGGCCATGGCCGGAGCCCCCGGGCACGGGCGGTGACCTGATCGCGCTCACCCGCAGCGTGCGCCAGCGGGGCATCGTCGAGCCGCTGCTGCTCCGGCCTCTGCAGACGGGACGCTTCGAGGTGGTGCTGGGAGCCCGCCGTCTGGAGGCGGCGCGCCGGCTCGGCATGACCGAGGTCCCTGCAATCGTCCGCGAGCTCGACGAGACCGAGGCGGTGCTGGTAGCGGTGTGGAATGCGCTTCCCCGCCTCCACGCCGGTCAGATGATCGAGGTGGCGGCCCACCTGATCTCTGCCAGGGTCAGCGAGCCGGAGATCGCCCTGCTGCTCGCAGCGCAGGACACCGATGCGGCGAAGCCCGCCCGCGAGTGGCCGCTGCGGGCCGATTCGACCCCGCTTCGTTTCGCCGGATCGGTCAGCCCGGTGCACCGGTTGCTCGACGCCCTGGGAGGGGAGCGCGGGCCGGCGCTCGCCGCGCTGCGCGGGGTCGATCCGGGGCGGCTCGCCGGTCACACGGTCTCAGAGGATCCTGGCCAGCCCCACCATCACCCAGGGGCGTGAGCCGCGTGACCACCCGCAACCCCAACCCTGCCCCCCACTCCGAGGAGGAGCTCCTCGAGCAGTGGGACTTCCTGGACCGGCTCGTCGAGCGCCAGGCTGCCCAGCTGCGGGCCGGAATCCAGGACACGGAGGAGGTCGACGAGCCCGCGATCGGACTGGCCGAGGTCGAGAGCCTGCGCCGCGAGGTGGCCCGGCTCCGCAGCGACCTCCGCGCCGCTCAGGCCGCGCGCGAGACCGCCGAGGCGGAACTGCGACGCTCCGGTGAGGCGTTGATCAACCTCACCGCCTCTCGGCGGAACCTCGACGAGGAGGAGCGAAGCCGCGAGCGAGGCCGCGCCCTGGAGCGGGAGGCTGCGACGTGGAGGGAGCGGGCCGAAACCGCGGAACGCGCCCTCGGGGCGCATGACCTGCGCGCCCGCGAGGAGGCCGCGGAGCTCAGGCGGCGGCTGGTCGCCGCGGAGGCGGGCCGCCGCCGCGCGGAGCAGGAACAGGCTGAGGCGCTCGAGGCGCTGACCAAGTCCGTGCTGGAGATCGACAGCCTGCGCGCCCAGCTGACCGCCGCCGCTCAGCACGGCTTCTGGCACTTCCGCCGCCGCTGATCCGGCGCCGCCGGCCCGGCGGGGCGCCCTACGCGGAGACCGGAGCGGCCGGCCGCCGGCCCTGGGCCATGGCGATGAACTGACGCAGGGCCACCGCCGGCACCGGACGGGTGGCGACCTCATGGAGCAGCCGGCGCGCGTCGTCGAGCAGCACCGGGTCGGGCAGCTCACCCTTCCCCGAGGTTGCCACCACCCACCCCGACGAGAACCAGAGCACGGTCTCGAAGGCAAGCCCGCTGACGACCAGCCCGTTGAGCAGGGACTCGGTGATGCGCGACAGCGGCCGCTTCGCGTTACTGACAACAATGCCCCGAATTCGCTCGAGCACCGCGAGCTGCTCGGCAAGACCCACCGTGAGCGCGGCGGCTCGCAGCGAGAGCAGGTCGAGCGCAGTGGGGATCACGATCCGGTCGGCCACCGCCATCGGGCCGAGCAGCGACGGCTCGTGGGGATGGGTGTCGATCAGGATCACGTCGACGTCATCGAGCACCGGCCCGATCAGGGCTCGCAGCTGGGCTTCGGGGAGAGCCTCGTGGTTGAGGCTGCGGTGCCCCGGGACCGTCTGGATCCCGATCGGGTGATCGACCAGTGCGTCGTGCAGGCTGACCCGGTTGTGGAGCACGTCGGCGATGGTGATGGTGCGCTTGGACTTCTCGAGGGCGTTGCTCAGGCCACCGGTGGGGTCGAGGTCGATGGCTATGACTCGCAGCCCACTGGAGGCGCCGGCTGCGGCAAGCGCGTAGGTCGTCGTCGTCTTGCCTACGCCACCTTTCAGTGACGCGATCGTGATTATTTCGGCAGCCACGTCCGTAGAATATCTCCGGATGGCAACAGCCGCACCCTTTGTTAAGCTCCTGCGACAACTCGCGACAGCCAAGGACGATTACCGCACCGGAGCGCTAGACATCACCTGGGACGGTGGCAAGGCGACCCTGTTCCTGGTCTTCGGGCAGCCCAACCACGCCGTCTTCGACAACGCCGGAGGCCAGCACCTGGAGGGCACCGAGGCGCTGGCGGCCCTGGTCTACCAGCTGCCGCCTCGCTTCCAGCTCTCCCCCTGGCGCAAGGAGGTCGTGAGGACCGACACGCTCCGCTGCACCCTCGAGGACGTGATGGAGCCCTTTGCCCAGATGGCGGGGGCAGCCTCACCGGGGCCGGTCGCCCCGACCACGCCGAACGCGACCCCCGCGGTCATGGAGGCCGTGGCCAGGCGGCCCGATTTCGGGCTCGCGGACTTCCCCCTCCTGCCGCTGGGCCCGTCGCTGTGGGCCGACGCCTCGGCCAGCGTCGTCCACCTCGACCTGCTGCTCCCCAGCCTCCCCGACGCCCTGGTGGTCCTGACCGGTCCCAAGCTGCGCGCCGCCGGCGTGGTCGTCCGCCACCAGCTCATCGACGCCGTCTGGGTCGAGGAGGCCGACCGGACCATCGGCGAGACCGCCGGCATGGCCCTGATGGGGGCACGCCAGGGGAGCGTCTCCGGCTACCGTCTGGAGAACCCCAGGCTGGGTGAGGCGCTGACCATGCTCTGGCGCTGCCCGGCCGTCTACCGGGAGATGCCCGCGTCCTGGGTCAACACGGACAGCCTGCTCATGGACCTCGAGGGCCGGAACGGTGACGCCGCCATCCTGATCAGCGGCGGCGTCCACGGTGTCGCCCTGGTCGCGGGTGGCGCCCTGGTGGGCGTCTACACCGAGACCGAGCGGCAGCCGGTCGCCTCGCTGGAGAGGTTGGCGGCCCTGCTCCGAGCCCCAGGAGCGAGGGTCACGCTCCGCCAGAACCCCGAGGAGCGGCCCGTCGACCAGATGCCGGAGACGGCCTATCACGCCTTCGTCGAGGCTGCCGGAGAGACTCCCGTCCCGCTCCGAGAGCCGTTCGCGGCTCGCCCGGCACCCATCCGGACTGGCATCGAACCAACCATCACGATCCCCGCCGCCGAGAGTGCCTCGGGACCGGTCGGCGCCTCCGCGCCGTTCGGGGAGTCGGAGGCGGAGCCCCCGGGCCGGGCCGCTCAGTCCGAGTCGGAGCCCGAGGCCGGGACCGCCCCCTCGCCGGAGGCGGTCCTCACGGTCCCAGCGGGGTCCAGCGCACCCGCCCAGACGGACGGCCCGGCCGTCCCGACGGGCCCGGACGCCCCCCTCTACTCCGCCGCTGCCCCCGAGGGTCCGGACCTCCGTGCCGCCGCGACCGCCCCCGCGGTCGCGTTCCTGGCCGTCGTCCCCGACGAGCCGGCGGGTCCGGCAGCTCCGACGGGCGAACCGGCCGGCGTCCCCGAGGCTGCGGTCTGGTCCCCCTCCCCGCTGGCCGACTTCGACGAGGTGAGTGCACCGCTCGCACCGTGGAGCGGCGTGTACCAGGCCGCACCTGCAGCCGGCGAAGCGGCGTCCGGGCCGGCTCAGTTCGCCGACTTCGCCGCCTCCCAGGGCATGGACGACCTCGCCGCGCCGACTTTGGGTCCCGACTTCGACACGGTCAAGGCCGACCTGATCCAGATCGGCGCCCTCTGGCTGGGGACCGATGGCGTCGGCCCGGTCGCCGAGATGCTGGAGCGGGCACGGCCGACCATCGCGGACGTGATGGCCACCATCGACTCGATCAAGGACCTCGCGCTCCCCGGCTTCGAGCCCTCGGTGGTCCAGGCGATGGCGCGGGAGATGTACTACCACGCCGCCGAGTACCTGAGCGGGCTCTGATCCGCTGACCTGGAGGCCAACGTCGTGAACGCGGTGATCAGCATCGTCACCGGGCATGCCACGATCCTGCTGGCCGCGCTGGCCATCCTCGAGGGGATCCTCGCCGCCTGGCTGTTCCGTCGCAACGACGAGATGCGGCTGAGGCTGCAGCGAGCCGGCGAGGCGGCTGATCAGGCAGCGCGGGCGGCCGCCCTCGCCGCCCCGGGCGCGATCGACCCGGAGATCGTCATCCAGCTCCTCCAGTCGGGCCAGAGCGTGACCCTCGAGGTGGTCCACTCGCTAATGGAGCAGCGGGAGCGCGCCGAGGCTGCGCGGGAAGGGAGCGAGCCCCGCTAGCGCACCTGCCCCAACCAGATCAGCTGGAGGCGTCGGTCTCCTCGTGAGCGGCGGCGGCAAAGTGCCACGCCAGCTGGGCCGCCTCCTCGCGCAACTTGCAGAGGGTGTCCTCGGCGATGCGCAGGGTCTGCACGCTCTGGCGGATCGACCAGCCGGTGCGTTGAGACCCCGGGCCCGCACCGCTCCAGCTGCGCCGCCCGACGGGGGTGGAGGGGCGGCCGGCCCAGCCGCTCGGCTCCCTCCCTCGTGAGCTGGGCATGGTCGCGACCTGGAACTCGTCCGGCGCCGCCAACGGCGCCGGGGCCCGCTGGGGCGGCCGCGTGCGCACACCATCAAGCCCCACCGCCGGCTCCGGGGTGGCGAGGGGCCCCGGCGAGAGTGCCAGAGCCCGGACCGTTCCGGCGGCCTGGGCGCTGGCCAGCACCATGAGGGCGTTGGCCAGGTCCTCGCCGGTATCGAAGACGCTGCCCTCACCGAACCAGTCGCCGTCGAGGAGGTCCTCGGCCTCCGGCGCGGGGGGGTCGAGAGGCGGCGGCATCACCCCGCCGGCCTCCGGTCGCAGGCCTCAGTGCCTGGGCTCATGCAGAATACCCCTGAGAGCTTCCGAGGAGGCCATGGTAGCCGGGGACCGCCCGGCGACCAGGAAAAGATCGTGTATCGAAAGTGTTGCCTTCGCCTCCCACCGAGGGCGGAAGGCCAGAATCGCCGTGGGCGGCGCGTCGGCTTGACGGCCGCCCGTGTCGAAGAGGAGTCCCGTCTGTGAGCGTCGCCGCCGCCAACTCCCGCCTGGACAACCGCTACCTGGAGGCCCTCGGGCCGCTCCGGCCGCTCGTCGAGGACGACAGCCTGACCGAGATCATGGTCAATGGCCCCGAGATGGTCTACGTGGAGCGCAAGGGCAAGATCCTGCTCACCGACATCCGGTTCGACGACGAGGCGCACCTGCTCCGCGTCATCGACACCATCGTCTCCTCCGTGGGCCGTCGGGTCGATGCGCGGTCGCCGCTCTGCGACGCCCGCCTCCTCGACGGCTCCCGCGTCAACGCGGCGATCCCGCCGATCGCGCTCGACGGGCCGCTGCTCACGATCCGGAAGTTCGCCAAGGACCCGTATCAGGTCTCCGACCTGATCGGCTTCGGGACCATCACCCAGGAGGGTGCGTCCTTCATCCAGGCCTGCGTCCTGGCCCGGGCGAACATCGTCATCTCGGGCGGCACCGGAGCCGGCAAGACCACCCTGCTCAACGTCTGCTCCGGCTTCATCCCGATCGACGAGCGGATCATCACGATCGAGGACGCCGCCGAGCTGCAGCTCCACCAGGAACACGTCTGCCGGCTCGAGTCGCGTCCCCCGGACGTCAACGGCGAGGGACGGGTCCAGATCCGCGACCTGGTCATCAACTCGCTGCGGATGCGGCCCGACCGGATCGTGGTCGGTGAGTGCCGCGGCGGCGAGGCCCTCGACATGCTCCAGGCGATGAACACCGGGCATGACGGGTCGATGACGACGATCCACGCCAACAGCGCCCGTGACGCCCTCTCCCGGCTCGAGACGCTGGTGCTGATGGCCGGGATGGACCTGCCGCTGAAGGCGATTCGCCAGCAGGTGGCCAGCGCCATCAACCTGGTGGTTCAGCTCTCCCGGCTCAAGGACGGGTCGCGCAAGATCACCTCGATCACCGAGGTCGTGGGGATGGAAGGCGAGACCATCACCATGCAGGAGATCTTCCGGTTCGAGTCCCGGGGAGCGGACCCGGCCACCGGCAAGATCGTGGGCGAGTTCAACCCCTCGGGGATCCGTCCCAAGATCATCGACCGCCTCTTCGACATGGGCGTCCCGCTGCCGCCGCGGTTGGCGCAGCTCTTCCCGGATCGCCGGCAGCTCATGCAGGAGGCCCAGATCGCGGCGGCGAACCGGCAGCAGGGCAACGGCGCGAACCAAGGCCCCGGCTCCCCGCCGGGCTTCGACGGGCCTGCCGGGATGGTGATGCCGCCCAGCATGCCGCCCGGCTTCGGGATGCCGCCGGGCCGTCCCAACGACCCGCGGGGAGGCCGCTGAGCGCCGCTCGCCCGGGGGACCCCTCACCGTGGCGTGCCGGCGCAGCGATCCAGGTCAGACCCTGAGGATCTCGAGGATGCGGCGCTCGTCGATGGGTGGCGCCATCGGCTTGGCGATCAGGAAGCCCTGGCCCTGGGTGACCCCGATCTCCTTGAGCGTGCGCAGCTCCGCACCGGTCTCGATCCCCTCGGCGACGATGACGGTCGAGGTCTCCCGGGCGAAGGCGACCAGGGCGCACGAGAGGGCGCGGCGGGGCCGGTCGGAGTCGATGCCGCGGGTCAGCGAGATGTCGAGCTTGATGATGTCCGGAACCAGCAGCAGGATGTGCCGGAGGCTCGCGAAGCCGGCACCGGCGTCATCGACGGCGACCCGGACGCCGCCGGCCCGGAGCGGCTGGAGAGCGCGGTTGAGGGCCTCGTAATCACCCACCGGCGCGTGCTCGGTCATCTCGATGACGATGCGCTCGAGGGGCACGGCGCCGAGCAGGCGCGCGACGTCGCGCCGCAGCAGGGTCGACGGTGAGAGGTTGAGGGAGAGATAGGCGTCGACCGGAAGCGCGGGAAGGCCCGCCAGCTCCACGGCGACCGCCGACGCCTCCAGCTCCTCGCGGAGGCCGATATCGGCGGCCTCTTCGAACCACTGCAGGGGCATCCCGGTGTCGAACCGGGCCAGCGCCTCCACCCCGGTGACACGGCCCCGGCCCAGGTCCACGATCGGCTGGTACACGGGATGGATGCCACCGTGCTCGATGACGGTCTGGATGCGCGCCAGCACCCGGTTGCGCCTGGCCTCGGCCTCCTCCTTGCCGGCGAGCTGCTCGCTGAGCTCGCGGACGACCGTGCTGGCCACGTCGGGAGAGAAGGCGGACTCGCCTCGGAGCACTCGCTGGATCGTCTGGGTGACCTCGTCCGGCACCGAGCCCTTGACCAGGTACGCGGCCGCGCCGGCGCGCAGCATCTCCAGGATGCTGGCCCGATCGCCGTAGGCGGAGAGGGCGACGATGCGCGTCTCCGGACTCTCCGCGAGGATGCCGCGCGCCGCGTGAGGGCCACCCCCGCCCGGCATCTTGACGTCGAGGATCGCGACGTCGGGGCGCTCCTGGGCAGCCGCCTCGACGGCGGCCACGGCGTCAGCGGCGACCGCCACGACCTCGATCCCATCCTCGGACTCGAGAAGCTCGCGGAGGGCGTCCCGGATGTTCGCGTCGTCGTCGGCGATCAGGACCCGGACCGCGGCGGAGGGAGTCACAGACGGTGCCCCTCGGCTCGCATCGGATCGGGCATCAGGGGGACCCATGCGCTGACCACGGTCCCCGCGAGCTCACCCGCCTCCACCCGCAGCCAGCCGCCGACCAGCTCGGCGCGCTCGCGGATGCTCGGCAGGCCGAGGTGGCCGGAACGGCCCTCGACCGCCTGGCGCAGACCGGCGCCATCGTCGCTGATGCGGATCAGACAGCCGCCGTCCTGCTCCCCCACCGCCACGTCCACGCGGGTCGCCGACGCGTGCTTGACCACGTTGGCGATCGCCTCCTGGGCGATCCGGTAGAGGGCCACGCGGCCATCGGTGGCGAGGAGCTCCGGCTCCGACCCGGTCAGGGTGAACTGGATGGAATCGTCTTCGCGCATCTTCTCGAGGCGCTCCCGGAGCGGCCCCAGCAGGTCGCCGCGGTCCAACCCGGTCGGCCGCAGATTGAACATCATGCTGCGCAGCCGGGACACCGCGCTGCCGACCATCTCCTCGACGGCCTGCAGGCTGCGCTGGGCCGGCTCGTCGCTCAGTCGGCGGCGCAGCGAGTGCAGCCGGAGTGACACCGCGGCCATCACCTGGACCGGATCGTCGTGGATGTCCGCGGCAATCGTCTTCCGCTCGTCCTCATGAGCCTGGACCAGCAGGCGCATCAACCGGCGGCGCTCACCGTTGATCCGATTCAGCTCCTCCAGGCTGCGCGCGAAGTCGGCCTGGCTCCGCCGCTCAGCGAGGTGGATGCCGAGAAAGCGGCCAAGGCCGGTGAGGTGGGCAACGTAGGCGTCGTCGTAGCCGGGGAACCTCGGGGCCTGGATCTCGACCGCGCCGAGGATCTGCTGACCGCTCACGACCGGAACCCCCAGGCACTCCCCGATCGGATCGGTCGACCCCACCTCGGAGAAGGTCAGCGCACCGTCACTGATCGCGCGCCTCACGAAGGCGGGGGGGGCGTCCGGCAGAGAGCTCGCCGCGGCGCCGGCGTCCGCCGGGCACCAGGTGGCCCGCAGCTGGGGTGTCCCCCGAGCGTCGGTCTCCCAGAGCCTCGCCGCGATGCCGTGCACGCTCAGCCCGATCTCCTCCAGCGCCGCCATCAGCGCCGCCTCCTCGTCCGGTTCGGCGAGCGCGCGGAGCACGGCGAGCTGGGAGTCCTTGAGGAGCTCCGCTCGCCAGCGCTCGGTGACGTCGGTGAGGAAGAGGACGGCCCCGGGAAGGGAGTCGCGCCGCTGGGTCGCCCAGACGTCGAGATGGACCGCATTTCCGTCGCGCCGGCGCAGCTTCACGGGCACGATCTGCTGCCGTGCCCCCCGCTCGGCGGCGGCCTCGGCGATGACCCGGGTCAAACGCTCCCCACCGTCCTCGCCTCCGACGAGGTCGACCAGGCTCCGGCCACGCGCCTCCGCCGCCGACCAGCCGAACAGGCGCTCCGCGGCCGGATTCCAGAGGTCGATCGAGGCGGCGTCGCCGACCGCGATCATCGCCTCGGGGGAGTTGTTGAAGGCGATGTCCAGCATCGACTGGGCACTGACCGTTGCGCCCGCAACGCGGGCGAGGGCGCGGGCGTGCTCCCCCCTCTCGACCGCAGCGCGCACGGCCACGGTGAGGCGGCTCAGCCGGTCGACGGCGAGGCAGTCCGCCGCCCCCCGCGCGACCAGGGCGACCCCCGCGGGCTCGTGCGCCGGATCGCAGACGACGACCACAGGGATGTCGACCCCCTGCGTCCCGACCTCGTCGAGCACCTCCTCGGCGGACCATCCGGGCCGGCTCTCGTCGACGACGACCGCGTCCCATCCGCTGCCGAGCTCCTCGCGCCACGAGCCGGGGCTGGCCGCGTCGCTCTCGATCGCCGGGAGCCCGGCGTCATCGAGGGCACGCCAGAGCCGGGACCCCTCGGCTGCGCAGACGAGGATTCGCAGGGCTCGGGCAGCTCCGGGGCGCCCCTGGTGGATCGGGCGGGTGGCGCCCGCCGTCGACGACGAGGACACTTCGAGCCGAGTGTATGGACGGAGGGCTGGCTGGGGACGGGCTCTCGACGACCGAAACCGTTTGGTCAGGAGCCCGTCACCCCGCTGGCATATCCTTCACAGCCGCTCCGGCGGCGCCGCACCGACGGGTCAGTCGACGGCGAACATCGCCTCGGAGACGGGCTCGCCCTGAGCGGTCAGGTGATCGAGGGCCTGGGGCACCACACCGGTGGGGCCCACCTCACCGAGCACCCTCCCGGTCTCGGGCTCGATCCCCCGCTGCCGGAAGGTGAAGATCTCCTGCATCACGACCCCATCGTTGCCCGTACCCAGCACCTCGGCGATGCTGACGATCCGGCGGGTGCCGTCGCGGAGTCGGGACTGGTGAACGATGATGTTGACCGCCGAGGCGATCTGCTCCCGGATGGCCCGCGACGGCAGCTCGGCGCCGGACATCAGGACCATGGTCTCCAGGCGGGCGATGGCGTCTCTCGGGTTGTTGGCGTGGAGGGTGGTGAGGGAGCCATCGTGCCCGGTGTTCATCGCCTGGAGCATGTCCAGCGCCTCGCCCCCACGGCACTCACCGACCACGATGCGGTCCGGACGCATCCGGAGGGCGTTGATGACCAGGTCGCGGATGGTCACCTGGCCGCGGCCCTCGACGTTCGCTGGGCGAGCCTCGAGGGTCACCACGTGCTCCTGGTTGAGCTGCAGCTCGGCGGCGTCCTCGATGGTGACGATGCGCTCGTCCTCGGGGATGAAGCTGGAGAGCACGTTCAGGGTGGTCGTCTTGCCCGACCCGGTGCCGCCGGAGACGACCACGTTGAGCCGGCCCCTGACGCAGGCCCGGATGAACGTGGCCATCGACTCTGTGAGGGTCCCGAAGCGAATCAGGTCCTCGATGGTGAAGGCTTCCTTGGCGAACTTCCGGATGGTCACGGTCGGTCCCCGCAGAGCGAGCGGCGGGATGATCACGTTGACGCGGGACCCATCCTTGAGGCGGGCATCGACCATCGGCGACGACTCGTCGACACGGCGGCCGATGCTGGAGACGATGCGGTCGATGACCTGCATCAGCTGCTCGGTGCTCTCGAAGGTCACCGGGCTGCGGATCAGCTTCCCGTGCTCCTCGACGTAGATCTGGCCAGGGCCGTTGACCATGATCTCGGCGATGTCGGCGTTGTCGAGCAGGTCCTCCAGCGGCCCCAGCCCCAGCACGTCATGGATGAGCGTCTCCACCACCCGCTGGCGATCCTGGCGGCTCATGGTGAGGGCCAGCTCGAGGATGACCTCGTTGACCAGCTCTGCGATCCGCTGACGGATCACCTCGGGTGGTGCCGAGTCGGTGTTGCCCGCGAGCTCCTCGACGAGGCGCTGGTGCACCCGGGAGCGGAGGTGGGCGTACATCGCTCCGAGCGGCCCGCGACCGTGGCCGGCGCGCGGGATGCCGGTCCGGCTCAGCAGCGAGCTGGGCCGGCTGCCGTCGCCCGGCGCGGCTGCCTCGCCGGCCCGTCCCATCAGAGGGCTCGGACGGCCGGTCTCACCGGTCGCACGGGCATCACCCGTCCGGCTGAGCAGCGAGCTGGAGCGTGCGCTGTCGGCACCAACCCGGGACTCACCGGTCCGGGCCAGGAGTGGGGTCGCGGGCGCGGGGGCGGGGGCGGGGGCCGGTGCCGGTGCCGGCAGGGTGAACGCGGAGGGATCCGGGGCCGGCCATGCCGGGGCCGCGGGGACTGCGGGCGTCGCCAGCGAAGCGCGCAGCGACCATGCCGGCGCGCTGTCCGCCGGCTCGGTCGCCGGGCCGGCCGGGGCCGGCTGCGCCGGGGTCGCTGCGGGGGCCGGGTGGCTCGGGGGAGACGCGGGCTGGGACGCACCCGTCCCGGGTGGCGATCCCTCCTCCGCCTTCCGCTGCACGCGGTCGAGAAGCGACATCCTCTATCCCAGCCTGCCTGTCGGTGGGTATCCCGTCAGCCGGCGTCCGCTCGGTCTGAGGTCTGTGCGCAGGCTACACCTCACGGCTTTCGCGTCGAATTCACGGATTGCGACGATCGTGTCAAGAGCGGGTAGCCTGCAACACTGCTGGCATCGTCCCCCACCGCCTGCTCTGGATCTCAGGCGGCGGGCAACGGGGTTGTCACGGAGGGATGACAACGCACCGACCCACGGTGGCGACGCGGTGTCATGCTCCGGTGACCCACCCGGAGCAGTCGCCCGCAGGCATCGACACCGCGGGCTGGGACGCGCTCTGCCGGACCGCCGCGATGGTGCGCGCGAAACCCGAGCGGCGAACCCGGCGGCGCCGGCACCCTGCCGGCCGGGCCCTCGCTGCCGGGGCCCTGCTCGGCGCCGCGGTCTTCGCGGGAACCCACCTGCAGGGACAGCCGGCCCGCGCCGACGCTGGCGCCGACTCCGACCTCTTCACCCTCACCAACCAGGACCGCACCAGCAACGGGGTCGCGGCACTCGCGGACAACTCCACCCTGAGCGCGATCGGGGAGGCGGCCCCGTACAGCGGCTGCTCCGGAGCGGGGACCATCGACGGCCGGGCCCAGGACATGATCAACCGCGACTACTTCGCCCACCAGATCCCGCCGTGCAACCAGTACGTCTGGAGCATGATGAGCGCCTTCGGCGTGCGCTACGAATCGGCAGGCGAGAACATCGGCTGGGAGAGCGGCTACGGCTCCGGGTCGGCGAGCCAGGTCAACTCCCAGTTCATGAACAGCTCGGACCATCGCGCCAACATCCTCAACCCCGACTACACCGCGCTCGGGATCGGGAGCGCGTACGCGGCGTCGGGGTGGAACTTCCCCGGGGGGGCCGGCCCCTACTCCGGTGTCTGGATGTTCGCCGAGGAGTTCGCCCAGCTGCCGGGGTCGTCGGCGCCACCGCCGACCCACTCGTCCGCCCCGAGCCCGACGTCTCCAACCCGGACGGCGCCGGCCACCGCCGCGGCGACGCCGGCACCGACGCCGGCGCCCACCCCGACCCCGACACCCACCCCGACCCCGACCCCGGCCCCCACCCCCACTCCGCTTCCCGCGCCGGGGCCTCCCCTCCCCGCCTACGAGTCGAGCGGCCAGGGCCTCATCTCCGACACCATCGAGGCGACCCTCGAGGCCTTCCTCTTCTACTAGAGTTGCGGACAATGTCGCCACATACAGCGGAGCCCGCGCCCTGAGCCAGCTCACCCCGACCGGAGACCCGACCGCCCAGCCCGCGGCGGTGCTGAGGGTGGACTCGGTGTCCAAGAGCTTTCAGATCAGCCGGCCGCCCCGCACCGTCCTGGACGGCATCTCGTTCGAGATCTATGCCGGCGAGTTCGTCGCCCTCATGGGACAGAGCGGCGCGGGCAAGAGCACCCTGCTCCACATCATGGGCGGCCTGGACCCACCCGACTCGGGTCGGGTGCTGATCGACGGCCGGGATCTCTACGCCATGGACGACACCGAGCGCTCGGCCTTCCGCCGCGATCACATCGGGTTCGTCTTCCAGTTCTTCAACCTGCTCCCGAGCCTCACCGCCGCCGAGAACGTGGCCCTGCCGCTCCGGCTGCGCGGCGGATCGCGGCGGGGCGGGCCCACCCGCCCGGATCGCCGGGCGGTGGCGGAGCGGGTGAGCGTCCTGATGGATCAGCTCTCCCTGCACGGCCTCCAGGGGCACGGACCCGAGGAGATCTCGGGGGGCGAGCAACAGCGGGTCGCACTCGCCCGGGCCCTGGCCGCGGCACCCACCCTGCTGCTCGCCGACGAGCCCACCGGCAACCTGGACCGCCAGAGCGGGCAGGAGGTGATGGAGCTGCTCAGCCGGCTCTGCCGCGAGCAGTCCCAGACCACCGTCCTGGTCACCCACAACGCGCGGGTGGCCGTGCACGCGGACCGGGTCCTGGTCGTGGCCGACGGCCGGATCGTCGACGAGGTGCAGGTGCAGGAGGGGAGCGCGAGGGACGACCCGGCCGGCTTCCGAGCGCTGGTCGAGCGGCTCGAACGCCATGCCCTCTGACCAAGCCGGGCGGAGCCTGATCCGGCGGGCCGGCTCGACGGTGCTCTGGATCGGAGGCGCGGTGACCTGGCTCGGCACCGCCGGCCTCGACCCGGGACTGCGCCCCGTGCTCCGGCGCAACCTCACCTCCCGGCCGGTCCGGGCCGCGCTCACCGCCGCCGCCGTGGCCCTCGGAGTCGCCGTGATCCTCGGGGTGCAGATCGAGGTGGCCGGGGTCAGCGCCCAGGCCGGCGCCGCGGCCCGGCTCCGGGCGGGAGGGTCGGGCCTCGACGTCCGCGCCAGCTCCGGAGCCGGGTTGAGCCAGCAGCAGCTGGCCGAGCTGGCCGGCATCGAGGGGGTTCGCGAGGTCGTCCCCCTCTATCAGAAGCGGGTCACGGCCCAGGCCGTGGGCGCCCAGACGCCGGCGGTCACGGTGACCCTGGTCGGGCTGCAGGGCGGAGAGGCCGCGCTGCGCACCGTCAGCCTCAGCGACGGACGGCTGCCAGGGGGGACCAGCCCGGATCAGATCGCCGTCGACAGCGCCCTGCTCCCCGCCCTGGTGCCTCCGAATGGACATCTCGGAGTCGGGGGCACCCTGCTGCTGACCACCGCCACCGGCCCTCGCGCCTACCACATCGTGGGACTCACCGATGCCAGCGGCGTCAGCGCCAGCTTCACTCACGACGTCATCTTCGTGCCCACCCCGGAGCTGCTCTCCTCCTTCAACCTGGGGCTGCGAGCGTCGCTGGCAGCGCTGCGCCTCATGCCGGGGACCGCCTCGGCCGGGGTGACGGCGGCGGTCCACCAGCAGCTCGGCGGGACGGTGACGACCTTCGACCCGGGTGCGGACACCGGCGACCCGCTCTCCCAGCTCTCCCCGCTGCTGGTCCTCGCCAGCGTGCTGAGCGTGGTCATCGGCGCCGGGGTCAGCGCCAACACGGTGAGCCTCGCCGCCCTCGAGCGCCGGCGCGACATCGGCCTGCTGCGCGCCGCGGGCGCATCCGCCGCCCAGGTCTTCCGCCTGCTCACAGCCGAGGCGCTGGTCCTCGCCGTCGGCGGTGCGCTGGTGGGAATCGCCGCCGGCATCGGCCTGGGTGCCGGGCTGGAGGCAGCCTTCCGGGTGGGCTCGACGCCCAGCTCGGTGGGGCTCCAGGTGAGCCCGCTTGCGGCTCTGCTCGCGGCCCTGGTGGGGGTGCTGGTGGCGGTGGCGGCCGCGGCCATCCCCGCGGCCCTCGCCGCTCGGGTCGCGATCCTCGACGAGTTGCGTCCCGAGGAAGCGGGCCGGCGCGAGCGGGTCCATGCCGGGACGACCGGGGCGGTGCTGCCCCTGCTCGCGCTGGCCGTGCTGGCCGATCTGAGCGGCGGGGCCGCCGTCGCGGTCGGAGCGGTCGCCCTCCTGCTCGCCGTGGCCCTGAGCCTGCCCCTGCTGGCACCGGCGCTGGCCGGCCTCCTGGGCCGGCTGCTGGGGGGGCGCTGGCCCGAGACTGAGATCGCCGCCGCCAACCTCCGGCGCCGCCGCAACCGCACCGCCCTGACCCTCTCCGGTCTGGTGACGGCCGTCGCCGCCGCGATGGCGGCCGGCATCCTGGTCTCCGGGTCCCTGGCGGCGGGCGATGCCTGGATCAGCAGCCTCTTCATCGGCGACACCCTCATCCAGAGCCCGGTGACCGAGGGAAGCGACATCGCCACCCAGATCGGCGAGGAGGCCGGGGTGCGGCTGACCAGCCTCCGCTTCTTCCCGGCCGTGGTGGACGGCGATGTGATCGGCATGGCCGCCATCGACAGCGGGGTCTACGGGCGCGACGGCGGCATCGACGTGGTCGGCGGCAACCGCTCCCAGGCATTCGCAGCCATCGCGAGCGGCCCCCGCCTGCTCGCGCCCCTCAGCCTCGCACAGGCCGACGACTGGCAGGTCGGCACGGTGCTGCCGGTGGCCACGGGCGGCGGGACGACCGACTTCACGATCTCCGGGATCGTCGAGCACTCATTCCCCGCCGGCGATGGCCGGGAGGCGCTCCTCGTCGACAGCCGGCAGGCGGTCCGCTACTTCGGCAGCGAGGCATCCGGCTTCGACGACCTGGAGGTGCTGAGCCCCGGGCATGCGTCGGGGGTCGCCGCGGTGGCCGCCCGGTACGGTCTCTCGTCGACGCCGGTGAGCACCATTGAATCGGCCGTCGCACAGGCCCTCGGCAACACGATCGGGATCCTGCCCGCCCTGGCCTGGGTCACCGTCGCCATCGCGGCGCTGGCGATCGTCAACACCCTCGTGGTCAACGTCCGCCAGGGTCGGCGGGAGCTGGGCCTGCTCCGTGCGGTGGGCCTCAGTCGAGCCCAGGCCCAGCGGATGGTGCTGGCCCAGGCGGCACTTCTGGGAGCCACCGCCGGCGTGCTGGGCGTGGGGGTGGGCTGCCTGCTCGCGGTGCCAATGCTCGCCGCCAGCAGCAGCCCCGGCTTCAGTCCCGCCTTTGCCGTCCCGGTGGTCACGGTGATCGCCCTGCTCGCCGGGCTGCTGGTGGCCGTGATGCTGGCCGGGGCCTGGCTCGCTCGCCGCGCCGCCACCTCCGACGTGGTGAGCGCGGTGCGTTACGAATGAGGCCGCGGCCCACGCTGGCCATGGCGCTCGGGGTGGTGGCGACGGCTCTGACCGCCGGTTGCGGCGGCTCCACATCCATGACGCTCGGGGGTGACCCGGGTCTCGACCTCCTCCGCCAGGATCAGCTCCCCTCTCCGGACTTCACGGTCTATCAGGCGATGGCGCCTGCCGGCACCGACTGGCTCGACCCCGACAGCGCGGCGGCGATCACCGGCGATGGCTCCGTGACCGCGGCTCAGGTCGAGTACTACCGCCCGATCGGATTCGACACCAGCAACGGCCCGATCACCCTCACCGCGGCCGCCGCCCGCTTCAGCGCCTCGCACGGGGCGGCTGCGGCGCTGGCCGCCATCGACGCGGCACTTGACTCCCGGCCCAGCGCCATCCAGCTGACCACCGGCAGGCTCGGCGACGGCGGGCATGCCGTCGGCGTCGGGGGAACCGTCGATGGCGTCCAGGCCATCGAGATCGTGGTGGTCTGGCGAGTCGACAACCTGATCGACAGCCTGGTGGCTGAGGGCCGGCTCGGGGGGCTGCAACTGGGCCAGCTCCTCCCCCTCGCGGCCACCCAGACCGCCGACGAGGCCGGCGGCTGAGCCGCGATCAAGCCGTCTGGGCCTGAAGCGGGCCGCCCAGCGGGCGGCCCTCCCGGAGGAGGCGGAGGATCTCCGCCGCGGGCACGGGGCGGGAGAAGAGGAACCCCTGGTACGCGTCGAGTCCCTGAGGCTGGAGGCGGCTGAGCTGCTCCTCGGTCTCGACGCCCTCCGCGATCACTCGGAGCCCGAGGTTCCGTCCGAGAGTGACCAGGGCGTGGAGCAGAGCGCTCGGGTCGGCCGCGGGGTTGACGTCGTCCTCGAGCAGGAAGCTGCGGTCGATCTTGATGGTGCTGATCGCCAGCCGGTGCAGCTTGCCCAGGTTGGAGTAGCCGGTGCCGAAATCGTCCAGCGAGATGGTCACGCCGAGACGGGCCAGCTCGCCGAGCACATCCGCAGCGGGGCGCGAGTCCCCCATGGCCGCGGACTCGGTCACCTCGAGCTCCAGCAGGCGGGCCGGAAAGCCGGTCTGCTCCAGGCAGTCGAGCACGACGCCGACCAGGCTGTGGTCCCTCAGCTGGTGGGCCGAGACGTTGACCGCCACCCGGACCTCGCCCAGTCCCTCGGATCGCCACTGGGCGGCCTGACGAACAGCGCTGCGGAGCACGAAATGGCCGATCTCACCGATCAACCCGATCTCCTCAGCGACGGGGATGAATCGCACCGGCGGAACGCTACCGAGCACGGGATGATGCCAGCGGGCCAGGGCCTCGAGCCCCACGATGCGGTGCGAGTACGCATCCACCTCGGGCTGGAAAGCCACGCTGAGCTCACCGCGGGCAAGGGCGAGGGGGAGCTGCTGCTCGATCAGCAGCCGGTCCTCGGCCTCCCGTGAGAAGGAGGGCTCGAAGCGGGCCAGATGCTCGCTCATGGTCCGCCCGGCGTGCTGGGCGATCGCCGCGTGGCGCATCACCGTGGTCGGGTTGTTGCCGTCGAGGGGCGCCACGGCGATGCCCACGGCCGCGCTCAGGCGGAGGTCGGCGGCGAATCCCGTGCAGGGCGCGGCGACGGTGGCGATGATCGAGCGGGCCATGTGAACCGCCTCGGCGGGGAAGACCAGCCCGGGAAGGAGGACGGCGAACTCGTCGTCGGACCACCGGGCGACGACCCAGGTCGGCGGCGCCTCGGCCACCGCGCCCGGCTTCGCCGCCCGCTCGGGACGGCGCCCGGCGACCCCGACCGCCGCCTCGACGCAGTCGGCGATGCGCCGCGCCATCTCGCAGACCAACTGGTCGCCCGCCTCGTGCCCAAGGGTCTCGACCACGGCGCGGAGGCGGTCGAGGGCCACCAGGAGGACGGCGGTGAAGCTGCCCGCGCCACGGCCGGCGGTCAGCTCGGAACCCAGCCGCCAGCGGAAGGTCGAGGCGTTGGGGAGCCCGGTGAGCCGGTCGTGCGCGGCGTCGAAGTCCCGCTCGGCGGCAATCCGGTCGCGCTCCTCGGTCCAGCGGGTCACGTCGACGCCCACCGACGTGATCGAGGTCGGGCGCCCCTCGTTGTCAAGGCTCGGGGTGGCCGACCAGGCGATCACCCGGACCCGCCCGTCGCTGGTCCGGAGGGGCGCCTCGACACAGCCGGCCGGGTCCCTCCCGTTCACCGCACGATCGAAGGCATGGACCACGCGGCGACGATGCTCGGGGGGGATGAGGACCTCATGCCAGATACGACCGCAGACGTCGCCCCAGCGCCAGCCGCCGAGAGTGAGGAGGTCGCCGTTGGCGAAGGCGAGCCTGCCGTCGGCATCGGTGATCATCGCGAGGACGATCTGCCGCGCCTCAGCGCGCTCATCCCCTCCGCCCGCCTCCGGGCGGCGCCGCGGATCTTCTGCAAGCATCCCGCGCGACCTCTCCGACTTGTGCCAACCTTTCCCCGGACGTCCGGCCGGGGTATCGGCGGTATCGTCGCCTGGACGGATAGGGGTGATGGACGCTTTCAGCCAGGCTGGGACGTCCAGGAGACAGCAACGTCATCGTCACAACACCGACCGTCCCGGTGTGACGGCCCGTGGCAGGAAACGCGCTCGCCACGGCCCCTCTCTGGCCGGCGCGGATCCGCGGAAGGTGGGACACCGTCCCGCATGATCGGACCGTCCGGGTGGCCCCTCACTTAGTGGCCCCTCACTTAGAGGAGAGGAGGGGCGAGCCGCGGCGCCCGCCCGGGGGTGGGAGCGGTGGCCGGCCCACCCCGCGAGGGCTGGGAGAGGCCGAGCCACCTCGGAGAGGGGTGGGAGAGCGGACCGACCCCCGGGAGGGAGGGGCGGCTCCGCCGGCCAGGCAGGGAACTGGTCGACCGGCCGCGACGCCGGGCATCGACATCGCGCGGCCGTCCGGTTCCGTGACGGGCGGGTTCGACTGACCGGGAACGGATCAGACGTATCGCTCGCGTTCACGGCTTCCCCTGAACCCCGTTACCTCCCTGTGGCCGGCTGCACAGCCGTTTCGTCGGATCGGCCCCCCTAGCCTGCCCCTTGCCGTCTAGTGCATTTGACCTATCTGGCTAGAGCGGTCGATACATCTGAAGGAACGAGGATCATGGAAATCCGCAAGAGCAAGCGATCGCTCCGCGTGGCCCTGGTGCTGGGCACCGCCGTGGCCGGCACCGCCCTGGTCGGCTGGGGCGGGTTGGCGGCATGGAACGCCTACACCGAGAACGCCGGCAACAGCGTGGCGGCGGGCACCCTCGCCCACGCCAACGGCCTGAGCTGCGTCTCGAGCCTGGGCGTCATCCCCACCAGCGGCACCGGCTGGTGCGCCGCGACGATCTCGGTCTCCAACGCTGATCCCGCGACCTGGACCGGTTCCACCAACACCATCATCATCGCCAACACCGGCAGCCTCAAGAGCACCTTCACCCTCAACCTGCCGGCAGCGGCGTCGGGCGGCCTCTGCGCCGACCTCACCCTCAAGGTGACCGACCTCAACTCCACCGCGCCGGACACCGGCACGGTAATCAACACCACCGCCCTCAACAGTGCCGGCCTGACGACTCCGGTCAGCCTGTACAGCAACGCCTCGACCCCCAGCCTGAGCTGGACCGGCGGTGGAGTGGCCGGCACCGGCACCGGCGCGACCGCGGACACTTTCAGCGTGGCCATGACCCCGGGCACCGGGTTCGCCAGCGACTACGCCGACCAGGGCACCAGCTGCACCTTCGGCCTGCTCTTCACCCAGACGGCGGCCTGATCCTCCTGACGCCCCAGAGAGGCCGGGCAGGGCAACCTGCCCGGCCTTTCGCTGTCCTCCCGGCCCCGAGCGCCGTGGGTCGCATAACCGGTCACACCGGTCGATCGTGTTACAGCGGTGGAGGGCTCCGTGACCCGGCTGTGGCCGGTTCCGCAACGGTTCCGTGGCAGCTCCCCCCTACGCTGGCCAGAACCGCCTAGTGCATTTGAACTACTTGGCCGGAACGGCCAGACGGCCTGAAAAGGAACGAGGATCATGGAAATTCGCAAGAGCAGGCGATCGCTCCGCGTAGCCCTGGTGCTGGGCACCGCCGTGGCCGGCACCGCCCTGGTCGGCTGGGGCGGGTTGGCGGCATGGAACGCCTACACCGAGAACGCCGGCAACAGCGTCGCCGCCGGCACACTGCTGCACAACAACTACGTCACCTCCAACTGCGCGTCCGTCATCGGCGTGGCCCCGGTAGGCACCGGCCCCGGTTGGTGCTCAGCGATGATGACGATCACCGGCGCGGACCCCGTCAACAACGTCCTGCCGGCCACCGGCGTGGTCAAGATCGACAACACCGGCACCTTGCAGAGCACCTTCTCCATGAGCATGCCGTCGGCGCCGAGCGGAAGCCTCTGCGGTGACCTCACCCTCAAGGTGACCAGCCTCTCCACCGGAGCCCCCGGCACCCCGTACGCTGCGACCGCCCTCAGCACGACCATGGGCGCTACCGCCGTGGACAACGACGCCGGCACCCCGAGCGCGCTCTGGTCGCCCAACGGCACTGCCGGGACCGGCACCGGCGCGACCGGCAACACCTTCACCTTCACGGTGGCGGCCGGGACCGGCTTCGCCACCAACTACGCGGACGCAGGACAGAGCTGCACCTTCAGCATCCTCTTCACCCAGACGGCCGCCTAACTCACCGACACGATCCCCGAGAGGCCGGAGCAGGTTCCCCTGCTCCGGCCTCTCCACGTCCCTCCCCCTCCCCTCTCGGACCTTTGCGGGCTCGAGGTGAACGGAACAGACGGGGCTAACGCATCACCGATTCAACCTCAACCCGTTACCCGGCTGTGGCGGGATGGGGCAGGGTTTCGTGAGATCGACCCCCCTAGGCTGACCCAGTCACGTCTAGTGCATTTGAACTATCTGCACTGAACGAGCAGAACCTCAGATAGGGGAACGAAGATCATGGAAACCCGCAAGAGCAAGCGATCCCTCCGGCTGGCCCTGGTGATGGGCGCGGCCGTGGCCGGCACGGCCCTGGTCGGTTGGGGCGGGTTGGCCGCATGGCAAGCTTACACCCAGAACGCCGGCAACGCCTTCGCGGTCGGCACCCTGACCCACACCAACACCGCCGGCGAGTCTGTCATCTGCGGCTCGACCAACATCGTGGGGGACGCGTCGAGCAACTGCGCGGTCATCGTCAGCGACATGGCCCTGACGTCAGAGTTCAATGGAACGAGCGGGACGGTGACGATCAAGAACACCGGCTCGCTGGGTAGCACCTTCCAGATGTCGATGCCCGCGGCTCCGGGCCCTGTCCAGAGCGGCGACGGCAACCTTTGCGGGTACCTCACTCTAACCGTGACCGACAACGAGACCCCGCACCAGACTCCCTATGAGACGGCGCCCCTCAGCACCCAGATGGGGCCGACCGATCTCCTCGCCAGTAACGGCGACGGCACGTCCGGCTCCCCCTGGGTGTACGGTGACAGCGGCACCTACACCTTCGCGGTCGGTGCCGTCAGTGGCTTCGGCAGCAACGACGACGTCCTGGGTTCGAGCTGCACCTTCGACATCCTCTTCACCCAGGCCAGCGCGTAACCCTCATCGCCATGATCTGAGGGGGCCGGGGAGAGCGCCTCTCCCGGCCCCTTTCTCTTCCCCGATCCATACAGGGCAGACGCGGCACCGCCCTCACCAAGCGCGCCGCAGCCACCGCCTCGGCCACAACACCGAGGCGGGGCGCCCACCACATCTTCTTGGAGGTCTCCCATGTCCATCGGCCGACAGCGTTCCGACCGCAGGCAGCTGCGCGCGGGGATGGTCTTTGTCCTGGTGCTGGCCGGCACTGCTCTGATCGGATGGGGCGGGTTGGCGGCATGGCAGGCCTACACCCAGAACAACGGCAGCACCGCCAGCACCCTGGGCGTCCACATGTCCAACACGGCCACCGTGTCGCTCGGCACCCCGAAGACCTGCACCGACCAGGCCGGGCCCTGCGGCCTCATATTCGACGCCTCTGGGATCGAGCCAGGCTGGGGCCCCAACGCGGTGGGCACGGTGACGATCACCAACACCGGCAGCGAGTCCTCCACCTTCGGCCTCTCCCTGGCATCGGCCGTCGTGACTGGCGATGACACCAGCTGGAACTCCAGCCTGGACAACACGCTCTGCGGGGACCTGTCGCTGACGATCAGCGGTCTGAACACCACCAACCCCACGGTGTACTCGGGTCCGCTCTCAGCTCTGCCCTCGACGAACATCTCCGACAGCGGCAGTAACGGCACCTGGGTCACCGGTGCCAGCAACACCTTCACCTTCAGCCTGAGCTTGCCAGCCAGCGCTGCGCACCTCAGCACCGATGAGGACTCGACCTGCACGGCGGCCTTCACCTGGAGCCAGAACGGAGCCTGACAGCCCCTGAGCGTCCTTGAGGGGGACGGTGGCCCACCCACCGTCCCCTTCTCCGCTCCCCACTCGACCGCCGCATCGGGTAACCCCGACCGGCGGTCGTGCCGTCTCCGCCCTCCCCGAGGACCGCAACCGATTCGTTGCGCCCCGTTGCACGAGCCGTCGGCCAGGGCGATCGACAATTGGGCGAGCCGGCTCGAACCGCCGCCGGAGCGGCGCGGGTGCAGCAGGGGAATTGGCAGTGGGCAACGTGAGGGTGACGCTCCCCGAGGAGCTGCACGACCTCGTTAGAGACGTCGTCGCGGATCTCGAGTCCGCGACCGGCAGCCTCGCCGCCGGCAGCCCCGAGCCGCGCGCGCGAGCTCCCCGACGCGAGCGCCGGAGGGCACCCCAGGCCACCATCATCCGGCTGCCCGGCCCCGAGGGGGCCGCGGCGGCCGCGCCGCCGGCGCTGCCACCTCCACCCGCGCCGGCCCCCCCGCCACGGTTCGCCGACGCCCTGCCGGTCCCGGCGGCCGCCCCCCGGCGGCGGGCCTTCCTGGCCCGCCTCAAGGTCGCGTCGACCGTCCCCTCCGTGGCTCTGCCGGCGCGCACCCGCCGGCTCCCGGTGGCCTGCCGGCGCGCCTCGCCTCTCGACGCCGCCCGGGTCTCCCGGATGCTGCGCGTGGCGGTCCCCGCGGTCCCGGTGGCCCCCGCGACCCTGTCGACGCCACCCGTCCCTGGCTGCTCGCCGCGATCGGACCGGCGTCTCCTGAGGTCGCGGCCAGGGACGGCATCGGGCCGGCACTGGACCAGGGGGCCGTCTCGCTCGCCGGGCGGGCGACGGAGACCGGCACCGCCCCGGTGGAGATGGTTCCGGCTGAAGGCGCCGCGCCACCCGTCCCAGCCACGGAGAGCTCCGAGCCGCCTGCCCCGGCCACGGAGACCGCCCCGCCGCCGGCCGCGGAGCTGACCATCGCGCCCCTCCAGCTCCCCGTCACCCCGCCCCTCCCGTCGGCCGCCCCGGCGCACCCGATCTGGCGTGGTGCCGCCGGTCACGTCGTCAACCTGCTGATAGCCGCCGCGCTCGGCCTGGTCACGATCTTCTGCGCGATCGTCGTCGGCCTGGTGGTGACCGGCCACCACCTCGAGGAGGTGGTCACCGGGAGCATGCAGCCGACCATCCCGATCGGTTCCATGGTGGTGACCGAGCAGCTCCCGGCCAGCCGGCTCCAGGTCGGCAACATCCTGGTCTTTCCCGACCCCAACGACACCAAGCTGACCATCGTTCACCGCATCGTCTGGCTGAGCCACGACCAGAGCGGCGACGTGCTGGTGCGGACCAAGGGCGATTACAACGCGATGCCCGACCAGTGGACGCTGAAGCGAGCCGCGAACGCCGAGGCGGACCGGGTCTTCGAGATCATCCCCGGCGGCGGCACGGTCGCGGGCTACCTCCAGACCCTCGGCTTCTGGGGCCTGATCCTCCTGCTGGTGGGCGTGATCGGCTTCTACGGCATCCGCAAGGTCCGGCAGATCCTCAACGAGGACGGCGCCACCGAGGGCGACGGGCCCGCCGGCGAGACGACGGCATGAGCTACGACACGCTCGGGATGATCCGGCGCGGCTGGCAGGATGGCGTCGCGACCGTCGCGCCCCACGTCCCGGGGCTCGGCGACCTGCTCGAGCAGCGACTCTCCGAGGCCGTCCGCCTGGGCCGGCTCGACGAGGTGAGCCTGCTCTCCATCGTCGATGCCGCCACCCAGCTCGCCGCCGACTCCGGGGCCGTCGACGTCGCCCCGGCGCTGAGCAAGCGGCTCCGACGCCACGTCTACGAGTACCTCCTCTCCCTCGACGCGGTGGGCGACATGACGCGGTCTGAGCCGCCCCTTCCCCCGCTCTCGCACGACGCCGGCGCGATGCTGATCGGCGCCGACGAGATCGCCGCCCCGAGCCCGGCCGAGCTCCACGCTGCGAGCACCCCCTTCATGGGCGCCCCGTTCACCGAGCTGAGCGGTGGCGCGCGGGTGGCCACCGCCGCGTCGTCCTTCGCCGTCGAGGGGGAGGCGGGCACGACCCTCACCGAGGTCGCCGGCGACGACCGGGGGTTCACCCCGACAGCCTCGCCGTTCGAGGACTCCGATCCGATGAGCTCGGGCTCCGAGAGCGACGACGGCGCGGCGCGCGCTGAGCCCTCCGCCTTCCCGTTCGAGAACGACGACGCGGTGAGCCCGCTCGCCGAGCTCACCGGGGGTGACGCCCGGCTCGCGGCCGCCCCTCCCCTCGTGGACGACGAGGATCCGGGGAACATCGTGCCGGCCGCCCCGTCGGCCCCGCCGCAGTTCAGCTTCCACATCGGTGATCCCGACGACCTGCTCACCAACCGCCCCGCCCCCGATGAGACCGGGCCCCCACCCGCGCGCCGGTTCGGGGCGGGCGAACCGGACGGGTTGGAGAACCGCGACGATCCACGGCCCCGACGGGCCTCCTTCTCCGATCCCTCGACCTGGCCCAAGCCGGTGACCCCGAGCCTGCGGGGAGGGCGCGAGACCCAGAGCGACCTCCTCGAGCACCCGGGACCACCGGCACCGGATGCCGGGGCGGCGGCGGCGGCCCCGGACGCGGGGCGGTTCCAGGATGTCCGATCCTGGCCGGCCCCCTCCTCCAACGACCCGGTGCCGCAGAGCCGGTTCGAGGACCTGGCGCGCTGGTCATCCCCATGGCCGAGCGCCGAGAGCGCCACCGGCCAGGGCGGTCCCGGCCCCGGACCGGCGGCCGGCGCGGACCCCGGGATCGAGGACTTCGCACCGGCCAGCTTCCAGGCCCCGGGGGCACTCGACGAGGGGTGGCAGGCCCCGGCAGATAGCTGGATTCCCGCGCCACAGAAGACGGAGCGCATCATCCCGCCCCCGGAGATCGCGGCGGGCTGGTCGGTGCGGCAGCCCGAGGCCGTGGAACTGCACCTGGCCCCGCCCGCCGGCGCCGCCCCCGCCGCTTCCGCCTTCGCGGCGGGTGAGGTCGCCGAGAAGGACCTGGTCGCGCTGCGCGGGGCTGTCGACGAGAAGCTGCACAAGAAGCGGTGCGACGACGCCGCCGCGCTGCTGCAGCAGGCGGCCCAGGAGCTGGGTGGCCAGGCGGTCGCCGAGCTGGCGCTCGACGCCGGCGATCGATGCCGCACCCTGGGCAAGCGCAACGCGGCGCTCAACTGCTACCTGGCGGCATCGCGCGCCGACCCTGTCTACGAACCGCCGCTGGCACGTCTCGCCGACATCTGCATCGACGACCAGGACATCGACCTGGCGGTCTCATACCTGGAGCGGATCGCCCGCCTCACCCGGCTGCGCGGCGACACCCGCGGCGCCCTCCGGATCTTCCGCAAAATCGCCACCATCGCGCCCTACCGCGATGACGTCCTCGAACTGCTCATGCGCGCCCAGACCACCGGGCGGATCGACCCATGAAACGGCAATGCCACGGTGGCGAAGGCGCACCCATTCGTTACCGGACGGCGACACCCGGCCGGTCGGTCTCGTTCACACTCGGGCGCAAGGCATCCCCCCAACCATCCGTGTCCCGCCCCGCACCCGACCCGGGCTGACAGCGGCGCGGCCCCAGCAGAGGAAAGCAAGTGGCGATCCCCTCCAACAAGCCTCAAAACCGGATCCTTCTCGTTGGCGGCATCCTCTTTGCCCTGCTCGCAGGCGTGGTGGTCTACCTGGCCGTCTCCAAGTCGTCGACCCCCGCGACCTCCTCGACACCGACCGTCTCGGTGGTCGTGGCGGCCACCAACATCGAGGCCGGCTCGCAGCTCACGGCGAGCAACCTGGTGGTTCATCCCTACCTCGTGCAGGACCAGCCCGCCGGCTCGTACACGGCCAGCAACCAGCTCATCGGCAAGATCGTCCCGGTCGCGGTCAGTGCCGGGACCCCGATCACCTCGCAGCTGCTGACCACCACGGGTGCAGCGGGCACCTCGGCGGCGTCCGGGCCCTTCACCATCGCCCAGGGCTACGTGGCCCTGGCCATCCCGGCCAGCGGCAGCGCCACCGGCTCCTCGGTCGACCAGATGACGGTGGGCTACTACATCCAGCCCGGCGACCAGATCGACATCATCGCCGACCTGGGTGGCCCGAACCCGAACGACCACGCGGTGACCTACGCCTTCCAGGACGTGCCGGTGCTGGAGGTGGGCTACACGGCGAGCGCGGCGACCGGCGCCTCGCCGGCAGCCTCCGCCTCCGCCACCCTCTCCGCGCCCGCCTACTTCGTGGTCGAGATGCCCCGTTACCAGGCGGAGATGATCAGCGCGATCCTCTCCGGCGACTTCGCCCAGTCGACCACACCGTCGGGGAGCACGGTGCCCAGCCCCGGGACCGCCCCGGTGGTCCTCAAGTACGTGCTCCGCCCGACCAGCGAGTACGGCAGCTTCACCGTCAACGACACGGTCACCCCGCACACGGTGACCTTCACCCCAGTGACCATCAACCTGCCCTCTGGTGACACCCAGCCGGTGACCCCGTCGCAGCTGGCGCAGGCACTCGGCGGATGATGAGCCGGGGAGCTTCAGAAACCTCACCACACCGGTGATGAACGACTTCCTGCCCCTCCTCGCTGCGGTCCTGGTGGCCTGCACCCTGCTCTGCTGGGTCGCGCTGATCGCCGCCCGGAGCCGGACCGAGGCCGACGAGGTCGCCCGGCGGCTCAGCGCCTACATGGATGGTCAGCGCCCGGCCCAGCCGGAGCGGGTCAAGACCGGCAACCCCCTGCGCGACCTGCTGGACAGCTTCACCGATGCTCTCAACCCGTTGGTGAACCGCGGCTCGTACGCGGGGAAGCTCGCCGAGGACCTTCAGAAGGCCGGGCTCCGGCTCAAGTCCTCGGAGTGGATGCTGATCGTCGCGGGGGTGGGCGTGGTGGTGGGAGGGATCTTCTGGTTGCGCTTCGGCACCGTGTTCGCCTTCATCCCCTGTCCGATCGTGATCTGGATCGGGAGCGGGGTCTTCCTCCGCTTCCGCCAGGGCCGGCGCACCCGGGCCTTCGAGGCTCAGCTCGGCGACACCATCATCCTGCTCAGCAACGCGCTGAAAGCCGGCCTCTCCTTTGCCCAGGCGATGGCCACGGTGGCGAAGAATGCCTCGCCGCCCATCTCGGAGGAGTTCGGCCGAGCCACCCGCGAGATCGCCCTCGGCATCCCCGTCGACGATGCCCTCCAGCACATGGTGCAGCGCAACAAGTCGGAGGACTTCGACCTGATGGTCACCGCGGTGCAGATCCAGCGCGTGGTCGGGGGCAACCTGGCCGAGATTCTGGACACCATCGCCTACACCATCCGCGAGCGGGTGCGCATCCACGGTGAGATCCGAACCATCACCGCCCAGGCGCGGATGTCGGGCTTGATCATCACCCTGCTGCCGGTCGGCCTGGCCCTCTTCCTCTTCTTCGTGGAGCCGACGTACTTCGCACCGATGGTCCACCAGTCCCTGGGCTGGGTGCTGCTGGGCCTCGGCGTCTTCAGCATCGCGGTGGGCACCGCCATCATCCAGAAGATCGTCAGGATCCAGGTATGATCGCCGCGCTCGCCGGAGCCCTCGCCGCCTGCTCCCTGATGCTGCTCATGCTCTGGGCCCACACCGCACGCTCGCCGCAGGCGGACCTGCTCGAGGCACGGCTGGCCCAGTTCACGGAATCGGGCCGGGCCGTCCAGAGCCTCGCCGAGGTGGAGATGACCCTGCCCTTCTTCGAGCGGGTCCTCCGTCCCACCCTCGACCGCTGGGGTCGCCGCCTGGCGGCGCGCAACAACCAGCAGCGCACCCAGGCCCTCCAGGAGAAGCTCAACCTGGCAGGCCGGCCGTGGGGGCTCACGGTGGGCGGCTACCTGGTGCTGCGCATCATCTCCGTGATCCTGGTGACGTTCCTCGGCCTCGGCGCGGGCGCCCTGCTCCAGATGCCGATGCCGCAGCTGCTGATCGGTCCGGCGGCGGGCTTCGTGGTCGGATACCTGGTCCCCGACGCCCTGCTCTCCCGCAGGATCCGGGCCCGGCAGCAGGAGATCCTGCGCTCCCTCCCCTCCGCTCTCGACCTGCTTACCATCAGCGTCGAGGCCGGCCTCGGCTTCGATGCCGCGCTGGGTCGCGTCTGCGAGAAGTACCGCAACGCCCTGGCCGCCGAGTTCAACCAGGTGCTCAACGAGATCCGCCTGGGACGCCCTCGCCTCGAGGCCATGGACGACATGGCCCGGCGCAACAAGGTCGACGAGTTGAACAGCTTCATCCAGGCGATCATCCAGTCCGAGCAACTCGGGGTCGGCATCGCCAACGTGCTGCGCATCCAGTCCGAGGAGATCCGGCGCCGGCGGCGCCAGCGCGCCGAGGAGATGGGCCAGAAGGCGCCGTTGAAGATGCTCTTCCCCATGGCCTGCTGCATCTTCCCCACCCTCTTCGTGGTCCTGCTCGGTCCGGCCGCCCTCGCAGTCTTCCAGGAGTTCAGCGGGGGCCATTGACCCGGCGCCGTCCGGTCGACTCGGGCGGCCGCCCGGCTCACCCGGACCTGATCGTCTCCAGGACGGTGGTGGCCTCGCCGAGCCTGCGCTCGAAGCGGATCCGCCAGCGCTCGCGGAGCACCGGGCTGGAGCGGTAGACCGTGGGACCGGGCAGCTGGTCCCGACGCGCGGCCTCGGCCAGGCGCCCGAGCTCCGGCCCGAGCTCGGTCAGCCCGAGCCGAGCGACCAGGTGGACCGCCGCCCCGAGCCTCACCAGCTCGCCGGACCCCAGCCAGTCGCGAACGGCCGCCACGACGCCGTCCCGCCCGTCTTCCGCGACCGACCGGGCGTAGACGAGCAGATCGGCCTCCATGGCCTCGGCCGCGTCCTCCAGACGCCGCTCGAAGGCGGCCAGAATCGCGTCTCGCGCGCCCTGGTGGGCCAGCACCGCGGCCAGCCCGGGTGCGGCTCGACCGAGCAGCAGCTTCTCGAACGGGGTGAACTCGACGTACCCGATCCGCTCCGCGGCGATCGAGACGATCCAGGGGCTCCCGTCCTGGCGCAGCAGGCAGAGGTTCTCGGGCAGCCCCGGCTGCCTCCAGGCGAAGAGCCCCGGCGCCTCCCCCAGCACATCGACGCAGGCCTGGCTCAGCTCGTACCGGAGCAGCCGCAGGTCGCCGCTCCGGCTCTCGGAACGGAGCTCGGGTGCGAGCCGTTCCACCACCGCCCGCCCCGAGGGGTCGAGGTCGCGGGTGGTGTCGACGGTGAGCACCGCCGTGTCGCACTGGGAGCGGGCACAGAGGAGCAGGGCCCGGTAGTCGTCACCGGTGGGCTCGTCGACGAGGTCGTAGGTCTTGCGACCGGAGACGTCGACCCCGCTGAGGCGGGCGATGAAACTCCTTTCCATTCTCCGGACCGGGCTCCTCGGGGATGACCTGTCAGGCGACCTGGCCGCGATGGTATCAGGGGCAGGCCCGATCCACAGCCGGATCTCCCGTCGGGACCGCGCTATTGCCCCTCAGCCACAGCACCGTCACAGAGTCGTTGGCAGCCGCTCGCGGGCGGACGGGCCGTGTTACTTTCGCGGCTGCCGTGCCAGCGTACGGGCTCAACGAGGCCACCGCCGACTTTGTTCTCCTCATCGTCGTGGTCGCCAACTGCTATCTGGGTTGGCGCCACGGCCTGGTCCGGCGTGCCCTCACCTTCATCGGCGTGTTCGCGGGCACGATCGCCGCGTACTACGTGGGCAACCCGCTCTCCTCGACGGTCAGCACCGGCGACCTGATGTCCAACGCCTGGGCCTTCATCGGGGTCTTCTGTGTGGTCGTGGTGATGGTCGAGATCCTCGCCGCGCTGTACTCCGACCTGATCCAGCGGACGGTGATCGTCATGTTCGACCGGGTCACCGGGCTCGCCGCCGGCCTGGTGGTCGGCGTCGTCGAGCTGGGGGTGCTCTTCCTGGTCGCCCAGGCCGTCGCCGACGCCCCGGCGTCCACCACAACCACGCCCCCGGCCACCCGGACCGCGGTCACCGTCGCCGTGGACCACGGGCTCCTCACCCAGGTCGTGGTCGACCTGGAGCCCGGGATCCACACCCTGCTCGGCCCGGCGCTGCCCGGGAACCTGGACAACCACCTGGACGGCAGCGTCTCCTGAGCTGCGGCTCGGGTCCGTCGGTCAGGCAGGCACCGGCTGGTCGGAGCCGAAGAACGATCGCACCACCGACCCGAGCCCGACCAGGTTGAACGGCTTGGTGATGAGGTGGTTGGCCCCGGCAAGGCGAGCTCGCTCGACGTCGTCGTCGCCGGAGAGCGCGCTGAACATCAGGACCGGGATCTCGGCCGTCGCCGGGTTGCCCCGGATGCGACGGCACGCCTCCAGCCCGTCCATCCCCGGCATCATGATGTCGAGGATGATGAGGTCGGGCCGCTGGGCATCGACCTCGCGCAGACCCTCCTCGCCATTGGAGGCGGTCCGGACCTCGTAGCCCTCGATCCCGAGGTACATCTCGACGATGTGGAGGAGCCGGGGGTCGTCGTCGACGACCAGGATGCGCCGCTGGCTCACGGCTGGGGTCCCAGCCCGCAACGAGACGTTGGTTTCGCGGAGGAGGTGGTCGGCATCACTCTCTGTGGGGATGATTCTGGACGGTTGGCACCGGCGGCGGCGCGGACGGCCACCAGGATACGCGGACGGCCAACAGGATAATGGAGGATGGCCGTCTGCTGGCGATCAGCGCGGCTGCAGCGCCGCTTCCGGGGCGCCGCGAACCCCGGGCGCGCCGGGACTGCCGCGACCCTCACGCTCCATCCCCTTGCTGATTATGCTGAGAATGCGGCGATTAAAGTCCTTGCGCCGCTGGGCGTCCACCTCCGGGGGCGGCAGGGCGCCATGGAGCCGCTGGATGATCCAGGGAGGGGCGAGCCGTTCGACGATGGCCAAGTCCACCCGGATGGCGACCTCGGCGTCCGCGGCCTCCTCGACCAGGAGCGACACTCGCAAGCTGTCCCCGGCCGGGTCCACCAGCTTCCAGGCCCGCTCCCAGGCCCGGCGCCGATCTCGGCCGATGAAGACGAGGTAGACCGGGTCGGTGATCAGCTGGGCATGGCTGTCACGGTCCCCGGCGAGGAGCAGCTCCCGGATATCGGCATCGACCTCACGGGCGACCCAGCTCACCAGCGAGGGCGCGCGGGTCTCGAGGTCGGGCATCGGTGCGGTATGGCCGACGTAGCCCACCGGAAGGGCGCTGACCACCCCGGCGTGACGCCGGCAGTACACCCGCCCATCGATGACCAGGCGATGCTCGGGGCACCAGGCGGTCCGGCAGTGGTGGCCGCGGCGGTCGACGTACTCGCAGGCGATCCCGGTGGCTCTCGGGCAGCCCGGCTGGGTGCAGACCTGATCGCCGGCGAGGTCCACCAGCCGGGCGGCGACCGGCTCCGCGCGGACCCCGGGGATCGCGGCACGCTGTCTCGACCGGCTCCACGAGGCCATGACGGTGACCTTAGCACCGGCCGGCGACAGCCTCCGGCGGCTTCACCGAGCCGTTAAAGGGGCGGCTGGGAGCCCGCCCAGGGTCACTCCGCTCGCCTGCGGGCCGGTGGCGGCGTTGTGTGACCGGTTGTTACCGTCCCTTCGCTTTTCCCGCATTCCAGGAATGGGCGATCCGCCCATAGTTTGCAAGAGCCGCTCCCCTGAGCGGTGAGTCTATGCACCACAAGGAGGTGAAAGCCACTATGTTGCCCGATCTTTACCGGCGTCTTCGCGGGCTCGTGGTTCGCAAGAGCGAGCTCGAGGACGAGAAGGGGCAGGGCATGGTTGAGTACGCCCTGATCCTGGTCCTCATTGCCATCGTTGTCATCGTCATCCTGCAGGTGGTCGGCCACCAGGTCAACAACGTCTTCTCGAACATCAGCAACGCCCTGGGCACGTAATCGCAGGGCCTCGCCGGAAAAAGGGGAGCCGCGCCAGCGGCTCCCCTTTTCTTTTCGCCTGCCGGGAGGTGAGCCGCGGGCATCCCGGTTCGGTGCTTTCGACGTACCATGCGGCCAATGCAGTACGGTCCCTTGGGCGGTGCCGTGCGAGTGGTCATCGCCAGCGACGCGCCCCAGGCGGTGGCCGAGCTGGACAAGCTCGCCGGCTACGCCGATCAGGTGAGCCTAGTCGGCTTCATTCGCCATCCTCAGGAGCTGGACGAGGACCTGGAGGCGCTCCTCCCCGACGTGGTCCTCCTCTACACGGGCTTCGGCGGCCTCGACACGGTGGGACTGGCGGGCTACCTGGCGTCGCGCTCGCCGCAGCTCCGGGTCATGGTCGTCGTCGACCCCACCGAAGAGCTCTTCATCGCCCGCCTGGAGGACGCGGGTGCCGCGACCGTGGGGGAGGACGCCGATCCGGCGTCCCTGGTCGCCGCCATCCGCGGCGCGGTGGCCCAGCCGCCCCCGCCGGAGGAGGTCGAGCAGCTGCCGCCAGCGTGGCCCGGCATGACCCCGCGGGTGCTCTGGCCCGAACAGCCGGAGGCCGAGTACGGCCTCCCGCCGGCCCCCGAGCCTCTCTCGGTACCCGGGCCTTTCTCGGTACCCGGGCCTTTCTCGGTACCCGAGCCGTTCTCGGCCCTCGAGCCGTTCTCGGCCGCCGAGCCTCTCCCCGCCCCCGAGCCTCTCCCCGCCCCCGAGCCGTTCGCGGCCGCCGAGCCTCTCCCCGCCCCCGAGCCTCTCCCCGCACCCGAGCCTCTCCCCGCCCCCGAGCCGCCCGTGGCGGCGCCTCCGCCCGCGGCCCCCACCGGGGTCGCCGGGTCGGAGGAGCAGGCCCCCGAAGAGCCGATCATCCCCTCCTCGGTTCCCGTCTTTCAGCTCGACACCACGGCCTTCGAGGCCCCCGCCGCGGCGGCGCCCCAGGCGGCCTGGCCGGGGGTCCCCACCCTCCCCGCGCCGGCACCCGCGGTTCCCGCGCCGCCCGTGCCCGCCGAGCCGGATGCCGAGCCGATCGCACCGGTGCGACCCCGGTTGCCGCGGCGCCACCCGGGTGGCAACGCCGAGCTCGTGGTCGTCTTCTCGGGGAAGGGTGGGGTCGGCAAGTCGCTCATCGCCACCAACCTCGCGGTGGCCCTGGCCTCCGACGGAGAGAGGGTGGCCCTGGTCGACCTCGACCTCCAGTTCGGTGACGTTGCCGTCATGCTCCACGTCGAGAGTCATCCGACGGCCATCGATGCCCTGGCCCAGCAGGGGGATCAGATCGACAGCGAGTTCATCGAGGAGGTGATGGCCACCGGCCCCGAGGGGGTGCGCGCCCTGCTTGCGCCCACGAGCCCGGAGTTCGCCGATCTCGTCAACACCGCCAACCTGAGGGCGATCCTGCGCGAGCTGGCCAAGGGCTATGACCACATCGTGGTGGACACGCCGTCCCACCTGGAGGAGCGGAACCTGGAGGCCATCGAGATGGCCGACCAGATCATCGTGGTCACCAGCTTCACCTTCCCCGCCATCAAGGACACCAAGGTCACCCTCAAGCTGCTCCAGTCGCTCGGCGTCGACCGCGAGAAGATCTCCGTCGTCCTCAACCAGACCCGGGCCAAGGTCACCTTCCAGCGTGCCGAGGTCGAGGAGAGCCTCCGGTTCCGGGTGGCCGCGGTGCTTCCCTTCGAACCCCGGATCGATGACTGCATCGACAACGGGCGCCAGATCGTCACGGCGGAGCCGAAGGCTGAGTTCAGCAAGCAGTTCCGGGCGCTAGTGGATCTGATCGCCGGCAACGAGGGTCGCCCGGAGGCCAAGGAGGCCAAGGAGGCCGAGCGTCCCCGCCCTCGGACCAACCGCCGGCGCTTCTCGGTCGGGCGCGGCTGAGCATGGCTCGGCCGTGATCCGCGTGCTGCTCGCCGACGAGTCGGCACGGATCATCGAGAACGTGACCCGGCGTCTGAGCCAGGAAGGTGACCTAGTGGTGTGTGCCGTGGCTCAGGACGGCGACACCGCGCTCCAGGAGGCACTGCGCACCCGCCCGGACGTGGCCGTGGTGGACGCGGGGCTTCCCGGCATGGACGGCATCCAGACGACCGAGATGCTGGTGCAGTACCTGCCCGGGACCGGCGTGATCCTGCTCTCCCTGGACGTCGAGAACGAGGCCTTCCGCCGGGCCATGCTGGCCGGGGCGCGCGAGTTCCTCCAGAAGCCTTTCGGTGGCGACGAGCTGGTATCGGCCATCCGCCGCGTCCATGCCTTCCTGCTGCGCAAGGCGACGCCCACCGCGACCTCGGCCACCGGGGCCACCGCGGCCACGCCCTCCAGCGAGGGGAGGCTCTTCACCGTGGTCGGCGCCAAGGGCGGGGTCGGGAAGTCGGTGATCGCCGTCAATTGCGCGGTGGCGCTGGCCCGCTCCCACCGGGTGGCGCTGGTCGACGGCTCGCTCCAGTTCGGGGACATCGGCGTGCTGCTCGACGTGAGCCCCGAGCGCACCATCTCCGACCTCGCCGCGAACAACGCGGTGGCCGACCGCGACGTGATCGCGGAGGTCATGATCGACGGCCCCGGTGGGGTCCGGGTCCTGGCCGCCCCCTCCAGCCCCGAGCTGGCCGACTACGTCACGACCCAGCATCTCCGGGCGCTCATCGACGAGCTCCGGCACACCTACGACTGCATCGTGGTCGACACCGCCCCCCACCTCAGCGAGATCAGCCTGGACCTGGTCGAGATGGCGGACAAGGTGGTGCTGGTGACCGACCTGAGTGCGACCGCGGTGAAGAACGCGCGGCTGCTCCAGACGGTGATGGGGGTGCTCAAGGTCGACTCGAGCCGCTTCATGCTGGTGATCAACCACCGGGAGGCGGCCGGGGAGCTGGCCCGGGCCTATGCGGAGGAGCTCCTCAAGACGGCGGCGACCGTGGAGATCCCCTACGACCCGGGGGTCGTGGCCACCTCCATCGGCCGGGGAGTGCCCTTCGCCCTCGCCCAACCGCAGAGCTCGGTGGCGATGGCGGTCACCGCCCTCGCGGAGATCCTGGCGCCGTCGGTGGGGGTCCACCGGCCGGCGGAGCCGGCTCCGCCCGGACCCGAGCCCGCCCCGCGCAGGCGCCGGCGACTCCTGACCCGGTGACCCCGGCGAGCTGAGCCCTCGTCCACACTAGCGGCCGAAGAGGCCGCGACGACGCTTCTTGTCCCCACCCGCCAGGGCCGCCTGCTCCTGGGGGACCAGCTTGGACACGAGCTCTCGGATGGCCCGGCTGATCTCCGCCTCCGGCTGGGTCTCGACGAATGGCTTGCCCTGGTTCCAGGCGTCGGCGACCGCCCGCGGATCGTGCGGGATCTGAACCGTCACCGGCACCCGGAGGTACTGCTCGGTGGCCTCCTTGTTGAAGTCGGAGTAGCTGTCGATGCGATTGACCACCAGCAGCACCCGCTCGGGGTCGATGTTCAGCGACTCCAGCACCCCCAGGGTGAGCCGGGCGTTCTTAACGCTCGGGATGGTGAGCCCGGTGACCACCAGGATCCGGCTGGCGATCTCCATCACCTGGAGGATCGCCTCGCCCAGATGGCTGGAGGCGTCCACGACGACGAAGTCGCAGAGCTTGCGCAGCTCGGTGAAGACGGTCCGGACGTGGTCGGGGGTCACCAGGTCGGCCAGCTCCGGCTTGATGGGGGCCAGCAGCACCCGAATCCCAGCAGGCCCGGTCGCGAGCACGTCGTCGAGGACCTCCGCGTCCAGGTGGTCCTGGGCATCGACGATGTCGGTGATGCTGCGCGAGTGGTTGAGGTTCAGCATCACGCCGATGTCCCCGAACTGGAGGTCGAGGTCGACCAGGGCGACCCGGGCGTCCGTCTCCCGTGCCAGGGCGACCGCCAGGTTGGCCGCGATGATGGACTTGCCGACCCCGCCCTTGGCGGAGAAGACGACGAAGACCTCCCCGGGGCCCGACCGCCCGGTGCCGGCCGCCGGCGCAGCCTCGGTCGCCCGGGTGAGGAAGGTCCCCTTCTTCTGCTCGACGATGTACACGCGCCGGATCGCGGCCACCAGCTCGTCGTGGCTGAAGGGCTTGATCAGGAACTCCCGGGCTCCCGCCTGCATGGCCCGGCGGAGGTAGTCCCGCTCGCCCTGCACGGACATGATGATCACCGGGCTGGAGGGCAGATCCTGGGTGAGCTGCTCGGTGAGCTGGATGCCGTCCATCACCGGCATGTTGACGTCGGTGAGGACGATGTCCGGATGGAGCCGCTGGGCCTCCTCCACCCCCTCCTTGCCGTCCCCCGCCGTACCCACCACCTGGATGTCATCCTCGAAGCTGAGGAGCTTGCGCAGGTTCTCCCGCGTCGACTGGATGTCGTCGACGATGAGCAGGCGGATCGGCTGGTCGGCCAAGGGGAGCTACGCCACCTGGAGCTTCGACGCCTGTCCGGGGTCGACCTTCACGCCTGGACCGTGAGTGGTGCAGAGGGTCACCGTCTTCACGAAGCTGCCCTTGGCGGCCTGGGGCTTGGCGCGGACCACCGCCTCCATCAGCGCCGCGAAGTTGTCCCGAAGTTTGGCATCATCGAACGAGGCCTTGCCGATCGGTGCGTGGACGTTGCCAAGCCGGTCGTTGCGCACCTCGATGCGGCCTCCCTGGACCTCGTGGATGGCCTTGGCGATGTCGAACGTGACCGTGCCCGCCTTGGGGTTGGGCATCAGCCCGCGCGGGCCGAGGAGCCGGCCGATGCGCCCCACCAGCCCCATCGCATCGGGGGTGGCCAGGGCGACGTCGAAGTCGATCTGCCCGGCCTGGACCTGCTTGACGAGGTCCTCGCCGCCGACCAGGTCGGCGCCGGCGTCCATCGCCTCGCGGGCCTTCTCGCCGGTGGCGAAGACGGCGATCCGCCGCGACCTACCGGTGCCGTGGGGCAGCACCACGGTGGTGCGCACGGTCTGATCGGCGTGGCGGGGATCGATGCCAAGGCGGAGGTGAGCCTCGACGGTCGAGTCGAACCGCCCGCTGGCGGTGTCCCGCACCAGCTCCACCGCCTCCAGGGGCGCGTACAGGCGACCCTTCTCGACCTTCTCCAAGGCCGCTCGATAGTTCTTCCCGTGCTTCTGGGACATCGTCTTCTCCTGTGGTGCTGGCGGGCGGTGACGCCCTCCCACTCAAATGGCGGTCGGCTGCGCTGCGGCTCCCCAGGGGGCGTTCATGGCTCGACGGTCAGTCCCATCGAGCGGGCGGTGCCCTCGATGGTGCGCATCGCCTGGTCGACGTCGAAGGCGTTGAGATCGGTGAGCTTGAGCTCGGCGATCTCCCGGACCTGGGCGGCGGTGACCGTCCCCACCTTGTCCACGTTCGGCCGCGCCGACCCCTTCTCGACCCCGGCCGCCTTCTTCAGAAGGTCGTAGGCCGGGGGGGTCTTGGTCACGAAGCTGAAGCTGCGGTCCTCGTAGACGGTGATCTCCGCCGGGATGACCATGCCGGCCTGGGCGGCGGTTCGCTCGTTGTAGGTCCTGCAGAACTCCATGATGTTCAGCCCGTGGGGTCCGAGCGCCGTCCCCACCGGGGGTGCGGGGGTGGCCTTGCCGGCCTGGATCTGGAGGCGGATGACGGTCTTGACCTTCTTCTTGCCCATTCTCTCCGTCCCTAGCGAAGCCGCTCGACCTGGAGCAGGTCGAGCTCCACCGGCGTCTCCCGGCCGAACATGTTGACCAGCACCTTGAGCTTGCCCTTCTCGGCGTTGATCTCGGTGACCTTGC
>Ga0187880_1000130_pt1 | contig 61532 bp, 52 predicted proteins | sample June2016WEW_19_4_FD_132998 | JGI IMG/M metagenome (GOLD analysis project Ga0187880, IMG submission 132998) | Peatland microbial communities from SPRUCE experiment site at the Marcell Experimental Forest, Minnesota, USA - June2016WEW_19_40 | ecosystem: Environmental > Terrestrial > Soil >... | reverse complement strand
GCGCCGTTTGATCTCGTCGGTGATATGCGGAATCACCTGCACGGTCGCGCCGAGGTAGTCGCCGCGCCGTTCGTTCTGAATAACCGTGTCGTAGATCTGGCCGGTGGTGCAGTTGTTGCGCCGGCCCATCGGCGTCTGCACGAAACGCTCGTAATGCCCCAGGTCGAGATCGCTCTCGGTGCCGTCGTCGGTTACGAACACTTCGCCGTGCTGGGTGGGACTCATCGTGCCGGGATCCACGTTGATATAGGGATCCATCTTCAGCAGCGTGACCTTGAGCCCGCGCGCCTCGAGCAGCGCGCCCAGCGACGCCGCGGCCAAACCCTTGCCGAGCGACGAGACCACGCCGCCGGTTACGAAAATAAATTTTGTCTTTCCCCGCTCCACGTTGAACCCCTCCCCATCCTCAACGAGTTGATTCCGCCGCCGCCGCGCGCGCGCGCGCAAGATCGTCCGCGGTGTCCACTTCAATCGAAGGCGCCACCGATTTAACCACTCTGATCGTGTAGCCATGCTCGAGCGCGCGCAGCTGCTCGAGCTTTTCCAGGCTCTCCAGCACACCCATCGGAAGGGCGGCAAATTTCATGAGGAACTCGCGTCGGTAAGCATAAACACCGATATGGCGGAGCGCTTCTTTGGGCATCCCACCGTCACGCGCATGTGGAATCGGGCTTCGTGAAAAGTATAGCGCGTTCCCGTCCGCGCCGCACACGACCTTCACCTTGTTCGGATTCGTCCATTCGGCCGGGTCTTCGATCGGCGTCGCCAGCGTCGCCATTTGAATCGACGCGTCGGAGCGCATCGCCGCTGCCAGCCGCTCGAGATCCGCCGGGGCAATGAACGGTTGATCGCCCTGCACGCTGAGATACACGTCGGCGATAATCTTCGATGCCACCTCGGCGATTCGGTCGGTGCCGCTCTGATGCGCCGGCGAGGTCATGATTGCCTCACCGCCCGCCGCGCGCACGGCCGCCGCGATTCGCTCATCGTCGGTCGCAACGATCACGCGCGCCACCGACTTTGCCTTCGACGCCTGCCGCCACACCCGGACGATCATCGGCACTCCCGAGATCTCCGCCAGCGCCTTTGCGGGCAGGCGGGAAGACGCGTACCGCGCCGGTACAACGGCGATCACCGAGACGTCGGCCAGAAACTTTCTCCGCTGTTCGAGGTTGTCGATCCGAGGGGCACATACATTGGTAGCCGCCCGCCGCGGCGTTTGTCAATTTCGCGCGGCTCGATTACCAACACCCATAAATAAAGGCGAGTACGCACTCCTTGACTATCGTCATGGCGGGGAGTACGAGCGCGGCCTCATTCACACGAACAACATGGAGAGTTTCTGGCCGCTGCTCAAGCGCCGCGTGATCGGCAGGTATCACAACGTGAGCAAGAAATATCTGCCCTTCTACCTGAACGAGTTTTCATGGCGTTTCAACAATCGGAACAACCCGAATGCGTTCGCCGATCTGATCACGACGTGCGATAACTAGCCCGTCGGATTTGGAAGCGCTAAAGTATCGGAGTGGCTACCACAAAGCGCACAGCGCGACCGGCCCGCAAAAAATACGTTCCAAGTGCAAAGCAGCGCGCCGAAGACGAGCGCATAAAAGACAGGCTCGATCACCTGACGACGGCTGATTTGAAGGAATTCGACAGGGTGTTGGGAAAGGCGATCAATCCGCCTTCCCGCTCGAAGAGTTGAGCGGTGCGAAAGAGCCGCGCGGCTAGACGATGCCTCTCACACAAAGCCAAATGACCGAAGTAGAAAAGCTCATCGGCGAGGGCTTGGACTCGCGCCAGATCGCCGACAAGCTCGGAGTGCCGTTCTGGAGCGTCGCGGGCGTCAGGTCTCGCATGACTAAGGATAAAAACGAGGCTTCGGCAGAAGACGAAGCCCTAGTAGACGATGCCATAGCGGGGAAGTTTGGCCTTGAGAGCGATTTGCAGGAAGCCTTGCGCGCGAATATCGGACAGCTTGAAGGCCAAATGAAGGTGGTCGATGGCGGCAAGGAAAAGACGGTCGCATCGGGTCGAATCGACATCATGGCAGAGGATAAGCAGGGCAACACCGTCGTAATCGAACTCAAGGCCGGAACCGCCGATCACAAAGCTATCGGCCAGCTTTTGTCCTATATGGGCGACCTAATGACGGACGGCAAACCAGTGCGAGGCATCTTAGTCGCGGGAGACTTCACGGCGCGTGCGCTCTCTGCGGCCCGCGCCGTGCCGACCGTCCAGCTAAAGAAATATTCCTTCAAGTTTTCTTTCGAGGCAGCGTCCGACGGACCTACCAAGTCTCGCACAACAAGCGAGGGCAACGGCGACGCTTCCGGAAAGCCCGAGGAACCGAAGACCATCGACGAAGATCCCCCGCCGCCATGCCCTGCCTGCCAGCATGGAGATCACCGGAACTGCGAAGGCGATGCGAGCGACTGCATTTGCGACTGTCGATTGAAACCGCGCCAATCCTAACCTTCATCAAGGATCAAGCGTCCGCTCAAGGCGGTCAAAGGCTTTGGGGAGATTCTCGCGATCCCACATTAAGGCGCGCACGTTTCCTGCTGCTTCGACTAACTCCAGCGATTTGCGTTTTGGTCGCGGACGGGCGAAGCGCACGCGGTCAATCTCTTTGTAGGATTCATAGGCGAGAAAGTCTGCCGCTTGCAAGGGCACCATGTCTTTTTTTCCTGCGAAATTCAGACTGATAAGCCGGCCCTGCGGATCGTGCTTCTTCAACCAATTGTCCCACAATGCGGTAATCTCGCTCTTGTAGTCGTTATCTTCAAAAAAAACCGCCACACGATGATCTACCGGAAGCGGCGAAAAGTATTGGATCAGGATTTCCATCAGACGCTGAACGCATAACATGTAGGGCTTTCCCATCCGGGACTTCAGCCGATCATGACCTTTGATGGCTTCGGCCCAATCTTGATTGACTACACCGTAGCCGAATCCGATCCAGGTATTCGGTGGAAGCAGAATGGGAAACAGACATTTGGCGAGCGCCAACTTCTTGTCATTGTCCCATCCCTTGAACTCGCCCCAAGAATTCGCATAATCGGTTGCGTGAAAAATTTTGACATCAAACTCCGGCTTACCTAAGACGCCTGACCATCCTTGCTCGAACTCGAACCATTGCTCTGCGTTCGCCACATAGAAGGCCGCTCCCGTGACCGGCGCATCTTCCTTCGGTCCGGTTTCGTCGAAGTAGGCTTCAAACGTCAAGGTTTCAAACCCGACTGTCCAGTGTGGCGGCTTGCGTGCGGCAGCCGCTCGACAAAGTTGCCAAGTTAGCGACCGTTCGCGGGGGATCATCGCGCACCTCTAGTAGGCGCGCTACTACTTGCAGGCTCATTGCTGCTATCGTCACTCTTCGAGAAATCATGCGAGAATTGTTGCACAATTTCCGTTGAGTGTTGATTGCAACAAAATCGCCTTCGAGGAAGGGGATGAACTAGTTCAGCCTGACCCCGGCTGATGCAGCGTGCTATGCGTACACTATGGTCAACCGCCAGGATGTCCCGTACTCACTCGCTTCGCCCGAAATCGGGCGACACCTGCTCTTGGCCGAAATTATTTTTGACGGAACGAAACTACCCATAGAGCGCCGCCGTCCCAAAACCACTACGGATGGTAGAATTTGCCCTTTCCAGCTCTTTTCGATCAGTCAGAATCGGGCCCGTCACAGCCTTCAGGCCGACAAACTGGACCAGCACCGGTTCGATTGCCCACACTTCCCCGATCGTCACGGGTTTTCCGCCGTCACTATTCCGTACTATACCGGCCCGATCGAATTCTTCGCGCTGTTGGGCTGTGAGCGTGACTCGGCCGCTGCCTTTTGTGGCTTCTCGGCAGGTATTGTGGCTAACGTTCGACTGCAAGCTGCTCATGCAGGAAAAGTTTGGAGATTGGGAGAGGCAAAATGGCAAAGGCTTTTGGAGCGGAATCGACGGCCGATGAGGTTCTCGAGGGCATCGATCTTTCGGGCAAGCGGGTACTTGTGACAGGCGTCTCGGCCGGCTTGGGCGTTGAGACCGCCCGCTCGCTCGTCGCGCACGGCGCCACCGTCGTCGGGACCGCGCGCGATCTGGCGAAAGCGCGGCGCGCGCTCGCGGAAGCATTCCACGGCAGCTCGCCGGTTGATCTTGTGGAAGCGGATCTCGCTTCGCTAGGCAGCGTGCGCAAGGCGGCCAGCGATTTGCTCACGCGCGCCAAGCCCTTCGATGTGATTATCGCCAACGCCGGCGTTATGGCGTGTCCGCAGGGCAAGACGCAGGACGGCTTCGAAACGCAATTCGGAACCAATCACCTGGGGCATTTCGTGTTTGTCAATCGGCTCGTGCCGCTCCTGAATCGCGGCGCTCGAATCGTCACGCTATCCTCGGCGGGTCATCAGCTCAGCGACGTCGACATTGAAGATCCGAATTTCGAGCACACTCCTTATCAGCCGTTCACCGCCTACGGCCGCTCGAAGACGGCAAATATTCTGCACGCGGTCGCTCTCGACAGCAGGCTCAAGGGGCGCGGCGTGCGCGCGACCTCAATACATCCGGGCGGAATCGTGACCGAGCTCGCCCGGCATCTCACGCCTGAACTAATCGAGCAGATGAGGACACGAATCAGCAGAGGCGCGAGCGGTCAGGCGGCGGCGTTTCGATTCAAGACGGTGCCGCAAGGCTCGGCGACCTCGGTATGGGCCGGTTTTGTCGCGCCGGCCGATGCGGTTGGCGGGCACTATTGCGAAGACTGTCACGTATGCGAGGTGAATGACGACGCGACGTCGCGCGCGGGAGTGCGCTCATATGCGCTCGACCTGGCCCACGCGAACGACTTGTGGCGCAAAAGCGAGGAGATGGTCGGCGAGCGCTTTTCGTTTTAACCAACACTCCGCTGATCGTCACGGGTTTTCCGCCGTCACAAATAAACGGGCGGCCCGTCAAGGGCCGCCCATCGTAAAGACATCGCGATGCGCGTGCGAACTACTTGCCGCGAATCCGCGTGCGGCGCATCTTGCGCAGCCGTGACTTCGCCTGATGCGGATCGCTCTTCTTCTTGCGCGCAAGTTTGCGATTGCGCCGATTTCGCTGCTTCGAAGCTACCTTCATTGGTTCTCCTGGTTCGGATTATCCGACGGCGGCGCCGATGCGTTGTACCCATCGCCCTGTCCTGTCTGTGGGGCGGCGAACGCCACCGGGCTTATCGCCATCACTTCCGTCATCGCCTGCCCCTGGTCCTGCGCGAGCACTCGTCCGAGCGTTTCTCCCGACGTAACCGGTCCGTTGATTGCCGGCGGTACATCGTACACCAGCGTGACCGCCGAGGCATCGGCCTTCGGCACCACAACTTTGAGATCGCTCGCCGCGACCGGTTGAATCAGCGGGCCCGAACTGACCTGCACCTGGACCGGGAGCGGCTGGCCCGACTTGAGCAACGGCACCGAAGTGAATTGCTCGAAGCCCCACTCCATCACTTTCGCCGCCTGCGCAAAGCGCTGCGTATTCGACGGCGCCCCAAGGATCACCGCGATCAACCGCATGCCGCCGCGCTTGGCCGTGGTCGTGACGTTGAACCCCGCCTGAAACGTAAACCCGGTCTTGAGCCCGTCGCATCCTTCGAAATGGCCGATCAGATGGTTGGTATTGCGCAGCATGCAGACGCCGTTGTCGAAATCCATCTCCTGCTGACCCGACCAGCTCAGCAGGTTGGTCTCGCGGATTATCGCGCGGCCCACCATGGCGAGATCGTACGCGTCGGTGCGATCGGCGTCATGGGTCGGGCGCGGCGGCAGTCCATCGACGGTCTGATATTCCGTATGCGTCATCCCGAGTTCGCGCGCCCGCTCGTTCATCATGCGGACCATTGCCTCGACCGATCCGCCGATCTTTTCGGCGACTGCGACCGCGGCGTCATTTGCCGATTTGACCAGCGCCGCCTTCATCAACTCGCGCAGCGGATAGACGTCGCCCTCCTTGAGGCCGACGCGCGAGCCGCCGGTATGCGCGGAGCGTTCGGAAATTCTGACCGGCTCATCGGGCTTGAAACGGCCGGCGTTGATCTGCTCCTGCGCGACCAGCAGGAGCATCATCTTGGCCATCGAGGCCGGCGGCCACACCATGTCGGCGTTGTACGCCATCAGCACGCGGCCGCTGTCGGCATCCTCGAGCAGCGCACCCTTGTAGAGTGGGCCGCCCGTCGCGCTTGCCGTTCGCTTCGAATGAACTGCCTTATGCACCCGGCGCCATTGCGCGGTCGCGCCCGCGGGCGACGCCGCAAACACGACGGCCACGCTCAACATCACCGCCGAGCCGAACAAGACTGCGGATTTTAAATTAACGATTGCCCGCCTCCACCTGCCCAATTCCACCACCGGTTTGTCCCCTGTCGTAATCCGATTCGCCCCGTTCAAGGAATGCGTATGAAACCGCTTGATTCCGGCGCGCCCTTCGAGCCGCTGCTTTTGACGTGTTGCAGAATCGCGAGGTTGGTCCGCGCCGGCGCGTAATCGGGAATCTCACCAACCAGTTCGTTCCATTCCTGGCTCGCTCGGACGTAGTTGCCTTCCTCGGCGTAGATTGCGCCGAGCGTGTTGCGCGCGTCCGGTTGGCTAGGATCTATTCGCAGCGACAGTAGCGCTTCCTGCTCGGCTTGTGCGAGCGCTCCGCGCCGCTCGTACGCGAGTGCGAGGTTGAAATGCGTCTCGGGCCGTTCCGGTCCGAGCAGCGCCGCCAGCCGCAGCACCTGGGTCGCATCGCGAGTCTGCCCGTTTTCGAGATAGAGCAGGCCGAGGTTCAGGAACAACTGCCAGTCGTCGAGGCCCAGACCGATCGCCTTCTGATACTCGGCGAGTTCCTGGCGATGCTGTCCGACGACGCCGTACGCGAAACCCAGATGGTAGTGCGCAAGCGCGTTAGTGGGATCGTCGTTGATAACGATGCGATGGCGGCGGATTGCCTCGGGATAATCTTCCATCCCCAGAAAGTAATCAGCCAGCGGATCGCAAACTTGCTCGTCGTAAGAACTGCTTTTCGCGCTGGCCCGCGCGCTGATCGGCGACTGGAGTACCAGCGCGATCAGAACCAGAAGACCAATGCTCGAACGGTAACAGCTCAACAACTCATTATCTCCCGCAGCCTCGCAGGAAGAATTCTGATGTTAGCAGGTATTTTCGCTACAAAAAAACGCGCAGCGTGCTTTTAACGCCGCGAGCCCGCGAAAAAACGAAAAAGTCGATATGAGGAAAAAAGGCGTCGTGCCGGCCGTGGGCCGGATAAATCCGGGGTCGCGCGGCCGGCCGGACGCCGGAGGCAAAGCCATCTTTGCCCCCCGATCCTGGGTGGATCGATGTCTCTTAAGCGATTCGAACGAGGGCGGCTGCCAATGCAGCCGCCCTCGTGGTCATCAAGCCTGAGCGAAATTACGGAGTAGCTGGCGCCGGAGCCGCCGCGCCACCAGCCGCTGCGCCGGCCTTTGCGCCTGCCGCTTCGCCTGCCGAGGCACCAGCCGCCGCGCCTGCTTCGGTCGCCTTAACGTGGCGATGATGTTTCTTCTTGGCCTTCGCCGTCGCCGCCGACGGTGCCGCGGCCGGTGCTGCCGCCTCAGCCGCGGGAGCTGCGGGTGGGGCATCCTGGGCAAAAGCCGCCGTCGCCAACGCGGCGGCGAAGAAAGCTGCGGAAAGGACTGAAAGGGTGCGCTTCATACTCTTGGATCTCCTTGATCTGGGCGGCCCTTAATGGGCCGCAATGTGACTATTAGGGCTATTGCTATACCCGTGCCATCGGGCGACGGCAAGATTTCCATGGATCGACAAGGTAATTTCGCCGGGCCGACGCTTCCCGATGACGCAATCGGTCTATCGTCTATCCGCTTTGCGTCGGCGTTTGTCTCCCTTCATCGTCCCGGCCGCCCCCCCTGGCCGCGGGCCCGGCGCTCATCCCTGAGCTCTCGATATAGCGCCATCAGCTCCTTGAATGCCCGCGCGACCACTTTGAGATTGGCGCCCGACTGCTCGCCGGTCAGCCGGGGCAGATGCTTCACGTCCACCTCTTTTACCTTTGCGCCGCGGCCCGCCAGCCGCGCCATCAGCTCGGTCGAGATCATCGCGCCATGCGCCCGCAAATCCATCCCCTCGAGCTTCTCGCGCTTGAACAATTTGAATCCGCAATCGATATCGCTGATCGTGATGCCGAGCAGGACGCGGACCAGCGTCGTCCACGCCTTGCCGTTGATCCTGCGAATCAGATGATCGGCACGACGCACTCGCCGCCCGGCAACCACGTCGTACTCGGGGACAAACGGGGTCAATCGCTCGAGATCCGCAGGATCGAATTGCCCGTCGCCGTCGCATAGCAGCACATACTGCTTGGTCGCGGCCCGGATTCCGGAGATCACCGCACCGCCGTAGCCTTGATTGACGTGATGACGCACGACCTTGACGTGCGAATCCTCCGCGGCGAGGCGCTCGGCGATTTCGCCGGTGCGATCGCGGCTGCCGTCGTCAACCACGATTATCTCGAAGTCGTCGGCGACCCGCGGCAATTCGGCCAGGTATGAGCGCACGACGCGCTCGACGTTGCCTTCCTCGTTGTGCGACGGCAGGAAAACGCTGATTGCGGGGATGCGGACTGGGGAACTCACGTTGGCATGGGCGGCCTAGTCGCCGAGCTCACGGTATCCGCCGCGGAAAAACAGCAGCGGCTTGCCCTCGCGGGGCGTTTCAGCCTGCTCGATCTCGGCGATGTAAATCGTATGGTCGCCGCCATCGATCGCGATGGTCACTTTGCACTCGAGATAAGCGATCGCACCGTCGAGGATCGGGGCGCCGTTCGCGCCGATTTTGTGACTGACGCCCTCGAACTTGTTGCCGCCGCTGACCGCGAACTTGCGCGACAACGCTTCCTGGTCGTGGGCCAGCACATTGACGGTGAAGATTTTGCTCTCCTCGAAGCAGGGATAGCTCTCGGCCTTCTTGTCCACGCAAACCAGCGCCAGCGGAGGAACCAGCGAGACCGAGGTAAACGCGTTGGCAGTCAGGCCGTGCAGCTCGCCCGAGCTGCGACGCGACGTGACCACGGTAACCCCGGTCGCGAAATGACCCATCACGCGCCGCAGTTCGTTCTTTTCGATCGCCATCGAAATCTCTCCGCGCGCGGATGCTATCAGACGATTTTGCCGACCGTCAAAGGCAGGGGTGCCCCCTGCACCCCAGGGAAGAATCACCTGCGCGGTGGGCGGCAGGGGCTGCAGCCCCTGCACCCGCAGTGAGAAGACGCGAAAATCTGCGCAGCGCATCTTTTCGCGACTATGCCATGGCAGGGGTGAGCAGGGCTGACGCTTGCGCCCAGTGATAACGCCGCGCTCCGTTGTCGCGCGCGGCAGGGGTGACCCCTGCACCCAGTGTTAAGGCCGCGCTCCGTTGTCGCGCGCGTCGCGAGAGTTAACCATGGTACGAGTGGTCGCCCACTTTTTTGTGTCATTCAGAGCGCAGCGAAGAATCCCGGATTCTTCCTTGCCGCGAGCCCGGCCTTGCGCTGTTGTGCGCGAAGCCCCGTTTCTGAAGAAAAAAGCGGCACAGTCGGAATTTAGCAGATTCGAGCGAGACGTTCCCGCACATGTTCCGTGTCATTCTTGAGCGCTTCTGGATAACTCCGCTTCCACCCGCCGAAGCCCTGAGCGCAGCCGAACGGGGAAGAATCCCGGATCCTTCCCTCTTTCGTGTCATTCAGAGCGCAGCGAAGAATCCCGGATCCTTCCTTTCTTCCGTGTCATTCTTGAGCGAAGCGAAGAATCCCGGATTCTTCCTTGCCGCGAGCCCGGCCTTGCGCTGTTGTGCGCGAAGGCCCGTTTCTGAAGTAAAAAGCGGCACAGTCGGGATTTAGCAGATTCGAGCGAGACGTTCCCGCACATGGTTAAGTCCGCTGCGGACTTTTCCTTTGGCGGGCGGTGTACAGAAAGGCTCCAATACTTCTTCCGTGTCATATATGGACCCCGCCCAATTGAAAACCGGGACCGAAACAGACAGATTCAATGCGACCCGGCAAAACGCCGCCTTAAACTGAAAGTAAGATGCCAGTCCGTCATCGCGAAGAAGTTTTGAACACCGTCCTTGCGGAGGTGATTGTCGCGCGCGGGTTGAACGCCACTCCGGAGTCAATTCGTGATCACGGCAAGACGCGCCCGGACGTAATGATCGCCTTTCGAGGCCTCCGGTGCGTCATCGAAGGCAAGATCGCAGATGTCGCCAATGCCAGAGTAGTCGTGCTGCAGGACGCCACGGCACGGGTCGAAAAGGGCGTTGCCCATCTCGCGATTGCAGCGGTTTATCCGAAGGTTCTACGGAGCACGCCTTTCGATCGTCTGCTCGAAGCATGCAGCCAAAGCCAACTGGATTTCGCTGTCTGCTCGGAACGCGGCGCCAGCGAGTGGCGGTCGGGAGGCATCGACGATATTCTCGACGAACTGCGCCGCGCCCACGAGGTTCTCAGCCGCGACGACGTGGTGCAGGAAGTGGCCAAAAAGCTCGATGCCGGGCTTCAAGAGGTCGCCCAAATCCTCTTCGAGGACGCTACCGTCTGCGACCGCCTAATCCCGTTGCTGGGCATCGGCGAGCCCGAGAATGAAGAAACAGAGTGACGGCAGGCGCCGCGAGACAGCGGCAAAGGTTGGCGCTCTCACTCTTGCCAACGCCTTCGTGTTTCAAGAGCAACTCGCCGCAGTTGAGAAGCGCGTCAAGCCGCTGCGGAGGGTACTAGCAGAGAAGGACGTTATCGGGGCATTCGAGCAGCATTGGGATTTCATCTGCGAGAAGATCAATTACGTCCCCATTTTTCGGATTGCGCGCGAAATCCTGCTTGTTCTGCCAAGCGGGACGGATTCGGAAGAAGCGGTTAAGCGGCTCGCGCGGCTGGCCTTGGAAATCTGTGCGGAGAAGGCGGCTCTCAGGCATGACCTTATGGGCCGCATCTACCATTGGTTGCTCCACCACGCCAAGTATTTGGGCACGTACTACACTTCGGTTCCGGCTGCGACGCTGCTGCTGAAGCTCGCGTTGGCGGCGGACAGATGGCCCGTCAAATGGGATAACGTCGAGGGATTCCGGAATTTCAAGATCGCCGATCTGGCATGCGGCACCGGCACCCTGCTGATGGCGGCAAGCCAGGCAATCACCGATAACTTCATTCGCTCTGCCGCGCGAGCCGGAAAAGAAGTTACGGACTCAGCGCTCAGGGAGCTTCATTGTGCCCTGATGGAAAATATCCTGCACGGGTACGACGTGCTCCCGTCTGCCGTTCATCTGACCGCATCGACGCTCGCACTGCTCGCGCCCGAGATAGCTTTCCGGAAAATGCAACTCTACTGCCTACCCTTGGGGAAGATGCCAACCGTCTACCTGGGCAGCATAGAGTTCTTGAATAGCAACGTCGTACAGACTCAGTTCGACTTGATGGGAAACGCTCCTGTTGCCGGCGCCGCGGCCGCCGTCACCGGGAAGGGCATGGTCGCCTCGCAGGCGCCGTTACCTGACCTTGACCTTTGTGTCATGAATCCGCCATTCGTGCGAAGCGTCGGCGGAAACCTGCTCTTTGGATCGCTGCCGCTCGATCGTAGTGCAATGCAGAAAACCCTTCGGGAGCTTCTCAGGTCTCACAAAGATGGTCCTGTATTAGCCAGTTCGGCCGCTGGATTGGGTAGCGTCTTCACGGCTGTCGCCGATCGACACATCAAGTCCGGGGGTCGATTGGCGCTGGTCCTGCCGGCCGCTCTTACCACCGGCGTGGCGTGGGGAAATACACGTGCACTAATCGAGCAAAAATACGACCTCGAGTTCGTCATTTCTAGCCACGAGGCCGATCATTGGAATTTTTCCGAAAACACGGATCTCAGTGAAGTCCTCGTGGTAGCACGAAAAAGGGCGGCCGGAGACGGCGATGGTAAAAACGCGACAGCTTTTGTAAACCTTTGGCTCAATCCGAAGACCAGCGCCGATGCCCTGGCTGTCGCCGACGCGATTTTGCGCAGCGAGCCGGCCGAGATAGGCGACGCCAGCAAGCCTAATCTTGCTGTGACGCCACTCTTCGTCGGAGAACGCAGGATCGGTGAGGCGCTGTCAATTCCCACACTGCAGTTGCGAGAAGTGCCGTGGATTGGGGGCGCGTTTGCACAAACGGACCTTGTTCGAGCCGCGTGGTATCTGAGAGCAGGCGGCCTTTGGATTCCTGGTTCGAAACAGATCACGCCTCTTAAGATTGTTCGCTTGATCGATATCGCCACGCTCGGGCCGGACCGTCGTCGCCTTTGGGCGACATTCAAGCGCGTTGATCATCCGCCCGGATTTCCTGTTTTCTGGGGGCACAATGCGTCCGAAATCCTGACCGTGAAAGCCTCGGCGAACGCCTACCTGATAAAGTTGGCAAAGCCCAAGGAGACCCAGACATCCGGATATGCTGAGTCCCTCATGGAGCAAGCTGGGAACGTGATGATTGCCGAGCGTCTGAGGCTTAACACCCAGCGAGCAACCGCAGTCATGCTTGAAAAGGCAGCCCTATCGAACGTTTGGTGGCCGGCATCAATAAAGTCCCCGGATCCGAGGCACGGCAAAGCCCTGGCCCTGTGGCTGAATTCAAGTCTGGGCTTGCTACTCATGGCAGCACACAGAGTGCCAACTGAAGGCTCGTGGGTGAGTTTCAAAAAGCCCACACTCGAGCAGATGCCAGTTCTCGATATTCTTGCTCTATCCAAGAAGGACCTTGCCTGCCTCGACGAGACCTATGCTCAAGTCGGCAGTACTGAACTCAAGCCATTTGCAAACATTGCTTCTGATGACACACGTGCGATGATCGATTCTGCCTTTGCACAGATACTCGGCGTGCCTAGCCTTCGACCCTTTGCTGAAGCGCTCAGTCGGGAGCCGATCATCACCAACTCGCCTATCGTCCCAGAAACCGAGGCGGCAGCAGGGTTTGCTGTCCAAGAACGGCTGAGCCTTCTTTGAGCCCGGTGTCCTTGGCTCCGCCCGCACCGCACAGATGTCCCTCACCCGCGCCGGAGGCGCGGCCTCTCCCTGACGGGTCGAGGCTAGGAAAGATCCGGGATTCTTCGCTTCGCTCTAGAATGACACAAAGAGAAGAGGCGGGCGGGTAAAGAATATCGACGCAGAATCGTGAATCGCGCAATGTGCGGCGCATCGGACATTCGCGCCGCACAAATGTCCCTCACCCTCGAGTTGAAGATCCACCATCAAAATCCAGGCCCGAGTTCAGGGATGAACTCTTCAGCCTGCCCGCGCCGACCCTTCCGTGCTATGCGATCCGCTATGGACACCAGTCACGGTACTTTCCCCTTCCCGGCGCACCCCCATCGTCGGATAAATGACTCCGCATCGCACCACGCCCCGTTCCGAATACAATTTGACGGAACGAAACTACCCTTGGTGGTATACCCGTGACACAACCACAACGGATGGTAGAAATTGCACTTTTCCCCCAAAAACTACCCGGCAAGCAAACGTCAGGATTCGGGATTCTCCGCTCTAGAATGACACGAAAGGAATTCTAACAGGGACGAAGTCCGGCCGTTGGCACGGCTGGCCAGTATTAAGAGACTGCGCGCGACAACGGAGCGCGGCCTTAACATTGGGTGCAGGGCTCAGCCCTGCGGTGCAGGGGTTACCCCTGCCCGCCCGCCTGCTCTACGTGCGCAACGTGCGGCGCGTCAGACATTCGCGCCGCACAAATGTCCCTCACCCTGCCCTCTCCCGGGATTGCTTGCCGACAAATCGCAGATTGACGCTACTGTACAATTGACCTGGACACCAAGGGTTCCCAAAATAGACAATGTGACCGCGATGCTGGAGCTTTGCCGGAGTTGATGGGCCGGATTGTTGGATCGATCGCCGCCGCCCTGGTTGCCGCGACCTTGGCAGCGATCTGTGCCGCCGAGCCCGTGCGCGCCGAATCGCCCGCCGCGGCAATCGCGTTGCAGGACACGCCGATCACCGCTTCTGACGCGGAGAAAGCCGGCACGCAGCCGCCGCCTCCGCCGTACGATCCGACCGTGGTGAAATATGTCGACCCGGGGATGCCGACGGCCACGCCGCCCGATCCGTGGGCCACTCTCACCCCGACGCCGACCGCGACCCCAACTCCTCCCGCGCAGGTGAAAATCGACGGGGTCCGGACCGATCGCGTGCCGACTCCGGGTCAACTTCTCTTCAAAGCGACCCGCGACATCACTTTCATGGATCCACTCAGTTGGTCGGTGAATATCTTCAAAAAGCGCCATCAGCTCGTCGTCTACTACAAGGGCCGGATGTTCAAGAACTACCGCGCCGTGTTCGGGCGCAGCTTCGAGCCCGGCACGAAACTGTGGGAGGGAGACCGGCGCACGCCCGAGGGCGTTTACACGATCGTCGAGAAGCATCCGAGCCGCCGCTGGGATTGGTTCCTGACGCTGAACTATCCAAACCTGATCGACCGGCGCCGCTACGAGGAATTGCGCGACGGCGGCGCAGTGCCGAACCAGGACGGCCATCCGGTTGGCGTGGGCGGCAGAATCGGAATCCACGGCAGCGACGAACCGGAACTGAACCGGGGCAATATCAACTGGACCACCGGATGCATCTCGGTGGACGACGAAGATGTCGAAGAGCTCAAGCGGCTGCTCCCCACCGGCACGATAGTGATAATCAAGCCCTGACGCCGGCAGGGGTGACCCCTGCACTCAGTGTTAAGACGGCGCTCCGTTGTCGCGCGGCAGGGTGACCCCTGCACCCACCGTTCAGGCCGCGCTCCGGCGCGGCGGGCGCGATCGCCGGTTCAGCTCCGGGCGCCTCGACCCGCTGAACGTTCAATCCGCTGCCCGCACAAATTGAAAAATGCGTTCTTTGAGAGACGTAATGGAACTTGCGCGAGCTGTTAACGTGAATATAAGATGCGCTTAATCGCGAATAGTGGAGGTATTAGCGTATCGTAAGTCGCACTGGATGGTTTCCTCGTCAGGCATGAAGCGACGCAAATGGACAAGTACGAAAAGCAGGGATCGGAGCGACGCGATTCGGAGCATTGGCTATGATAGCGACTGCCTTGGTCGAGACCGTGATGATGATGGTCGGATTGGTGTTCGGATGCGCGGCCGTGGAGATCCACTTCGACGAGCAAGAGCATCGTCTTAAGGAAGAGCATCACCTCAAAGCCAGGCTTCACGATTGGTACAAGCAGCGCGGCGCCGGCCGGCCGCATCTCGCAAGATCCCGCGAGTCCGCACACCGCGAGCCTCGCGGGCATGGGCACGTAGCCGGGCTATACCGCTTTCGATAGATAAATCACTTGATTGGATGTGCACGCCACCATGGCAGGGGTGACCCTGGCCGTGGCGACGGCAGCGCAGTATTAAGCCGTTGGCAGGGGCCGCGCCCGCCAACGGCGGGCGGCCTTAACACTGAGTGCAGGGGTCACCCCTGCAAACCCAGGGTGGGTTTCACATTCGGCGCGCGACGGCGCGGTTGTATCAACGGAGCCGGAAGCTTGGCATATGGGCGCATTCCCGCGTATATGGTGAAGCTGCAATCGGAGACTCAAAACGGAAACCCCGAGTAAAAGCCGCTTGGTCTCCGGTCCCGCCGTTGTCGCCTATGTCAGCGCGCTCGAACTGCTAATCCATCTGCCGAATCCCGGCGGTTACGGTTTGTTCATCGACGAACTCTACTTCCTGGCCTGCGGTGAGCATCTGAGTTGGGGATACGTCGATATGCCGCCCTTGACTGCATTGCAGGCGTGGATTGTGCGCAGCTTCCTCGGCGATTCACTTCTGGCGATTCGGCTTATCCCGGCGCTCGCCGGTGTGGGACTGGTTCTGCTTACTGGCGCATTGGTCAGGCATCTTGGGGGCGGACGATTTGCGCAGGCGCTCGCCGCCGTCGCCGTCCTGGTTGCGCCGTTCTACCTGTCTTTCGACAGCTATCTCTCAATGAACTCGGTCGAGCCGCTGTTGTGGATGGGCTGTGTGCTGATGCTGATCCGCATGATCAAGACCGGCGACACCAGACTTTGGCTGTGGTTCGGAGTGATAGCCGGTGTAGGTCTGGAGAACAAGGACACCATGCTACTGTTCGGCTTTGCGTTGATAGCCGGTCTGCTGATGACGCCTGAGCGCCGGTTGATGAGCAGCCGCTGGTTCTTCATCGGCGGGATAGTGGCTTTCCTAATCTTCCTGCCCAATCTGATCTGGATGACTCAGCATCACTTTCCCCACCTAGAGATGCTCGCCAATATCAAGCGCAACGGGCGCAACGTTGCTCTAAGCCCGATCGGGTTCTTCGGCCAGCAAGTCCTGGGCATGCAGCCGGTGGCGTTTCCAATCTGGATGTGCGGTTTGTGGGTCTTCCTATTCAGCGAGCAAGGCCGACCTTTCAAGGCGCTTGGGTTCGCCTACCTGGTAGCACTCGTGGCGCTGCTGCTTACACAGGGGAGGTTCTACTACCTGGCGGCCGCCTATCCGATGCTGATTGCGGGTGGGGCCGTCGCGATTGAGCGCTGGCTAACGGCGCCGCGATGGCGCTGGGTGCGCCCGACGTATCTTGGCTTGCTGGCAGTGACGGGTGGGTTAATTGCGCTGGTCGTGCTGCCCATTCTGCCGCCTGAAACCTACCTCCGCTACACGCACTTCCTTCACGTATCCCAGCCTAAGTTCGAGCATCGCCAGGCAAGCGAGTTGCCCCAGATGTTGGCGGACCGTTTTGGCTGGCCCGAGATGGCGGCGGCAGTCGCCAAGGTCTACAAGAGCATTCCGGCCGACGAACGAGCGCGGACGGCAATTTTTGGGCAGGACTACGGCGAGGCAGGAGCGATCGACTTCTACGGGCCAAAGCTCGGACTGCCCAAAGCGATCAGCGGCCATGTGAACTACTGGTATTGGGGTCCGCGCGCTTATACGGGTGAGAGCATGATCGTGCTCGGCGACACACCACGCGAGCGCCTTGAGCATTACTTCGCGCGAGTCGAAGCGGTGGGCGCCGTCGACAATCCGTACGCGATGGCCTCGGAGCATTTCACTATCTATCTCTGCCGCGAGCCGAAGGGTGGTGAAACACTCGAACAACTATGGCCGAAGTTGAAGAACTGGGATTAGGCGCCGCCCTACCTCGTGGCAGGCGCGGCATGAAGGAAGAATCACCTGCGCGGCGGGCGGCAGGGGTTGACCCCTGCACCCAGTGTCCATCGCGAAATCCCGAGGACGGTCTTTCGCTCTCAGGGTCGAGAGGGAAAGATGCGTCGCGCATATTTTCCGATTCACATTGGCCCGTCGTGCCAGTATTAAAGGACTGCGGGAGCACGCGAGGGAGGAGACCGCGCGCGCGGTCTCCTAATACTGGCCAGCCGTGCCAACGGGCAGGGGCCGCGCCCGCCAACGGCGGGCGGCCTTAATACTGGGTGCAGGGGTCACCCCTGCCGCGCGACAACGGAGCGCGGCGCTGGCCGTAATGCTGTCGAGCGTCTAAAGTGGCGGGCGTAAAGGTCCTGAATTCAAGGAGCATCAGACATGCGGCCAATCAAATTCAATGTTGGGCTTCCTAATGGCGACCCGGCTGCCACTTTGGCTACTGCGCGGCGCGCCGAGGAGTTGGGATACTATTCGGTTTCGATCGACGATCACTTCTTCATGCGCGGGCTGATGGCCGACCCGCGGGCACCGCATTGTGAATGCTTCACGATGCTCAGCGCAGTCGCGGCAGTCACCAAGCGCGTCAAGATGCTGCCGCTGGTCACCTCGATGTCCTATCGCAACCCCGCACTGCTGGCGAAGACGATGGCGTCGATCGACAACTTGAGCGGCGGACGCTTTATCGCGGGGCTCGGCGCCGGCTGGTTCAGGGAAGAATACGACGCCTACAACTTTCCGTATCCGTCCAACGCCGAACGAATCGAGCAGATGGGGGACGGAATCAAGCTGCTCAAGGCGATGTGGACGCAAGACGAGCCGACTTATCATGGGCCGTACTTCAAGATCGACAAGGCCTACTGCGACCCCAAGCCGGTGCAGCGGCCGTATCCGCCGATCCTGATTGGCGGAGGCGGCAAGCGCATACTGGAAATCGCGGCACATGAGGCCGACATCCTGAATCTGAACCCGCCGATAACCAAGGGCTACGTCGATATCGTCGAAGCGCTCAAGTTCGATCGGGCCAAGGTCCTCAAGCGGATCGAGATGATTCGCGGCTTCCTGAAAGCCGCGGGACGCGCGGCGGACGCGCTCGAACTCTCAGGCGGAGGATTTGTACTGATGGCCAAGGATCGCGCCACGGCCGATGCGATGGCGGCGGGGACTGCGCAGACGCTTGGAATCGAAGATAACGCAAGCGTGCGCACGTCGCTTCAGATCCTGATCGGCACCCCCGACGACGTCAAGCGCGAACTCGCCGCTCGTATCGAGAAGTTCGGCATGACGTACTTCTTCCTGAACTTCATGATGCCCGACACAATCGAGATGTTCGCGAAGGAAGTGATGCCCGCGTTCGCTCACTGAGCCGTGGCAGGGAATGTGAAACCCATCCTGGGTTTCACACTTCCTTGGGCAGGGGTAACCCCTGCACCCAGTGTTAGGGCCGCCCGCCGTTGGCGGGCGCGGCCCCTGCGCCCGCATTGAGAAGACGCTAAAATCTGCGCGGCGCATCTTTTCGCGACTACGCGATGGAAGAGCCTGTGCGCTCTTTTTTTTGTGTCACTCCGGAGCGCTTCTGGACAGCTCCGCTTCCTCCAGCCGAAGCCCTGAGTGCTGCCGAAGGGGAAGAGTCCCGGTTCCTTCCCCGCCCGTTATTTCACGGGAGGTGCCACAGACACGCGGAGGCCGGCCGCCTGGCGGTCGGTAGGTGAGGGTTCTGCGAGCGCATCGCAAAGCCCCGCCTGCTCACTTTTTGTTGTCGTCGTTTACATACTAAAAGGCTTTGAGGCGAGGATCCTCGGTGGACACGCAAAGGGCTCCGGCCTGCACCTGAGTGACCATCCTGGCTGCCTCACATTTTTCCGCATTGTCGAATGACTGCTGATTCGTCCACCTGGTAAGCGGGGCGGCATTATCGGCACGTGGCGGGCCGACCCACCAGGTCCTGGTCTGCGGCGGCGCCATCAAATACCAGCCCATCAGCGCCAGAGCGACGGCAGTGTGTCGTAGATTCAAAGTTTCACCTGTCCTTGTAAAAGCGATCAAACGCGGGAGTGACCAATCGAAGGTAGCCCGATCAGTGTCGCCCTGTTCAGTAAGCATCGCAAGCGGCAAGCCCGGTGTTTTCGGTAGTGACAAGCACCAAAATATGATTCCGGGGTGTTTTCGGTAGCGATAAGCAGCAGAATATGATTTCCGGGGGTAAGCGAATTTATTTTTCGTCAGGAGAAGGAAATTGAACAAGACCGCCGGCGAATACCATTTCACGCGACTCGAGACGGTTGTCTTCGGCGTCGGCAAGGCCGAATCACTCGGACGCGAGCTCGCGCGGCGCGGAGCGAAACGAGCGCTAATCGTGACCGGCAAAACGCTCGGCCATTCGAAACTGCTCGACAAGGTCAAGAACGCGGCCGGCCCCGCAATCGCGGGCGTGTTCGCCGGCGCCGCTCAGCACGTACCGTCGCATACCGTCACGGAACTGGTGGCAGAGGCGCGACGCGTCGGCGCCGATGCGATAGTGAGTTTCGGCGGCGGCAGCCCGATCGACACCGTGAAAAACGCGGCGTGGCAGTTGATGGGCGGCCGCGCCGGCTCGCGCATCGTGGATTTCAACGCGGCGACGACAGAGACGGCGGGCGCGCGCGAGATTCTGCATATCGCGATGCCGACCACGTTGTCGGCCGGCGAGTTCACGCCGGGGGGCGGCGTCACCGACGAATCGACCAGGGTGAAGGGCGGAGTTGCCGACCCGCGCCTGCAGGCCCGGGTGGTCATCCTCGATCCGGCGCTGACGGTCGAAACGCCGGCCTGGCTGTGGGCCTCGACCGGGATGCGCGCGCTCGATCACGCGGTCGAGGGCTCGTACTCGACGCGCCATCAGCTGGTCACCGACACGCTCGCGGCGCGCGCGATCGCGCTCCTGACGGAGCATTTGTTGCCGTCACTGCAAACCGACGGCGATGACGAACTCGAGCATCGCATGCAATGCCAGCTCGCCGCGTGGCTTTCGATTTTCGGCATGTCGAACACTCGCAGCGGAATCTCGCACGCCTTGGGGCATCAGATCGGGCCAATGTGGGACGTCCCGCACGGCGTCACGTCATGCATCACGCTCCCGCACGTGATGCGCTTCATGGCCGAGGTCGCCGCCGATCGCTTCGGGCCGATCACGGAAGGATTCGGGGTGCGCTTCGACGCGCGCAATCCACGCTCGGCGGCGGTGGAATGCGCCGATCGCGCGGCGAAGTTCATCGGCAAGTTCGAGGTGCCGACGCGGCTGCGGGACGTGGGTGTGCCGCGCGGGGAAATTTCGCGAATCGCGGGGACGGTGCTCGAAGAGGTGAAGCGGGCCAACACGGTGGGCGCCGAGGTGACGCTGGAGCAGTTGATCGCGATTCTCGACGCCGCGTATTGAATGCGGCGGGTCGGCGCGCGCGCGGGCTACCAGAAGCGGACGCGGCCGGTATCGACGTGAACGAATCCGGTGCGCGGGTAGTAGCCGACTCCGCCGGCCTGCTGCGCCAACGCGGCGCCGCGAAGCTGAGCGAGGCTCCGTCCCGGCACGGTGATATCGATCGCCTTGCCTTCGAGATGGAGGCTGTGGACGGCGACGCCCTCGCTGTTGGCATGGAGCATCGCATTGGTCACCGGCGAGCGGTATCCGGAAATCACCTGGAACGGCTCGGCGGTGCTCAGCCGATGCCGGATTCGCACCAGCAGATCGAGGAGCGTGGGATCGATCGGCTTCACTTCGTTGGCGCGGAAATCGCGCAGGATATAGTTGATGCGATCGAGTTCGCCGGGAAGGTAGTGACCGTCCTGCCAGTAGGTGGTGGTCAGACTTTCGCCGGTGTGCAGAGCGTAGAATTTGAGCGAGCGGTGCCGAAGCTGAACAGTGGTGCGCGCTATCGCGACCGCAGGCACAACCAGTTGTGCAGCGGCCAGGGCGCTAATGCGGAGGAAGCGCCGCCGCGATAAGTCCGCGCGATGCCCCCCTTGCGACTGTGCGTGTTCGCTCACTTGTCGTCGCCGCGATCGGATCTGCTGGCGTTCCCCCCGCGCGTTCTGACTTGAGCGTCACGTCGCGCGCGATTCCTTCCTGGTCGTTTACTACTTCCCCGGCACGGAACCAGTCTATTAGGTTATCAATCCCGCCGGCCTGCGCAAGAGCCCGCATCGCGTCGATTCCGCCGGTGCCCTTGCGGTAAATGTCCCGTTCGCTCTCGAGGAAAATCCGCCCGTCGTCCAGCCGCGCCAGCATCAGAGGCAAGTAGAAGATTTCGCCGCGGTCGTTCAGATCGACGGCGTTGAACAGCGCTTCTATATCGTCGGGATGCAACCGGACGCATCCATGGGTTCGGTAGCTGTAAACGCTGATGGGATGATTGGTGCCATGAATCCCGATCACCGGGAAACTCAGTCCGATCCAGTATTTGCCGAGCGGATTGTCGGGTCCGGGCTCGACCTCGTCGACGACCTCCCTGCCCTGCGCTTCCTCTTCGCGCTGAATCGACGCCGGCACGCGCCAGGTCGGATCTTCGCGCATCTGGATCACCTTGAACGCGCCGATCGGGGTCCGCCACTGCATCCCCGGTTGCCCGATCGCGATCGGATACGCCCCGCTCAACCGGCCACTCTCGAAATGAAAGAGCATCCGCTGCGGCAGGTTGATCTCGATCAAATCGGATCCTTCGACGGGGACGATATGACGATCGTCGATATGGATGATGTCGCCGGCGTGCAACCGGTCGGTAACCTGCTTGCCGTTGTCGCGGGCCAATATCGTGGGGCTCTCACCGAATCGCGAACCGATACTGGTAAAGGAGTTGCCATCGGCGACGATGAAATCGAATTCTCCACCTGCGATCCGATGCGCAATCGGCGGGAGCGTCGCGATCGGCTCGGCGGAGGCCGCCGCGGCAGGGGGCGGCTTTGGGTCCGATGAAGGAGCAGGCGCGGCAGTTGGATTCGCGTCGGGCGAAAGCGATGAGCTGGGGCCGGTCGCGGTGAGCGCGACAAAAAGGAATGCCACGACGATTGCGCAACTCAGCGTTCGAATGGAAGTCGTCACACCTCAATGGTGACGACTATTGGAAACCAAAGCTAAAGCAGTTCGTGCGCAACGGGTCTTATGGGGACTGTAAAGTCGCAAATCGAACGCAGCTCGCCGTCAAGTGAGCGCGGGCAGAGATCTGCGCCGTCTATTTTTTTACTTTCTTGAGCGCCTGATCGACCCCGGGCATCCGGCTGGGAAGCTCCTTGCCTTCCAGCTTGGCGATTACACTGCCGATGCCGAGCACCATGTGATGCGAATGGGCGTTGCGAATCGCGGTGCTAAAGCCCATCGCGTCCTGCGCGGAATTGACCGCCCACTTGACCATGCGGAGCGTGAAGCGGTCGCTCTCGGCGATTCGATTCGCGAGCGCCATGGTTTCAGCCTCGAGCTCGGCGCGCGGCACGACCATATTGACGAAGCCGAGGCGGCAGGCCTCGTCGGCGTCGACGAAGCGGCTCTGGAAGAGGATTTCCTTGGCCTTGCGCGGGGGCATATCCCACGGGATCGAGAAATACTGCAAGAGCGCGGGCAGAAACTTGGCGTCGTCGGAAGCCACGATGAGGTCCATCGCGGCCGCGAACATCCATCCGCCGAAGATACACAGGCCCTGCACCTGCGCGATGGTGGGCTTGTCGAGATCGCGCCATCGCAGCGTGTTGTCGAGGAACATCTGGCGCGAGCGGGCATACTCGCCGCGCACGCTCTTGGGAAACGGGCGGCGCTGCTGGTCCTCTTTTTCTTCGGGCGTGCCGAGGTCGTGGCCGGAGCAGAAATTATCGCCGGCGCCGGAGAGAATGATGACGCGGACGTCGTCGTCGGCGTTGGCGGTGGCGAAGGCGTCGTCCATTTCCTCGAGCAATCGGCGCGACTGCGCGTTTCGGTAGCGCGGACGGTTGAGGATGACCCTGGCGACGCGGTCGTGCTTCTCGTAGAGAACTGTTTTTTCTTCCATGAGCATCCCGTCCCGATTCGGTTGGATAGTCGCCGCTGCCGGCGCCATCGCGATGTTACCTCAAGCGGCGGCGGATGGGGCAACGATTTCGCGATCTGACGGGGGGTGCAGCGCCTTTTTTTGGATGCGCCGCCGTGCCAGCATCGGAGGGTATGAACGCGCTGCGCATTTTGCTGATCGAGGACGAGGCTCGGCTGGCCAATGCGGTCAAGCAGGGACTCGTAGAGGAAGACTTCTCGGTCGAAATCGCCGGGAGTGCGGAGGCGGCGGGACCGATAATCACGCGCGGCGCGCTCGATCTGATCGTCCTGGACCTTGGGTTGCCGGGGAAAAGCGGCCTGGAGCTGCTGCGCGAGATGCGCGCGGGCGGGGTTCAGACGCCGGTGTTGATCCTGACCGCGCGCGGATTGCTCGAAGAACGCGTGGCCGGACTCGACAGCGGGGGCGACGACTATCTGACCAAGCCGTTCGCGTTTGCCGAGCTGGTGGCGAGAATCAAGGCGCTGGCGCGGCGTCCGCGCGCGCAAGCATCGACGGTTCTCAAAGTCGGCGAGCTGGAATTCGACACCGTCAAGCGGCGGGCGAAAATCGGCGAGCAAACTCTGAACCTGTCGCCGAAGGAAAAGATGCTGCTCGAGTTGCTGATGCGAAACGCCGGACAGGTGGTAACGCGCGACATGATCGCGGAGACGGTTTGGGATTCGAATTACAACTCGCTGACCAACCTGATCGAAGTATTCGTCAATCGGCTGCGCCAGAAGGTCGACCCGGGCGCCGATCGTTCGCTGATAGTCACCGTGCGCGGGGTCGGATACACGATGCGCGCGGAATGACGCCGCGCGTTGCCGTTGCCGCGCGGCGGCCGCCAATGACGATCAGACTCAGGCTAACCATCTACTGGGCCGCGGTGCTGGCGGCAATCCTGCTGATCGCGGCGATCGCAGTCGTACAACTGTTCGAACGCCAGCAATGGAGCGGTCTCGATGCGGCGCTGCTGAAAGAGGCCGAAACTACGGCGGATCAAATCGAGCGCGGCGGCACCGCGAGCGCCCTTGGAATCCTGCAGCGCCTCAGCCTCGAGACGGATATCGGGCCCGGCCGGCGCGTACAAATCGTCACCGCAAACGGCGTGATTGGAAATTACGGCGACATCCACACGATCCCGCCGCCGTTCAACCCGAGACTCCCCACCCACGCGGCGATCGTCGCAAGCCCCGGCTTCAGGTTCGCGGTCGTTCCGATGATGTACGACGGCGAGCTCGCGTACCTGCAAAGCGGGGTGCAGGCGCGCCTGGTTCAGGAATCGGTTGACAGCCTTCGCGACCTGCTGCTGCTGATGGTGCCGATCGTGCTGCTGCTTTGCGTCGGTGGAGGGTACTTGCTGGCGGGCCGGGCGCTGCGCCCGATTGAATCGGTGACGGCGGAGCTCGACGCGATTGGGCCGGCGAATCTGGGCTCGCGGCTGACGGTCCCGCCGGTGGCCGATGAGGTCGCACGGCTCACCGAAGTCATCAACGCGCTGCTGGAGCGTCTGGAACGCGCGTCGGCTACGGAGCGCAGGTTCGCGTCCGACGCCGCGCATGAACTGCGAACGCCGCTGGCGGTGCTGCGCACGGAGCTGGAAGTAGCGCTCGCGCGTGAACGCTCGGCCGAGGAAAATCGCGCGGCACTCGGCGCGGCGCATCGCGAGGTGCTGTCGCTGTGCAGAATTGCCGACGAACTGCTGATGCTGTCGCGGCTCAATGGCGAAGTAATGGTCGATCGGCAGCGGCTGAATCTTCGCGCGCTGCTGAGCGAGATAGCGGCGACGGTCGGACCGCTGGCGCAGGCGCGCGAGATAAAGCTTTCGGTCAGCGCTCCCGAGGACGTTTTCGTCAATGGCAACGCGGCGCATCTGCGCCGCCTCGTCGTCAATCTGCTCGACAACGCGCTGAAGTTCACGCCGGCGCATGGATCGATCGAAGTCGGGCTGAAGAGTGATTCGAATCGCGCGATCATCCGCGTCGCCGACACCGGAGAGGGAATCCATCCGGCGGAGCTGCCGCATATTTTCGATCGATTTTTTCGTGGCGCGGGGTCGCCCGGCGAAGGCAGCGGCCTGGGCCTCAGCCTGTGCCGGGAAATTGCGCGGGCGCATGGCGGGGAGATCGCAGCCGCGAATCTTCCGACGGGCGGATGCGCGTTCGTCGTGACACTGGCGCTTTACCGCGACGATCCGAATCGAGCAACCGCACCGCTCAGATAACCGCCGACGCCCGGCATCAAACCTCGCTCAAACCAAGCCGGGCCAGAAACGGTACCGGACCCGATCCATGTAGCGACGGTACTCGGGATCCGCGCTCAGATGCGCTTCTTCCTGATTGATTCGCCAGACCATAAAGGGAAGCGTCACCACGATCAGCATAATGTTGCGCTCGTTCGGATAGGACATCGCATAGCCAATCGAAAGTATCAGCCATCCGAAATATATAGGATGACGAACCCATCGAAACGGCCCCTTCGACACGATTCCACGGTTGGCCGGCAATATGCCGAAGCTGCGACCCATATAGACGCGCGCGACCTGGGTCAGCACCACGCCGAATAACTCGAAAATAAGCCCGGTCGTCGCGAGCGCGCCGATAGACAGGTTTGTCGGACGCATGAAGCACGGAAGGATTAGCATTCCGCCGGATGCGGCGAGCGTGCGCAGATTTACGGTCGAGGTGCGCGGGGCAAATCGCGCGAACGACATGACGGCCATGATCGCGGCGCCCGTCAGCCATACCAGGTTAGCGGCGCCCGCCAGGCTGAAGCTGAGTTCGCGCGCGGCCGGCAGCGTCGCAAGCAGGAACGTTACCGCGAGCAGGCAGTCGCCGAGAGCATGCCTTAGGCCTGCGGTCGTGACATGCGGTTGCGCAACTGCGATAGGCGCGGAAATGCGAGTGATAACTGCTTCCATGAATATATAGTGCGCTCCTGATACTATACCAAGCAAACCCTCGGGAAATATAAGTGAGAATCGCACTTAGTATTCATGGCAATACTAACTTATGACCATCATTGTAGTGCGGCAGTCACCGTCGATTGGCTATCTCGGTCAGCGCGTCGCGCAGCGCGTCGGGATTGGATAGACGATCAGATCGTGGAATCGCGGTCGATGCGCGGGCGGGTGCTATCCAGTCGCCATTGCCGGAGGCGCTGGCTTTGCTTAAGATGACTCGGCTTGAGTCTGCGGCTTCTTCGGGTGCCGAGGTGGCGGAATGGCAGACGCAGAGGACTCAAAATCCTCCGTGGGCAACCACGTGCGGGTTCAAGTCCCGCTCTCGGCACCAATATCTTTCCCTCTAATGGTTAGGTCGCCTGGCGCCATGGATTTGCGCTAACTGGGAAATCGATTTGCGAGCGGTTCGGATTGAAGCAAAGGCCCCGCCCTACCGCGATCGAGGTTGCGGAACCTTGGCGCCATCAGGGTCACCCACCATTTCCATGCCCGCAAGCTCAGTGCGTGCGATCGACGCCGCTTGGGCGACGCGTGAAACATCAAAATGAATCACCATTGGAGCCCTCTCGCCAGGATTCGGCGGCGTGGCGCCATCCGCCAACAAATCGCGGGGCGAAGCAAGGAAAAAATAGGCGTGCAGGGCATCGGCTCGATAGCGTTCGGCGATCGGAGCAAGCGACGCGTAGGTCCCAGTCACGCCAACCCCTAGATCCCCGCCAGGCATGCCACCGAGGTAAGCGCCAGCGAAAGTTCGCTGGTCGGTTCTGATGGGCGAAGGGCTTTCGCCAGTGACCCAGTCGGGATAAGTTCTCGGCCCCACGAGCCAGTCGGCAGGAAGCAGCCGTCTGCGTTGGGCTTCGAACGGGGTCAATTGAGCGAGCTTGCCGCCGTCGGCAAACCACTTGTCGGCAGCCACGACCAGCGTATCAAAAAGCACCGAGTTGGCACGCTGCTCCATAGCAAGCGGGGCGGTGTCCGAAAGGCGCGTCAGCACGTCCGGTAGTGCGCGATACAGACGGACGCCGCCAACGTGCTCTTTTGCCGCCCATGCCCCGGCGAACAGCGCCGAATTATTCGCATCGGGGTCGCTGTCAGAGACCACCACGACTCGGACTCCCTCTCGGGCCATGAAGGCGCGCAGTTGAGAGGCCGGAGCCGGAAGATAAGCGCCCTCCAGAAACGCATCCACGATGGGCCATTGTGCGAACTCCGGCGGCGTGAAACCGCTCCATCCGCCAGCCATCCTAAAATAGTAAGCGGTTTCGGCCTGCCAGCGCATCGAATCACCATGTAACCCGAATGGTAGAACCAGGACGCTTTCACCCGACCTCAGATATTGGCGATAGAGCGGCGTGGCGAAGAAAGCCGGGGTGGCATCGGCGCGCACCCAAAAACCCGGCGAGAGATTGGGCAGCGTGAAAAGCACGATCGCGGCCGCAAAGATGATCTTGCGGATCACTCCGACCGGGCTCATGGCAAACCATCGGGCGGCGATTATCGCCAGAATCAGAAACCCGTAAGCCATGAACCGTGATGGTACAAGCTTGTCGAGAATGGGAAGCACTCCGAAGATTTTGGCGGGGAGTCCAAACAGTTCAACACCACCAACATGAAACCGAGGGCCCAAAGATAGGACATAGATGACAAGGAACGAGTCAACTAGCAGCCTGCAGAAGGGTTCGCGCCAGCCGCGCCAGGCATATATGGCAAAGAGAAGCAGGATGGGAAGCCCCACGTAACCGTCCACTTCGACTATCGAACTAACTCTAAAGGACGCGGAAAGGTGAGCGATGAAAGGAATGACGCCGAGGGCCTGCGTTGGCGCCGGAACGATCAGGTTCAACAGATCGTTCGAATACCCCAGGCGAGCTTCGCCGGGAATGTGGAACGCCAACATGTAATAGAGGTACGGGCTCACGATAGCCACTGCGAGGGCGTAGGCTCCCGCGATATACGGAAGCGTTGCCAAAAGACGCGATCGAGTGTCGCGAGGCGCGAACGAATTTCCGAGCAACAGGGCCATCGCGGCGAAAATCGTCATCGTTGTAAAGACTTCGACGCAGACCAGGAACTGCGCGACCAGAATCGCCGTCAGGAGCAGAAGAAATCTGCGGGGCGGGAGCTTGCCCTCGATCGCGTCCACCACCGTCAGAACCGCCAGCGGTACAAAGAGAACGACCGTCATGTGGATATGACCGCAGCTCTGCTGGCCCAGCGTATAGCTGGAAAAGCCGAAGATATAGCCGCCGAGGAGCGACGACCACCATCCCCCTCCCAGCCGGCGGCACAACACAAACGCGGCCCATCCTGAAATCGGCAACGCCACCAGGCATAGCAGGTTGAACGCGGCGAACGGGCCTGCGGCAGCGGTTATCGGCCATACCGCGAGCGCAGGCAGCGGGATACCTGTCGTCCAGGTAAGATTAAACCCAGTCGGGGCCCAGATGAGATCCGTGAGAAAAGGGTTCAGCCCATGTGTCAGCGCGTGCGGCCACCATTGGAGGAACCAAGCCATCAACCCCGGGTCGCAGCCCATCCCTATGTGGTCGTTGCGAAAATGCCCGGTGAGACCGCGGCCGAAGGTGAACCAGGCGAAGGCAAGATAGATTCCGAACGCGGTTAAACTACGGGCCGCGCGGGCGCGTTTCGCCCGAGACCTGTGCTTTGAGCCACTATCGCTCTCCGCTGGCGGCGACGCCGTCATCGGGATTTCCTATATAGACCCAGCACCTGTGCAAAGGCGTCTTGAGCCTGATGACATGGTACCGGTCGCATCTGTATATCTGAAAAACTTAGGACTCCCGCTGAAAGTCGATGGCGGTCCACGATGTCCGGTTTGAGCTGATCGTCAGATGGTACGCGGTGCTCATGGTAGTGATCCTGACTGAGTAACTACTCCGGCTTCCGCGCCCACCGCAACGGCCGGGAAAACTATCTTTTGCTCGTCAGGGGGTTCGAGTCAGCATAACGCGGCGGCTGAGCGGTTTTGTAGCCTCGCGGCCTGTGTGGTCTGCGCGACAACACGATCGACGAGTTCATAGACGTAAAGCCCTGGGAAGCGAAAAGCTGACTCTGGTACTATGCTGATGTCTAGAGATAGAATTTCTCGCGGAGAAACATAGGACCATGAAAGCAAAGAGCGGCGACACGCCGACTGAAGATCGCTGTTCATCATGCGGCGGGTTTGTTGACCTGTGCGACGGTTGCGCTATCGTAACGTCAACGCCGAAGAGACGCGTCAGGCGCGTCAAGCAGCCGCCTGGCTCGGGCTTGCAAATCATCGGCGCGAAAAAACCTCCACTCCCGAAAGCCAAGCCACGTTGACGCCGGCGCTGGGCGGCTCGATAGACTTGGCCGCGCGGGATGATCGAACTCTTGTGCCTCGACCTGTTGCAGCGCGATTAGGTGCCGATGGCGGGCGAGCAGGCTGCGTCCGAGCGCCTCTGTATTCTCGCAGGTCGTGATTTGCCCATACTTGGGCATGAACGGCGAACGAATCGCGGCCGCGATGCGTCAGCCGGCGATCCTGGCCGTGATATGGATCTGCGCGCTCCTGATGCTGACGGGCACTTTGACCAAGATGCCCGGGCAGTGGCATCGCCGCGACTTCTCGAACTATTACGAATCGGCGTGGGCGATCCGGCATGGAATCGATCCATATTCCACGGATTTGACGCCGATCGGCGCCCGGCTCAGCCTGGAGACCGGCGGACTGCTTCACGCTTCCGAGACGCCGCCGTTTCTACTTTGCTTCGAACCTCTCACCTGCTTGCGGCCGCGGGTCGCATTCTGGATCTGGACCGCGATCAACTTTTCGGCATTGGCAATCGCGATGTACCTGTTGCTTGCGCATCGACGCGGGCTTTCCGGACGCACGGCGTGGTTGCTGGCCGGACTAATTCTGATGTCGGCGCCGGTGAATTTGAATTTTTACTGGGCACAATCGCAGCTGATAGTTTTGGCTCTGATGGCAGGCGCAATGCGCGCGATGGAACGCGAGCGCGATGGCACTGCAGGCTTGCTGATCGCATCGGCCGGGCTGTTGCGGGCGTACCCGCTGCTGCTCGTCGGCTACTTTGTGATTCGTCGAAAATGGCGGGCGGTTGCGTTCGCGGCGGCTGGAATCGCAGCGGGAGTATTGGTAACCGTCGCGGTTCTGGGCTTAACGCAATCGCTCAGCTTCATCTACGGCGCATTGTGGCTCACTGACTATTCAGTAGTAACCCGGGTAGATAATCTTTCGCTCGGACCATTTGTATCGCGGACGTTCTGGACGTTGACCGGTACCGCGTCCGGCTCATCGGCCGATTGGATCAGACGCGCCGCCGTCGCCGCTGCGGACATAGTAGTACTTGGAATGACTATTCGCGCGACGCTGGCGGATGCGAACCGCCGCGATCCCGACTGGAGAATCTACTCACTGTGGATCGCGACCTCGATCATGCTGTCGCCCGTCGGATGGCATCACTACCTGGTGTTACTGGCTATTGCGTTCGTGCAACTGGTCGCGGCCGCGGCGGACGGGCGGACAAGCTCGCGGGCCGTCTGGATAGCGGCGATGGCCTACGTTCTCAGCGCGGTTTCGCTCCGCGTCTTCAACCGCTTCCTGATACCGCCGCCGACTGAGTTCCAGCTCATCTTCCCATGGCTGGCGCGCGCGCTCGAGGAAACCAGCTTCATCGCTTTACTGACGGGATACATCGCGGCGTATTGGTTCGCGACCGATCACGGCCGCCAGCTTCCCGCGACTCAATAAACGAGCAGTGCTATAACGGCTCCTGGCAGCGACCGTCGAGAAAAGGAGACATGAGCGATGCTCTACATTGCGTTCATCAAAAGCCGGCAGGGATCCGCGACCGATGTCGACATCGTCGCAAAATCGCGCAAATGGTGGAACGAGGGCGCCAAGCCGCCCGGCTTGAAGACCATCGGCTTTTACGGAGTGCTGAGCAGCAATACTCCGGACGTACTGGTGTTCGAGTCGTCCAATCACGACGACATCCGCACGATGATCGAATACTGGCGCGACGTCTCGTTCGAAGTTCATCCGGCGGTCGATATGGCGCAAGTCTTCCACGCTCAGGGGATGGACGTCTCGTAGTCCGCTGCCCGACGCTCGAAGCCGCGATTCACGGTACCTCTTGCAACACGACCATCGTGTGTCCCGCGAGATGAACCCGCTCCTCGAATGCGTATGATCGTACGCGCTGCGGCGCCGCCGCATCCGCGGTGTCGAGTACGATCCTCCACTTGCGCCCCCATTTTTTCGGCGGCAGCTTGAATTCCATGGGCTCGCCATACGAGTTGAACATCACAAAGAAGCTGTCGTCGGCAATTCGGGCGCCGGCGCGATCGCGTTCAGTTATCGCTTTTCCGTTGATGAACGCGCCGAGCGTTTTCGCGTATCCGACACCCCAGTCACCGGAGGTCATCTCGGCGCCGTCGGGCCGGAACCATTCGAGATCTTTCAGCCGGCTGCCCTTCGCGGGCGCGCCGGTGAACCATCCCGCGCGCCGGAAGATCGGATGCTCGCGGCGGAGCCGGATCAGCCGCCGGGTGAAATCGATCAGCGTCGCGTCGGCGCTATCCCAATCGATCCATGAAATCGGATTGTCCTGGCAGTAGGCGTTATTGTTGCCGCGCTGCGTGCGGCCAAGTTCGTCTCCGGCCAGCATCATCGGTACCCCCTGCGACAGCAACAGCGTCGCAAGGAAGTTGCGTTTTTGCTGCTCGCGAAGCGCACGAATTGCGGGATCCTCGCTCGGTCCTTCGACGCCGCAATTCCACGACCGATTCTGACTGTCGCCGTCGCGGCTATCCTCGCCGTTCGCCTCGTTGTGCTTTTCGTTGTACGAAACGAGGTCGGCGAGCGTGAAGCCGTCGTGCGCGGTGACAAAGTTGATGCTGGCGAGCGGCGTGCGGCCGCCGGCGCGGTACAGATCCGAACTGCCGGTGACGCGCGATGCAAACTCGCCCATCGAATAGCCCGCGCCGCGCCAGAAATCGCGCACGCTGTCGCGGTATCTGGCATTCCATTCCTTCCAGTTGACCGGAAACCCGGCGACCCGGTAGCCGCCATCGCCGACATCCCACGGCTCCGCGATCAACTTGGCGGTCGAGATCACCGGGTCCTGCGCAATCGCCGCAAAAAACGGGCTGCTGGCAGCGAATTCGCCGCGCGGTCCGCGCGCAAGCGTGGTCGCAAGGTCGAAACGGAATCCGTCCACGTGCATCTCGAGTATCCAGTAGCGCAGGCTGTCCATGACCATTTGCAGAACCCGCGAATGTGTCAGGTCCAGTGAGTTCCCGGTGCCGGTGTAATCCTCGCATCGGCCGCTGCCGTCGGTGCGCAGCCGATAGTAAGTCGCGTTGTCGATTCCGCGAAAACAAATCGTCGGTCCGCACTCATTGCCCTCGCCGGAATGGTTGTAAACGACGTCGAGGATCACCTCGATTCCCGCGCGGTGCAATGCCTTCACCATCGCCTTGAATTCCGTGACGCAACCGCCGGGCGCACCGCCGGATGCGAAGCGGATGTCCGGCGCGAAATAGCCAATCGAATTGTATCCCCAATAGTTAGTCAGGCCGGTTTTGAATAGCCGGTGTTCGGGGGCGGCCTGATGCACCGGCATTAATTCAACCGCGTTCACGCCGAGCGAGGTCAGGTGCCGGATAACCGCCGGCGACGCGAGCGCCGCAAATTTGCCTCGAATCCGGTGCGGCACTTCGGGATGCAGCGCGGTCATCCCCTTCACGTGCGCCTCGTAGATGATGAGATCCTCCCACGCAATTGCGGGCTTGCGATCGCCATCCCAGTCGTGCGCCGAATCGACCACCACGCACTTGGGCATTGCGGGCGCGCTATTGCGCAGATCCAGACGAGGCGCAGCGTCCACGGCGGTCGCGCGATAGCCGAGCATCGAATCGTGCCATTGAGGCGTGCGATCGAGCATCCGCGCATACGGATCGAGCAACAGCTTGGCGGAGTTGAAGCGATGTCCCGCCGGGGGATCGTAGGGACCGCTGACGCGATAGCCATAACGCTGCCCGGCCCGAACGCCGCGAACATATACGTGCCAGATGTGTTCGGTGCGCTCGACCATCGGGATTCGCGCGATCTCGGCGTTACCACCGACCGCAGAGCCGCCAAACAGGCACAGCGTCGCGCCAGTCGCGTACTCGGAAAATATCGAAAAGTTCACACCCGCACCGTCGCAGGTCGCGCCAAGCGGATAAGGCGTGCCGGGCAGAATTTCAAATTTGGTTTTCGACATTTTGAAAATGACACTAATGGCAAGCCGTACCGATGATCGCAACCGTTGCGGTATTTCGCAGCGGCGAGACGGGCCTGGGCATGCCAACCAATATCAAGACTGCTCTAGATTCATGATGGAGGGCTTGACTTATTGTAAACAATGTTAAACAGTACAGCCCGCGACAGCGTCGGGTATAGCGATATCGCGCTGCGAAGCTCGAGCGCAGCGATGCGAGAGAATCTGCTGACCTCGTTGGCGCCGGATTGGACCCTGGCGCCGTCGAAGTCCGCCTACGCATCGCACCCGACGCGTGTCGGCGCCATCGCGGTCAGCTGGGCCTTTTGGACACATCTGACTGCTCACGGCGTCAGGTAATTGACTCAAAAGCGCACTTGCAAAGTTGCAGCCGTGCACCTCCACACTATGATTAGTACGCGATCTGGTTGCACTACCTATAGGTAGTCTGGCACACGATTTGCTCTTTTTGGCCCGATATAAATGAGTTTTGAAAAGCACCGCGGGTCCTTAAGAATAAACTTCCTGTCACGCCAGTTAGGCTGGAAGTTCGATTTCGTGGTCGTTTTATGAGTGCAGCCCTGATCTCATCGTCAACCACGGCGGAACGAATGCCGTCGCGAGAACCTGCGGCGCTGGAGACTCGTGAAGTTGACCATCTCGTTTCCAGGCTGCTCGCCGAGATCAACGTTCCGTTCGACTCGATCGGGACCCGGGTCCTCAATCAGCTTTCTGATCTTAAAAAGGTTCTCTCCGCCGACTACGCGGACGTGCCCGCGCTTCCATCCAAGCCTCTGCTCCAGGAGTTGGCGAAAATAGTCGAGAACGACATCAAGCGATACACCTCGGCTTACGCCGGCCTGGCGGATCTTGGCAGCCCGCAATTGCTCGGTTACCTGGGCAAATTGTTCGGTCCGCGCGAAGTCGAACTGCGGGCAGAACCATATCGCACCGGCGCCGGACTGGCGCTGCGCGGATTTTACTGCCGTGCGATGCTTGGCACCAAAAGCAAGTTCGTGATCTTCGTCAACACCGCGCATCATCCCGGCGCGGTCGCCGCGACACTCGGCCATGAACTCGGCCACTACATCTACGGCTCGTTGGTCGGAGAGCGGGCAGCCCACACAGCCTTCATGGAAGGCGCGTTCGCCAATCATCTGCTCGAAGAGGATGAACTGTTTGCCGACAGTCTGGTCGCGCTCGCAGCCTACAGCCCGGAATTGATCAAAAAGATTGGTGGCCTTGCGCAACTCAGGCCGGGTTTCTCCGACGATCTATTCAACCGGATAAAGTCCGCCTACGAGTTGATCGGTCCGCGTTATGGCCTCGATCTCAGCACGGGCAAGATGGCGGCGGCGTGGCGCGTCCGCTACCTCACCTCGATGGCTCACTTCTTCAAGCTGCGCTGCGCGCTCTACAAGTCGGCCGGAGTCTGACCTTCACGAAAAGGGGACAAGGCGGCCGCTCGTCGAAGTCAGACGGGCGGCATCGCTTTATCTGCCACCCCATAATTTACCTCGCCGCTCATTTCGCCGGCGAGGGCGCCGGCTCCGCAACCAGGCGCGCCGCCATCGGATGCGACTCGTGGCGAATCAGAATGTCCAACCAGTACTTGTCGGCCATCGCGGCTGCGACCTTGTCCGCCATATCAGGCGTCGGCTCCAATCGGACCTTGTCGAACTCCTGGTCGCCAACCTTCACCTTCACGTAGGGATTCGCCGTGTTTTTCTGAACTCTCCCGAACGCTCGATCGCCCAGCCGGACGTATAGTTGCCCGTCGATAACGACCAGCCACAGATTCGACCAGTGCTCGCCCTCCTCGGGCCCGATCGTCATTATCTGGAGCGTGCTCTGGTCGCGGAATGCATTCGGATCCCATCCGGGAACGGGGTTGTCCGCGGCGCAAGCCGCACCGATCAGCGCGATCCAGAAAACCGCCGACGCCACGACCAGGTTAATGCTCGTTTTGATCTTCATCAGCTTGCACCCTCAGCCTGTGGGCGAGAAGCGTTAACCGGCTTCACCGGCGCGACCCTCCACATACCACGCAATCGGGATCGTCACCAAGCTCCGGCCAGCGGACGGTTTGCCAATGTCGTCGAACGCCGGCAGTGCTCTGATTATGTGAACCTGCGACTTGCAGATGGTTCGCCTTACCGCGCTTCTGACTTGGCTGTTTGAAGGCCCAGAAGGTGCCAAGCATCTCGAAACTTTTCCATCCAGCCTAATGGGTAAGGATTCGTTCCACTTTTTCCAAAGACTCGCGTGTAGTCAGGAAGAAGCCGGCGCATCACAGTGTCCTTGTGTTTCTGGCCCTTGGCTCCTAGCGTAGCCAACCACTTTTGGTGTGACCGCTGCAAAGCTTCCGCGACGATTGTGCTGGGCATCACGAAAACCTTCGGGCGATCTTCAGTCGATTTGCCGAAGTCCACGAAGCAATAGAAAAGGCGCGTTCCTCTGAAGCCTTCATGCTTTGACTTCATGTGCCACCCGCCATCTGATCCGATGTCTCGACGGGTCTTTACCTGAATCGAGCAAAGCCGTTGTCCTTCAACATCTGTCACAACGATGTCGGCAGTCGGTACGCCCGCCGGGGCTAGAGCAGCTACATACTCGCGGCGAAGGAGTTCCGACATCACAAAATGCTCGCCTGCGGCTCCTAAAAGTGCGGTCTGTGACGCCATGTCATCGCTCCTTGCATCGGCTAAACAGATTCTCGCCAGTACAGAATCTCCAAATGAACTCGAAGATCGAGACCAGAATCCTGCGCGTACCTGAGTGCGAATTCCTGATATTGCCGACTCGCGTCAGGGCATAGATATTTTACGCCGTCAAACCGTGGCAGCGAGTGACCAGATTTCTTCGCGTCTTGCCGTAGCTGTTCGGCAACTAGACCGTCCAAGGCGACCTCAAGAAATGGACCAATACGTTCTAATCGGTAATGACTATGCAAAACGCGATTGAAGAATGCCTCGCACAAAAAGATGTTGAGCGCTTTTCGTGCTGCTCCCCAGCTTCCGGTCTTCTGTATGAGTAATTCGGTCTGGCGATTCAACTCTGTTTGAAAACCACTCTCGCCTGGTGCCTCCGCGAATCGCTCTATTTCCATTTCAGCGAGAAATTCGCGGGTCTTCTTTATTATCCCCTTTGCGCCCTGATTTCTGAGAGCGCTTGAAGTTATCGAGCCTTTCGCGATGCGTCGTTGGAAGTCTTTATACGTCACCGCCATTTCAATCCCTCCTTTTATCATGGCGCGATCGATCCTCGACATAAAACGCCATCTAAATCACCACCAAGTAACCTCCAGCCAACGGTTTACCAAGGTTCCAATCGCAGGAGCGGATCCATACACTGCCGCTCGCGAACCGACGGCCTCATCGACCACGTTTGCCAGGGCCAGCCGCGTCGTCAGCCGCGATGAGTCTGCGGGACTGCAATCTCGCCGCCCGCCGATGCGCAAATCGCGATGCGCCGTCAGCCATACACGCGTCTTCCCCCTTACCCTTCTAACAGGGACGAAGTCCCGCATCTTCACTTTTCACTTTTCACTGGGTGCAGGGGTCACCCCTGCCCAAGGAGGTGCGGAACCCACGGCGGGTTCCGCATTCATCGCGTTGAAAAGAATCGCACTGACGCCCGCCGCCTCATGCGATCGCGCCGCCGCAGCTCGATCCCGCGCCCGCCGTGCATCCGAAGCAATGCGACCCGGTCGCGATGCGCGCGCCTGCAAGTTTGCCGACATCGTTATCGTTGAGGTCCCAGATCGTCGATGCCGCACCGTCAGCGAGCGGAATTTCCAGCATCTGATTGAAATCGCAGTCGTAGAGCCGCCCGTCCCATCCGACGCTCACGAGGCTGCGGCACATCAGCCCATCCACGGTCGCGGGGTTGAAGTGATTCACCAGCAAGCTCATGTACGCTGAGTGAATCCCGGCAGTTCTCAACTGGTTGGCGAAGCGGGCGATCGGCATGTTGGTGATGGTCAGCAGGGAATCGAAAACGATTCCGAAATTGCGCGCGAGTTCGTCCCGGTATTGCGCTTCAAGCCCGGCCTGCGGCGGCGGCAGCGACGCTCCCACCGGGTTGTACACGAGATCCAGCCGCAGCTCGCCGCTCCCGAATCCGACCGCATTGAGTTGATTCAACGCCGCGATGCTCTTGTCAAAGACTCCCGCGCCGCGCTGACGATCGGTGTTCTCCGCCGTGTAGCATGGGAGCGAGCAAACCAGCTCGACAGCCGACCGCCGGTAGAAATCCACCAGCCATTCCATCCCGGGTTCCTGCGTCACCGTCAGATTGCATCGCACGATCACCTTGCGGCCAAGCGCACGCGCCCGTTCCACAATCATCGCGAAGTTCGGGTTCAGCTCCGGCGCGCCGCCGGTGATGTCCAGGGTTGCGACGCGCGGACTCGCCGCGAGCACTTCGATCACTCGCGCCGCCGTCGCCCGCGTCATCTGTTCGGTACGCCGCGGGCCCGCATCGACGTGACAGTGATGGCACGCCTGGTTGCACAGCTTGCCGACATTCACCTGGATGGTCGCGGGCGATTTACGGCTGAGCGCGCGAATTCCATCGCGCGCCAGCGTAGCGTCGAAGTCCGGACTGGAGAGTGACTCGGATCTCGCGGCCATCGAAGCATTCTAACACGCGCGTCACGCGATCGTCACCGGGATAGCCGTGGCGTCCGCAGACCGCGAACCCATCACTCAAAAAAAGCAGGAGACCGGAAGGCCGGCCTCCTGCGATACGGGAAGATCAACTGCTCGCGACATTTCTAGTTGTGATGTTTTTGGATCTTTTCCGCGCGATGCATGAAGTTGTACGGGTGATCTTTGAATTCCTTGCGTATGTACGGATGGGTTTTCAGATACTCGTGGAGGGCCGGATGCTGGTCCACCCACGCCTGATTGTCGATCAGTGTCGGATCTTTCTCGAGAGCCCGCGCAACGTTAGGATGCGAATCAAAGAACGCGTAGTCCGCGTTCGCTGCTCCGCCTCCGCCCATCATGGGCTGCGCCATCACGGGACCCGCCATCGCAAAGGTCAGTACCGCTGCCGATAATATCGTCATTCCTCGCTTCATCTTCATGGGCCTCCGCCCGCTAGGTTAATACGACTCTGGTCGTATCTGGTTTCAATCCCCGTTGGGTATTATAGCAGAAGCGATTTGCATGCCATGCCACTGGCGGTGCCTGTTTTTCTGGAATCCAAGGAGCGTTCATGAGCAAAAAACCAAACGAACGAACCTACCGCGGCGGATGCCATTGCGGTCGCATCCGCTTCGAAGTGAAGGGCAAGCTCGAGCGCGTCTCGGAGTGCAACTGCTCGATCTGCACGAAGAAGGGCTACCTCCATTGGATCGTTGAGCGGGCCGCGTTCCGGCTGATCACGCCGCCCGATAACATCGCGGCTTACACCTTCAACACGAAAGTCGCCAAGCATCTCTTCTGCCCGAATTGCGGCGTCGCATCGTTCTATATTCCGCGCTCCGATCCCGACGGCATCGACGTCAATGTGCGATGCCTCGAGGGTGTGAACTTGAGCCGGCTCGAGTGCGACCATTTCGACGGACGCAGCTGGGAGCAGAGCATCGCGGGGCACAAGGGACTCGAGCGCGGGCGGGCCGCAAAGTGAGGCCGCGCTGATGGCGACGCTGGGGTTTTTGCGCCGCGATTTTGAGGTGTTCGCGATCGAGGGTTTCAGCGCTCGCATGACGAAGATCTACGAGCACATCAGGCCCCGGCTGGTCCGGCTGGGGATCGAACTGGCGCCGGAACTGTCGCGGAAACTGCACGTGGAGTTTTTTCCGCACGTCGCCAAGCATATGCGGCGCACGGTGAATCCTCCCGATGAGACGTGGGTGGCATTCGGACCGTCGGCGAGGGGATACAAGCGCTACGCATATCTGGCACTATGCATCTCCGGCGCGGGCATCCACGCGCGCGCGATCGTGAAATCCGAGGCCGACAAGCGCCCCGAGATGGCGCGGCTCGTCAAGTCGAAGTCGGCTGAGCTGGGGAAAGCATTTCGCGGCGCCAGGATCCAGCAGTACCAGAAGTGGGACGGCAGGACATTGCCGGACTCGAGCGCGGCCGGCGCGGACTTCTTCGACGGACTCGGGGATGCGCTCGCGAAGAAAACCGGCGGCATCGACGTCGGCTTCGGATGGCCGGTGCGCGACGCGCTGAAGGTCGATCGCGCGGAAGTACTCGACGCGTATCGCGAGCTCGAGCCGCTCTACCGGGTGATCCGCTCGGTCGTGTGATCGCGCTTCGATGCGTGCGGCAGGGGTGACCCCTGCACCCAGTGTTCAGGCCGCCCGCCGTTGTCGCGCGCGGCCACTGCCGTCGGCGCGATTCTGACTCATCGATCAGAGCTGGAAACAGCAAATTCTACCACCTGTAGTGGTTTTGGGACGGCTCTGCGCTAGGGCTAGCTTTGTTCCGTCAAAAATAATTTCAGCTGCGAGCCGGGGTCGCCGGATTTCGGGCGAGGCGGGCGAGTACGGGACATCCTGGCGGTTGACCATAGCGTACACATAGCACGCCAAATCCGACGGGGTCAGGCTGAACTAGGACACCCAGAACGAAGGAAGAATCGCCTGCGCGGCGGGCGGCAGGGGCTGACCCCTGCACCCAGTGTCCATCGCGAAATCCCGCGGACGGTCTTTCGCTCTCAGGGTCGAGAGGGAAAGATGCGTCGCGCATATTTTCCGATTCACATTGGCCCGTCGTGCCAACGGCCAGGGGCTGCGGGGGTGAGCCCTGCACCCGGTGAATAGAAAAGATGCGGCCTGACGGCCGGTTAGAACTTTTTTGTGTCATCCTGAGCGCAGCGAAGGAACCCGGATCCGGGATTCTTCGCTTCGCAGACTCCGCTCTGAATGACACGGGCGGCCTCTGCCAAAGGCTTAATACTGCGCTGCCGTCGCCACGGGCAGTGCCGGCGAAGCGCGGCCTCTATGAAGCGTCGGCGTCGCAGATCGGGTATGGTCGGTCGAGGATATGGTCGGGATCGTGGATGAATGGGATGCCATTGAGAAGGTGGAGAATCGCCAAGGGAGGGTAAACAAGATGAACGAAAAACAGCTGTTCAGCGTTCTTGTTCGCGCGGTGGGTATCATCGTTTTCCTTGAGGGGCTGCGGACGTTTTGGCTCGTTTTCGTACAATGGGCATTGCCACCCATTAACATTCCCGGCTGGGGGCTAGCACTCGCGGTTCCGACCCTGAGTTATGGGCTATTCACCGTCGTGCTCGGCTCAACAATGATTCGATGGCCCGGTTGGCTCGTACATCTCGCCTGGCTGGAAAGACTGCCAACTATTGGCAGAATGCCAGACGACGAGAGCTAATTATTTCGCAGTTTCAAACTGACGCACGCGCCCGCCAATTCACGGCCTCTATGAAGCGGGGGCGGCAAACACTATTGTAGATGAATTGCTCAGCCGCGAATTTCCGCGCCTGCGTCGGGAAAGCGGCCTCCAAGAAGGGATTCATGGCGAACAAAGGAAAATGCAAAGCGAAAGATTGCGCGCGTGAGGCGGTCGGCAGGGGCTACTGCCGGCAGCATTTTCGGCTCTGGAAAGCCGGTGAGATGCCCAAGGCGCGCTACAAAACCTGCACCTTCGAGAAATGCCGCAAGCATCGCCACGGCACCAGCAGCCTGTGCGACGAACACTTCAAGGCCAAGCACGGCAAGCCGGCAGAAGCAGCGGCTGCGCCTGCGGCCGAAGCGGCGCCCGCCGCGGCTGCGGCATCCTGACGCCGCGACGGCGGCTTGCGCCTCCCCGCCCGCGTCACGCGGGCAAAGTGAACTGCTATGGCTAATCTAATCGTGGCTGGAGCAGCGGGCCGGATGGGCCGGCTGCTGATCGCGCTGGCGTCGCGCGATCCGGCGCACAAAATCGCCGGCGCGATCGAAGCGCGCGGCAACCGCGCGATCGGATCCGACGCGGGCGAGCTGGCGGGCGTCGGCGCGCTCGGCGTGAAAATCACCGACGACTACGCGTCGCTGGTGCGGCCCGATACCGTCACGCTGGACTTCACGACGGCCGCCGCCTCGATGGAGCATCTCGAAGCCGCGTCGAAAGCCGGCGCCGCGATCGTAATCGGCTCGACCGGCTTCACCCCCGAAATGGAAAAGCGCGCGCGCGAACTGGCGGGCAAGACGCGCACCGTGATCGCACCCAACATGAGTATCGGGGTCAACGTGCTCGCCAAGATCGTCGCCGAAGTCGCCGCGATCCTGCCCGACTTCGACGCGGAAATTATCGAGATTCATCATCGCACCAAAATCGACGCGCCCAGCGGCACTGCGCTATCGCTGGGCAAGGCGATCGCATCGGCGCGCGGCGTGGATTTCGCTACCAACGCGGTGTTCGGCCGCGAAGGAAACACCGGGGTGCGGCCCGCCGGCAAGATCGCGGTGCTCGCGATACGCGCGGGCGATGCGATCGGCGATCACACGGTGATTTTCGGCGGGGATGGCGAGCGCCTCGAGCTGATTCATCGCGCGCAGAGCCGCGACTCGCTCGCGCGCGGCGCGATTCGTGCGGCCGGCTGGCTGATAGATCGCAAGCCGGGGCTCTACACGATGCGCGACGTGCTCGGAATTTAGCCGGACCCTTAAAGATGTGTCGGATGACCGCCGGGCGCGCGGGTGGGCGGCGCGGGCGGCAGATCGCCCATCTCGGCGCCCTCGTGATCGAGCATCGCCCACCGCTCGACCAGCTTGACGCCAAGTCCACGATGGCCGCGGATGAAGTACATCGCCATCGCGATCAGCGCGAGGATATTTCCCGCGACGATCTTCCACCATCCGAGGACTTCGAGCGCCGACTGATCGATCAACGAAACAAATCCGACAAAGAAAACCTCGAAGACCGCGAGCAGTAGCAGCGCAGCGAGCACCATGAACGGTTCCGATTCCGACGACGCAAGCAACGTCGCCAGCGCCATTCCGAACATGATGAACGCGAAGAAATGCAGAATCGAGTAGCCGAGCACCAGCGGCAACGTCACCTGAATGCCGTCGGTCACGTTCGCGTTGCCAAATACCATCGCGCCGAGAATCGCCGGGGTGTGAAACAAATTGCCCGAGGCGAGGTCGTAGCCCATGAACCAGATGGCGACGACGATCGCGCCCACCAGTCCGGCCATCAGGCCTTCGCGCGCGACCGCGATCCAGCCACCGAGCAGATGGCGCGCAAGCGCAGGATGGCGCCACAGGAAATATGAAAGCATCGCGGCCGTGGCGAGCAGATTGCCGACGATGATGCCCCACCAGGTCAGCTCCGCCGCGACATTGGGGCCGAGGAACAGAACCACCGCGATGAAGAAAACTTCGAATGCGACGAAAAAAATCGCCAGCGAAAAAACCAGCGACGACTCGGCCTCGCAGGCTTCGAGCAGCAATCCTCCAGTGATGCCGAACGCGATGAATGCGCCGAAGTGGAGCAGCGAGTATTCCAGCGCCAGCAGCTTCAGCCCGTGATGAAGGTCGTGAGCATGCGAGCCGTGCAGAAGCGTCGCCGCGAGCAAAGCCGGCGTTTCAAGCGCGTGGCCACGAATTACGTCGAAGATTAGAAACCAGACGGCAACAACAATCGCGCCGATGATTCCCGCGACCGCCCCATCGATGATGATCCGCGCCCTCGAATGTGCCATCTTCCTCCGTCACGCGCGCGGGCGATTCACGCCGGGATGAACTCGCCCATTAGCAATGCACAAGGTCTCTATTAGCATTATTAACGTCAAGCTCCGCAAGCAGCAAGCATCGCGAACCCGTTTCGGGGATTTTTTCCGCTCGTCGCGGACTTAGCCCGGCGGCCGGCGGCAGGATAATATGAAACGGTTTTCGCGCCATGGCCGACAGACTTGAAACAACCGAGCGAGCTGAAGCCTCGCACGCGGCGCCGGCATCGGCTCCCAAAGCCGCGCGGGAGGCTGATCATCACGCGTATCTGAATCATCCCGACCTGCTCCGGATCGGCCGCACACCGATCCATTTTTTTGCGGTCGCGGTGGCGTTCTTCGCGGTTGGCGTTGCCGCGATGCCATTGGTAATCACGGACGTGGCCGGGTTTTTCTATCAAATGACGCCGCTGGCGCTGGTGCATACGTTCACGCTCGGGTGGATCACGGCGGCAATGATGGGCGTGATGTATCGCTACGTTCCGGCGCTCACGCACCATCCGGTTCCATACCCGCGCATGGCGTTGGTGCAACTCGCGATCTACGTGATCGGCGTTTCGGGGATGATCGCGCATTTCGAGATCGGAATCTGGCTTGGACTGTGGCTCGCGGCGATCGCGGTGGTGATAAGCGTTGCGATGTTCGCCGCTGAGATCATCCCGTGTCTGTGGGCGCAGGTCGGACGCGGCGTTGCGGAAACGGGAATGTTCATGGGCGTGTGCTTCCTGGTGCTCGCGGCCGCAATCGGACTCACGCTCGGCCTCGACAAGACTTACGATTTCCTTCCCGGCAGCGTGCTGACGAATCTTTCCAGTCACGTACATTTCGCCGCGCTCGGATGGGTAACGCTGACCATCTGCGCGGTGTCCTACCGGATGCTGCCCGCGTTTTTGCTGCCGAAGATCGAACTCCCCGCGGCCGCGATCTGGCAACTCTACGCGCTGACGATCGGAATCATCGGACTCGGAGTGACCCTGCTGAGCGGGGTCGCCGGGGTGACTCTATGGAGCAGCGTGATCGCGGCGTCGCTGCTCGCGTACATCTTCACCATCGGAAGGCTGGTGCTCACGCGGCGGATGCCGCTGGATTGGACGTCGCGTCATGCGATCTGCGGAGTCTCGTGGCTGGTGATTGCGATCGCGATGGGTCTCACGCTCACTGTCACCGGCGCCGACGGCGAATACGGCAGCCGCATCGCGTCGGCTTACGGCGTGATGGGTCTGCTCGGATGGATTTCGAATTTCATCATCGGAATGTCGTATCAGCTCTTTCCGGGATTCGTTGCACGTGCGCGGACCGGGCTTGGATGGCCGGCGGTTACGATCGCGGAACTATCGATTCGGCGGACGCGGCCGTTGGTATTCATCGCGTACAACCTCGGGGTCGCGATGGTTGCCGGCGGGCTGCTGGCCGGGTCAGTCGATCTCGCGGTGGCAGGCTCGGTATGCATCGCGGCCGGCGGAATCGTGTACTCGGCGGTGACGCTTTGGACGCTCAGCTTCGCCTACCGGGCGGCGATGCCGGCCGCGGCGCGAACGGATTTGCGCATCCTTCCCTCGTAGCTGCGCCTTCATAGCCGCGATTCCCAAGCGCAGGCCCGGTACTCATCCGACGCATCTTTGAAAAAACAAGACCTCCGCGTTGCGGAGGTCTAAATTGGGCGGATGCGTCCTTAAGGTCGCCCAGCCTTCACCGCTCGGACGCTTAAGTTTTATTACGGATTGCGACCGAACCGGTACTCGCTACAGCGCTTGTTCATACGCCGGAGCAGTGCTTATTTCAAGGCGCGTCCGCGCCCTTGGGGGAAACACACAATGAAACGCATATGGGGATTCGACCTTGGAACTGCTTCGGTCGGCTTCGCCGTGATCGAGCACGACGAACCGAAGGGCGAAGGAAAAATCCTGAAAATCGGCGTGCGGGTCTTTCCCGAAGGCGTCACGGAAAAAACCAAGGAACCTCGCAATTGGGAGCGACGCAACGCCCGCCTTGCCCGCCGCCAATTCAGGCGACGGCGATGGCGCAAGCGGGCGCTACGCGCCACGCTTGTCGATGCCGGACTTTTGCCCGAGTCGGAGCGCGAGCCGCGGCCACACCAAACGCGCGGTGATTTCTTCCTGAGCAGCGAGAAGGGACGCGATCCCTATGAACTCCGCGCGAAGGGCGTGCACGAGAAACTTGAGCCTTATGAAATTGGCCGCGCGCTCTTCCACCTGTCCAAGCATCGCGCGTTCGCAGGAAGCCGGAAGTTCGATTCTTCCAAGGCGGGCGATAAGAAACAGGAAAGGGAAGAAAAAGGAATCGAGCAGGAAATAAAATCGCACAAAGAAAAAATGGGCGCCCGTTCGCTCGGCGAATACATGCAACAAGATTTTAAGGCGCCCAATCCAAAGCGCGGCCACCATTTCCACCGCAAAATGGTCGAGGACGAATTCGCCCGCATCTGGGATACGCAGAGCAAGTTCCATCCTGCGCTTTTGAATGCTGAAATCAAAAAGCGGCTCGATCAAATCATCTTTTTCCAGCGTCCCACCTTCTTCCGGATGAAGACGGTCGGCAAATGCGATCTGGAGCCCAGCGAGGATCGCTGCCTCAAGGCTGACTGGCACGCACAGCGCGCCGTTATGCTGCAAATGCTTAACAGCATCCGCTTTTCCGGGGATCGTCGGCTCACCAGCGATCAGCGCGGCACGATCCTCAGCCGCGCCGAATGCAAGGGCAAGGTTTCGTTCGCGAGTCTCAGAAAGGTAAAGGTCCTGGGGCTGCAAAATGAACTCTTTAACTTCGAAATCGGCGGAAAGAAGGACATGCTCGGCAATGCCACCGAACAGAAACTCGCCGGCGTATTTGGCGATGCCTGGAAGGATCTCCCGGCGCGCGACAAAATCCGCGACGAAATCGCCCGGCGGCTGTGGCAGGTCGAGTATCGCCTTGTCGGCAACAAGCGCGCCGAAATCCGCGACTGGAAAGAGATCGCCGCTCAGCGCGAAAAGTTCGCCAAAGAGGCCGAGCGCGACTGGAGCATCGCCGCCGAGCAGGCAAAGGCGCTTTCAGAACTCAGCCTTCCCGACGGACACGCGATGCACTCCAAGCGCGCGATTCTCAATATGCTGCCGTATCTCGAACAGGGCCTGCGCTACGACGAAGCCAAGGCAAAAGCCTATCCGCAGCCACCGCCCGCCGGCGCTCCGGCGGAGCGGCTCCCGCCGCCGCGCGAGATCCGCAATCCAACCGTGATGCGCACCCTGAATGAGCTGAGGAACGTCGCCAACAACCTGCTCCGCGTGTATGGCCGCCCGGACTTGATCCGGGTGGAACTTGGGCGCGATCTCAAAATGCCGCGCGAGAAACGGATCAAGCTGATCTACGAACAAAGGGGCAACGAGGCCGAGCGCGAAAAGGCCAAGGCGGCCCTCGCTGAGCATAATCTCCCGCCAAACGGGCTTAACCTGGAAAAGTGGCTGCTCGCCGAGCAACAGGGATGGCGATGCCCATACACCGGCAAGTCGATTTCGTGGGATGGACTGTTCAGGACCGGCCTGTTCGAGGTCGATCACATTTTGCCGCGCTCCCGTTCATTCGACAATTCGTTCGGGAACAAGGTCGTATGCGATCGCGATGCCAACAAGGAGAAGGACAAGCGGACACCTTACGAGGCATGGGGAAAAGCCCCGGACAAGTGGGTGGAGATACTGAAATTTCTCGACGATATCGAGAAATACACCCAGAAAAACGCCCGCCCCTTCACCCGCGGCAAATCCGCGCGGATCAAAACGCTGGACTATCCCGCGGCCGGCTCGGAGGACTTCACCAACCGCCAGCTTGTCGATAACGCCTACGCATCGAGAGAGGCGCGCGAATACTTATCCGCTCTCGGAGTTAAAGTCGAGCCGGCAAATGGCCGCGCCACTTGGACGCTTCGCCACCTGTGGGGCCTGAACGAAATTTTATCCGATTCGCCCGAGAAAAACCGCGACGACCACCGCCACCACGCGATCGACGCGCTGGTAGTGGCCCTTACCAGCCCCGCCTTCGTCAAGCGCGCGAGCGAATTCTACGCCGCCGGCCGTTGGCTGACGGACGAGAACAGGTCGAAGGAACAAACCGAACATTTGAAAAAACGGTTCGCGGAGCCGTGGAAGGCGATACACGCCGACGCGGAACGTGCCGCGGAGGAAATCATCGTTTCCCATCGCGCCCAGCGCAAAGTTTCTGGTGCGCTCCACGACGATTTGCCGTGGGGCGACACGGGCGAGGATGTGGTTAGCGGAAAAATTGCCTACCGGTTGTACTCGCAGCGCAAGGACGGAAAGGCAGTCCGGCAGCGGATACAGCCTGCGCTGATGAGAGCGATCGGCCCGGATCGTTCCGCGTTCGTCCCCACTAATTCGAATCACCACATGGTCATCTACAGGGACGCTGCCGGCAAGCTCAAGTACCAGGTTGTCGCGATGTTCGACGCCGCGATGCGAGTCGCGAGGCGGGAACCGATCGTGAACCGCGCTCCTGAACCGGGTGCAACCGAGGTCAGGTCGCTGTGCATCGGGGATATGATCGAGCGCCAAACCGACGACAAGAAAAGCTATTGGGTGATAAAGGCACTTTGGCCCAACGGAAAACAAACAACGATCCAGCCGCACAACGCCGCCCGTGAGGTGGATAAGTATTCACCGACCACCGCCAAGCTCTTCAGGGAAGGCGCGCGCAAGGTGGTTGTCGATCCGATTGGGCGTGTGTTTCCGGCCAATGATTAAGCGCACAATCGAAATCTCAAGCGGCCCCACCCGGCTCTCGATCCGAAACCGCCAACTGGTTATCGATCGCGAGGGCCAGGAGACGGCCACCGTCCCCGCCGAAGACATCGGGCTGCTGCTGGTGGACCATCAGGCCGTCACCTACACCCATTCGGTCTTCACCATCCTGGCGGAGATGGGCGCGGCGGTCGTGATTTGCGGCGGGACGCATCTGCCCGACTCGATGCTCATGCCGATCGCCGCCAACACGGTGCAGACCGAGCGCTTCAGCGCCCAGATCGCCGCCGGGGCACCGCTTAAGAAACAGCTCTGGCGCCAGAGCGTGGCTGCGAAGCTAGCCAACCAGGCCGGGGTTCTTGAAGCGGCCTCTGGAAGCGACGCGGGGATCGGCGCGATGGCGGCCAAGGTGCGCTCGGGCGATCCGGAAAACCTTGAGGCACAGGGCGCACGACGTTATTGGCCCCGCCTGCTGGGACGGAGCTTCCGCCGCGACCGCGAAGGCGATCCGCCCAACAACCTGCTTAACTACGGCTATATGGCGATGCGGGCGGCGATGGCGCGGGCACTGTGCGCGGCGGGGCTGCTGCCCACACTGGGCATCCACCATCGCAACCGCTACAACGCCTTCTGCCTTGCCGACGACCTGATGGAGCCCTACCGGCCGCTGGTCGATTGGAAGGTGGTCGAACTGGCGCGTGAAAGCGTTGCACCGCGAATGCTCGGGCGCGAGGAAAAGGCGCATCTGCTTGGCTTGTTCAACCATAGCGTGCTGATAGGCGGCCGCCGGACCCCGATTCTGCTCGCGCTCCACACCACAGCCGCCTCCCTTGCCCGCTCCTTCGCCGAGCAACGCGCGCAGTTGCTCTTCCCTGAAGGCCTGCCCTCGGCCATTGCCGAGGACGCGGAAGCGGACGACGGAGGATCCACAAGTGGCCCAGCCGAGATTTGAGCCGCTGGGATGGCGAACCGTGTGGGTAATCGCGCTCTTTGATCTGCCGGTGATGACCGCTCACCAGCGCCGGGCCTACACGCGCTTTCGAAAGGAACTGCTCAACGACGGCTTTACGATGATGCAGTACTCGGTTTACCAGCGCCATTGCGCCAGCCCGGAGAATTCGACCGTGCACATGACCAGGTTGGGGGCGCGGGTGCCGGCGGAGGGCGAGGTCCGGTTCATGACAATCACCGACAAGCAGTTCGAAAAAATCGTTACCTTCGTCGGGAAAAAACGCAAGGCGGCGGTGCCTTCGCCCGCCCAGCTAGAGTTTTTTTAAAGCGCAAGGGCTCGGAAAGTAAGACTTTCCAAGCCCTTGCGCCGGTCGAAGTGTAGCGAATACCGGTTCGGCCGCAAACCGCAACACGTGACCTATATCACCCATCCCAACCATCAGTGTAGCGAATACCGGTTCGGCCGCAAACCGCAACCTCCCGTTGCTAGGTTCCGCTTTCCCGCTGAGTGTAGCGAATACCGGTTCGGCCGCAAACCGCAACTTAGACGTCGACTGCCCAATTACGACGGTTAGTGTAGCGAATACCGGTTCGGCCGCAAACCGCAACCAAGACCCGGACTGCACCGCAGGACAATACAGTGTAGCGAATACCGGTTCGGCCGCAAACCGCAACCCCTTCTCTCACACTGGCACCATCGAACGCAGTGTAGCGAATACCGGTTCGGCCGCAAACCGCAACTTCAGCCTCGGCGTTAACATCTATATGACGAGTGTAGCGAATACCGGTTCGGCCGCAAACCGCAACCGTTCCTTCGTAGCCGCGGCTCTACGAGCCGGCGACGCGCCGCGAACGCAGCACGCGAAGCTCCGGAGCCGTCGTCGCGGGCGGAACCGAAACGTCGCGGTCCTCGCGCTGCGACCACTTATAGAAGATGAATGTGAAAACGATCATCAGGTAGGTGCCCTGCCCGACCCACATGATCAGCCCGCCCAGCACCTGGTCGTCGATCGGCTTGAGGCCCCATCCATGCGCGCCCTCGGTGTACCACGGATAAATCACGCTCGTTGCCAGCGTGATCGGCGCGGCCACCGCGGTCATCGGGATCATCAGCAGGAACAGATAAAGGATCTGCGCGGGGTACGAGAGCCGCGGCAGCTCGGGGACGGGGCTCAGAATTGGCCACCACATCAGGATGCCGGCCGCCATGAAGAGCAGGTGCAGGAAAATGTGAAAATTCTCGTCGCGACACATCAGATCGAAGACCGGCGGAAAGTGCGCGGTGACGAAGACCGCCGAAAAAATCAGGAACGCGATCACCGGATTGGTGAGCACGCGCGCGATGGGTTTGATCGGCGCTCTGAGAATCCACGGCGCCAGCATCCAGCCCGGCGTCCCCATCAGGAGCAGCGGCGGAATCACGAAAGTCTGCATCAGATGTTGCAGCATGTGCATCGAAAACAGCCGCGCGTCGGCGAGTTCATCGAGCTCGGTGTGGGTGAATAAAATCGCGCCCATCGCGATCGCGAACCACATCGCCTGACGCCGCGTCGGCTTGCGGCCGGCCACGCGGCACGCGCCGAGGTAAATCGCGATCAGGATCGCGATGCCTATCGGTATGCTCGGATGTTCTCCGAAGATGTCCATCGTCAAAGACGCGCGCGCGGCGGCTACCCGATCGGCGCCATGTGATTGGACAGATATGCGAACAGCAAAATCAGCGAGACCAGCAACAGCGTCGCGATTATCAACGGGAAGATGAAGACGCCGGTCAGCAGCCATTGATCGTACTTCAAATGCATGTAGAACATCGCGACCAGCGCGAACTTGGCGCCGGCCAGTACGATCAACAACGGCACCAGCACGGGATGGAGCGCATGCACGTAAAAGACCGTGACCTCCATCGCCGTCAATACGCCGAGGAACGCGGCGATGATCAGATAGGTCGCCGCGCCGGGATGACGAGTCTGCCCGTCGTGGGCGTCTGCGATGTCGCTCATGCTCCAGGCACCGCCTGCATCAAATATACGAGGGTGAAGATTATGATCCACACTACGTCGACGAAATGCCAGTAGAGTCCCGCGAGCTCGACCGACAGCGCGCGCGACTTGCCGAGCTTGCCCGTCATGGCAGCCACCCACAGCACCGACAGCCACAGCACTCCGATCGCAACGTGCGCGCCGTGAAATCCGACCAGCACGAAGAACGATTGCGAGAACAGGTTGGTGGTGAGTCCCATGCCCTCGTTGTAGAAGCTGGTGAACTCGTAAACCTGGCCGCCAAGAAAGATCAGCCCGAAGGTGACTACGCCGGCGAGCCAGATTCGCTCCCATCGCTTGTCGCCGCGTTGCGTGGCCGCCAGCGCCAGCACCATCAGCAACGAACTCATCAGCAAAATGAAAGTGCTGAACGAGGTCAGCGGGATATTGAAGATTTTCGGGCCGGGTCCGCCCAGGCTGCGCGATTTGTAAACGATGAACGTCGATATCAAGCTGGCGAAGAACACGCATTCCGAGCCGATGAACGACCACAGGCCGATTTTGCGCACGTCGACTCCGCCCGACGACGGCGCGTGCTCCGGATCGTGCGACTGTTCGCCAAAGTCCGCGTACTCGAATCCCATCCCGACAATCGACAGGACCGCGACCGCCGCGCCGATGAGGATGATGCGATACCAGTCGATGATGAGACCGAGACCGATCACTCCCACGCCAAGACTCAACACCAGCGGGAAGATCGAAGGCGCCGGCATGTGGATGTCCTCGACGGATACCGGCTGACCGGGCTGCGGTTGCGCAGGCGCCTGGCCCGCCATGTAGGCTGCGACGCCGCGCGAACCGGCGCGCCCGTATTTCAGAATCCACCACGCGTCGCGGCCGCGGATTTGCGGGATCGTCGCGAAATTGTACGCGGGCGGCGGCGACGCCGTGGACCATTCGAGGCTGCGTCCGTCCCATGGATCAGCGGGAGCGCGCTCTCCGCGGCTGGAGAGACTTTTGAAAATGTTGACGTAGAAAAGCAGGAACCCGACGCCGAGAATGAATGCGCCGATCGTTTCGAGCTGGTTGAGATTCGTCCAGCCCATGTCAGCGCCGTAGGTGTAAGTGCGCCGCGGCATTCCCCACATCCCGAGAAAATGCATCGGGAAAAACGTGAGGTTGAATCCGATGACGGTCACCCAAAAGTGCCACTTGCCAAGCCGCTCACCGAGCATGCGGCCGGTGATCTTCGGCCACCAGTAATAGAATGCCGCCATGATCGTGAACATCACGCCGCCGAACAGCACGTAGTGAAAGTGCGCGACGACGAAGTACGAGTCCGTCTGCTGAAGATCGATCGGCGCCGATGCGTGCATGATGCCGCTGAGTCCGCCGAGCGTGAACTCAAGCAGCATCCCAAGCGCGAAATAGAATGCGGTCGTCATGCGCAACGAGCCGCCCCAGATAGTCGCGATCCAGCTGAAAATCTTCACCCCGGTGGGAATTGCGATCAGCATCGAGGTGACCGCAAACGCCGAGTCCGCCACCGGGCCCATCCCCGTCGCGAACATATGATGTCCCCACACGCCGTACGACAGGAATGCGATCAGGCAGATCGAATACGCCATCATCGGGTAGCCGAACAGCGGCTTGCGCGAGAACGTCGGGATGACTTCCGAGATGATCCCGAAGGCCGGCAGCGCCATGATGTACACTTCCGGATGACCGAACAGCCAGAACAGGTGCTGCCACAGAATCGGGGTAGCGCCGGCCGACGCGATGTAGAAATGCGTGCCGAAGAAACGATCGAAGAGCAGAAAGATCAGTCCGATGGTGAGCGCCGGAAACGCGATCAGAATCAGGATCGACGTCACCATCAGCGACCACATGAACATCGGCATGCGCATATACGTCATGCCCGGCGCGCGCATCGCGACGATCGTGGTCAGGAAGTTCAGGCCGGTGAGCACCGTCGAAGTGCCTGACACGAGCAGTCCGATCACCCACCAATCGATCGCGAGGCCTGGCGTGAAGTACCGCTCGGTCAGGTTCGCGTAACCGAACCATCCCGCATCGGGAAGTCCGCCGCGAATCCAGCCGAGATGGAGCAGGATTCCCGCGACCAGCGCCAGCCAGAAGCTCAGTGCATTGAGCCGCGGAAACGCGACGTCGCGGGCGCCGATCTGCAGCGGGATCAGGAAGTTACCGAAAAATCCGAGCAGCAGCGGCATCACCACCAGGAAGACCATCGTCGTCCCGTGCATCGTGAAAAACGCGTTGTAGATAGCCGCCGACAGCGCGTGATTGTCGGGACGCCACAGCTGTACGCGAATCGCCATCGCTTCGAATCCGCCGAGCGCCAGGAAAAACAGCGCGCTGACGAGGTACATCACGGCGACACGCTTGTGATCGATCGTCGTCAGCCATCCGAGTATCCCGCCACCTTCAAGGTAGCTCGGCTGATGCGCTGGCAATGGTTTCGGCTGGGCAGCCATTCGATGCTCCCTATTTCAGACCCTCGAGATACGCGACCAGGGCGTTCATTTTCGGCCCCGGCAGCAGCAGCGCCGGCATGTTGGCGCCCGGCTTGGTTTCCTGTGGATTCACGATCCACTTCGCGACGTTTTCCGGGGTGTTCTTCAGCACCCCGGCGGCCAGCGTCGTGCGGCTGGCGAAATGCGTCAGGTCAGGTCCGATATAGCCCTTCGAGATGCCCTGGATCATGTGGCAGGTCGTGCACGGACTGTTGGCGAAAACCTTTGCGCCGTCTGACGCCAACAGATCGCTCGCCGGGATTGCGGCCGGCCCGGCCAGCTGCGCCCTATCCCACTTGGCGAAATCATCGGGCGAATCGACGAACACTCGAAAGCGCATGTTCGCGTGCGACAGGCCGCAAAACTCCGCGCATTGCCCCGGATACATTCCCGGCACCGTCGCCATGAATGTCAGCTCATTGATTTGGCCGGGCACCACGTCACGTTTGCCGCCGAGTTGCGGGACCCAGAAGCTATGTATGATGTCGGCCGACTCCAGTGACAGGCGAATCGGCCGGTCGACGGGAATATGCGGTTCGTTGCTGGTCTTGGCACCGTCGGGGTAATCGAACTCCCACCACCATTGATGCGCTACTACTTTGATCTCCAGGGCTCCCGCGGGTGCGACCGCCGGCTGCGAGCGAAAGATCGTCCGTATCGTCGGCACCGAGATCATCACCAACACCAGCGTGGGTCCAAGCGTCCAGGCAATTTCCAGACCCAGATCGGACGACGCGGTCGACGCTGGCGCCGCTTCGCCTACCCGCGACGAGAAGACGAACACCGCCAGGATAAACGCGATGACCACGATCGCCAAAATGATCGCGTCCCACACCGTCACGTCGATGAAGAGAGCTTGAATCCACTGCGCCAGATCCGACTTCGGCGCGAGCGTCGTCATCGGATGGCCCGCCGCCGAGCATCCCGCAATAGCCAGTGCAGTAGCCACTTGTAAAACTATCGTCGCGATCGAATACCTATTTGAACCGCTCCCGATCATTGCGCATCGTCTCCAACCGGTTCTCCGGAGGTCGCGGCCTGCGCGACGCGGTTCAGTCCCGGCACCGCCGACAGCAGAAATGCGCCCAGGAAACCGATCGATATCAGAAGTTGCGTGACGCCAAACGGGATCGCGTCGAGCGACAGCGACGGAACCACCAGCACGTAACGCTCGAGCCACATCCCGGCCAGCCCCAGTACCGCCACCGTACCGAGAATCACCGGCGTCCTTTTGGCCCGCACGCTCATCAGCGCCGTGAATGGAATCAGCCAGATCAAAACCAGGCACGCCACCGATAGCGGCGACCATGGCATGTGATGCACCCGTTGAACGATAAAGAAAGTTTCCACCGGCAGATCGCCGTACCAGATCACGATGTACTGCGAGAACAGCAGATATATCCAGAATACCGAGAACGCGAAGACCATCTTGCCAAAGTCGTGCATGACGGTGGGATTGGTGAACAGGTTGTTCCCGCCCAAACGGCCGCGCAGCACGGTCGCTGTGAGAGCCATCGCGGTCAATCCGCTCCAGAAGCACCCGGCGAAGAAATACCAGCCGAAAAGCGTGCTGCGCCACACCGGCGCCAGCGACATGACCAAATCGAATGCGATCAGCGAATAGACCGCCGCGAACAGAACCGCAACCAGCGGAGCCAATACTCGTATCGAATGCGGCGGCAACTCGATCTCGTCGGTGGCAATCGTCCACGCCCGTGCGTCATCCCGACGCGAGACGCGAATAAACGCGAAGCTCGCCGCAGCCATCACGCCGAGCCCGATTCCATCGCGCGCAAAAAGAAACGGAGTATTCAGCCACGCAGCCTTCTGCGCGATCGGATGCGTTACCCACGGGAAAATCAAACTGCGGCCGAAGTACAGCCCAAAGAACAGAAAAAATCCCACCCACAGAAATGGCGCGAACGCCTCGCCGAGCCGATACGGCGTCGAACCACCCCACTTTGCCTGCGTCAGATAAAACGCCGCCGACGCGACCAGCGCGCCTTGCGCGATGCCAAGGAAGAACAGCAGGTTGACGAGATAGGCTTCCCATGCGATCGCGGCTTCGCCCCGGATCAGCGCTAACCCGAACGCGATCGCGCCGAGCACGATCATCGCGCCGGCCACCGTGCTCAGCGTCGCGCCGGCCACCGACTCGACGGCGCGCGGCTTCGTCGCCGGATGCTCGCGATGCGCCCGTTGAAGATTGGTGCTCATCGCGGCTGCGCCTCGTCTTCGCGAACGACTTCTTCCGCGCCCGATTCTTTCAGCATCGACTCGACCCGCGCCGCTTCCGCCTCCTCGCATCGAACCACGATCCCGAATCGATCCTCGCCGAAGCGCCCGTCGTACCCCGGCGCGCTCACGGTCGTGGGCACACCCGACAACATCAGCACCCCGAAGAAGCCGAAAATTCCGCCCAGCAGGACCATCAACTCGAAGCAGATCACGATGAACGGCGGCCATGACAAGAGCGGCTTGCCGCCCGCGTTGAGATGCCACTCGTAAGTTGTTCCAATCGTTATCGCGAGCCCGGTAAGCACGCCCGAAATTCCGCCTGCCAGCACCAGCCATCGCACCGGGCTCTTCGAGCGGCCGATTGCATGTTCGATTTTGTGGCTCGGGATCGGCGAGAAGGTATTGAAAGTGCCGACCTGCGCCGCGCGGAGCTCCTCGATCGCTTGCGCGCATCGAGTGTCATCCGCAAACGAACTTATGATCGCTATCGTGCTCATTCGGCTCTGACGCGATCCATCTTGATCGCCTTGCGAAGCCAGACGATTCCCTCTTTAAGCTCCGTCATCGAGATGATCGGCAGGAACCTGGAAAACAACGAGAACAGCCCCAGGAACCACGCGAAGCTGCCGATCGTGATCATGATTTCCGTGATCGACGGACGGTAGCCGGCCCACTGCGAAGGCTCGAAGTTTGCCGTCAGCGAACCCGCGATAATCACGAAACGCTCGAACCACATCCCGATGTTCACGAAAATTGTGATTATCCAGAGCGCCCTCATGTTGACCCGGATGCGCGGGGAAAATAGCAACAATGGTATTACGCAGTTGCACAAGACCATTATCCAGTACATCCATCCCCACGGCCCGAAGTAGCGCATGTGGAAGGTCATTTGCTCTACCGGATCGCCCGCGTACCAGGTCATAAAAGCTTCCGTGAGGTACGCGTACGAGACGACCAGCGAGGTCAGCAGCACGACTTTGGCGAGATTGTCGAAATGCCACTCCGTCAGCAGGTCCTCGATGCCGAGCAGCTTGCGCATCGGGATTAGCAGCGTGATGACCATCGCGACGCCGGAAAAGATCGCGCCGGCGACGAAGTATGGCGCGAAAAGCGTGCTGTGCCAGCCCGGATTTATCGCCATCGCGAAATCCCACGACACCACCGAATGCACCGAAAGCACCAGCGGAGTCGCCAGGCCCGCCATCAGCAGGTACGCCATTGAGTAATGCCGCCACTGGCGATCGGTGCCCTGCCATCCCATGGCGAGCGCCGTGTAGAACTTCTTGCGCCATCCGGTCGCGGCCTCGCGCGCGTTGGCAACGTCGGGAATCAGTCCCATCGTCCAGAACAGCGCGCTAATAGTCAGATAAGTACTCACTGCGAAAGCGTCCCACACCAGCGGCGAGCGGAAGTCGGGCTGTAAGTATCGCTGATTAGGGTATGGCAATAGCCAGTAGAAAAACCATACGCGGCCAAGATGGATCAGCGGATACAGTCCCGCCGTCGCGACCGCAAATATAGTCATCGTCTCCGCGGCGCGATAAACCGCGGTGCGCCACTTGGTGCGGAACAAAAACAGAATCGCGGAGATCAACGTCCCCGAGTGCGCGATGCCGACCCAGAAAACGAAGTTAGTAATGTAGATTGCCCACATCACGGGCTGGCGAAGTCCCGTCACGCCCAGTCCCGAGTAGATCTGGCGAAGCCACATCGCGGCGGCGATCGCCACCAGCGTGAAGCAGAAACCGATCCACGCCCAGTACGCGCGGCCGGCCGGTTCCATCACCCGCAGCACGCTGCGGTCGATGTCGCGGTAACTCGGCTCTGCTGTTATCTTCGGCGCCGCAGCCACTCAGGCCTTTCCTTTCTCGCGATAGAGATCGCGCAGATACGTGATAGCCGGTTGCGTGTTGAGTTCTTCGAGCGCGCGATAGTTGCGCAGCTTGTTGTCCTCGCGCCGGCGCATCATCGCGCTGGCGGGATCGTTGCTGTCGCCAAACGTGATTGCGCGCGTCGGGCACGCCTGCTGGCAGGCCGTGACGATCTCGCCGTCGCGCAACTCGCGATCTTCAGTCCTGGCGTTGAGCTCGGCGAACTGGATTCGCTGCACGCAGAACGTGCATTTCTCCATCACGCCGGCGCCGCGCACCGTCACGTCCGGGTTGAGTTGCAGATTGAGCGGCGCGGGCCACTCGGGCACGAACCAGTTGAATCGGCGCACCTTGTACGGACAGTTGTTTTCGCAATAGCGCGTGCCGACGCATCGATTGTAAACCTGGCCGTTGAGGCCTTCTTCGGTGTGATAGGACGCAAACACCGGGCAGACCGGCTCGCACGGCGCGTGATCGCACTGCTGACACAGCATCGGCGCGAGGTAGAGCTGCGGCGCATCCGCCGCTTCCGCGGCCGGCGGGAAATAACGCTCGATGCGAATCCACGACATGATTCGGCCGTTATCGACTCCGTCCCTGCCCACCGTCGGGACATTGTTCTCCGCGTAGCACGCGGTGACGCACGCGCTGCATCCGGTGCACGCATTGACGTCGATCGTCATGCCCCATTTGTGCCCGGAATATTTCCAGGGCGGGTACATTTCGAACGGCCCGGTGACTTGTTCGGCCTCGCTTTTGGGAACCACGCCGCGCGCCAACTGATCGATGCTCACCGCCTCGACGATCGATCGGCCCATCATGTCGCTCTTGCCCAGCGGTGAAACCAGCGTGCGAGTCTTGCCGGTCGCGCGCGCGGTCGCGGCGGAACTGGTCGCGCCCGCCGCCAATATCGCCCACGCATTTGCGCCGACGTCTTTTGCATAACGGCCGTACGCGCGGTGCCCCTGTCCTAAAGGAACCGCGATCACACCCGGACGAACCGTGCTCTGGACCAGGACCGGCGCCTCGATTGCGCCGTGCTCCGTTTTGATCTCGATGATGTCGTCCCGGGCGACGCCGAGCTTGCGCGCCGTCTCGGGATGTATCTCGGCCCAGCTGTCCCACACGATTTGCGTGACCGGCTCGGGCAATTCCTGCAGCCACGGCTTGTCGGCGCCGCGGCCGTCGTAAAGAAACAGGTGCGGGTAGGCGTAAACGGAAAGTTCCGGCTGAGCCGCGGCTGGTGCGGGCGCCTTGAGCGCAGACGTGTCGAAGTTGAGCGCCGCGAGATGCTGTTCCTCGAACAATCCGCCTTCGCGGCGGACGCGTATCCAAAAATCTTCCGGATCAGCGCTGTCTGCTTTGGGAGCCAGCGCCAGCCATTCAGCCTTGACGGCATCCGCCGCGCTCGCCCACGGAAGTTTCGCGCTCGACGATCCCGCGGCTGCCGCAAGCAGGATATCGCCCACCGGCTTGCTCTCGAACACCGGCTGCATGACCGGCTGTCCCAGTCCGCGGATTCCCGCGCGCGGCGCCGTGTCACGCCACGATTCGAGCGGATGATGCGCCGGCAGGAGCAGATTCGCCATCGTGGCGGACTCGTCCGGCACGCCTCCCGCCCACACGACGAACGGAACTCTCCGGATCGCCTCGGCGACTTGCGCCGACGCCGGCATCGTGAAGACCGGATTTCCGCCCGCGATGAACAGCGCATCGATCTTGCCGCCGCGCATCGCGTCAACCGCCGCGTCCACTTCATCCGGCGTGCTGGTCTCCTCGGCCGGCGAGCCTTCGAGGAACATCACGGTCTTGCCGAAATTGCCGGTGACCGCGTTGAGAATCATCGCCGCAAGATGAGCCGACGAATCGTCCGTGCCCGCGATTGCCAGCGCGCCGTCCGCCTTGCCGAACGTCTCGCCAAGCCTGGTAATGGTTTCCACCGGCACGCCGGTGCGCGCGCTGGTGGCAGCCGGATCGAAATTCGCGACCGCCCGGGTCAGTGCCGCGAGATCGAGACCCGAGTTCTGCGAAACCCAGCGCTGCTTGATGAGCACGTTGAGCACGCTCCACGCAACGTCGGCCTCCGCGCCCGGAGCAGTCGCGATCCAGTCGTCGCACTTCGACGCCGTCATGCCCAGCCGCGGGCCGACATAGGTGGCGCGGCCAATGGCCAGCCGGCCGTGGCGCTCACGCGGCGTGCGAAACAGCGAGTACTGGCGCGCGAGTTCCACCGGAGATTGCCAGGTCTCGAGGAAGTCCGCGCCGAAGGATATCAGCACTTCGGCCTGATCGATTCGATACGAAGGCAGGTCGCGCTTTCCGAAGAGCGTTTTCGCCGCAACCCGCGCCGGTTCCTGGTTGATAGCCTCGTAAAATATCGCGCGCGACGAGCCATAAGCGCCGACGAACGCGAGCGCGATTTTTCTCAACGTCGGGCCCGGCGGCGAACCGAAGAACGCCACGCGATCCCTGCCCGCCTGCGACGCCGCCGCCAGCCGGTCGCCGAGCATTTTGCCCGCGTCGTCCCACGAAACGCTCCGCAGCGCGCCGTCGCCGCCGCGAACCTGCGGACGCGCAAGCCGATCGGGATTGTACAGACCTTGCAGCGCCGCCTGTCCCCGGGCGCACAAAGAACCCTGGCCGATGGGATCGGCCGGATTGCCCTCCAGCTTGACGACGCGCCCTTCCCGGATTCGCGCCACCATGCCGCATCCGGCAGGGCACTCCGAACACGTCGTGGCAAAGAAACTCGGCACGCCGGGAATTACGTTCTCATCGGGCACGACGTACGGGATCAGCTTCCTCGCCGCCGGCTCGCAGCCAGGGATCGCCGCCGCCGCACCCGCAGTCGCGGCCAGCTTGATGAATGATCGCCTGGATATCGACGGTCGCTCGCGCATCTACCTACTCACTCAGTGATGACAGCCAACGCAGTCGAGCGTCGCTTTCTTCTCCGTGTGACAGTCCACGCAGAAGCCCATGTTGATTTCAAACGCCGGCACCACGCGATCCATCGTTTGCACCGGGCCGTGACAGGTCTGGCATGGCAGGCCGGCATGAATATGCGGCCGATGGGTGAAGCGCACGAAGTCGGGCAGCGCGTACACGCGATTCCACTGAATCTCGAACGCCGCCGGCGTGTCGTCCGTCCACGCCCGCGTCACCGGCTGGACTGCGCCTCCCGCAATCCGGTTGCCGTGGCATCCCACGCATTTGGCTACCGCCGGGATACCCGGCTCGGACGATCGGCCTGCATCGGCATGGCAATACATACAGGGAATTTGGTTCACCCCGGCGTGTACTCGATGGCTAAATGGTATCGGCTGAACTACATCTGCCCGGGGCGCCCATGGCCGCTGCGACAGCGCGATCACTGCCCCTCCCAGGGCAAGCATCGACAGGGCGAGCACCAGCACGATCCGGTTCATACTCACAATCAGGCTTGTAAATAGGGCAAAAAGCGCAGCCGCGACACTGTTCGGCAGGTAAAGTTTCTAACAGTACCGTCGCTCCAAGTAAAGATAGTTAATGATTCCCGCTGAATTGGATCGTCCAATCGACGCGCGCACCTGTGGATTGGCGACGGGCGAGAACGCTGATTTATTGCGCCAGGTAGTTTCGACGGTCCGCAAAGTATGTTACTTATGACCAAGCCTTGTGGTCTGAGGCTTTTCAACAGGTGCAAATCAAGACTGCTTCTCGACTGGGTCTTTTACCGCCCTACCTTTTTGCCGAGCTTGACCGCCTGAAGAAGGAAGTGGCAAGCAAGGGTGTTGACGTTATCAGCCTCTCGATCGGCGACCCCGACCTGCCCACTCCGCGCCACATCGTCGAGACGCTCAAGCGCGCCGCCGACGACCCGGCAAATCACCGCTATCCCGACTACGAAGGCTTGCCGCGATTTCGCAATGCGGCTGCGGATTGGTACCGGCGGCGTTTCGGCGTCAGCTTCGACCATCAGCGCGAGGTCTGCGCCCTGATCGGCTCCAAGGAAGGCATCGCAAACTTCTCGACCGCCGTCGTCGATCCCGGCGACATCGTGCTGATTCCCGACCCCGGATACCCGGTGTACTACTCGGGATGCGTCTTCAACGGC
>Ga0187880_1000129_pt1 | contig 61657 bp, 58 predicted proteins | sample June2016WEW_19_4_FD_132998 | JGI IMG/M metagenome (GOLD analysis project Ga0187880, IMG submission 132998) | Peatland microbial communities from SPRUCE experiment site at the Marcell Experimental Forest, Minnesota, USA - June2016WEW_19_40 | ecosystem: Environmental > Terrestrial > Soil >... | reverse complement strand
AGGAGGCCCGCACCATGTAGACCTTGCAGGTGAGCCCGAAGAAGGCGCAGGCGAAGGCCAGCGCGCTTCCCCACTGGCCGGCCCCGGTCTCGGTGGCGATCCGCTTGATCCCCTCCTCCCGGTTGAAGTACGCCTGGGGGACCGCGGTGTTGGGCTTGTGCGACCCGGCGGGCGAGACCGACTCGTCCTTGTAGTAGATCCGGGCCGGGGTGTCGAGCGCCTTCTCGAGGCGGCGGGCCCGGACCAGGGGGGTCGGGCGCCAGAGCCGGAGGATGTCGATCACCTCGCCGGGGATGTCGATCCACGGCTCGGTCGAGACCTCCTGGAGGATCAGAGCCATCGGGAAGAGGGGGGCCAGGTCCTGCGGGCCCGCCGGCTCGCGGGTGCCGGGGTGCAGGGGTGGCTCGATGGGCTGCGCCAGGCGCGGCACGACATTGAACCAGGCTTCGGGCACGCTCTCAGGCGGCATGGTCCAGCGCATGGATCTTCCCCAACGATCGGCGGACGGTGGTCGGGACTCTAGCGGAGTCCCCGGGGGAAGGTGCACCCGAGATCGGCAGCAGGGGCGGCCTGGTCCCCGGCGAGCATCAGCAGGACGTGATCAGCTTCCGCAGGGGCGGCTGCCGGTGACCCGATCTGGCCGTGGTGAGCGTTTGACAGGAGAGCAACGATCTGGTAGTGTGCGGCCATTGGTATGAGGGAGCCTGCCGCGAGATCGGTGGCGGGAAAGGGATCGGAAGGTGTCGAGATTCAGGCGCCACACCCCCGTCGAGACCGAGATCGTCGGCGTCCCCGCATCGCCGGGACAGCCGACATCGCAGCTCTGCTCGGAGCCGGGCTGCGACGGCCCTGACCGGGTCACCTGCGACTACCGCGACCGCCGCGGCACCCCCTGCCCCACCGCCTGGTGCCCCCAGCACATCGTCAAGATCAACGCCTGGCACCTCTGCCGGCGCCACGCCCGAATCGTCCAGAGCCTGGCCCCGGTGGAGTTCCGCGGCGAGCTGCCTGCCCCCGATCTCGACAACCGGGCGCCCTCGCTCGCCTCTTACCTCGCCGACACCCTCGACGAGCCGATGCGCAAGCTGCTGGTGGAGCTGGCCCGGCCGGCCCTCGGCGAGTACGTGGCCTCCGAGGCGCTGAACCTGGTCACGTCGGTGAGCGGCGAGCGGCGGTGGTCCCAGGGTTGGAAGCTCTTCGACAACACCGGTCCGCTGCTCCGGATCGGAGTGGAGGTCGACGAGAAGCGCGACCCGGAGTGCAATCTCCGGCTCAACAGCCGGGTCGTGCTCCGCTTCGTCCCGCCCTGGATCAGGGAGCGCAGGGCCGGCGCGCCGTTCTCGCCGGAGGACGAGGCGGAGCGGCGACGGGTCTTCTTCGAGACCCTCATGGAGCAGCACGTCCGGCCGGCGGTGGTCGCCGAGGAGCGCTGGGTCCGCCGCTGGGAACGCTCACCCCAGGCCGGGGCACGGAGCTGATCGCGGTCCGGAGCTGATCGGGGTCCAGGGCTGACCGGGACCAGGGGCCGATCGCGTCCGGAGCTTATTGGGGTCAAGTGCTGACCGCTCGTTCTAAGTCGAGCCCAGGTCAGAGGGCGGTGTCCGCTCCGATCTCGTGGCCGAGGGCACGCAGCGCGCGGCGGTACTTCGAGCTGCTCTCGGGTGGCCCCGCCCCGGCCTCGCGGAGCCGGGCCGCCACCCGGTCGGCCAGCTCGTCCGCGCCGTCCTGGATCTCGACCTCCAGCTCGCGGAAGCGGTCGGCCACCGACCCGTCCGGAGCCGCGACCTCGACGGTGTCGTCCATCACCTCGACGATCGCCCTCCCGCCGGCCTCGGCGCCCGCCTCCCCGAGGGTGAGCACGCGCCGGCTTGCCCGGAGCAGCGCCACCGGGTGCAGCGCGGCGGGAGGGACGTCCGCCGGCGCCAGGGCGAGCAGCGCCGCCGGAGGAGCGCCGCCCGCCGCGGCCAGCTCGTGCTCCCCGCGCACCATCCGGTCGCCGTCCGCGTGCCCGGGGGTCTTGAGGGTCCAGATCCCGGGATGCTCCGGCCGGTCGAGGCGGCGGCGGTGGCGGAGGCCGAACCCCTGGCGGACGAGGTCGAGGGAGTCCGTGTCCCAGTACGTCGTCTCCTGGGGCTCGGCGCCCGAGTCCCCCACCACCCCGTCGCCCAGGTCGGAGAGGTCGGGGAGCACGTACCCGGGGCTCGCGCTCAGCTTGATCTCCCGCTCGACCTCGCCCGCCACGGGCCGATTATGCGCGAGCGCCCCCGGGCGCACCGGGCCACCGGGCGCGCCGGGTCGATGCGCCGGCGAGCCCGCGCACCGCGGACCTCAGCTCTGCGCCCGGCGCTGGTCGAGCATGGCGAAGAGCCGCTCCGCCACCGGTGCGGGGGTGACCCGGTACGCCTGGTGCTCGTGCTGATTGGTGATCCAGACCTCGCAGTTGCCGAGCAGCCCCGCGGTCTCCAGGGCCAGGCCGCGCTCCACGTAGGGATCGTTCCAGTACACCGCTCCGACCACCGGGACACGATTCCCCCTCAGCCGGTCGACGTCGTACAGGGGCGGCCAGGAAACCCGGCTGGCGAGCATCTCGGCCGCGTCCCGGAACGGGCGCAGCGGCGCCCACTCCTCGAACATCCAGGGGAACATCATCTCGCCCGTGAAACACGCTGCCGGCTCGGCGTCGAGCGCGTAGCGAGGATCGGCGGCAATGACCCGCGCGGCCGCCCATCGGGTCGGCCCGCCCTGCGCGTAGCACGCCTCCTGGAGCAGCGAGTAGATGGGATTGGTCGCCGGCGACATCAGTGCGGCGACCTGCTGATGCACGGAGCCGCCGAGCATCCCGAGCGCCCCCAGGTCGTCCGCTGCGCGCTCGACGATGCCGTGCAGCTCGGCCGCGCCGTGGAGATGGCCGAGGCAGGTGCCGAGCGCGAGGAAGGCCGGCGCGGTGAGCCGCTGACCATAGGCGTCCACGTCGTGCGCCGACTCGAGGTGGTCGACGAGCCACCGCACCCGGGCCGCATCCCCCGGGAAGCGGGCCAGGAAGTCGGCGTTGCGCTCAGCGACCCGGTCGGCCAGCACCGCGTACACCGCATCCGCCTCGTGAAGGACGGGGGCGAAGCCCCCGGTGATGATCACCCCGATCACATGCTCGGGAAGGAAGGAGAGGTGGGTGAGGCTGCAGAAGCCCCCGAAGCTCTGCCCGAAGAGGTACCAGCCGGCGTCGTCGCCGAGCAGCACGGAGCGGAAGCACTCGGCGTCGCGGACGATGGAGTCGGCGCGGAAGTGGGAGAGGTATGCGGCCAGCTCCGCCGGATCCGCGCGCGGCATCGCCCGCGCCTCGAGCGGCGTGCTCGCCCCGGTTCCGCGCTGGTCGAGGAGGAGCACCCGGTAGCGGGTGAGGAGCTGTTCCAGCCACGCGCTGCGCGAAGCCGGGAAGCCGAACTCCATCCCCGGGCCGCCCTGGTACCAGCAGATCATCGGCAGCCGGCGATCGTCCACCTTCTCGGCGGCCACGACCTCGCGGGCGAAGACGCTGATCGTCTCGGACTCGCCGGGCCGGTCCCAATCCAGCGGGCACTCGATGCGGTGCCCGGTGACGATCATCCGGTCCACCGCGACTCGCGAGACCACCTCGTGCCGGTTCATCGCTCGGCCTCCGGGGCGGCGCCGGTCATCCCCCTCACCCCTCGAGATTGCGAACCCTGAAATCATCGTACTCCACGCTGGAGTTCCCCTCTGACTCCACCCCCCCGTTCCAGCCTGAGCCTCCCCCGGCCGCGTAGCTGTCGGTGACGGTGTGGACGGTGCCGGCGTCGACCTGGACCAGGATCCGGGTGGTCTGGCTTCCGTTGCCCACGCTCACGGTGATGCAGGCGAGGCTCATCCGGTTGGACTGCCCGACCTGCCCCACCCCGGGGACATAGCCGATGAGGATGCTGGTCGGCTCATCGGCGGAGCTCTCCGCCGCCCCCGGATAGCGGAACACCTGGAGGCCGCCGTCCGGGAAGAGGAAGGCGACGTAGTGCGTCGTGGAATCGTCTCCGGCGTGGTCGCAGCGGAGCCCTGCCCCGGCGTCGAGGTCACTCGCGGAGGCGAGGGTGAAGGACGCGCTGACCGCCATGGCGGCGAGGCCCGTCGAGTAGGGCGCCGTCGCCGCGTGAGCGGTGTCTCCGCTGCCACTGATCACGTAGGCGCCGTCCCGGTAGACGAAGGTGCTGCCCGCGCCATCGGTGCCGACGAACCACCCGGAGTCGGGATTGGTGAAATCGTCGCTCCACACCACCCGCCCGCTGCCCAGGGTGAGGCTGGTCGCGTGGGCGGCCGGGCCATCACCGGACCGGAGGCCGCTGAGCACCAGCCAGACGGCACCCAGACCGAGCAGGGGCAGGGCCACGCAGAGCACCACCGCCAGGACCCTCATGCCGCGTCGGGGCCGGGATGGGGGCACCTGAGGAGGCGGGGGCGGCGCCCACCAGCCGGGCGGGAAGCCCCCCGGCGGTGGAGGCGGCGGGACGGGCCACCCCGGAGCGGGGATCCCGGCGCCGGCACCACCCGGCGGTGGAGGCGGCGGGGGCGGGGGCCAGCCCGGCCACGGGGGCTGGTTCATCGCGGCAGCTCCAGACGGGTGGTGCCTCCCATGTAGGGCCAGAGCGCGTCGGGAACCTCGACGCTCCCGTCCGCCTGCTGGTAGGTCTCGAGGATCGCGTCGAGGACACGGGGGACGGCCAGACCGCTGCCATTGAGCGTGTGGACGAAGCGGGGGCGCTCGCCCGGTGCCGGTCGGTAGCGGATGTTGGCCCGGCGCGCCTGGAAGTCACCGAAGGCGCTGCACGAGGAGACCTCCAGCCACCGCTGCATCCCCGGTGCCCAGGCCTCGACGTCGTACTTCTTCCACTGGGCAAAGCCCATGTCGCCCGTGCACATCGAGAGCACCCGGTAGCGGATGCCGAGCCGCTGCAGCAGGGACTCGGCGTGACCGGTCAGCAGCTCCAGCTCCTCCAACGACGTCTCGGGGGTGGTGAACCTCACCATCTCGACCTTGTCGAACTGGTGCAGCCGGATGTAGCCGCGGGTGTCCTTGCCCGCCGCCCCGGCTTCGCGGCGGAAGCACGCCGTGTAGGCGACGTGGCAGATGGGCAGGTCGGCGGCGTCGAGGATCTCCTCGCGGTAGAGGTTGGTGACCGGCACCTCGGCGGTCGGCACCAGGTAAAGGTCGTCGTTGGTCTGGTAGGCCATCCCCTCCTTGTCGGGGAGGTTGGCGGTGCCCACCATGCACTCGGGGCGGACCAGGTACGGGGGCAGCACCTCGGTGTAGCCGTGGTCCCGGACCCCCACGTCCAGCATCCAGGTGATGAGCGCCCGCTGCAACCGCGCGCCGTCGCCGCGCAGCACGGCGAAGCGCGCGCCACTGATCTTGGCCGCGCGCTCGAAGTCGAAGATGCCGAGACGCTCGCCGATGTCGTAGTGGGGCAGCGCCGGGAAGCCGAGCTGGGGGACCTCGCCCCAGGTGCGCACCGTCACGTTGTCGTCCTCGTCCTTGCCGACGGGCACCGACTCGTGAGGCGGGTTGGGAACGTAGAGGAGCAGGTCGCGGAGTCGCGTCTCGATCTCCGCCAGCTCGGACTCACCCGACTGGACCTGGGCTCTCAGCTCGTTGAGGCGCGCCCGCTCGTCGTCGGTGGGCGCTTGGCGGGCCCCGGAGGAGGCGCGGCGGCGCTCCGCCTGAGCGGCCTCGACCCGGGCTCGGAGGGCGCGGGCACGGGTGTCCAGCTCCAGGATCTCGTCGATCGGAGCCGCCTCGTGCTTCAGCTCGGCCCCCCGCCGGTAGCGGTCGGGGTCCTCGCGAAGGTCCTGGAGCGGAATCACACCTCGGCCTCCTCTCCGCCCTGGGGACGCATGGTCGGGAAGAGCAGCACGTCCCGGATCCCAGGGCTGTCGGTGAGCAGCATGGCGAGCCGGTCGAGGCCGATACCGAGGCCGCCGGCGGGCGGCATCCCCGCCTCGATCGCCTCCAGGAAGTCCTCGTCCAGGGGGTACCCCACGCCCTCGTCCAGCTCCCGGCGGCGGGCCTGCTCCTCGAAGCGGGCGCGCTGGTCGATGGGGTCGTTGAGCTCGCTAAAGGCGTTGGCCAGCTCCCGGCCGGCGATCACCAGCTCGAAGCGCTCCACGAAGCGCGGGTCGTCGCGCCGCCGCCGGGCCAGGGGGCTCACCTCGGCGGGGTAGTCGAGGACGAAGGTGGGGTCGTGAAGGGTGCGTTCGACCTTCTGCTCGTAGACCTCGTTGAAGATGGTGCCGGGGCCCAGGCCGGCGGGCAGCTCCACCCCCGCCTGGCGAGCCCGCTCCTCCAGCGTGCCGCCATCCCAGGCGCGCACGGGGTCGAACCCGCACACGTCCTCGATCAGGCTCGCCATGGTCCTTGCCGGGAACGGTGGCGACAGGTCCAGGTCGCGGCCACCGTACTGCCGGCGCAGGGGGTCGACGAGGGAAGCGGGGGCTCCGGCCGCCGCGCGGATCTCGGGAGGACCGGCAGCAGCGCGGACATCGGGAGCGCCGGGAACGCCCGGGGCGTCGGCACCATCCCGCGCATCGCCCTCGCTCTCCTCCATCTCCACGGCGCCGCGCGGGGCAGCTGGGATGGCCCTGGCGGCGTCGACGACGATCGCCTCGGTCAGCTCGCGCATGTCGGCATAGTCCGCGTACGCCTGGTACGCCTCCAGCATCGTGAACTCGGGATTGTGACGTGGCGAGAGGCCCTCGTTGCGGAAGACGCGGCCGATCTCGTACACCCGGCGGTAGCCGCCGACCAGCAGGCGCTTGAGATGCAGCTCGATGGCGATCCGCAGGTAGACGTCGGTGTGCAGAGCGTTCCAATGCGTCCGGAACGGCACGGCATGGCCACCCCCTGGGATCAGCTGGAGGATGGGAGTCTCGACCTCCAGGAAACCGCGCTCCTCGAGGGTCCTCCGCACGCTGCGGAGCAGCACGGCGCGGGTCTGGAAGTGGCGCCGCTGGCTGACGCTGGCCATCAGGTCGTAGTAGCGCTTGCGGTAGCGGGTCTCCTGGTGCTGGAGCCCGTGGAACTTCTCCGGGGGCTGGCGCAGCGCCTTGACAAGGGGCGTGAGGGCCTGGACCAGCACCGTCGGCTCTCCCCGCCGGGTCCGCATCAGTGTCCCCCGCACCCCGATGATGTCGCCGAGGTCGAGCAGCTTCACCGCCTCGAAGGCCGGCTCGGCGAGCTGGTCCTGGCGGAACCAGACCTGCATCCGTCCGCTCTCGTCCTCGAGGTGGGAGAAGACGCTCCTGCCCTGGATCCGGTGGAGCACGAGCCGGCCGGCAACGGCGACCTCCGGTCCCGGGGCGTCCCCGGGTGGCTCGCCACCCTCCCAGTCGACCAGGGCGCGATGCGCCTCCTCCAGGGTGTGATCGGGCCGGAAGTCGACGTTGTAGACGGGGAGGCCCAGGGCGGCGAGGGCCTCGGCCTTGCGCCTGCGTTCGGCCATGAAGGGATCGTCGGACATGCCGCGTACATGGTGCCGGAGCGGCGGGCTCTCCCGTGCGCCCAGCCCCTGCCGGGGAGATCAGCGGAGGGCGGTCACCTGGAGCTCGCGCACCCCACCGGGGCTCTGGACCTCGACCCGGTCTCCGATCCGGCGACCGAGCAGGGCCTTGCCCACCGGCGACTCCATCGAGATCCGCCCGGAGGTGACATCGACCTCGGCCGGACCGACGATGGTGAAGCTCTGGGTGCCGTACTCGTCCTTCACCTCGACGGTGGAGCCGACCTGGACGATCCCGCCGACCTCCGCCTGCTCGATGATCACGGCATTGCGGACCATCTGCTCCAGGGTGAGGATGCGGCCCTCGAGCATGCCCTGCTCGTTCTTGGCATCCTCGTACTCGGCGTTCTCCGTGATGTCACCGAAGTCCTTCGCGTATTTGATCCGCTCGGCGATCTCGGGGCGCCGCACGGTCCGGAGCTCGTCGAGCTCCGTCTGGAGCTTGCCGAGGCCCTCTTTGGTGAGCAAGACCGGCTTGTCCATGGTGATGGCTGACCTTCGTGAATGCGGATGGGGCCTGGCGGGCGACGCCAGCGCATCAGGGGGGAAGCACGGGAGTATAGGTGCTCAGGGTGAAACGATGGTGGCGACGTTCCGGTAACAAACTGACCCTACCTGGTTGACCCCGATCTGATAACCTACCAATATCGAAGCAAGCGGTCGGGGACCGCACTCTCATAGCCCCCCCTCTCGGGGCGTCTCTGGTCTTCCAGGGGCGCCCTCTTTTTTGACCTGGGAGCATGCTCACGTCCCGGGCGGCGAGGGCGGAGCGGCCCGTGAGGCCGAGCTGGTGCTGGAGCCTGACGGGTCCCTGCCGGGTCAGCCCTCCCCACTCGTGAAGACGGGGTGGAACCACCCCCCCGGCCCCAGCCCCGCCTCCAGGGCCTGATCGAGGATCACGTCGAGGTCGGCGCGGCTGACCAGGGTCTGGACCATCGCCCGGAGCCGGGCGGCGCCATTGCATCCCCGGATGGTCCAGGCCACGTATTTGCGGCCCACCACGAGCGCCCGGGCCTCCCCGTGGTGGTCGATCAGGAGGTCCAGGTGGTGGCGGGTCAAAGCGATCCGATCGGCGAACCCGAGGTCGGGGAGCAGCTCGCCGGTGGCCACGTGGCGGACCGCCTGGCGGATGAACCAGAGGTTCCCGAGCGCCCCCCGGGCGATCACCACCCCGTCCACCTCCCCGGCCAGGAGCCGGCGCCGGATCTCGCGGACGTCGGTCACGTCGCCACTGCCCACCACGGGGATCCGGACCGCCCGCTTGACCCGAGCGATCTCCGCCCAGTCCGCCTGGCCCTGGTAGCGCTGGGCCCGAGTCCGCCCATGGACGGTCACCATGGCGCAGCCCGCGTCCTCCAGGGCCCGGGAGAGCTCCGGGGCGTTGATGGAGGCGTGGTCCCATCCGAGACGCATCTTGGCGGTGACCGGGACGTCGACGGCCTCCACCATCGCCTGCACGACCCGGGCGGTGGCGTTGACGTCGCGGGCGAGAGCCGCGCCCGACCCCCGGCCGATGACCCGGGGCACCGGGCAGCCCAGGTTGACGTCCACGACCATGGCCCCGCGGGCGGCGCAGATCGCCGCCGCCTCGGCCATCACCCCGGGGTCGCAGCCCACGAGCTGGGCGGCCACGGGGCGCACCTCGGGGTCGAAGCTGAGCAGCTCCAGGGTCCGCGGGATGAGCCGGACCACCGCCTCCGCGGCGGTCATCTCGGCGGAGACCAGGCCGGCGCCGAGCTCGCGGGCCAGCCGCCGGAAGGGAGCGTCGGTGATCCCGACCATGGGCGCGATCAGCACCGGGGAGTCCAGCTCCAGCCGGCCCACCCGGAGCCGCGCCGGGGCAGGGAGGGTCGGAGGCGGCGCCGTCGAGGCGGGGCCCGCGATGCTCATGACGGCCATCGTAGGGGCCGGGGCGGGAGCCGGAGCCGGAGCCCCACCGGACTCAGGCCGTGTTCAGCTCATGGAGGAGCCGGAGCCCCACCAGGGTCAGCCACTCGTCGGTGGCATAGACGCCAGGGATGAGCCCGGCCATCAGGGGGGCCAGCCCCCCGGTGAGGATGAGCTTGGGCTCCCCCTCCATCTCCCGGCGCATCCGGGCCACCAACCCCTCGGCCAGGCCGGCGTAGCCGAGCATCAAGCCCGCCTGCATCGAGGCCCGCGGGTTGTGCCCGAGCACGGCGGTGGGTGCGGCCAGGTCGACGTTGGAGAGCCGGGCGGCCCGCTCCACCAGGGCGTCGTGGCTGACCATCAGCCCCGGGGCCACCGCCCCTCCCAGGTAGTCGCCGGCGGCGTCGATGGCATCGACGGTGGTCGCGGTCCCGAAGTCGCAGATGATCGCCGGCCCTCCGTAGAGGTGCTGGGCGGCGACGGCGTTGGCGATCCGGTCGGCGCCGACCAGGGAGGGGTCGTCGTAATGGATGCGGATCCCTGTCCGCACCCCCGGCCCGATGACCAAAGGGGGACCGCCGAAGCGCTGGCGGCCCAGGTCCTCGAGGCTTCGCGAGAGGTCGGGCACGACGTTGCTGACCGCGACCGCCGAGATCGCCTCCGGCTCGACCCCGGCGGAGCGGAGCAGGGCCACCACCACGAGCCCCAGCTCGGCGCCGGTCGCCCGAGGCTCGGTGTGCAGCCGGAAGTCGGCGACCAGCCGGCTGCCGTCGAAGACCCCGAGCACGGTGTCGGTGTTGCCGACATCGATGGCGAGCAGCATGGAGGCCGATTGTGGCGCGCGGCGACGCGCGGGCGCCACATGGCATCGGTGGGGCGGACGGGTAGGATCGATCCCGCAGTGAAACCGGTGCATCTCGTGTGCGACAGCACCGCCGACCTCGGCCCCGCCTACTACCCCGCCCACGACGTGGAGCTGGTGCCGCTCCGGATCATCTTCGGGGACCAGCAGTTCCGCGATCAGGTGGAGATGTCGACCGGCGACTTCTACCGGCGGATGCGCGCCGGCGGACCCCATCCGCGGACCTCACAGCCGCCGCCGAGCGACTTCGCGGAGGTCTTCCAGCGGCTGGGGAGTGGCGGCGGCACCGTGATCTGCACCACCATCTCGTCCGACCTCAGCGGCACCGCCGGATCGGCGATGCAGGCCCGCCAGTCCCTGCCCGACCTCGACATCCGGGTGGTCGAGACCAAGTCGTGCGGTCCGGCGCATGGCGCCGCGGTGGCCATGGCCGTGGCCATCCGCGACCGTGGCGGCGCCGCCGACGCCATCGTGGCCGCCATCGAGCGGCTGAGGGCGACCCAGCGCCTCGTCTTCACGGTGGAGAACCTCGAGTACCTGCGGCGGGGGGGGCGGATCGGCACCGCCCGGGCCCTGATCGGCACCGTCCTCAGCATCAAGCCGATCCTCGGCTTCATCGACGGCAAGGTTCAGGTCCTCGACCAGGTGCGCACCTACAGCCGGGCCCTCGACCGCCTCGTCCAGGAGCTGGCGGCCGCGGTGCGCCTCTGGGGGCGGACGGCGGCCACCCTGGCCCACGCCGACAACCGCGAGGGTGCCGAGGCCCTGGCCGAGAAGGTGGCGGACGTCACTGGCGAGCCACCCCAGATCGTCGAGGTCGGCGCCGTGCTCGGCTGCCACGTGGGGCCGGGAGCGTTCGGCCTCTTCTACCACCCGGCCTCGGCCGTGCAGACGTGACCCGGATGGCGCGTTCGCGGCGCTTTCGCCAGCGAGTGGGGCGCGGGTTAGGATCTGTGCCTGAGTGAGCCGAATCCACGTCGTCTGCGACAGCACCGCAGATCTCGACACCGCTTACGCGACCGCCCACGACGTCGCCGTCGTCCCCCTCCGGGTGATCTTCGGCGAGGATGAGTTCCTGGACGGGGTCGACATCTCGACGGCGGAGTTCTACCGGAGGATGGAGACCGATCCCCACCTACCCAGGACCTCCCAGCCGACCCCCGCCGAGTTCGAGGAGGTCTTCCGCCGAGTCGGGGGCGACGGCGCAGCCATCGTCTGCACCACCATCTCGGCGGAACTGAGCGGGACGTACGGGTCGGCGCTGCAGGCCCGGGCAGCCCTGCCCGACCTGGACATCCGCGTCGTCGACAGCCGGACCGTGGGGCCGACCCACACTGCCGCGGTGGAGGTGGCGGTGGCACTGAGAGATCAGGGCCGTGACGCGGACGCGGTGGTGGCCGCTTTGGCCCGTCTCAGAGCACGGCAGCGCCTGGTCTTCGCCCTCGAGACCCTCGAGTACCTGCACCGCGGTGGACGCATCGGGGGCGGACGGGCCTTCGTCGGCACCGTCCTCAGCATCAAGCCCATCCTCGGCATGACCGATGGGAAGATCGAAGCGGTCGACCGGGTGCGCACCTACCCGCGGGCGCTCACCCGCCTCATCGAGGAGGTGGCGGCGGCGACGCGGGAATGGGGTCCGACCAAGGTGATCTGCGCCCACGCCGCCAGGCCCGAGCAGGCTCGGACCGTGGCCGAGCGGGTGGCGGAGATCACCGGGGAGCTGCCGCGGGTGGTCGAGATCGGGGGGGTGCTCGGCTGCCACGCCGGCCCCGGCGGCTTCGGGATCGGCATGCACCCCGCCTCCGTTGTCGAGGGCTGAACCCGCTCACCCCTCCCCGGTGCTAGCATTGCTGGTCGGATGACCAATCAACATGTACTGGCGCCTGAGCTGAGGCACGGGACCGCGGACGCCGAGATCGAGGGTCCGGGCGGCCGCGCCGCGGTCAGCCGCCGCCGGCGTGGTGAGATCATCCACGCGGCGGCCCACGTGCTGGGGCGGGCGGGGTGCGCCGACACCTCGATGAAGGAGATCGCCCGCCAGGCGGGGGTCGCCCCCGGTCTCCTCCACTACTACTTCGAGTCCAAGGACGAGTTGCTGACGGCCGTGGTCGGCGACCTTCAGGAGCAGATGACGGCGACCTGGACGGCGGCGGTCACCGGGGGCGACGACCCGCTGGAGCGGCTGATCGCCGGGCTGGACGCGGTCGCGGCCCGCTGCGGCCAGGAGCCGCAGCTCTGGCGGGCCGGCCTGGACCTCTCCCTCCTCGGCCTAGCCAGCCCGGTGATCCTAGCCCGCTGCCGGGAGCTCCGGGGGGCGATCGTCCAGGCCATCGAGGTCGAGCTGCGCGGGGCCCTGGGACGGCTGCCCGCGTACACCCTGGTGCCGCCCCGCGACCTCGCCGGTGCCGTCGCCTCAGCGATCGACGGGATGGCGCTGGCGGCGCTGGTCGAGGGGCGTGACCCCGCCGCCTCCTTCCGTGCCCTCAAGGTGATGCTGCTCTCCCTGGTCGTGGCCGCCCACGTCACCGCCGGTCAGGAGCCGCCGGTCGCCCGGCTGGCCCATCTGCTCCGGCCGCGCTGATGAGCCGCGACCTCCGCTGTCCCCACGGCTGCACCGGCGGCCGGTTCGAGGCCCTCAACGCCCCTCTCTACGTGGATTCGCGGGCCTGCTACCTGGAGCACGACGACAGCCTCGCCACCTTCGTCTGCGCCGAGTGTGCCGCGGTCGCGATCGACCTCGCCGAGGCCGCGGAGACGATCCGGCGAGAGGCGGAGGTCGAGCCCCAGGTGCTGGTCTGTCCCCAATGCGGGACCCAGATGCTCCCGCCCCTGGACGACGAGCTGGCTCCGTACGTGGAGTGCCCGACCTGCGAGACGCGCTTCGCCGTCGAGGAGGGGATGCCGCACTTGCACCGCGGCGAGCTGGAGAGCTGGGAGGACGAGGGCTAGCGGGGACGAGAGGGGCTCCTCCGGCGTGCTGGTGCCGGGCTCGGCCGCGGTGGCGCCCGCTCAGCCCGCAGCGTGGCGAGCGCGCTCGCGGCCCAGGGAGACGAATGGCTCCAGGCTCTCCGGGTTGGCCACCGCGCTGAGCGCCACGGCGTCGGACACGGCTCTTCCCATCAGCAGGCGCTTGACCGGGACCTCCAGCTTCTTGCCCGAGAGGGTGCGCGGCAGAGCGGGCACGGAGACCACCCGGTCGGGGACGTAGCGCGGGGAGAGCTCGCGGCGGATGGCGTCGCAGACCCGCCGGGACAGGTCCTCATGACCGCCGAAGCCGCCCTCCGCGAAGCCGCCCTCTGCGGAACCGCCCTCTACGGAGCCGCTCTCCCCGGAACCGCTCTCCCCGGAATTGCCCTCTACGGAGCCGCTCTCCACCAGGAAGAGCCAGAGCTCTCCGGGGCCGCCATCGGGGTCCTCGAGATGCACCACCAGGCTGTCGGCCACCTCGGGCATGCGCTCGACCACCGCGTAGAACTCCGCCGTCCCCATGCGGACCCCGCCACGGTTCAGGGTGCCGTCGGAGCGGCCGGTGATGACCACCGTGCCCCGCTCGGTGAGGGTGGCCCGGTCGCCGTGGGCCCATATGCCCGGGAACCTCTCGAAGTAGGCGGCGCGGTAACGGCTGCCGTCGTCGTCCCAGAACCCGACCGGCATGGACGGCAGCGGAGCGGTGAGCACCAGCTCGCCCTCCCGACCCACGACCTGCCGCCCGCCCTCGTCGACCACCTCCACCCGCGCGCCCAGGCAGCGACAGGAGATCTCGCCGGCCCAGACGGGGTGCAGCGGGCTGCCCCCGACGAAGCCGGTGCAGACGTCCGTGCCGCCGCTGAACGATGCCAGCAGCAGGTCGGCCTTCACGTCCCGGTACACCCAGCGCGCGGCCAGGGCGGGCAGCGGGGACCCGGTGGCCCCCAGGGTCCGCAGCGCGCCCAGGGCGTGGAGGGCGGCGGGGCGGATGCCGGCCTTGGCGCAGGCGGCGAGGTAGCTGCTCCCGGTCCCGGCGCAGGTGGCGCCCGTGGAGGCGACCAGGTCCCAGAGGGCATCGACCCGGGGGTGCACCGGGTCGCCGTCGAAGAGCACCACGGTGGCCCCCACCGCAAGGCCGGAGACGCAGAGGTTCCACATCATCCAGCCGGTGGTGGAGAACCAGAAGAAGCGGTCGCCCGCTCCCAGGTCGAAGTGGAAGCCGAGCGTCTTGAGGTGCTCCAGGAGGATGCCGCCGTGGCTGTGCACGATGGCCTTGGGCCTGCCGGTGGTCCCCGACGAGAAGAGGATGTAGAGGGGGTGGTCGAAGTCGAGGGAGGCGAACTCGAGCGGACCCCCGGCGGCGGCGAAGCCGGCCCACGCCGTCCATCCCTCGGGGGCGGGGGCGTCGGGGGCCAGGTAGGGGAGCCACACGGGCCGCCTCACCGTGGGCAGGCCGGCGAGGATGCCCGCGGCCTCGGCGGTGCGATCGACGCTGCGAGCGCCGTAACGGTAGCCGTCGACGCTCAGCAGCACCACCGGGCGCAGCTGGGAGAGCCGGTCCAGGGCCCCGGTGACGCCCATCTCCGGCGCGCAGCAGGCCCAGATCGCGCCCAGGCTGGTGCAGGCCAGCATCGCCGCCACCGCCTCGGGGATGTTGGGCAAGTAGCCGGCCACCACCTCCCCGGGCCGCACCCCGGCGGCGAGCAATCCCGAGCGCACCCGGGCCACCAGGTCGGTGAGCTCGGACCAGCTCAGCTCCTGGGGTGGGCGGGTCTGAGAGCGGGCCACGATGGCGGGGGAGGCCCCGCCACCCGGCGGCGGGCGCAGGGCCGCCTCGGCGTAGTTGAGCCGGCCGCCGCGGAACCACCGCCAGCCGGTCACCCGGGTGGGATCCGGCTCCAGGTCGGCGTCCGGAGGCCGGTGCCACCTGACCTCGAAGCGGTCGGCGATCGCCCGCCAGAAGGCGCCGGCGGTGGCGGGTGCGACGGACCACTCCCAGGCCTCCTGGTAGGTGGGGAAGCCCCGCTCGGCGCACCAGCGACCGAGCCGCGAGGCCGCCGCCCTCTCGGGGGAGGGCTCCCAGAGGGGCGCCGGCGGGTCAATCACCGAGGGATGCCCCGGGATCAGCCATGGGCCGGCAGCCCCAGCTCGCGGGCGATGATCATGCGCTGGATCTCCGAGGTCCCCTCGCCGATCTCCAGGATCTTGGCGTCGCGGTAGAAGCGGCCCACGGGGGTGTCGTTCATGAAGCCGTAGCCGCCGAAGATCTGCGCCGCCTCGCGGGCGTTGGCCACCGCAGCGTCCGAGGCCACCAGCTTGGCGATGGCGGCCTGCTTCTTGAACGGCAGCCCGGAGACCATGCGGGTGGCGGCGTCGTACCAGGCCAGCCGGGAGGTGTGAGTCCTCGCCTCCATGTCCGCCAGCTTGAACTGGAGCGCCTGGTGCTCGCCGAGCCTGCGGCCGAAGGCCTCGCGCTCACCCATGTAGGCGAGGCACTCGTCGACGCAGCCCTGGGCGAGGCCGGTGGAGAGCGCGGCGATGGCCACCCTGCCGCCGTCGAGAATCTCCAGGAACGCCGCGTATCCCCGGCCCTCCTCCCCGAGCAGGTGATCCAGCGGGACCCGGCAATCGGAGAACGAGACCTCCCTGGTGTCGGACGCCAGCCAGCCGACCTTCGAGTACTTCCTGGAGACGGACATCCCGGGAGTGCCAGCCGGCACCACGATCGCCGAGATCTGCCGGCGCCGCCCCTCGGGCTCCCCGGTGACCGCGGCGACCGTGACCAGGCTGGTGATGTCGGTCCCGGCGTTGGTGATGAACGCCTTGGTCCCGTTGATCACCCAGCTGTCGCCGTCGCGGCGCGCCCGGGTGCGGATGGCGCCGGCATCCGAGCCGCCTCCCGGCTCGGTGAGAGCGAAGGCGCCCAGCGCCTCACCGCGGCAGAGCGGGGGAAGCCAGCGGCGCTTCTGGGCTTCGGTGCCGAAGCGATGGATGGGCATCGCCCCCAGACCCACGGCGGCCTCCAGGGTGAGCGCGAGAGAGGAGTCCACCCGCGCCAGCTCCTCGATCGCCAGACAGAGGGCCAGATGGTCACCGTCCATGCCCCCGTGCTCCTCGGGGAAGGGAAGGCCGAAGAGGCCCATGGCCCCCATCCGGGCCACCAGGGCGTAGGGGAACTCCTCCCGAACATAAAGCTCGCCGATCACCGGCGCGACCTCCCGGCGGGCGAATTGCTCGACGGTCGCGCGCAGCAGCTCGTGGTCCCCGGTCAGCGGGAGGCTCGACGCCGCACCCGTGCTCATCTCATCACCCTCCATCTCTCCTCATGCGTCCAGGCTCGCGGCCAGGGCTCTGACCACCCGGCTGGGGCTGGGACGGCCCAGATGCTGGGCGAGCCACAGACTGGTGCGGGCCAGCGCCGCCAGGTCGACGCCGGTGGCCACGCCGAGGCCGTCGAGCAGGAAGACCAGGTCCTCGGTGGCCAGGTTGCCGGTGGCGCTCCGAGCGAAGGGGCAGCCCCCCAGCCCTCCGGCGGCCGCATCGACGGTGGTGACCCCACAGCGCAGCGCCTCCAACGTGTTGGCCAGTGCCTGGCCGTAGGTGTCGTGGAAGTGCACGGCGAGGGTGCCCATGCCGACCCCGGCACCGGCGAGGCGGGAGAGCAGCGCGACCACCGCTCCCGGGGTGGCCACGCCGATGGTGTCGCCGAGAGACACCTCGGCGCAGCCCATGGCCAGCAGCTGGGTGGCCACCCCCACCACCTCGCCCTGGTCCACGGCCCCCTCCCAGGGGTCGCCGAAGCACATCGAGACGTATCCTCGCACCGGGATCCCCGCCTGGCGGGCGTGTCCGGCCACCTCGGCGAGCGAGCGGAGGCTCTCCGACCGGCTGCGGTTGAGATTGTGCCGAGAGAAGGACTCGGTGGCGCTGGCGAAGACGGCCACCTCCCGGGCTCCGGCGGTCAGGGCACGCTCCAGCCCGCGGAGGTTGGGGACCAGCGCCGGGTGGCGGACACCCGGGCTCGCGGGCAGGCGGGAGAGGAGCTCATCGGCATCGGCGAGCTGGGGCACGGCGTCGGGGCGCACCAGGCTGGTGACCTCCACGGCCCTCAGGCCGGCGGCCACCAGACGGGCGATCAGCTCGAGCTTCACCGCCAGCGAGACGACCTCCGGCTCGTTCTGCAACCCGTCGCGGGGTCCGACCTCGTACACGGTCACCTCGGTGGGGAGGCCGGAGATCGGAGCCGGAGGCCACCGCGTCATGGCCGGACCTCCGGGACCAGGCCACGGCGGTGCACGTGCGGCCGTCGCGTCATGACGAGCCCTCCGGGACCAACTCGAAGAGGACGTCGCCGCGAGCCACCTGTCCGCCGGGCGCGAACCCGACGCGCTCCACGCGGGCCGCCACGTCGGCGGTCAGCGTGTATTCCATCTTCATCGACTCCAGGATCCCGAGCACGGCTCCCGCCTCCACCCGCTCGCCGGCGGCCACGCTGACGCTGACCAGGACCCCGGGGAGGGGGGCAACCACGACATCCCCCCGGCCGACGGGCGCCGGCGCGGGGCCGCCGCCCGTGGTGAACCGGAAGACCTCGCCATGGTGCGCGATCAGCACCACCCCCGCCGCGGCGGCGAAGACGAAGCGCTCGCGTTCGCCGTCGAGCTCGGCGACCAGGGTGTCGGCGTCCATCCGGACCACTCGGACCCGGGCGGATCGACTGGGGCCCTCCACCTCGAGGTCCCCGTCCGCTCCCGCGGCACACCCCCGCACCAGGATCCGCCGCACCTCGCCCTCCAGCGTCAGCTCCACGGCGGCCGGCGCCGGCGGCCCCGCGGAGCGCCAGCCGTCCGCTCCCCATGGATCGCCGGCATCCCGCTGCCGCGCCGTCTCGGCGAGGATGACGCCGGCGGCGGCCAGGGCCGGCCAGGGGTCGGCGGTGCCCAGCTCGGCAGCGTGGCCGTCGAGCCACGCCGGGATGATCTCGGCACCGGCGAAGCGCTCCGACGCCAGCAGCCGGCGCAGGAAGCCGGTGTTGGTGGTGAGGCCGAAGACGGCGGTGCCGTCCAGGGCGTCGATCAGCCGGCTGCGCGCCACCTGGCGGGTCTCGCCGTGGGCGATCAGGGTGGCGAGCATGGAGTCGTAATCGGTGGTCACCGCCAGGCCGGCTTCGAGGGTGGCGTCGACCCGCCCCTCCGCGGGCCAGCGGACCAGGGTGGCCCGCCCCGTCTGGGGCAGGAAGCCGTGCTCGGCGTCCTCCGCGTAGACGCGAGCCTCGATGGCGTGGCCGCGGATCGCGATCTCGTCCTGGACGAGGGTGAGCGGCTCACCGGCGGCGAGGCGGAGCTGCAGCTCCACCAGGTCGACCCCGGTCACCGCCTCGGTCACCCCGTGCTCCACCTGGAGGCGGGTGTTCATCTCCAGGAAGTGGACGTGGTCGCCGGCGGCCAGGAACTCGACGGTTCCCAGGCTGCGGTAGCGGACGCGGGCGGCGATCGCGGTGGCCGCCTCCAGGGCGCGGGCGCGGGCCGCCGGCGAGCAGGCCGATGCGGGCGCCTCCTCGACCACCTTCTGGTGGCGGCGCTGCACCGAGCAGTCGCGGTCCCCCAGGTGCAGGACCCGACCGGTGCCGTCCCCCACCACCTGCACCTCCAGGTGCCGACCCTCGGGAAGGTAGCGCTCCACGAAGAGGGCGGGGTCGCCGAAGGCCGCCAACGCCTCCCGCCCGGCGGCCGCCAGCGCCGGCGCCAGGTCGGCGGGTCGGGTGACCAGACGCATCCCGCGGCCGCCCCCGCCCGCGACTGCCTTGACCAGGGCGGGATAGCCGATCTCCGGGCCCACCCGGGCGGCCAGCGCACGGAAGTCCTCCCCCTCGACAGCCGGCACCACGGTGGCGCCGGCCTCCGTGGCCAGGCGTCGCGCCCGGTCCTTGCGGCTCATCAGCTCGATGACCTCGGGCTGGGGCCCGACGAACACCAGTCCGGCCGCCTCGCAGGCCCGGGCGAAGGCGGCGCTCTCGGCCAGGAAGCCGTAACCGGGATGGACGGCACCGGCGCCCAGGCGCCGGGCCGCATCCAGGATGGCGTCGATGGAGAGGTAGGAGTCCGCCGCGGCGGCGGGCCCGATCCTCACGGCGCGGTCGGCCTCGGCCACGTGGGGCGCGTCGCGGTCGGCGTCCGAGTAGACGGCGACGGTGCGGAACCCGAGCCGCCGAGCGGTGCGCAGCACGCGACGCGCGACCGCGCCCCGATTGGCGACCAGCAGGGTATCGAAGGCCATGATGCGCCGCCTACATCCGGAACACGCCGTAGCGCGCCGGCTCCGGGTCGGGCGACGCCGCCGCCAGCGCCAGGCCCATGGCCAGCACCCGGCGCGTGTCCAGCGGATCGATGACTCCGTCGTCCCACAGCCGGGCCGTTGAGTAGTAGGCCGATCCCTGCCGGGCGTAGCGCTCGCTGATCCTCGCCTTGCGCTCCGCCTCCGACCCGCCCTCACCGTCCCCCCGCTCACCGCCCACCAGCGAGAGCACCTCGGCGGCCTGATCGCCACCCATCACGGAGATGCGCGCGTTCGGCCACATGAACAGCAGCCGGGGATCGAAAGCGCGACCGCACATCCCGTAGTTGCCCGCCCCGAAGGAGCCACCGATGATGACGGTGAGCTTCGCCACCCGCGAGCAGGCCACCGCCGTGACCAGCTTGGCGCCGTCCTTGGCGATCCCCCGGTGCTCGTACTCGCGCCCCACCATGAAGCCGCTGATGTTCTGGAGGAACACGAGCGGAACGCCGCGCTGGTTGCAGAGCTGCACGAAGTGGGCTCCCTTGAGCGCGGACTCGCTGAAGAGCACGCCGTTGTTGGCGACCAGGCCGCAGCGGTAGCCGGCGATGCGGGCGAATCCGCACACCAGCGTCTCCCCGTACTCCGCCTTGAACTCGTGGAGCCGGGACCCGTCCACCAGCCGGCGGATCACCTGGCGCACGTCGTAGGGCCGGCGCACGTCCGCGGGTACGACGTCGTAGAGCTCGGCCGGGTCGTCGGCGGGCTCCTCGGGCTCGGCCCGATCCTCCCCCCGCTCGGCGTCCCCGGGGCGGGTGGGCGCGGGCGGTCCCAGCGTGGCGACCATCGAGCGCAGGATCCGCAGGGCGTGGGCGTCGTCTTCGGCCAGGTGGTCCACCACCCCCGAGCGCCGGGCGTGCACCTCGCCGCCGCCCAGCTCCTCGGCGCTGACCACCTCACCGGTGGCGGCGCGCACTAGCGGCGGCCCGCCCAGGAAGATGGTGCCCTGGTTGCGGACGATGACGGTCTCGTCGCTCATGGCGGGCACATACGCGCCCCCCGCGGTGCTCGAGCCCATCACCGCCGCCAGCTGGGGGACGCCCGCCGCCGACATCCTCGCCTGGTTGAAGAAGATGCGGCCGAAGTGGTCGCGGTCCGGGAAGACCTCGTCCTGGAGGGGGAGGTAGGCGCCCCCCGAGTCGACCAGGTAGCAGCACGGAAGGCGGAAGGCGGCGGCGACCTCCTGGGCGCGGAGATGCTTCTTGACCGTCATCGGGAAGTAGGTGCCGCCCTTCACCGTGGCGTCGTTGGCCACCACCATGCAGCACCGGCCCGAGACCCGTCCGATCCCGGTCACCAGTCCCGCCGCGGGCACGGGCTCGCCGTACAGCTCCCAGGCGGCCAGCGGCGACAGCTCCAGGAAGGACGCGCCGGGGTCCAGCAGCCGGTCGACCCGCTCCCGGACCAGCAGCTTGCCCCGTTCCAGATGACGGCGGCGGGAGCGCTCGTCCCCACCCTGGCGCACCAGGGCCAGGCGCTCCCTGAGCTCGGCGGCCAGCTCGCCCAGGGCCCGCCCCTCGGCCGCCGCTCGCGGTGGCGCCGAGCCGGCGGGCAGGGCAGCGTCTGGCGCGGCACCGGCGGGCACGGCACCGGCGGGCGGGCGCTCATCCTCGGCACCGCCAGCCGCTCGACCCGTCCGCATGCCAGCCACGGTCAACCACCCCCCGCGGGTCCACCCGCGATGTTAATCCAGAGTAACATGCGGCGTGAATGGCGGCTAACATCGGTGCTCGAGCGGCAGGCGGCGTCGCGGGGGCGCGCCCCGGGCCCCAGGCCGGCGCGACCAGGGCCAGGGGAGGCGGCTCCGGGGCGTCACCTCGCAGCCGGCGTGAGCGGCTGCTGTCCGCCGCCGCCGGACTCTTCGCCCAGCGCGGCTACAGCTCGGTGACCCTGGCCGACATCGGGGGAGCGGCGGGCATCTCCGGGCCCGGCGTGTACCGCCACTTCGCGAGCAAGGAGCGACTGCTCGGCGAGCTGCTGGTCGACGTCAGCGAGCGGCTGCTGTCGAGCGCCGAGGAGCGGGTCGCCGCCACCGCAGGACCGGAGGCCGCGCTGGTGGCCCTGGTCGACTTTCATGCCGGCTTCGCGGTGGACAACCCGGCGCTCATCACCATCCAGTCGCGCGAGATGCCCGCGCTCAGTGCCGATGACCAGCGCCGGGTGCGCCGGCTGCAGCGCACCTACGTGGAGCTGTGGGCGGACACCGTCATCCGCGCCCGACGGTTCGAGCGGCACGAGGAGGCGATCGTGGCCGCCCATGCCATCTTCGGCCTGCTCAACTCCACGCCCCACAGCCGCCGTCTGGCCGGCGACGAGACACGCACCCTGCTGCGCTCGCTGGCGCTCGCGGCCCTGCTCCCGGCGGGGCCATCTCCCCGGCCAGGGCCATGACGGCATCGGGCTCCGAACCCCTGGTCAGGCTGACCCAGCACGGGCCGGTGGCCGAGCTGGCGCTGGATCGTCCCGCGGCTCTCAACGCCATCTCGACGGCGCTCGCGACCCAGCTCGTGGCCGCGTGCGCCGAGCTCGGACGGCTGGTCCGCTCGGCGCCGCTGCGAGCGGCCGTCCTCACCTCGACGAGCGAGCGCGCCTTCTGCGTGGGCGCCGACCTCAAGGAGCGGGCCCACTTCACAGACGCCGACCTGCTGGCGCAGCGCCCGCTGATGCGCGCCGCCTTCGAGGCGGTGCGCTCCCTCGCGGTGCCGACCGTCGCCGCGGTGAGCGGCCATGCGCTCGGCGGCGGATTCGAGCTGGCCCTCTCCTGCGACCTGATCGTGGTCGACGAGACGGCCGACCTGGCCCTCCCCGAGACGAGCGTCGGCCTGGTCCCCGGGGGCGGCGGGACCCAGCTGGTGGTCCGCCGCTCCGGGCCGGGCGTGGCCGCCGACCTGATCCTCACCGCCCGGCACGTGACCGGCCCGGAGGCGGTGCGGCTGGGGCTGGCCGACCGGCTGGTGCCCCGAGGCGAGGCCCGGACTTCGGCCCTGGAGCTGGCCCGGACCATCGCGGCCAACTCACCCACCGCGGTGCGAGCCGCCCGGCGGGCCCTCCGCCTCGGCGCCGGCCGCGACCTCGATGCCGCCCTCGAGCTCGAGGACGCCGCCTGGCGCGAGGCGGCCACCTCACCCGACCGCGCCGAGGGCATCGCCGCGTTCGTGGAGAAGCGACCAGCGCGCTGGTCCTCCGGGTCGGGGTAGGTCACCCAGGTGCCCTCTGCCAGGGTGCACCTGCCGCCGGCGGTGCCGGTCTAGCTGTCAAGTGTGCCCGTGGCTGGGCTCAGCGTCACCAGCCCATCCCAGGACCATCGAGGCATGGTCGGCACCGGGTCATCGAGGCAGGGCTGGTGGTGGGCCGCGACCAGCACCTGGAAGGCTGGCACCCGCCGGAGCGGGTCGCGCCGAGAGAATATCCGGCGAGCGGTAAGGCGAATCCCCTCGGGCAACCCAACGGGAAGCGGGCGAATCCCCGGGCGGGCCCGAGGGAATCTGGTGGCATGGGGGCAGGCATGGGGGTGATCGACGACGTCCTGGACGGCAATGCGGCCTTCGCGTCCGTTTTCGATCGAGCCACCGGTGCTCTCGACGGCGCGCCCTCCCGGCACCTGGCGGTGCTCGCCTGCATGGACGCACGGCTCGACATCGACGCGCTCCTCGGGCTGCGACCCGGCGACGCCCACGTCATCCGCAACGCCGGAGGGGTGGCGACCGACGACGCCATCCGGTCCCTGGTCATCTCCCAGCGTCTGCTCGGGACCCGCGCCGTGGTGCTGGTGCACCACACCGACTGCGGGATGCTGAGCTTCCGCGATGACGAGCTCCAGGCTCGGATCGAGCAGGAGACCGGCGTGCGGCCGCCCTTCGCCTTCGAGGCGTTCCACGACTTGGAGGCGGATGTGCGTCAGTCGATGGCGCGGATACGGCTGAGCCCGTTCCTGCCCCACCGAGACCAGGTTCGCGGCTTCGTGTACGACGTGCGCACCGGGCGCCTGAGCGAGGTATCTGCCGGCGACCCGGGCAGGTGACAGCCTGCGATCGGCTCCAGCTCGCGGGTCAGGGTGCCGCGCTCTCCTGAGGGTGCTCAGAGGAGGGGCCCGGAATCGGCGGCAGCAGCGCGATGGTGGCGCCGACCGGACCGGCCTCCTCACCGGGGTTGCGCCCCCAATGGCGGGAGAATCTGCCATCGAAGCCGATCACCCGTCCCCCAGCGCGCACATCCGGGCAGCTCTTCCAATGCGGGGTGTGTCCATGGATCACCCGGTTTGCGCCGAAGCGGCGGAGATGGGCGTCCAGCCGAGCTCGGTTGTCGAATGCGCGCCGGCCGATCACGTGGCGCAGCAGCCGGACCACACCCCCGGGTTCCTGGGCCAGCAGGGCGGCGGCGGCGGCGTTGACCTGCTCCACGCTGTCGCCGAGAGCCGCGTAGTCGTCGTCGTCGGTGTGCTGGACCAGGGTGCCGTCGTCGAGCAGGAGCATCACCGGGAGGTGGCGCAGCCAGGCCTCCAGCTCGGGATCGCCGCCGAGGCCCTCGAGATCGGCGGGGTCGCCCCGGCGCCGCCGCCAGATGGTCTCCAGCAGCTCGCCGTCGCGCGCCCGCAGCCGTTCGCCGCCGTACCGACCCTCCTCCACCAGCGCCATCACCAGGAGGTCGTGGTTGCCGAGGATGGCCCGACTGTTGCGCCGGCCCATGGCGATCCTCGCCGCCCGGTGGCCTCCGGCGTCCCCCGGCCTTCCCCCGGTGAAGAAGTCACCCAGGAAGATCGTCTCGAACTGATCCTCGGGGTAGGCGACGAGGGCCCCGGCCAGGCGCTCGTGGTCGCCCTGGACGTCCCCGACGATGAGGATCGGCAGCGCCATCGCCCCAGAGTAGCGGGGCCGGAGGGAGGCGACGGCATCCCGGCGGGCGGAGGGTTCCCGCCCTGTCCGTGAGAGCGACGGGACCCCCGGTGGGTCAGGACGGTTGACGGGACCCCCTCTGTGGGCCAGGACGGTTGACGGGACCCCTCTGTGCGTCAGGGCAGTTGAGGACATCGACGTCCGCAACCCGGTCGAGACGCTCGTGGTCCCGGGCGCTCGTCCCGGGCGCTCTCTTCCCCGGCCCCCGCTGAAGTCCACCGCGCCGGTGTCCGGATCGCTCCGTCCGGGCTGCGGGAGGGTGTGTGCCACGTGGGGCAGGCAAACTATTTCGTCACGAAATATTCGTGACGAAACGTCGGTCGCCCCAGAAGATGAGAGGGACACCACCGAGGACGCGAGGAGGTCGACCTCGACGCCGCTCAGCCGGCGAGCGCGTCCGCCAGCTTCCGGTTGCGAGCGACCCGGGTCGCGGCCCGGGTGAGGGCGCGGCCGACCGAGCGCGGGCCCGGCCCTCCGGGCAGCTCGCGACGGCGCAGCGCCGCATCGACATCGAAGAGCGCCAGCACCTCCTCGTCGAGGAGGTCGGAGAGCCCCCGCCACTCCTCGAGGCTGAGGTCGGTGAGGGTCCGGCCCTCGCCGACGCAGCGGCGGACCGCGGCCCCGACCAGGATGTGGGCCTCGCGGAAGGGCATCCCCCGCGCCACCAGGTGCTCGGCGACGTCGGTGGCGAGCAGCATCGGGTCGGAGGCGGCGCGCCGCATCGCGGCGGTGTCGAAGCGCAGCCGGCGGACCACGTCGGCCACGATCCCGAGGCTGGCGAGGGTGGTGTCCACCGCGTCGAAGAGCGGCTCCTTGTCCTCCTGGAGGTCGCGGTTGTAGGCGAGGGGCAGCCCCTTGAGGGCGGTGAGCAGCGCCATCAGGTCTCCGATCACCCGGCCGGACCGGCCCCGGGCCAGCTCGAGGACGTCCGGGTTCTTCTTCTGGGGCATCAGCGACGAGCCGGTGGCGTGGCTGTCGGGGAGCTCGGCGAATCCGAACTCCGCCGTGGTCCAGAGCACGATCTCCTCGGCGAACCGGGAGAGGTGGACCATCAGCAGGGCGCAGCTGGAGACCATCTCGACCGCGAAGTCGCGGTCGGAGACGGCGTCCAGGCTGTTGGCGCTGAGCGCGCCGAAGCCGAGGGCCCGCTGGGTGATCCGCCGGTCGATGGGCAGCGTGGTGCCGGCCAGGGCGCCGCTCCCCAATGGCAGCACATCGCAGCGTCGGTACCCGTCGGCGAGCCGCTCCACGTCGCGCTGGAGCATCTCCACGTAGGCGAGCAGGTGGTGGGCGAGGGAGACCACCTGGGCCCGTTGGGTGTGGGTGTAGCCGGGGACGGGGGTGTGGCGGTGCTCGCCCGCGCGCGCCAGGAGCGCCTCCTGCAGCCCCGCGCAGCCCAGCATCAGCTCGACGGTGCGGCGCCGGCACCAGAGGCGCACGTCGGTGGCAACCTGGTCGTTGCGGCTGCGTCCGGTGTGGAGCCGCCCGGCCGCGGGGCCGATCAGCTCGTGCAGGCGTCGCTCGATCGCGGTGTGGATGTCCTCGTCAGCAGATGCCGCGGGGAACTCGCCCCGCTCCAGCTCGTCGCGGACGGTGCGCAGCCCGGACCTGATGGCCCGATGGTCGGCCTCGCCGATCAGGCCGACCTCACGGAGCATCCGGGCGTGGGCCAGCGACCCCTCGATGTCCTCGCCGAAGAGCCGCCGGTCGACGGCGTAGCTGGCGGTGTACTCCTCGACGGCACGGGCGGTCCGGGCCCCCAGCCGCCCCTCCCACACCTTGGCGGGGACGTGCCGGGCCGGACCGGGGGCGCGCCGCTTGCCCGCTGCCATCAGCGCTGCCTGACGCGCGCCATCAGCGCCTCTTGACCCTGCGCTCGAGGCTCAAGGGAACGCTGTCCTCCAGCGCTCCCTGGATGCGGGCCTGGGTCCGCAGCGGAAGCCCGAAGAGCTCGATGAATCCCCGCGCCGCGGTGTGGTCGAAGGTGTCCTGGCGGCGGTCGTAGGTCGCCAGCTCCTCGCGGTAGAGGGAGCCGGGTGCGCGCCGACCGACGAGGCTCACCGTGCCCCGGCGCAGTCGCAGCCTCACCTCCCCGCTCACCGGCTCCTGGGTCACAGCCATGAAGGCGGCCAGCGCGCTGCGGAGCTGGCCGAACCAGAGCCCGTCGTAGACCAGCCGGGCCCACTCGTCGCCCAGGCGGCGCTTGAGGTGGAAGACGTCCCGGCCCAGGGTCAGGGTCTCCAGCGCCGTGTGCGCGGTGTGGAGGACCATCGCCGCCGGCGCCTCGTAGATCTCCCGCGACTTGATCCCCACCAGGCGGTTCTCCACGTGGTCGATCCTGCCGACCCCGTGGGCGCCGGCCAGGGCGTTGAGGCGGGTGACCAGGACGTCGCCGGTGAGCCGCTCGCCGTCCAGGGTCACCGGGATGCCGTGCTCGAAACCGAGGCTCACCACCACCCCATCCTCCGGTGCCTGCGCGGGGTCGGCGGTCCAGGCGAAGACGTCGGGGGCGGGCTCCCGCCAGGGGTCCTCCAGAGGACCGGCCTCGATGCTGCGGCCCCAGATATTGGCGTCCACCGAGTAGGGGGACTCCTGGGTGACCGGGACCTCGATGCCGTGCTCGCGGGCGTACTCGATCTCCTGGGGACGGCCCATCTCCCAATCGCGGACCGGGGCCACCACCTCGAGCTCGGGAGCCAGGGCGGCGGTGGCGACGTCGAAGCGGACCTGGTCGTTGCCCTTGCCGGTGCAGCCGTGGGCGATCGCCTCGGCGCCCTCGTCGCGGGCGACGTCGACCAGGATCTTGGCGATCAGGGGACGGGCGAGGGCGGTAGCCAGTGGGTAGGCGCCCTCGTACATCGCCGAGGCGGCCAGGCTGGGAAAGCAGAACTCCTCGACGAAGAGGCGGCGCGCGTCGATCGCGTAGGCGGCCAACGCGCCGGTGCGCAGCGCGCGGTCGGTGACCGCCTCGATGTCCTTCGCCTCGCCGATGTCGGCGGTGCAGGTGATCACCTCGTAGCCGAGCCGCTCCTGCAGCCAGCGGATCGAGACCGAGGTGTCGAGACCGCCGGAATAGGCGAGGACGCAGCGCTTGGGTTTGCTCACCGGACCCCTCCGAGACCGCTCATGGACCTGCTCACCGGACTCCTCCGTGACCGCTCATCTGGTTGGCATCGTGGGCGCGGATCGCCGCGGGCCCTCCTCCGGCCGCCTCGCGAAGCCGTTCGGCCAGCCGGCGTGCGCCGGGCCGCGAGCGGACCACCACCAGCACGGTGTCGTCGCCCGCGACGGTGCCGGCCACCTCCTCGAAATGGGCGGAGTCGATGACGGCCGCCACCAGCGGCGCGCTGCTGGGACGGGTGTGGACCACGCCGATGTGCGCCACGAACTCCATCGAGCGGACGTGCTCGCGCATGACCGCGCGCAGCCGGGTGCTCACCGGTGACGGCTCGTCGGGGTCGCCGCCGGCGACGTAGCGTGGGCCGTCGGGATCGTGGACCCTGGCCAGGCCCAGCTCGCGGATGTCGCGCGAGACGGTCGCCTGGGTGACGTCGAGGCCGCGGTGGCGCAGCGCCGCCACGATCTCCTCCTGGGTCCGGACCTTCCGGTCGCGGATCAGGTCGAGGATGGCCTGCTGCCGCTCCGCCTTGGTCAGCGGACCGAGAGCAGAGCCGACGTTCATCGGATCTCCCCCCCGACGACCGGGTTCACTCCGAGCCCTCCGCGCGCTGCCGCCCGGCGACCTCGAAGGCGGCGGCCAGCATCTCCAGCGCCGCGTCGGCCTGCGCCGCGGTGAGGACGAGCGGGGGGACCAGGCGGAGTGCCGACCGGCTGGTCGCATTGATCAGCAGGCCCAGGTCGAGGGCGGCGGCGACCACCGCGGGCGCGACCGGCTCGGTGAGGACCACCCCCAGCATCAGGCCGCGGCCGCGCACCTGGGCGATCGGCGCGCCGCGCTGGCCGAGCTCGACCAGTCCGCGGTGAAGGCGCTCACCGACCCGGGCCGCATTGGCGACCAGCCCCTCGCTCTCGATCGCGTCGAGGACGGCGGCCGCCACCGCAGTGACCAGCGGACCGCCCCCGAAGGTGGTGCCGTGATCGCCGGACTCCAGGATGTCGGCGCGCGGGCCGGCCAGCACCGCGCCGATCGGCAGGCCGCCCCCCAGTCCCTTGGCCACGGCCATGACGTCGGGCACGATCCCGGCGTGCTGGTGGGCCCACCACCGCCCGGTCCGGCCCATCCCGGTCTGGATCTCGTCGAGGATGAGCAGGAGGTTGTGCTGGTCGCAGAGGCCGCGCAGCCCGCGCACGGTCTCGTCGCTCATCGGCACGACCCCGGACTGGCCCTCGATCGGCTCCATGAGCACCGCCACGGTGCGTCCGTCGACGACCTCCTCCACCGCGGCGAGATCGTCGTACGGGACGTGGACGAAGCCGCGGGGCAGCGGCTCGAAGGGCTCGCGGTAGTGGCGGTTGGAGGTCGCCGCGAGCGCGCCCATGGTGCGGCCGTGGAATGCACCGCGGGCGCAGACGATGGTGGACGCGCCATCCCGGTTCAGCTTGCCCCACTTGCGGGCGATCTTGATCGCCGTCTCGACCGCCTCTGTCCCGCTGTTGCAGAAGAAGACCCGGCTCGGGAAAGCGGTGGCCACCAGCCGCTCGGCGGCGTCCAACTGGGGCTCGGAGAAGTAGAGGTTGCTGAGGTGGACGACCCGGGCCGCCTGCCCGGCGATGGTGCCGAGCACGGCGGGATGGCCGTGGCCGAGGACGTTGACCGCGATGCCGGCCACCATGTCGAGATACTCGCGGCCGTCGACGTCGGTGACGGTGCAGCCGCTCCCGGCGCGAATGGCCACCGGCTGGTGGGTGTAGGTCGGCATCAGGACCGTCGCGGCGCGCTCCTCGATCGCGGAGAGCGCGGAGCTGATCCGCAGCGCGGGGTGGCTCATCGGGTCACCGCGGACGGCGCGGATCCGGTCGGCGGCACGCGAGGGCTCACCGTGTGACCATGGTGCCGACTCCCCTCTCGGTGAGCAGCTCGAGCAGCAGCGAGTGGGGCACACGGCCATCGATGATGTGCGAGGCGGTGGCCGCGTCCAGGGCGCGGAGCGCCGCACGGACCTTGGGGATCATGCCCCCGCTGATGGCGCCGCTCTCGATGAGCCGGTCGGCGGTGGCCGCGTCGAGGACGCTGACCAGCTCACCGTCCGCCCCGCGCACCCCCTCGACGTCGGTGAGCAGGACCAGCTTGGTCGCCCTGAGGGCGACCGCCAGCTCGGCGGCCACGGTGTCGGCGTTGACGTTGTAGGCGTCGCCGTCGACGCCGAGCCCGATGGAGGCGATCACCGGGATCCGCCCCTGGTCGAGCACCGCCTCGACCGGCTCGGCATTGACCTGGTCGACCTCGCCGACGAAGCCGAGGTCATGGCCACCCTCGGTGCCGCGGGGCCGGACCATCAGGGTCGGACCGTCCTCACCGCTCATCCCCACCGCCTGGCCGCCGAGCGTGTGGATGCGGGCCACCAGCTCGGGACCGATCTTGCCGGTGAGCACCATCTTCACCACGTCCATGGTGGGTCCGTCGGTGACCCTCAGCCCGTTGACGAAGCGAGGCTCGAGGCCCAGCCGCTTCTGCCAGAGCGAGATCTCCGGACCGCCGCCGTGGACGAGCACCGGACGCATCCCCACGAAGCGGAGCAGCACCACGTCCTGGAGGAAGGCGTCGAGGTCCTCCCCCATTGCCGCACCACCCAGCTTGATCACCAGGGTGTGTCCGGAGAAGCGGCGGATGTAGGGGAGCGCCTCGACCAGGACCTCGGCCCGGCGAATCCGCTCCTCCATGGTCTCGGACGGTGTCGTCATGTCGTGTACTCCGCGTTGATCCGGACATAACCGGCGGTGAGATCACAGCCCCAGGCGTGGCCGCGCCCGTCGCCGGCGCCGAGGTCGATGTCGATCTCGCTCCGCGGCTGCTGCAGCGCGGCGACGACGGCACTCAGGTCGGCGTCGATCGGGGCACCGTGCTCGAAGACGGTGGTCCCGGCGATGGTCACCCGGACCCGGTCGAGGCTGAAGCGGGCGCCGCTGCGCCCCAGGGCCATGACGATGCGCCCCCAGTTGGGGTCCGCCCCGTGCACGGCCGTCTTGACCAGCGGGGAGACGGCCACGGTGCGCGCGGCGAGCCGCGCCTCGGCATCGTCGCGACCGCCCGCGACGGTCACCCGGAAGTGCTTGGTGGCGCCCTCGGCGTCGGCGACCACCTGCTCCGCCAGCGACTCGCAGACGCCCAGGAGGGCCTCGCGCAGGGCCGCGAAACCCCCGTCGCCGGGACGGAGGGCCGGACCACCGGCGGCCGCGTTGGCGAGCGCGAAGAGGGTGTCGTTGGTGGAGGTGTCACCGTCCACGGTGATGGAGTTGAAGCTGGTCTCGGCGACCTCGGCGAGCAGCGCCTGCAGGTCGGGGGCGGCGACATCCGCATCGGTGGTCACCACGGCGAGCAGGGTCGCCATGTCCGGATGGATCATCCCCGCCCCCTTGGCCATCCCGCCGATCCGGTGCTCGACGCCGTCCACCGTGAAGCTCGCGGTCGCCGTCTTGGGGACGGTGTCGGTGGTCATGATCGCCCGGGCCGCCGCCGCGCCGGAATCGCCGCTCAGGCTGCCGGCCGCGGCCCGGAGGCCCTCGGCCACGCGGTCCATCGGCAGTGACCTCCCGATCACGCCGGTGCTGCAGACGAGCACCTCGACGGGATCGCGGCCCAGCGCCCCCGCGGCCAGCGCGCACATCCGGAGCGCGTCCCGGAGCCCCTGGGCACCGGTGCAGGCGTTGGCGTTGCCGGAGTTCAGGACCACGGCGTGGATCGGCGTGCCCCGGCGCAGGGTGAGCTGGGAGATGACCACGGGCGCGGCCTTGACCAGGTTCTGGGTGAAGACGCCCGCCCCCGCGCAGGGACGGTCGCTCATCACCACCGCGATGTCATCGCGGCTCAGGTCGCCATCGCGGATGCCCGCGGCGGCGGTCCCGGCACGGAAGCCGAGCGGGGCGCAGACCCCGGTGCCGGCGAACCCGCCGGACTCGGTCACGCCGATGGCGGTGGGCCCCGACTCGGCAGCGCCCGCCTCGATGGCGCCGGACTCGGTCGCGCCGCTCGCGGTGGGTCCTTCCTGGGCGGCCCCCATCTCGGTGAAGCCGGCCTCGGTCAGGGCCACGGCGACGCCCCCGGGAGCCCGGCCGTCTCCTCGAACCCGAAGCGGAGGTTGGCGGCCTGGACGGCCTGGCCCGCGCCGCCCTTGACCAGGTTGTCCTCGGCGACGGTGACCACCGCCATCCCGTCCTGGTCGGTGACGTTGACCGCGGCGACGTTGCTCCCGGTCACCGACTTGGTGGCGGGCGGCGTCTCTTCGTAGCGGAGGCAGGGGTTGGCGGCGCAGAGATCGCGCATCAGGTCGACGACATCCCCCACCCCACGCCCGGCGGCCGGGTGCAGGTAGACGGTGGCCAGGATCCCGCGGGTCATCGGCACCAGGTGGGGCACGAAGGTGAGCCGCACCTCGCGTCCCGCCGCCCGCCTGAGCTCCTGGAGCATCTCGGCCTTGTGGCGGTGGCCGTCCACCCCGTAGGCGCGCACCGATTCGTTCACCTCCGAGTAGTGGAAGGCGAGCGACGGCGACCGCCCCCCGCCGCTCACCCCGCTCTTGGCGTCGACCACCACCGCGGGCTCCACCAGCCCTTCCCGGAGCGCGGGGAGCGTCGCCACCAGGCTGGCGGTCGGGTAGCAACCCGGGATCGCCAGCAGGTCGGCGCCGGCGATGGCCGAGCGGTTGAATTCGACCAATGAGTACACCGCCTGCTCGCAGAGGTCGGGGGCGGGGTGCTCGAGCCCGTACCAGCGCGCGTAGTCGGCGGGGTCGCTGAGCCGGAAGTCGGCGCTCATGTCGACCACCACCCGCCCGCCGGCCAGCCACTCCCGGGCGTGGGCGGCGGCGACGGTGTGGGGCAGGGCGGCGAACACCACCTGGGCATCGCCCGGGTCCAGCCCGGCCTCGACCTCGAGGGACACCCGGCTGCCCGGGACCGCGGCGCCGAAGGTCTTGCCGGCCGAGCTGCGGCCGCGGAGGCCCGCCAGCTCGAAGGCGGGGTGGCGGTCGAGGATCTCGACACACTGGGCGCCGAGGTAGCCGGTGGCGCCGCAGACCGCGGCGCGGATCGGGGCGACGGGCATGGTTGGGGGATTATACGTTTCCTGTGCATGTTTATGCAACGGCGACCGCACTGCCGGTGTCGGACGGTGAGGGGTCGGGTGGTTGTAGGCCCATGGCGGCCAGTCCGGCCTGCCGCCGGTGGCGTGGGGGCGTCGCCGGATCGGGCTAGACGGGGACCACGAGGGGAAGCGTGCTGGTGGTCGTCGCGGCCACCGAGCGCACCCCGGTGCCCATCGCGAAGAACTCCACCCCATGCTCGCCCCACACCTGGTTGTTCTCCTCGACGCGCACCCCGACGATGCCGGCCGCGCCGTCGCGCTCGCCCTCGTCCTGCATCCGCTTCATGGCCAGCTCGCGGGCCGAGTAGATCGCCTGCGTGTACTGGGGGATCTCGACGTTCTGGCCAGCCTGGCGGAGGGTCTGACGGATGGATTGGTGCGCGATGTGGTAGACGCAGCTGCCCATGACCAGCCCGGTCGGCGCCCAGCCGTAGCGCAGCAGCTTGAAGAAGTCGCGCCCGGAGAGGTCCGAGCTGAACGGCTTCCCGCTCGGGGCCCGGAGAGAGCCGGGGGCCTTCTCGAAACGCACCGCCGTCCCCACCGCGAGGAACTCCAGGACCTCGCCGGCACCGACGTAGCCGACCCTTCTGAGGTCCACGCCGACGATGCCGTCGGCGCTGAGCTGGACCGCCTCGGCCACCATCCGCCCGATGGCCAGCTCACGCGCCGCGTACATCGCCTGGCTGAGCGTGGTCAGCTCGACCGACTGCTTCCAGCCGGCGTACTGCAGACCCAGGTGGTACATCGACGTGCCCATCACCAGGCCCAGGGGCACGAAGCCGCTCTCGCGCACCAGGATGAACTCGTCGACGCTCAGGTCCGAGGTGAAGCACTTGCCCTGGGCCGTCTCCGCCAGGCGACCCGCGCCGTCCTGGGGGACCCACTGCGCGGATGGAGCATCGGTCACCGTGACACCTCCCACGATCGGCGAACTCGCGCGGAACTATACCCCGGCGGTCATCCGGGGACAGGACGGTGAAGTGAGCGCCTCGCTTCCCTCCGGCGCCATCCCGGCCGCCGCCCGGACACCCGCGCACCGGGCGCCCCGTCAAGCGGGGGTGGGCCCGAGCCCCCGGATGCCCAGCCGCCGGTGGCGGGCCCGCTCGATGTTGACGGCGGCGCCGATCAGGGCCAGATGGGTGAACGCCTGCGGGTAGTTGCCGAGCAGGTCACCGTTGGTGACGTCCGCCTCCTCGGCCATCAGCCCGAGCGGCGAGGCGAAGGAGATCAGGCGCTCGAAGCGGCGCTGGGCCTGCTCCACCTCCCCGATGTGGGCGAGGGCGTCGGCCAGCCAGAAGGAGCACATCAGGAACGCTCCCTCCTCGCCGTGGTCGAAGCCGTCGTCGGTCTCCTCGGGACGGTAGCGGCTCACCAGCACCCCGCGGCCGAGGTGGCGGGCGACGGCCCGCACGGTGGAGACGATGCGGGGATCGCGAGCGTCGAGGAAGCGCACCTGGGCGGCCCGGAGCATGGCGGCATCGAGGGTCCGCCCGCCCAGGGTCTGGGTGAAGGAGCGCAGTCCGCGGTGGTACCCCTCGGTGGCCACGGTGCGGTGGATGGTCCGGCGGGCCTCCTCCCAGCGCTCGCGGTCGCAGCGCAGGCCGAAGCGCTCCGCCAGCCGCAGGCCACGGTCGACCGCGACCCACGACATCATCTTGCTGTACGTGTAATGCAGCTCCCGGCCGCGGCTCTCCCAGATCGATGCGTCGGGAAGCTGCCACCTCTCAATCGCCAGGTCGACGACCGGGTGGAGCTCCCTCCAGAGCTCCTGGCTGATCTCGCCACCGAACCGCGCGTAGAGGTAGGCGCTGTCCAGGAGCTCGCCGTAGACGTCGAGCTGGAGCTGGTCGACGGCTCCGTTGCCGATCCGGACCGGCTTGGAATGACGGTAACCGCTCCAGTGGCTCAGCACCTCCTCGCGTGTGTCGCGACCGCCGTCGACCCGGTAGAGGTTCTGCACCTTCGCGCCCTCACCGATGCCGGTCGAGCGCAGCCAGGCGAAGAAATCATGGGCCTCCTCGTGCAGGCCCAATTGGAAAAGGCCGAAGAGGGTGAGCGAGGCGTCGCGCAGCCAGGTGAAGCGGTAGTCCCAGTTGCGCCGCCCGCCCGGGGCCTCGGGCAACGAGGTGGTGGGGGCCGCGACGATGGCCCCGGTCGGCGCGTAGATCATCAGCTTGAGCGCGAGCGCCGACCGCCACACCGGCTCGGGAAAGGCGCCGGTGTAGTGGACACGATCGATCCACCGCCACCAGAACTCCTGAGCCTGGCGCTTCAGGCGGCGGGCCCTTTCGACCGTCCAGGCGGCCTCGGAGGTGGCACAGCCGCCGGCGGCCGGCTGGGAGCGCAGCGAGAGGGCCACGGCGTCCCCAGCCCTCATCGTGAAGGTGGTGTGTGGCCCACTTATCTCGGCTGTCGAGACGACGCAGAGGTGAAGGTCGCCAGACCTCCCGTGGAAACGCCGCCCCTCGGCGCTGAAGCCATCCGGGGAGCGGCCGTAATCGGGACGGGGCACCAGATGGTGCTCCATCGCCACCGTGCCGGCGAGACAGTCCACGATCCGCACCACCCGCGGACGCCGGTGAGGACGCGCGTGATGCGCGACCGTGGTCTCGTCGATGGGCATGAAGTCGCTCACCCGGACCATCCCGCCAGGCGTCGAGAAGATCGTGCGCAGGACGTTGGTGCGGTCATCGTAGCGCTGGTGGGAACGGTAGGACCCCCGCGGGCGCAGCTGCCAGTACCCGCCCCGGCGCGCGTCGAGGATCCGGCCGAAGACCGAGGGTGAGTCGAAGCGGGGCAGGCAGCACCAGTCGATGCTGCCGTCCACACCGACCAGCACGGCGCTCCGGCAGTCGCCGATCAGGCCGTAGCCGGCGATGGGGAGGTAGCCGCCGGTGCGGTCAACGCCCTCGATCATGCCCCGCCCACCGGATCGAGGCGGGCACAGGTGTGGCGATCGTCGCGCGTCACCGCTCGCCGTCCCCTTCGATGGCGGCGGTGCCGGCGGGCGGCGCCGTGAAGCAGGTGGCCGCCCCGGTGTGGCAGGCCGGGCCGGCCGGCTCGACCAGCAGGAGCACCGCGTCACCGTCGCAGTCGAGTCGGGCCTCGACGACATGCATGGCGTTGCCGCTCGTCTCCCCCTTCTCCCAGAGGCGCTGCCGGCTCCGGCTCCAGAAGGTCGCCCGGCCGGTGGCGAGCGTCGCCGTGTAGGCGTCGCGGTCCATGTGGGCGACCATCAGCACCTCGCGGGTGGTGGCGTCCTGGACGACCGCGGTGAGCAGACCCCGGCTGAGGTCGGGGCCGCGCCCCGCCGGCTCCGCATGGAGGGGCAGGCGGGGCTCCGAGGGGGGGTCGCGGGACGGATCGCGGGAGATGTCGCGGTTCCGGCTCACAGCCGCACCTCGATGCCGTGGTCGCGCAGGTAGGCCTTGGTCTGCGGGATGGGATGGATGCCGTCGTGGAAGATGGAGGCCGCCAGGGCGGCGTCGGCACCGCCTTCGCTGAGCACCGCCCGCAGGTGGTCGGGCTCACCGGCCCCGCCGCTCGCGATCACCGGGATGGTGAGGCGGTCGCCGACCGCCCGGGTGAGCTCGAGGTCGTAGCCGTCCTGGGTGCCGTCGCGATCCATGCTGGTGAGCAGGATCTCACCGGCGCCACGATCGGCCGCCTCCCGCGCCCAGTCGATGGCATCCCGACCGGTGTCGCGGCGGCCGCCGTGGGAGAAGACGTGCCAACCGGCGCCCTCGCGGCGGGCATCGATGGCGACCACGACGCACTGGACGCCGAAGCGCTCGGCGGCCTCGCCGATGAGGCCGGGGTGGTCCAGCGCCGCGGTGTTGAGCGACACCTTGTCGGCGCCGCTGCGGAGCATGCGATCGATGTCCTCCAGCCCGCGCAGCCCGCCCCCCACGGTGAGCGGGATGAAGACGGAGTCGGCGGTGCGGCGCACCGCTTCGAGCAGGATGTCGCGATCCTCGCTGCTCGCCGTGATGTCGAGGAACACCAGCTCGTCGGCGGACTCGGCGTCGTAGCGCGCGGCCAGCTCGGCGGGATCACCGGCGTCGCGGATGTTGACGAAGTTGACGCCCTTGACCACCCGCCCGTGGTCCACGTCCAGACAGGGGATGATCCGCTTGGCCAGGCTCACGGTCGCGACCGCGGACTCATCGGGGGAACCGGAGGATCGCGGCGCGCAGGTCGAAGCTGCCCTCGTACAGGGCCCGGCCCACGATCGCGCCGGCCACGCCCGCCTCGGCGCAGCGGACGATGTCGTCGACGGTGCTGATGCCGCCGCTCGCGATCACCGGCCCGGGGAACGCCCGCACCGTCTGCTCGAGACCGTCGAGGTCGGGGCCCGTCAGCATCCCGTCGAGGGCCACGTCGGTGCGCACCAGCCCGGCCAGAGGCCAGCTCGCCCATCGCTCCAGGTGAGCGATGGCGCTGCCCGCGCCCTCGGTCCAGCCCTCGGCCTGGGCCGTGTCACCGCGCACGTCGAGGGCGACCAGGCAGCGTCCGGGCAGCGCGGCGCAGATCGCCGCCGCGGCCTCCGGCTCGCGGACCGCGACGCTCCCGAGGACGACGAAGGCCGCCCCGGCCGCGAGCCAGCGCTCCGCCGCCGCAAGGGTGCGGACGCCCCCGCCGACCTCGACCTCCACGCCCGCCTCCCGCGCGCTCTCGAGCACCCGCCGGGCGGCCGTGGCGGAGGCGAGATCGACCATGCCCCGGGCCGCGTCGAGGTCGACCAGGTGGATCCGGTGGGCGCCGCTCTCGCTGAGCCGGCGGGCCACCGCCGCGGGGTCGTCCTCGTAGACGCGCTCGCGGGCGAAGTCCCCCTGGATGAGGCGCACGCACCGACCTCCCCGGATGTCGATGGCGGGGATGACGATCACGGGAGCACCGTCTGAGCCGGCATCTGCGCGCCGGAGCAGGCGGCGACCAGGTTGGCGTAGATGCGGAGACCGCTGGGCCCGCTCTTCTCGGGGTGGAACTGGGTCCCCGTCACCGTCCCCCGCTCGCAGATGGCCACGATCTCGCCGCCGTAGTCGACGCTCGCGATCACGTCCCGGGGGTCGGCGTCGGCGGCGTAGGAGTGGACGAAGTAGCACCAAGCCCCCTCGGAGACCCCGGCGGTGAGCGCCGACGGCCGGTGCATCCGGAGCTGGTTCCAGCCCATGTGGGGCACCTTGAGCGGCGGGGCGGCATCGATCCGGCGCACCCGTCCGGGAAGGAGACCGAGGCCCTCGCCCCCCTCGCCCTCCTCGCTGGCCTCGAAGAGGAGCTGGAAGCCGAGGCAGACTCCGAGCACCGGACGGCCGCGCCCCGCCGCCTCCCGGACCGCGTCGCCGAGCCCGGAGCCGAGCAGCAGCGCTGCCGCCGGGGCGAAGGCGCCGACGCCCGGGAGCACCACCGCATCACTGGCCGCGACCACCCGTGGATCGGGGGTGATCACGGTCTCGGCTCCCGCCCGCGCCAGCGCCCGCTCGACGCTGCGCAGGTTGCCCACCCCGTAGTCGACGATCGCCACCTTCGGCATTCAGGCCGCGGCCTCGAGAGAGGGCGGGACGCCACGACCTTCCCGAGGCATCAGGCCGCGCCCTCCCCCAGGCTCCGGGTGCCGCCCCCGTGCCGGCGCATCAGACCGCGCTCGCGCAGCGGCGCGGCGCCCGCCCGGCACGGGACATCAGAGCACCCCCTTGGTCGACGGGACTCCACGCCCCACCACCGCCACCGCCTCCCGGGTGGCCAGGCCCAGCGCCTTGAAGGCGGCCTCGGCGACGTGGTGCAGGTTGGTGCCCCGGATCAGGTCGACGTGGATGCTGATCCCTGCCGATTGGGACAGAGCCTGTACGAACTCGTGGAGGACGCTGACGTCGAAGTCGTTGATCCGGCCGGTGAGCGCCTTCATCTCCCACTCCAGGTGGGCCCGGTTGGAGTAGTCGAGCGCGCAGCGGACCAGGGACTCGTCGAGGGGTGCATAGGCGTGACCGAAGCGCCGGATGCCGGCGCGGTCGCCGAGCGCGCGGCTGATCGCAGCGCCCAGCGCGAGCCCGCAGTCCTCGACCAGGTGGTGGGCGTCGACATCGATGTCGCCGGAGCCGTGGAGGCGGACATCCATGCCGCTGTACTTGACGAAGCATTCCAGCATGTGACGGAAGAAGGGCAGCGAGACCTCGATGTCGGGGCTGCCCCCGCCGTCGAGGTCGACCTCGACCTGGATCCGCGTCTCCCTGGTGACCCGCTCCTCGGTTGCGATCCGGCGCGGCGCCGCTTCGGAAGGGCCCTCACTCATCGGTCACCATCCTCCATCCTGAGCCGGATCGCCCGCTCGTGGCCGCGCAGCCCCTCGGCTTCGGCGAGGGCGCAGGCGACCGGGGCCAGGCTGTCGAACTCCGCCGCCGAGAGCTCCACCACCGATTGCCAGCGCTGGAAGTCCATCACCGAGAGCGGCCCGCGATGGCGGGCGGCACCGCCGGTGGGAAGGGTGTGGTTGGGACCGGCGACGTAGTCGCCCATCGACACCGGGGATCGCGGACCCACGAAGACCGCGGACGCGGTGTGGCGGCGGTCACGGAGCGCCTCGGCAGCCTCACCCTGGAGGGAGAGGTGCTCGGCGGCGAACTCGTCGGCCAGCCGCACCGCCGCCTCCAGGGTCTCGGTCACGATCACCGCCCCGTGGCGCCCGGCTGCCGCGGCGATGATCCCGCCACGCGCCGCCGCCCCCGCCTCGGTGGAGAAGGCCTCCCCCACGGCGCCGGCCAGGGCGGGCGAATCGGTGAGGCAGACGGCCCAGGCCAGCGGGTCGTGCTCGAGCTGGGAGACGAGGTCGGCGGCCACCAGCCGGGGATCGGCGCCCGCGGAGGCGATCACCACGATCTCGCTCGGCCCGGCCACGCCATCGATCCCGACCTCGCCGAAGACCTGGCGCTTGGCCAGGGTGACGAAGAGGTTCCCCGGCCCCGTGATCTTGTCCACCCGAGCGATGGCCTCGGTGCCGTAGCCGAGAGCGGCGATCGCCTGGGCGCCGCCGGCGGCGTGGACCTCGCTCACCCCGAGGTGATGCGCGCTGGCGAGGACCAGCGGGTGGACCGAGCCGCCCGCCCCGGGTGGCGAGACCAGCGCGATCTCCGCAACCCCGGCGATCTGGGCGGGGATCACGTTCATCAGCACCGTGCTCGGGTAGGCGGCCCGGCCGCCGGGCACGTAGCAGCCGACCCGGCGCAGCGGCAGAGGCCGGAGGTGGGCGCTGACGGTGCCCCGGATGGCGGTCTCCCGCTGCGGCTCGTGGATGGCCCGGATGCGGGCGGCGGCGCCGGCGATCGCATCGCGGGTGGCCGGGTCGATCTCCTCCCAGGCGCGACCCAGGGCCTCGGCGGGGACCCGCGTCTCCGCGACATCGACCCGGTCGAGCCTCAGGGTCCAGCGCCGCACCGCCGGGTCACCCTCGCGGGCGACGTCCTCGAGGATGGTGCGGACCACCCGGTTGGCGGTCACGGGGAGCTCGAACCACGCGCCCAGCGGGCCGGCCGTCTCGGCGTCGAGGACCGGATCCGCGCTCCGCCGCTCGGCGCGCACCTGGGCACGCCACTCCTCGGGGGACGGGGATCGGAGCTGCAGGGTCACGGCGCGCTCCGACCTCTCCCGGCGGAGGGCGGGGATCCCGAGCTGACCTCCCCATCCGTCACGGTGCGGCGGAGCGCCGCCGCGAGCTGGTTGACCGCCCCGCTGCGGGTCTTGAGCGAGGCCTGGTTGGAGATCAGACGAGCGGTGGAACGGCCAGCCTCGGCCACCTCCACGAGGTGGTTGGCGGTGAGCGTCCGGCCGGTGGCGGTGATGTCGACGACGCAGTCGGCGAGGCCCATGGCCGGGGCCAGCTCCACCGACCCGTGGAGCTTGATCAGCTCCACCGCGAGCCCCACCGAGTCGAAGTAACGGCGCGCGGCCACCGGGTACTTGGTGGCGGCCCGGAGCGAGCGCGGGAAGCTGCCCCGGGTGAGCGGCGAGCCCTCCGGCGCGGCCAGCACCAGCCGGCAGGCGCCGAAGCGGAGGTCGACCAGCTCGTAGCAGTCGCGCGGCGACTCCCAGAGGATGTCCTTGCCGACGATGCCGGCGTCGCAGGCGCCCATCTCCACGTAAACGGGCACGTCGGTCGGCCGCACCTTGACGACGGTCGCCAACCGGGTCACCAGGCTGAGCTGGCGGTCCAGCCGGGCCGGGTCGATCTCGGCGACGCCCGCGGCCACGAGCAGGCGGCAGGCGTCCTCGAAGAGGGCCCCGGCGGGGAGCGCGATCCGCAGCCCGCCGTTCACGCAGCGTCCTCGAAGGGGGCCCGGATGAGCAGCGCGATCCGCGGGCCGCCCTTCACCGAGCGTCCTCGACGCAGGCGGCCAGGAGGGCGTCCAGCCCACCGCCCTCGCGATCCCGGAGCCGCCAGCGGAGACCCCCGCCGTCGAGGTGGGCCCGCCCGTCGCCCAGCAGCTCGCCGGGTCGCTGGACGGAAGCCTCCAGGTCGAGCGCCACGGCGAGGCCGGCCCCGCGGAGCCGGGAGGCCACCACGACGGCCTCCCGCGCCTGCTCCGGGGCGTAGCCGAGGCGCAGCACCGAGGCCCCGCCGTTCTCGCCGGTGCCGCGCAGCAGCGCGTCGCAGCAGCGGTCCACGTGGAGGACGAATCCGGTGGCGGGCGCGCCGGCGCCGAAGGCCTCCAGCAGCCGGTCGTACCGCCCGCCGGTGCCGAGCGGCCAGCCGAGGTCGGCGCTGAACAGCTCGAAGGTCGGACCGGTGTAGTAGTCCCAGTCGCGCACCGCCCCCAGGTCGAGGTGCACGCTGGCGGTGATGCCGTGCCGGTCGAGGACCGTCCAGAGCTCGGCCAGGTCGGCGAGGACGCGGCGCGGCCGCGGGCCGGTGATCCGCGCGCCGGCCGTGTCGAGGATCTCCCGGCCCCCCCGGAGGGTGGGGAAGGCGAGCAGCAGCTCGCGCTCGGCGTCGCCCGCCTCGGTCCCACGGAGCGCCTCCTCGACCGCCACCAGGTCCCGCTGGTGGAGCGCCGCGGCCACTCGCGCCCGGGAGGCGGCATCGAGGTTGGCGGAGTCGAGCAGCGAGGGGACGAAGTCGGCGTGTCCGACGTCGATCTGGACGCCGGCGATCCCGGCCCTCTCCAGCGCGGCGGCGGCGACCGCGATGCACTCGGCGTCGGCGGCCAGGCCGGGATGCCCGATGAGCTCGCAGCCCGCCTGCATCGCCTCGCGGCGGCGGCCCCCGAGCGGCGCGCGGTTGAAGAGCACCGGCCCGGCGTAGCAGAGGCGGAGCGGCGACGGTGACCCCTGGAGCTGGGTGGCGACCACCCGGGCGACGCTCACGGTGCGCTCCCCCACCAGGGCGAGCAGGCTGCCGTCCGCGTCCATGAACCGGAAGAGCTGGGTCTGCAGACCCCCACCGACCCCGGCGGCCACGGTCTCGAGCGGCTCGACCAGGGGGGTCGCCAGGTACTCGTACCCCCAGGAGGCGAAGGTGTCGACGAAGGCCTCGGTGACGGCACGCCGGCGCTGCGCCGCCGCGCCGACCCAATCTGCGAAGCCGCCGGCACGGCCCCGCGCCGGACTCTGCAGCGCGCTCATATGGCGCGAAGTCTATGCGGTGAACGCGCCACCGCCTCCGCTCACCGGAAGAGAATGCGCAGGATGCCAACCCTGGCCGTCCACGGGGGCGCCGGCCGGCTCGACCGGAGGGCCCGGCGCGCCGAGATCGACGCCGCCCTGGAGCGTGCCCTGGGCGCGGGCTTCGACGCCGCCGGCGGCGGGGCGCTGGACGCGGCGGTGGCGGCGGTCCGGGTCCTGGAGGACGACCCGCTGTTCAACGCGGGGACCGGCGCCGTGCTCACCGCGACCGGCGGGGTGGAGCTGGACGCCGCGGTGATGGTGGCCGCGGGGCTGCGCACCGGCGCGGTGGCCGGGGTCATCGACTTCGCCAACCCGGTGGAGCTGGCCCGCGCGGTGATGGAGGACGGCCGCCACGTGCTGCTGAGCGGCGCCGGGGCCTCGCGGTTCGGGATCGACTGCGGCCTCGCTCCGATCGATCCGGCTCGGCTGGCGGGCGCCGCCCGGCGGCAGGACGGCTCCCTGGGAGGCACGGTCGGGGCGGTCTGCCGCGACGACCGGGGGGCACTCGCGGTGGCCGTCTCCACCGGCGGCACGGCGGGCAAGCTGCCCGGGCGAGTGGGCGACAGCGCGCTCTGCGGCGCCGGCTTCTACGCCGACCTCGCCGGGGCGGCCTGCGCCACCGGGCACGGCGAGGACTTCGTCCGCCTGGTGGGGTGCCGGCGGGCGGTCGAGCTGCTGGCCGGCGGGATGGACGCGCAGACCGCCGCCGACCGGCTCATCGAGGAGCTGGAGGCGAGGGTGAACGGGCTGGGCGGGATCATCGTCGTCGACTCCGCCGGCCGCCCGGGGGTCGCCCACAACGCCCCCTACATGTCCTGGGCCTGGCGGACCGCCGGCGGGTCGGCCCGCTGGTCGGACTGAGGCTGGCCGGCTCTGGCTCGACCGGCGACCCATGGCTCGGCACCCAACCGGGCTGAGCGGACCACCGCACCGCGCCCACACGGTCCGAGCGACCCCGGAGGAGGGCCGGGACCGCTGCCGGCCTCGGCCCTCCCGACCTGGGGGTTGAGGTTGAGATTGATTCAGCTCTGAGGTGGGCCCTGCGGCGGGTAGGGTCCCTGTCCCTGGGGCGGGTACGGCCCCTGGGGGGGCTGCGGGTAGTTCGGCGGAGGCCCGTAGGGCGGGTAGCCGGCGGGAGCGGCGGAGGCCACCAGCGGCGCCTCGTCGGGGAACCTGCTGATCACCAGGAAGTAGTAGATGATCGCGTAGATGATCAGGTCGACGATGAAGTAGGTGATGCCGATCCCGAAGCCCCAGAGGATCGCGTAGATCAGCCAGCCGAAGGCCGCGCCCACCAGGCCGTAGACCATGAGGGCCTTGCCGCGGCGGATCCCCTGGTACATCTGGAAGCCGCCCCACGCGCCGACGCACATGGCGGCGAGCACGATCAGCGCGCCGATCCCGGCGATCGCCGAGCCGGTGGTCGAGTACAGCGAGCAGTCGACGCCGTGGACGGCGTTGCACTCGGCGTTGGCCGCGGACTCGAAGCTGGACAGCGCCGACGAGACGGTGAAGGCGCCGATCATGACGAAGAGAGAGAGGATGGCCCCGATCGCCGCCAGGATCCCGACCACCAGCCCGTAGGTCTTGGCCGGGACGTTCACCTTGAGCGGCGGATTGCTGGCGAAGGGCGGGTCCACCAGCGCGTTGTTCCACAGGTCTGCCATAGGGTTACCTCCAGGTCTCTTGGCGTGATGTCACGCATGGACGCATTGCGCACGGCGCGCCGGCCCCCCCGGCCGGCGCGGTCTCCGTCAGCACGACCCCCACCCGCGGTGGGGCATCCCCTCTCGCTCTCGGAGCATCCCTCCCCCTCTCGGAGCGGCTCCGGCGTCATCCCCCGACATTCAATCGACCTCCCCGGCGGGCAGGACCAGCAGGGTGTCGAGCTTGGCCTGCGCCAGCTCCAGCAGGTTGGGCACCGCCTCCAGCGGCAGATCCAGCCGGGCGGCGATGGCGGCGTTGTCGGCACCCTGGTCGCGCAGGCGCAGCGCCTCCGCGTAGGCCGGGGTGAGCGTCGCCAGGGCCGTCTCCCGGTCCATGATCGCCAGGGTAGGGATCGCCGCCGCCGGAGTCATGAGTACCCGGGTACCCAGCCGCGAGCCGCGGCCCCCTGCGGGTACTCAGTGGACGGATTCAGTACTCAGGTCAGGCTGCCGGTCCGATTCCGGGATCGTGCCCAGGATGGCGGCGAGCTGGGCCCGCGAGCTGACGCCCAGCTTGGAGTAGGCCTGCTGGAGATGGTTCTCGACGGTGCGCACCGACAGCCCGAGGCGGGCGGCGACGTCGGCGCTGCTCGCGCCTCCGGACGCCATCCGAGCCACCTGGAGCTCGCGGTCGGTGAGGGTGCCGCGGGTGGAGATGCGGCCGAGTGCCGGGGATCGGCTCCCCTCGCAGTCCGCCGCCAGCGCCGCACTGCGCAGCATCGGGACCCGGGCCCGGTTCGGCACCCCGGCCCGGCGGTGGGCGTCGGCCGCCTCCGCCGCCGCCTCGGCCGCGAAGAGGATCAGACCGATCCGCTCGAACTCGACCGAGGCGCGCTCCAGGCCCGTGGCGTCGGCCTCGACCAGGGCCTGCACGTGAGCCGCGAGAGCGGGGACGAGCTCCCCCTCGCACTCGCCAGCGAGGCTGCGCAGCCGCTCATCCCCGGAGGGATCACCGAGGCGGGCGGCATCGTGGAGCGCCCACGCCTCGAGCGGGCGGAAGCCGGCCCGGCGCCAGCCGTCAGCGGCACGGAGCGCGGCGGGAGCCGCTGCGGTGGCGTCGTCGCGGGCCCAGAGGACCCAGGCCTCACTGAGCTCGACCCAGGGCAGCTCGCTCGGCGGGGCGACGACCGCGGCGCGCGCGGCGGCGAGAGCCGTTCCGGCACGCTGCAGGTCGCCGCGGAGGCAGTGGGCCTGGGCCAGCGCTCCCTCGAGGGCCGCCAGCTGGCCACCGCCGGCCATGTAACGAGTGCAGATGGCGGTGCCCTCCTCGAGCCACGCCCTGGCCGTCCTGGTCCTCCCGGTCAGCAGCGCGGCCCAGCCCACCAGCCCGGTCCAGTAGCCGCGCAGCGGCTCCAGGCTGGCCTCGACCAGCCGGTCGTGGATCTCCTCGGCCAGCCGCTGCGCCTCGGGGACGAGCCCCGCGAACCAGAGGGCGTTCCACCTCCCGATGAGCAGGTTGGAACGGGTTGAGAGCAGCTCGGGACTGTCCCGGAGCAGCTCCATGCCGGAGTCCAGGGCGGTGATCGCCTGCAGCGGCCGGCCTGAGAAGGCGAGGGCCAGGCCGAGGATGCCGATGGCGCCGATCCTCACCGGGAGCGCCGCGTCCACGTTCTCGACCACCGCCGTGCTCAGCTCCACGGCGGCCTCGGGGCGGCCGGCCGAGAACTCGAAGAGGGCGCGGGTCACCGCCAGCTCGTGACCGGCGGGGCCTTCGGGGATGCCGGCGGCCGCATCCCGGAGGACGGCGAGGGCGCGCTCGCCGCGGCCCAGGCCGAACTGGAGGTTCTGGGCGCTGGTGAGGGACAGCTCGGCCCGCTGCTCGGCCCCCTCGGGTTGGGCGGCGTCGAGGACCGCCTGGGCCTCCAGCGGCCGGCGCAACCCAGTCATGGCCCGGGAGAGGACGATCTCGGCGGGGAAGCCGCCGCCCGCGTCGACCGCCGCCTGCGCCAGTGCCTCGGCGGTGTCGAAGCGCCCCGAGCCCAGCATCCAGCGGGCCGCCGCGAGGGCGGCGTCGGCATTGACCCGCTGGCCGGCTTCGAGCCTGATCATGGCCAGCCGGCTGGGGTCGTCCCCGCGCCGCAGGGGGGTCGCCTCGAGGGCGTCGCCGAGGCGCCCCAGCAGCTCGCGCCTGCGCAGCGGGGTCAGCCCCCCCCGCAGCGCCTCGGCGTAGAGCGGATGGGCGAGCCTCACCTGCCAGCGCCGGTGGTACTTCTCGTTTACCGTGGTGGTGGTGATCACGCCCGCCGCCTCGAGGTCCCGGATCACGGCCGGTACCACCAGACGCTCCAGCACGTCGAGCGGGAGCGGCTCAGCGAGGGCCAGCGCCTCGGCCGCCTCGCGCTGGGGCCGCGAGAGGGGCCGGAGACGCTGCTCGATGGCCTCGAGCGGGCCCCCGGCCGCCACCGGCTCCCCCTCCCACCGCCAGAGACCGTCCCGCTCCGCCAGGGCGCCGGATTCGAGCCCGATCTCGACCAGCTCGTGGAGGAAGAGCGCGTTGCCCTGGCTCAGCCGGCCGAGCTCGCGCCGGGTGCCCGCGTCGACGTGACCGTCGAGCACCTGGCCGAGCAGCGCCTCCACCTCGGTGCGGGAGAGGGGCTGGAGCTCGATCCAGCCGATCGCCCCCTCCTTGCGGAGCCCCATGATCGAGTCGGGCAGCGGCTCGCCGGAGCGGGCGGTGAGCAGGAGCGATGCCGTCTGGGTGCTCGCCAGCTGGTGGAGGAGCGCGGCGGACGCGGCGTCGAGGAGCTGCGCGTCATCGACGGAGACCACCATCCGCCCACTCCCGCGCTCCTGGCGCAGCCCCCGCACGCTGTGACGGAGGACGTCGAGAGGGCTCATCGAGAGGGCCTCCGGGAGCAGCGGCGCGAGCGGGCCGAAGGGGATGGTCGCCGCGGCCCGGGTGGCGGTGACCTCCCTGACCAGCCAGCCGTCGCGGCGGAGCCGGGTCAGAGCCTCGGCGCGGAGCCGGGTCTTGCCGACCCCGGAGGCGCCCGCGATGATGACGCCGCACGAGGCGGGACGCTCCAGCTCTCGAGCGAGCAGGGCCAGCTCCTCGTGCCGACCGACAAGGGGCCAGGGCGACCGGCTGGCGGTGGGCGGCATGTGTGCTGACGAGGATTGTGCCAGCGTCGGACCCACCGGTCGAGCACGGCCCGTGCGGTGAGGTCTCGGTGGCCCTCCTCAGTACTGGTCCTCCGGGCGCACGTCCTCGTCGGTGTCGTCCTCCTCCTCGACGTCCTCGAGCGGCGCGGGCTCCTCGTACTCCTCGGCGGCGGCCAGCGGCTCCAGCTCCTCCCCTGGCTCCGGGGTCGCGGCCACCTCGTCGTCATCGTCGTCGGCGTCCCCGAGGTCGGCCTCGTCGATGCCGCGCTGGGCGAGCAGGGAATCCTTGGCGTAAGGGCGGAACTCCTCGCGCTTCTGGCGGCTAACCGGGAAGGACGACTTGCGGGCGTTTTCGGCGGACTGGAAGGCCTCGCGGATGATGATCTCGATCTGGCTCTCGTCGACCCTTGCGACGACCGCGGTGTAGCGGTTGCCGTTCCCCATCAGGGGCACCAGCCGCCGGGCGATCTTGCTGTCGACGTCGCCGAGCACGACACCACGGGCGGTCTGAGCCTGGAGACCGCCGTCCTGGAGGTGGAGCTCGACGACGTCGCCGGGTGCCACCACCGCGATCACCCCCGAGCGCGGCGGGTTGAGCACGGTGAGCGCGCTCTTACCCGGCTCCTCGGCGAAGAGGTCGACATCGATGGCGCCCTTGGCCCCGCCCAGCTTGGCCCGGCTGTCGAGGAGCAGCTGGAGCTTGCGGACGTTCTTCTGGGCGATGACGTTCAACGGGTTGAGCTGGAGCGCCTGCGAGTAGGCGTCCAGAGCCGGCTGGTGCTCGCCGAGCTCGGTCAGCGCCTTGCCGATCCGGTTGTAGGTCTCGTCGTCACCACCATGGCGATCGATGAGGGCCCGATTGATGGCGACGGCATCCTGCCACCGGCTCTCCAGCGCTGCCTGAATCGCCTCTTCGACATACAGGCTGCGCGGCTTGACACGTTCGGCTTCCGTCACGTACGACTCCCTCAGCTTGGTAATCCGATCGCTCAGCCCGCCGCCGAGATCGGCTTTGGCAACGTGCAGGGTCCGCTATGATACCGGCTCAGTGCGGCGCATCTGTTCGACAGCATTTTCTACCCCCGCTGCCCAGGTCCCTCTGTGAGCCGGGTCATAGCCATCGCCAACCAGAAGGGCGGCGTCGGCAAGACCACCACCGCCGTCAACCTGGCCGCCGCGCTCGCCGAGGCCGGAGCCCGGGTGCTCGCCGTGGATCTCGACCCCCAGGGCCACCTGACCATCAACATGGGGGTCCGCCGGCCCGACGAGCTCGAGGTGACCGTCTACAACATCCTCACCGAGCCGTCCACCACCGCGGCCGAGGCCCGGCTCCGCTCCGAGCCGATCGGGCTCGACTTCCTCCCCGCCAACATCGAGCTCTCCGGCGCGGAGCTCCAGCTGGTCACCGAGTTCGGCCGCGAGTCGGTGCTTCAGGAGAAGCTGACCCCGCTGCTGCCCGAGTTCGACTTCGCGGTCATCGACTGCCCACCCTCGCTTGGCCTGCTCTGCGTCAACGCCCTCGTCGTCGCCACCGAGGTGATCATCCCGCTCCAGTGCGAGTACTTCGGGATGAAGGGGATGCAGCAGCTCCAGCGGACCATCGACCGGGTCCGGGCAAAGCTCAACCCGCAGCTCACCATCGCCGGCATCCTCCCCACCATCTACAAGCCGCGCACCCTGCACAGCCAGGAGGTCCTCGAGCTGGTCAAGGAGCGCTACGGCGACCAGGTCTTCGACGTCCGGGTCGACGCGTCGATCCGCTTCGCCGAGACCCCCCTGGCCGGGCTCTCCATCCTTCAGTACGCCCCCGAGTCGCCCGGCGCCAGGGCCTACCGCAGCCTCGCCCGCACCGTGATGGCGCGCGGCGCCGAGCAACCCGCCGCCAAGGAGGAGGCGGCACCGGCACGATCCGGGGCACGGGCAGGGCGCCCGTGATGCCGGGCTTCCGTCGCGCCCAGCTGCGGGGCTCGGACGAGCTGTTCCGCAGCACCGACGAGGCCGCCCCGGTCGAGCCCGCCCTCCCCGAGCCTCCGGTCCACCCGGTGCCGGCGGCGCCGACGCACAACCTGCGCTCGGTGCGCCTCAGCGAGGAGGAGATCGAGCTGCTGGCGGAGGCGGTCCAGCACCTCAAGTTCCCCGGCAAGACGCCCGCCCGGCCATCGATCGGGGATTTCGAGAGCCTCGAGGCCCTGCGCCAGAAGCTGCTCCGCGTCCTGTAGACGGAGCCCGCGACCGCGGCACGCGCACAGCGGCGCCCACAGCGGTGCCCGCGCATCTTTCCAAGCGCGGAAAAGCCTGATAGGTTGGGCGGGTGGGCGGCCGCCGGAGGCGGCGGGCGCGGAGGGATCGGAGGAAGGAGAGAGGAATGAGAGCATCGCGAGCTTCCGCGCTTGCCCAGATGGTGGCCACGGGCGCCATCGCCATCCTGGGCGGAGGGACGGCCGCCGCGGTCCCGGTGGCCGCGGCCGCGATCCGGATGATCCCGGCCTCGGAGGGACACATCCTGTCAATGGGCAACCTCGCCGCGCCGCCGACCACCGCCGACTGCGAGGCGACCTACCACATCGCCTGCTACCAGCCGTTCCAGGTCCGGCGGGCGTACGACCTCCAGCCGCTCTACGCCCAGGGTGTCGAGGGCCAGGGGGAGACCATCGTCGTCGTGGACGCCTTCGGCTCGCCGACCATCCGCGAGGACCTGGCCAGGTTCGACCAGGACTTCGGGCTTCCGGCCCCGCCCTCGTTCCAGGTGGTCCAGCCGGAGGGACCGGTGCCCTCCTGCGGCTACGACCCCTTCGGGGCCAGCGACTGCTACGGCTGGGGCACCGAGACGAGCCTCGACGTGGAGTGGGCGCACACCATGGCGCCTGACGCCAACATCGTGCTGGTCGAGACCCCCACCTCGGAGACCGAGGGGCTGCAGGGCTTCCCCGACATCGTCGCCGCCGAGAACTGGGTGGTCGACCACCACATCGGTGACGTCATCACCCAGAGCTTCGGGGCCACCGAGCAGACCTTCTCCAGCCCGGCGCAGATCTACGGGCTGCGCAGCGCGTACTTCAACGCGGCCGCCAACGGGGTCACGGTCCTGGCGGCGAGTGGGGACCAGGGGTCAACCGACTACCTCTCCACCAGCACCTGCTGCTACGCCACCCGGGCCATCGACTGGCCCTCCTCCGATCCGCTGGTGACCGCGGTCGGCGGGACCCAGCTCCACCTCAACGCCTACGGCGGGCAGATCGCCCCGGCCAGCGTCTGGAACGACTCCAGCACGACCATCGGCATCCCGGGCCCGGCCTACACCTGGGGAGCCGGCGGGGGCGGGCTCTCGACCGTCTTCTCGCGGCCCGCCTTCCAGAACGGGGTGGCGAGCGTGGTCGGCAACTCCCGGGGCACCCCTGACATCGCGATGAGCGCGGCGGTCAACGGCGCCGTCGACTTCTTCCAGTCCACCGCCTACTACTACGTCGGCGGGGTGCGCACCGAGTTCCAGGGCGGCTGGAGCATCGTGGGCGGCACCAGCGAGGCCAGCCCGCTCTTCTCCGGGATCGTGGCCCTCGCCGACCAGGAGGCCGGGCACAGCCTCGGCTACATCAACCCCGAGCTGTACGCGCTGGCCGAGCACGGCGGTGACAACGGCATCGTGCCGATCACCAGCGGCAACAACACCTTCACCTTCTGCATCGCCGCCGACGTCGAAAGCAACGACGAGTGCGAGAGCAGCAGCGACCTGAGGACCGTCCCCGGATTCCAGGCGGACGGCTCGTTCAGCGACGCCACCGGCTGGGGGACGGTGGACGCAGCAAGGTTCGTCCCGGCCCTGGCCAGGGGCGCGGCCTAGCCGCCACCCCGGCCTGATCAGCACCCACGCGCGGCGTGAGGCGGTCGCCCTGAGGGCGGCCGTCTCACCGCTCGCCGGGCCGGTCTGCTAGGTTGCCCGGGATGGTGATCGGAACCCTCGTCCTGCGCCTCCAGGTCCCGGAGAGCGGCTCGCTCAAGGAGAAACGCCAGGTGGTCCGCTCCCTGGTCGCCCGGGTGCGCCGGACCTTCGACGTCGCGATCGCGGAGGTGGGTGACCAGGACCTCTGGCAGGCGGTGGAGCTGGGGGTGGCGTGCGTCTCGAACAACGCCCGCCACGCCGACGAGGTCTGCCAGAAGGTGCTCAACTACGTGGCCTCCGACGGTGAGGCCCTGCTCACCGACTCGAGGTTCGAGATCCTCCGCCTGTGAACGTTGAGTTGTCGCGCCGGTGAGCACGGAGCGCGGGCCCGCTCGGCGGCTGGCCCTGGGCAGCCCGGCGGGTCGCTGGCTGCTGGCCGCGACCGTCCTCGGCTCCGGGATGGCCCTGCTCGACACCACCACGGTGACGGTCGCCCTGCCGGCCATCGGGCGCGACCTGGGCGGCGGTCTGGCGACGCTGCAATGGGTGCTCGACGCCTACCTGCTCACCCTCGCCGGAATGGTGCTGCTGGGCGCCGCGCTCGGCGAGGTGGTGGGCCATGACCGGGTCTTCCTGGCCGGTGCCGCGGGCTTCGGGGTGATCTCCATCCTCTGCGCCGCGTCGCCGAATGGGCTGACCCTGGTGCTGGGCCGGCTCGTGCAGGGCGCGGCCGCCGCGCTGCTGGTCCCCGGCGCGCTCGCCATCGTCTCCACCAGCTTCACCGCGGAGGATCGCGGCCGCGCCATCGGGGCCTGGTCGGTGATCTCCGGGACGGCCACGGTCATCGGCCCGCTGCTGGGTGGCCTGCTCGTCGACCACGCGGGGTGGCGGTGGGTGTTCTGGATCAACGTCCCGCTCGCGGTGGCCGCGGTCGGCGCTGCCTGGGGTCACCTCCCCGCCCGGGAGGCCGGCTTCCGAGGTCGGGCCGATCGCCTCGACATCGGGGGCGCGCTGGCCGTGACCGTCGGGCTGGGGCTCGCCGTCACCGGCCTGATCGCGGGGCACACCCTGGGGGTCGCGATCAGCCTTGCGGCGGTGGTCGCCGGGCTCGCCGTGATGGTCGGTTTCGGGATCATGGAGAGGCGCCGGGACCACCCCCTGCTGCCACTCGGCCTCTTCCGCATCCGGGCGTTCACGGTCGCCAACCTCAGCACCCTCTTCGTCTACGCGGCCCTGAGCGCCGCGCTCCTCCTGGTGGTCATCGAGCTCCAGGCGGTGGCGGGCTACAGCGCGCTGGAGTCCGGGGCGGCCATCCTCCCGGTCACCCTGCTGCTCTTCGCCCTGGCCCCCCGGATGGGAGGGGTGGTCAGCCGCCTCGGTGCTCGGAGGCTGCTCACCCTCGGCCCGCTGGTCGCGGCGGTCGGGCTGCTCCTCTTCATCCGGGTGTCGGGCCCCGCCTCCTACCTGACCGTGGTGCTGCCCGCCGCGGTCCTCCTCGGGCTCGGCCTGGCGGCAACCGCGGCGCCGCTCACCACCACCCTGCTGGAAGCCGTGCCGGTGACCCGTGCCGCGATCGCCTCGGGGGTGAACAACGCGGTCACCCGGGTGGCCGGGCTGCTGGCGGTGGCGGCGGTGCCTCTGGCGGCGGGTCTCGCCGGGATCGATGACCTCACCGGAAGCGCGTACGACCAGGGCTACCACCGGGCCATGGTGGTCGCGGCCCTGCTCTGCGTCGCCGGGTCCGCCGTCTCCTTCGTCGGGCTGCGCCCTCACCGGCACCGCGCGGCCGCGGACAACGCGGTCAGCGCGTGAGCACCTCCAGCGGGCTGCCGGCCGGGAACGCGGCGGCCCCGGACGCCGGGGCCGGTCCCGACGTCGGGGCGCTTGCGCAGGCCTTCAGCGCCCACGTCGGCCTGACCCTCGATCCCTTTCAGGTGGAGGCGATCGAGAAACTGGAACGCTCCCGGGGCGTGCTGGTCAGTGCGCCCACCTCGAGCGGCAAGACGCTCATCGCCGAGTACGCGATCTGGCGCTGCCTGGCGGCACCGCCGGGGCTGCGGCTGGACCCGGCGCGAGCCCACCGGGTCATCTACACCACCCCGCTGAAGGCGCTCTCCAACCAGAAGTTCCGCGACCTCGGGGAGCGGTACGGCGGGGCCAACGTCGGTCTGGTCACCGGCGAGCACACCCTCAACGAGTCCGCGCCGGTGGTGGTGATGACCACCGAGATCCTGCGCAACATCCTCTACGACGAGCCCGCGCGCCTCGACCTCGTCGGCGACATCGTCCTCGACGAGGTCCACTACATCGACGACCACCCGCGCGGGACGGTGTGGGAGGAGGTGATCATCGAGGCGCCCCGCCACATCCGGATCACCGGGCTGTCGGCGACGATCAGCAACGTCGACGAGGTGGCCGCCTGGATGAGCGGGCTGCGCGGGGGCGTGGAGGTGGTGACCCAGACCGAGCGACCGGTGGCCCTCGAGCTCTGGCTCTGCCTCGACAACCAGCTCTGGCCGCTCTTCGACGAGCGCGGCCAGGTGGACCGTCGCACCCTGGAGAAGGCGCAGAACCTGAGCGCCGGCGATCTCCGGTTGCGCTACGCGCGGCGCGCCCCCGAGAACGACCTGCTCCAGGTCATCGAGCGCCTGCGCGGCAACGGCATGCTGCCGGCCATCTACTTCATCTTCTCGCGACGCGGCTGCCGCGAGGCGATCTCGCGCTGCGCGGTGCACGGCCTCGATCTCACCACGCAGACCGAGAAGCTGGCTGTCGACACCGAGCTCACCCACCGCCTGGAGGCGATCGCGGACGACGACGAACGCCGTGTCTTCCTCGATGCGCTCGACGGCAAGCTGCTCCGCCGCGGCATCGCCATGCACCACGCCGGCATGCTGCCGTACGCCAAGGAGACCGTCGAGGTGCTCTTCCAGCGGGGCCTGGTCAGGGTGGTGTTCGCCACCGAGACCCTCTCGCTCGGCCTCAACATGCCGGCCCGGGCCTGCGTGGTCTCCTCGTTCACCAAGTTCGACGGCACCGGATTCCATGCGCTCACCCCGGCAGAGCTGACCCAGCTCATGGGGCGGGCGGGCAGGCGCGGCATCGACACCCTGGGACACGGGATCATCCTCAAGGAGTCGGACGTCGACGTGCGCGACATCTACGACGCCGCGATCGGCGGCGAGATGAGCGTCGAGTCGAAGTTCGCGCCCACCTACACCATGGTGCTCGCCCTGCTCAAGACCCGGAGCCTGGAGCGGGCCGAGGAGCTGCTGGACCGCTCCTTCGGGCAGTACCAGGCACTGCTGCGCAGCGAGCACTGGGTGCACCGCAGGGCAAACCTCGAGAAGCTGCGCGACGATCTGGCGCGGCGCGTCTTCCGCCATCCGCGGCTCGCCTGCACCGAGGTGACGCTCACCCGCCACCTGCGGCTGGCCGCCCAGGTCGAGGCCATGGACACCGAGGTGCGACGGGCCCAGCGCCAGCACTGGCGCGACAGCCGGGCGGGCCGCTACGGCGGCCGCGCCGCCGATCCCGGCGGGCGGTTCGAGACCATGCGGCGCTCCCTGAAGGCATCGCGCGCCCGGTTGGAGCAGAGCCCGTGCACCGGCTGTCCCCACCTCAGCGAGCACCGCGGCCACCGGCGCGAGACCGAGGAGGTCGCGGAGACGCTTCGCCACGGCGAGGAGGAGCTGCGCTCGGCCCGAGGCCGCTACCGGCGCGAGTTCCGAGCCCTGCGCGGGGTGCTGCGCGAGGCCGGCTTCCTGGAGAACGACCGGCCCACCGAGCTGGGGCTGCTCGCCGAGGCACTCTTCGGAGAGAGCGCCCTGCTGGTGGCGGATGCGATCCAGGCCGGCTGGCTCGAGGAGCTGACCCCGGCCGACCTGGTGGGCGTGCTCACCATGCTGGTGGCCGAGGACCGCGGGCGTGATCGGCCCCCGCCGGCCCGCCGCCAGTGGCCCAGCCGGGGCGTGGAGCGCGGTCACCGCCTGCTGCGCGCCGACCTCCAGCGGCTCGCCGCCATCGAGGAGCATCACGGGGTCGCCACCCTCCGGCCGCTCTCCTTCGACTTCGTCGGAGCCGCCCACCAGTGGGCCTCCGGGGTGGCGCTCGCCGAGATCGACGTCCCACCGGGCGCCGACGTCGGCGACCTCGTGAAGGCGGTCAAGAACCTCTACTCCCTGCTCCGCCAGATGGAGCAGGCAGTCCGCGAGCATCGGCTGGCGCCCCTGGTGAGGCGGACCCGCGAGGCGATCGAGCGGGAGATGATCCGCCGGATCTAGTGCACTGGCCCAGAGGTGGCTTTCTGGTTCGCCGGCCAGGCCGCCGGAGCCGAGGAAGGGGTGGTGGGAGGAGGAGCGCACCAGGAGGTGCCGCGCCTGACGGCGCCGCCGCCGGGCCCCCTGACGCTGGCTTCAGGGCGCGCAGCGCCCCCGGCGGAAATGGCCGGATAAAACGGGAAGTCACTCCTGGGCCGTGCACAGTAGCCGGCCGCCTCTCGGACCCGATGCGACCGGTCGCGCATGACCGCGGGCGGCGTACGGTTGACGGCACGGACGCGACGCCATGACCGACATGGGCCCCACCGCGCCGGAGGGAGAGCCCCCACCGGACGGAACCGCCCGAGCCGCCTCCGGCGGCTGGGACGATGAGGCACGCCACCCGGCACGGCGGTTGCGCCGCGCCCTGGCCGTCCGCGGCGGGGTCCCGCCCGAGCCGGTGGCCCCCGGGGCCGCGCCGGAGCGCGCGGACTTCGACCTCGACCCCGCGGCGGTGGCCGGCGCTCCGGGCGCGCCGCGGCACGGCACGAGAGCCCTCACCCGCCGGACCCTGGTGGTTGGCGTCGCCCTGGCGACGCTGGTGGCCGCGGCGGCCGGCGCTGTGGTGCTCACCTCGGCGCATCGCGCGCCGCTGGCGGTCGTGACCCCGACCCCCACCGCGATCGCCCTCCCCGCCGCGCCCCCGGTCCGCCCCTCGGCCCGGGTGGACGCGGCGATGGCCTACGACGACGCCGACGGCGACGTCATCCTCTACGGCGGGTTGGTGATCGGGGGCACGGGCCTGCGCGCGCTCGCCGACACCTGGAGCTGGAACGGGGTGGAGTGGAGTCGGCTCGACCCGGCGACGTCGCCGCCCGCGCTCAGCGATGCCCTGCTCGGCTATGACCCGGTCACCGAGGAGCTGGTGCTGACCGGAGGCGACCAGTCCAACCGGACCGACGGTCTGGTGGAGGCCGACGCCACCTGGACCTGGAGCGGATCGTCGTGGTCCGCTCAGCCGTCGGGCGGGCTGCCGGCACCGGACCTGCCCGGCGCGATGGCCACCGACCAGGCGACCGGGCAGCTCATCCTGGTCACCGGCAGCGCCGGCTGCCAGGGCACCGAGACCTGGCGATGGGGGGCCGGATCCTGGGTCCTGCTCCACCCCGCGACATCCCCCCCGCCGGCGTCGGTCGACGGGCTCGCCTTCGATCCCGCATCGGGGGGCCTGGACCTGCTCGAGGCGTCCGGCGGCTGCGCCGGGGACGCGGCCAGCACCTCCGCGACGCCGCCGGCGTGGTCGTGGAACGGCTCGACCTGGAGCCCGGTCCCGACCCCGGCCGCGTCCGCGCTGGCGGCGTCGTGGGAGCTGACCACGTCGGCCGAGGGAACGCTGCTGGTCTCCTCGGCGGGGACGTTCCTGCAGGGCGGCGGGGAGGACGGCGAGTGGACCGAGGTCTCGTCGAGCCCCGCGGCCGGCGACTCGTCGGTCGCCTACGACGCCGGAGACGGCCAGGTGGTCCTCTTCGGTGGCATCTGCGCGACCTGCGGCGCCGACGCGGTCCCCTACACCTGGACCTGGGACGGCGGCTGGACCCTCCGCGACTCCACGGCCGCCACGGCGATTCCGCCCGCGACCCCCTACGATCGCTGAGTGGCGCGGATCGAGGTGCTGGCCGAGGGCGGCGGGGCCTTCCAGGTGCGGGTGGAGGGGCGGAGCTTCGCGGTGACCGCAAGCGACGGGCTGGCCGGGGAGCTGGGTGCCCCCGACGCGGAGGCGCTGGTGCGCCAGTCGTTCGCATTCCTCCTGGAGAGGGAGCCGGCCGGATCGATCCTCCCCCGCTTCGACCTGACGGTGATCGGGCGTTACTTCCCGGAGTGGCGCGAGGAGATGCGCAGCCGCTGGCTCTGACGTGTGGCGTCCGTCCTGGGCGGCCGCGCCATGCTCAGGGGACGGCGTCGACGGCCTGGCGGACCCAGCGCGCGATGACCCCGCGCCGCTCCGCATCGGTGCGCCGCAGCCACTCCCGCGCGTCATCGGGCAGCGTGAGGTGCCGTGCCCAGGCGCCCAGCAGCGCGCCGTCGACCTCGACGTGGAACTGGAACCCGTAGGCCCGGCCGAGTCGGAACGCCTGGTTGGGGTACGCCTCGCTCTGAGCCAGGTGGCAGGAGCCGCGGGGCAGGTCAAAGGTGTCGGCGTGCCAGTGGAGCACCGCCAGCGTCGGGCCGCAGCCCGCGAAGACGGGATCGTCGCGCCCGGGCGCGGTCAGGGTGACCGCCCCCAGGCCCAGCTCCGGGCCCCGCTCCCCGGGCCGCACCGGCGCACCGCAGGCGGCGGCGGCGAGCTGGGCGCCGAGGCACACCCCGAGCACGGGCAGCCCGCGGGTCACCGCCTCGTGGAGGAGCACCACCTCGTCGCGGAGCCGCCGATCCGGCGCGTGCACGCTCTGGGGACCGCCCATCACCACCAGGGCGGTCACGCCGTCGAGGGCGGGCAGCGGATCGGCGGCGCTGAGCCGGCGCACCTGCATGCCGAAGCCGGTGGCGATCTCGCCGATCAGGCCGGGGCCCTCGTCCTCGGCGTGCTCGATGACCACCAGCATGGGAGGTCTCGACCCCTCCACCGCCGGCTCGGTCATTCCTCGCGGACCATCGCCTCAGGGACCGAGACGACCCGGTACGGCAGGTCGGTGATGTCGTAGTAGCGGACCGCTTTGTGGAACCGCTTGGCGATCCCGATCTGGACCTTCACGCCGAGCGAGATGGTGCCGAAGACCCACATCTCGTCCGACTTGACGATCAGATTGTTGAAGGCCTCGCGCACCGTCTCCTTGGGCACGGTGTGGAGCAGGTAGTAGTCGAAGAGCATGAAGGGGACGATGGGGACGGCCCCCTCATCGAGGACGAACTTGCTGATGTGCTGGCGCCAGTAGAAGTTGCGATTGCTAATGGCGCAGTAGACGATCCGTCGCGGACGGCGCAGCACCCGCTCCGCCTGCTCGGCAGGGGACGCCTTGGGCCGCGGGGTGAAGATCCGCTCGAGGATGTCCTCGGCGTCCTTGACACCCCCGCTGACGGCGGGCGTCGGCGTGGTTTCTTTGTCGGGCACGGCGGCACCCTGTCTCTCACTGTGCGGGAGCACAAACAGCGTCCGATCATAGCATCGCTCGCTCATCCGGATTCCGCCCAGGCGACCAGATCGGGAAGTCGGGCGAGGGCGCGCTCCAGGCGGGCGATGTGCGCCGACTCGTTGAGCCAGCGGCTCTGCCCGGACGGGTGGGGCAGCGGGAGCAGCAGGGGCGCGCCGTCACCCACCTCCGCCTCGGCTCCGGAGGCGTCGAAGAGGCTCCCCACCGCGGCCTCCAGACCCTTCCCGGGAAGGAAGCGGGTCAGCGCCAGGGTCCCGATCGGGAGCACCAACCTCGGCTTCAGCAGCGCGAGGACCCCGTTCAACCAGCCGGCGCAGAGGGCGACCTCCCGCGCGCTGGGACGCCGGTCGCCACGGCCGTCGGGGGTGCGCCCGGGGAAGCAGGTGGTCATCGAGGTCATGTAGACGCGGCGCCGGACGTCGGCGTCGCCGGCGAAGCCACCCCGCTCGAACCAGCGCATCAGCTGCCGGCCGGCGCGGCCCGCGAAGGGCCGCTGCCCGTCGTTCTCGACCGGCCCCGGAGCCTGTCCCACCAGCAGGATCCGCTGTCCCGGATGGCCGCTGAAGACCGGGTTGGCAGCCGCCAGGAGGCCCGCGCCGACGCAGCGGGTGCAGGCGCGGTGCGCCGCCTGCAGAGCGTGCAGGGAGCCCCCCTCCAGAGGCGTCCGCTCAGCTCCGGGCACGCGCGAGCTCCGGCAGCCGGACGCGGGCGGCCCCCGGCCGGCGCGAGCTCCGGCGACGGATCGGAAGGCGGTCGACCCGGCGCGCGGTCGGGGGTATCATCTCTATGCGGCCGCATCGCATTGTCAACGTGGAGGCCTGCGGACCGCATGGCGCGCGCAGTGGGACGTGATGCCTGACGACGACTACCGTCCGACCCACGGGCTCCCCCCGGATTCGCGGTCCACGAACGTGCCTCCGGATTGGTGGTCGCAGCTCGACCGCAACGACCTGCCGCCGGATGGTCGGGACCCGGGCGACGGGCGCGGTCACCGGCGCGGGCGTGACGACGCCGCACACGCCCATCGTGGCCGCCGCCCGGCTCGACCGGGCCTGAGCTGGCAGCGGTGGCTGATCAACCTCGCGCTCATCGCTATCGCGGCTCTCCTGCTGATCGCCGGACTCGACGCGACCCCCAGCGGGGCCGCGCCGATCCTGATCGTTTTGGGCATTCTGATCCTGCTCGCGGCGGTGGCCGTCCAGACGGTGCGCGCCCGGCATCGGGGGTAGCGGCGAGGGTGCGAGGCGGCCATGGGGACGGGGCCGCCGGGCGCAGCTAGCATCTCTCCATGGACGTGGAGCGGGAGCGGCGGCGCCACCGCAGGCACCTGGACCCGGGACCCGGCGTGCGGCTTCCCCGGCTCGCCGCCGACGTCGACGCCGCCGCGACCCAGCGCCGATTCCGAGAGGCCGCCGAGGACGTGGCCGCCCTGGCCTCGGCGGCTGACGCCGCCCTCCTCGAGCAGCTCGCCACCGCACCGGTGCGGGCCATGGGCAGGGTGGTGTACTCCAGCAACGCGGTCTTCCTGCTCGAGCTGGACGCCCCCGACCCGACGGTGGCGGGACAGCCGCTGCGGGCGATCTACAAACCGGCCCGGGGGGAGCGCCCGCTCCACGACTTCGCCCGCCACACCCTGCATCTCCGCGAGCGCGCCGCCTACCTGCTGAGCGCGGCGGCCGGGATGGCGGTGGTGCCACCCACGGCGCTCCGGGACGGGCCCCACGGGCCCGGGAGCGTCCAGCTCTACGTCCACGGCGGGGACGAGGAGCTGCCCGCGAGCGCCACCGACGCCCTGGAGGCCCAGCTGCACCGGATCGCGGTCTTCGACATCCTGGCGAACAACGCCGACCGCAAGCGCGCCCACCTCCTGCTCGACGGCGCGGGGCACCTCTGGGGGATCGACAACGCCCTCACCTTCCTCCCCTACCCCCGGCAGCGAACCGTGCTCCTCCACCTGGGGGGCGACGACCTCGAGCCCGAGGACGCGGAGCTGGTGCGCGAGCTGCGTGACGGAGCCGTCCGCGACGCGCTGCGGGCCGCCCTCCGCCGGTTGCTGACAGCCGCCGAGGTCGACGCCTTCGAGGCCAGGGTGGAGGAGCTGGCCGAGCACCCGTGGTACCCCCGGCTGGACGAGTGGGACGGCCGCCCGTTCGAGTGGTGGTAGCGGGTTCGGGTTCCCGGGCGTTCACGAGCCCTGACCTTCGCCCTCCGGCGCCATGGCCCGGGCCCATCCCGCGACCTCGAGTGGGCGTCGCGGCATCGCCTGCTCCGAGTCGACGAATGGCCGCACCTCGATGCAGCCGAACCGAGCCACCGGATGGCGCGACGCGACCTCGATCGCCTGGTCCAGGTGCGGGCACTCGATGACGTCGTAACCGGCGATCTGCTCCTTGGTCTCGGCGAAGGGGCCGTCGGTCACCAGCAGCTCCCCCTTGCGGGCACGGACCGTCGTGGCCGAGCTCACCGGCCTGAGACGACCACCGTGGAGGTTGACGCCACGGCCGATGGTGTCCTCGAGCCATGCTGTCATCCGTCGATCGGACTCGACGACCTCCTCGGGCGACAACTCCACACCCTCGGCCACGCAGATCATGAGCATGTACTTGTTCCCGGTCTTCCCCGCCGGCTCGGCCGTCGTCACATCGGACGGGGGCTCGCCGCGCTGGAGACGGTCGTCGCGCCAGCCGATGGCGCGGGCCCATCCGGCCACCTCGAGGGACCTGCGCGGCAGCGCCTGGTCTCGGTCCACGAAGGGCCGCACCTCGATGCACCCGTAGCGCAGGGGGAGGCGGGAGACCAGCTCGAGGGCCTCGTCCAGGTCGGCGCACTCGATGACGTCGTAGCCGGCGATCTGTTCCTTGGTCTCGGCGAAGGGGCCGTCGGTCACCAGCAGCTCACCCCCGCGGACGCGAACGGTCGAGGCGGTTTCGGCCGGCTGGAGCTGTCCCCCATGGAGGCTGACACCGCGGGGGATGGTGTCCTCGAGCCACGCCATCATTGCCCGGTTCAACTCCGCCGTTGCCTCGGCGCTGATGTCGACGTCCTTGTCGACGCAGTGCAAGAGCATGTACTTCATGTCAGGCTGGGCTCCTCAGACAAGGGAATGGCGCTCGTCACAGCGGCAGTGGCCAGAACGGCCGCACCGCGATGGTT